>Ga0209211_10002104_pt1 | contig 35257 bp, 31 predicted proteins | sample RifGroA2_FD_183992 | JGI IMG/M metagenome (GOLD analysis project Ga0209211, IMG submission 183992) | Groundwater microbial communities from Rifle, Colorado, USA - Groundwater A2 (SPAdes) (version 2) | ecosystem: Environmental > Aquatic > Deep subsurface > Groundwater | place: Rifle, Colorado... | reverse complement strand
ACGAAAAACTCAACCCCCTCACATTGAAAGAAGAAATGGAAAAAAGACTTAAAAAAGTATATGATATCCAACGACAATCCGGTACACTCAGAGCATGACTTTTCGGTAACCGTTTATTATGAGCTATATCGGGCAACTCATTAAGGATAAAATTTAAGGCCCCTAATCATGTGATCAGGGGCCTTTGTTGTCTTGTGACTACGAAGTTACTTCAGGAACCTTGAGGACGCGTTTGACGCAGTCAGCCAAGGTGATGAAACTGTCGCCATGCTTCAGCGGCAACTCCGTCACCCAGTGCGACACACCTTCCGTGAAGCATTCACGTGCCAGCAGAAGCTGCGTTTCGCCGAACTCAGCAGTTGCCTTCTGCTCGATGGTCTTGGGCGTACGTCCGAGGCTGAGATCAACCACGATACGCGCGCCATGAACCTTGATGGACTCGCCGTCCTTGTAGTACTGCGACAGCCCGATGACACGACTGCCCAGGTACACAGCCTCTTCGAAGCTGTGCGTAATGAAGATGATCGTGACCCCGTACTTCTGGCACAGGTTCTTGATCATCTCCTGCAAGGCCGAACGAGTGAAGTGGTCGAGCCCAGAGTGCGGCTCATCCATAAAGACTACTTCCGGGCGCATGACCAGCGTTGTGGCAATGGCCACCCGCTGACGCTGACCGCCCGAGAGTTGGCTCGGGTACTTGTCCAGGTGATCGGACATGAGCACATCGGCGAGCATTTCTTCCGCCTGCTTGCGAATTTCGGCTCGATTCATGAACCGTTCAAAGAAACCTGCTTTGAACTGCAGGCCCAACATGACGTTTTCGATGACCGTCAGATGCGGGAAGGTCCCGAACTGCTGGTAAACGATACCACGTCGACTGTCAGGGTGGTCGACCGGCTGACCGTTAACCAAGACAGTGCCAGAGGTGGGTTGCTCTTGGCCGAGGAGTAGTCGCAGAAGAGTGGACTTGCCACACCCCGACGGACCAACCAAGGTCACGAGTTCACCTGTACTGACGGCCAAGTCAATGTCGGCCAGAACCGTTTTTTCTCCGTACACCACCTTCACGTCTTCCAGGTAGATCATGTGCTTGCCTGGAACAAAGTGCGTAGTTTTCAAGGTAGCGAGCTTGGCATCGACCGTGCGCTTTTCCATGTGCTGGTCGATTCCTCGAAGTCCGTAGAAAAAAGGACCGAACACGAACTTGATGCTTCTGTTCAGGAAAGTGCACAGATAGCTGTCGCTTTTTTTCTTACCGAGGTAATCCGAAATGCGAATCAGCAGTCCAGCAAAACGATCGAGGAAATTGTTCCAATGCCGAGAGACGTACTTCATCATCGGCCGGAACGGCTTTTTGAACTTTTCGACCCAGGCACGATTTTCTTCCTTGCCGTACCAGGTGTAGCGGATCGTAATGAAGAGCTTCAGAAGCGCTGTCACACTGATCGCGAGAACCGCGACCGTGATGACGATGGGAATCACCTTGGCCATGTTGAAGTTGCGCCGGGCCATGAAGATCCGGTAGCCCAGGCCTTCGCTCGAAGCGATCATCTCGCTCACTATAACGAAGATCCAACCAGGGCTGAGGTAGATGATCATGGTTTCCACGAACTTGGGCATGAGCTGCGGCAGGAAGACCTTCCTTATAATCTGGAAGGAATTCGCGCCGAGCGTCATGGCCTTTACGGTTTGCTCGTCGGGCAGTTCGATCGTTCTCTGTTTCAAGTCTCGCGACATGAGCAGGAACGTACCGATGACGATCACCACGATCTTGGCCATCTCGTCGACACCAAAAACCCCGAGGATTACCGGCATGAGCGCGATGGGCGGGATAATCGACAAGAACACGATAAAGGGCAGGAAGAACCCACGAAAGACTCCGAGGGTCCCCATGAAAAGTCCGAAGAACAACGCCAGCGCTGACGAGATCATCATTCCGAGGATTAGTCGCCGCAGACTTGCGGTAACGTCCTTCACGAACAGGTTCGGCTCACCTTTGACGTGTTGTGGCGAATTCTCGAACTCGGACTTGTAGTCAGAACACGCTTTCATGAACGACGCTACGCTGACTTCCGCCCAATTGCTCGGGTGGAGAGCTACGAAGACAGTATTCATTTGTGTGTTTCGTTCCAGTTGCCAGGCTTCTTGTTCATTCTTCGGGCCATGGTAGGCCTCGACGAACGTTGTCCAGGCGGTCTGGAACGACACCAGGCTGAGGTCTGACCAGTTGCTCGGATGCAAGCCATTGAAGGCCGCACCGACCAGCTCGTTCCGCCCCTTTTGCCAGATGTCTTCCGCCGTTGGTGGGAATGCGTAATTCTGGAACTCTTCTACCATTTGTGCAAGGGTGGGGGTCAGACGATCATCCGGATTCAACCTGTGCCGTTCAACCATGGTACGCCAATACGCGAAACCAGTGGCCAAGAACAGGATCATGCCGAGCGCCAGAATCACCTTCTTCGACGGCTTGTAGTGCACGCTGAAGAAGAACAGAAACCGACGCCGCAGGTACGGCATGGCCGCCAGGACGAAAACGACGAGCACGATCGTAGTTCCGATGAACCAGAGGTGCTCGCGCGGATCGTGGTAGAGACCCTTCAAGTAGATGATGATCAGATCGCTGAAGAAGTAACCGATCACGCTCACGATGATCAAGCTTACGCCCAAGCCCATGAGTGTCTTCCAACCTGGCATCTTGAACGTGCAGAACGTTTCTTTGATGTCCCTCCTTTTGACGTTGATCGTGAGACCCACGATCGTTGGCAGGAGCACAAAGACGCACAGAAACGACTTCCAGCTGTCGATCGGATTGGCCACCACCTCTTTCAGGTAGTTGTAGGCCATGTCCCAGCCGGACACCGCTGCAATCAGCACAAAGGCGCTGAAGACAGCAATGAGGGCGCCGGTCGAGAAGTAGCCGATGAACTTGACCGTCCTCGACCGCTTGGCCTTCTTCACAGACTCTTCGGCAGGTCGCAGATCCTTTTTGAGCTCGTCCATGGTACAGTCCCCTATTTCAGTTTGTTCAAAACGCCTTTTTTGCGTCATTTTGCCAAATACATGGCCTGTTAGTTTACAAAGTTTTTATGGATTTGTCAAGCTAAAAAAAGCAAGTCAGCGTATAATCAAGAAAACAAGAAAGCAAGAAAACAAATATCTAGCGATAATCAAAAAAACAAAAAGATTATCATTCGATGCTAATTGCTTTTTTGCTTTCTTGTTTTTTTGATTAACGTTAAGCATTTAGTGTAAAAAAATCCCCCAGCAAACATGATGTCTACTGGGGGAAACCGATCACGAGGGATCAGTTAGAACTGGTCTCGAGGCGACAGCTAGAGCTTGCCGTCGGCGGCCATCTTCATGTACTTCAGGGGGAAGTGCATGCGGACGTTGCTCTTGTCGCCGAGGATCTCACCGTTCGGCAACTCGATGCCGACCTGACCCACGCTCTTGGGCTCGTACAGCTTGGCCTCGAAGGCGATGCGCTGCACGGTCTGGATCAGGGCCTTGAAGCCGGGGGCCGTCATGAAGTCGAGAGCTTCCTTCGGCGACATGAACAGGTGCGTGGTCTTCATCTGCTGCTCGAACTCGGGCACGGTGCAACCGGCGCTCTTGGCCCCGGCTGCGACGACCTTGTTGCGAGCGGCGCCCTTGGTGGCGAGCTGGCTTATCATCTCGTAGTAGGCGCCGGTCAAGGCCTTCTTCAGGCGCTCGTCGGCGTCGACGCGCACGAGGATGCCGTCCATGATCTCGCCGGGGATCTGGCTGGACCCGCAGACCATGTTAGCGTGCTTCTCCTGCCGCAACTTCAGCAGGTTGGGGTTCCAGGTGCCGACCGTGGTCTTGGGGTCGTCGTTGGTCACGAAGGCGGTCAGCACTTCCGACTCGGAGCCGGCGCCCTTCATGATGATGTCGGTCAGCTTCATCTTGGCGAGCTCGAGGCAGCGCGCCACGAGGTGCTGCGTGACCGTGTTCTGGACGATGGTGATCTCGCGCCCCTTCATGTCGGACATGGTCTTGCCCGACTTGGTGACGATCCCGTCGTTGTCGGCGGAGTAGTCCTGGATGACGATGAACTCGACGTCAATCCCGCCGAAGGCCGGCGCGATGTAGGAGTCGATGTTCGTGATGGTCACGGCGTCGTACTTGCCGAGACCGAATTGCGTGATGGACTCGGCATAGTCCATCGGCTCGGAGAGCCGGATGGTGATGCCGTACTTCTTCGACCACTTGGCCACCAGGTTCTCAAACAGGAACGGCGAGAAGTCCCAGGTGATGTAGTGACTGAAGGTCATGTCGAACACGTCCTTCGTCTGGGTCGAGGGCTGTGCCTGGGCGCTCGAGCTGGGCACGGTCATGGTGATCGCGACCAGCGCGAACACGACGGCCATGAGGAACTGCGTGAGCTTCTTCATCTCTCGGTCTCCTTCATCTTTCCGTTGAGGAACTTGTTGAGGAATGCCGGCGGTGAGTCACTGCGACCCACCGCCGGCATGCTTAGCTAGAACTGAGCACTAGAACTGTTCAGGACGAGGTCAGGCGGCGATGGGGGGCGCGATGTCGATCATCTGCCCCTGCGCCACGTGACCCTTCTCGATGCGCTGGATGCTCTCCTCGGCCTGGGCCGACAGATCGGCCAGCTGAGCGATGAGCTTACCCTGGGGCTCCAGCGCCGCGTTGCGGAACTTCTCGTAGTCCTCGACGGCGCCGCTGATTTCGACGAAGGCTTCCTTGAGCTTGTCCATCTCCAGGCCGCCTTCGACGGCTTCCTTCTGAATGGCCAGGCCTTCCGAGCGCAGCAGCTTCGCGTTGCGCAGGATGAGCTCGCTGGTCGTGGCGTTCAGCGACCCGATGACCTCGAGGGTCAGCTTCTGGTCGTTGATGATGTACGCCAGGAACACGGCGATGTTCAGGGCGGCCACCGTGACGTTGCGCGTGTCGAGGACGGCCCGCATCAGCGTCTGGTTGTTGCCGCGCGCGATCTCCATGGACATGTAGCCCTGCTGGTTCACCAGCAACTGCTTGCCCATGGACACGCACCGCATGTTGATCTCGAACAGGACCTGCTCCTTCAGGAACTTGGCGACCGGCGAGCCCGCGGGCAGCTCGGCGATCTTCGCCTCGATCCGGGCACGGAGTTCCATGCCCAGGCTGAGGTTGTAGAGCAAGCGGATCGTGAGCTGACGGATGTCCGCCTGCTCCTCGATCAAGGTGTCGTTGTTGCGCTGGAGCTTCAGGTAGCCGGCGTCCAGACGCTTCAGGATGGTGTCGATCGCGACCGATCCGGTCTCGAACTGCAGGAAGTAGCGCGTGACCGGGTGGCTCAGCTTGTCCGGCAACACCGCCGCGAAGACGCGGACGACGGTGCCGACGCTGAAGTCAAATCCGTGCGGGTCGAGCTTGTCGGTGATCTCGCGCAGGTCCACCATGTCGTTGCGCAATTCCGAGCTGGTCTCGCCGCCCGTACCGAGCTGACGGATGTACTGCCCCATGACCGCGTTCTTCATGGCGGACGCTTGCTGGGTCTCGAGACCCATGGTCTGCGCCAGGTGCACCACGGAGGTCACGGACCCTGCGTCCGTCATGCTCACCTCCACGAGGGAGGCGAAGTTCTTGTCGGCCGCGGCGATAACCGTCGGGTCCTTGCGCAAGGCGAGGGCCGTGGCTTCGGGCTTGTCGACGTCGAGGAGACCGAGATCTCCGGCGACCTTCTGCTTCAGCACGTCGTCTTCGGTCTTGGTCAGCACGAGAGCTTCACGCTTGGGGACCTCGGGTTCCATGGTCGTGGGGTTCAAGCCAATGTGGGTTCCGTCGTCGGGCATGGGAGCCTCCTTCTTTAAATATCCGCTGCTTTGTTTTGCCCGTAGGCGGCGCACCGTGCGGCCACCTGCAGGAGAGAGCGCATCGCACTCTCGGCATCTACTTGTGCGGAACCACCGGCCCGCATTCTGCCGAGATTTACCGTAGCTTGGATCAGCTTCGTGATGAACTTTTCGTTGCCATCAGCGAGCCTGTTGGCCTCGATCAGCGCATCTTCACGAAGTTTCTTGCGAATTAGTAGCTCTGCTTTCTCATCTTGATCCGAAGGAGTCAGCACCGCTTGACGTTCAAGCTTTTGCAAACCCCGTCTGATGACTTCCGCGTCAGCCCCTCGAACTGCTTCGAGGGTACAAACCATGATGCGGAGATTGTCCATGATGTTCAAAGCGAGTTGCTGTGCGCTCCCGACGAACTTCCCGAAGGTCATTTCATCTGGCGACAGCTGACGTTCCAGGATGGTCTGCAGTGCCGTCAACTGTCTTGCGACGTTGTCGTACTGGACCAATCCCTGTTCAGAATACTCGGCAGCATCAGGAATATCGCGGCAGAGGATGATCTCGTCACGCAAGCGCGCAACTCGTGCATCGTTCTGCTGCTTCATGATCTGGGTCAGCCTGGACACATGTTCTGCCTCGATCGTGCTTCCACGAATGAAGTAGTTGAATGCCCAGCATCCAGCTCCAACTGCGCCGCCCACAATTCCCATGATGATGAAAAGACCAGTCGATCCCAGGATCACACATCCCGCGACACCGACCAGACCCACACCCAAGGGGGCTAACGTAGCCAGACTCGTAGCGGTCTTCTTCAGCACCGCTTTCTTTACTTTCGGACCGAACAGATCCGCGGTCGTTATCGGAGGCCCCAGCGAAGGGGCTTCCTTACGCCGGGCAAGAGCAACGCTCTTGTTCATTCGACACCTCCTTGGTTCAGATCTCGTCGACGACCAGCATCATCTCCACGCGCGGCAGGCGGTAAAGCCATCCACGATCTTCTTCGTCCGGCAGCTGGGGCAGAGGCTTTCCGCCGCCCATCCCAATCGGCAGGAACCGGTTGGGATCCATCGAATAGGTCACCTCGAAGTACTTGACGCAAGCTTCGGCCCTTTCGAGCGACAGCTCCTTGTTGGCCACCGGATCACCTTCGATACTTGTGTGTCCGAAGACCTTCAGGCGCGCTGTCGGGAAGTGCTTCATCTTCTCCGCCAGTAAATCGAGATCTGTCTTTCCGTCGAGGCCGAGACGAGCCGTACCGCTTTGGAACACGATTGGCTCGACTTTCAGCGTTCCGATTTCCTTGAGCGTGGCCCAACGGTCTGCGCTCATGGCATCGAACTTGGTCTCGAGCGAGTTGACCACGGCCGGCGCGTTCTCACTCGCCATGCCAGCAGCGCTCTTCTTGAACAGCTCCGCCAAGATGTCGCCGTAGAAGATCTTGAAGGGATCTCCGTCCGGCAACGGGTTCTTGTCGAAGTCTTTGTTATCGATGAGCACTGCCACGGTCGACTCGATCGTCTCCGCGAGCAACGTACTGGGATTCGCACTGGCAGGCCCGATACCGAACCACACAAGGCAGTTCTGCGTCAGGTTTACCCAGACGATCCCCTTCAGCATCTTCTCGACGACTTCAGCCGATTGGCCGGTCTCGGCCATGAGCTCGATCCGAAGTTCTTCGGGATGCTCCTTGGTGTAGTAGTTGAGCGCCCGGAAGTAATTCGCCATGAACAGCTTCACTGCTTCCGGGTGCTTCTTCAGGAACTCCCGCGACACTGCCAGGACGTCCACGATGTAGCCGTCCATCTTCTCGGTACCGATGAGCCGAACGATGCCACTTTCTTTGGCCAAGGTCCTACTGATGTCTGGCTCCCAGCCCATGGCAAGGTCGCACTTGTCGGCGAGGAGGAATTTCATGGCTTCCTCGGAACCGTCGGTCTCGATCCGCAGCGGCGAACCCTTGGGGGGCAGCACCTCTGGCAAATCGAACCCAGTCTTCAACGCTTTCAGGAAGTGGTGACTGGGACTATCGGGCGTAAAGCACACCCGAATTTTCTTGCCACGGAAGTCGTTTAGGCTCGTCCCTGCCTTCTTCCAGCCGACGAGAGCATCAACGCCCGCGGATTTGTCGATCACGAACGTCAACGTGCCGGGATAGTCGTACTTCGCGGCATTGAGCAAGTAGCTGTCTACCGTAACCACGGCCATGTCAGCTTCGCCCTTGGCGAGTGCCTCCATGCGCGCGGGGTAATCGGCCTTGTCGTCAGTGATCTTGAGATGCCATCTGTTCTGGATCATCATGCTCCGCATTTGTTTACTACGGATCATGAAGTAGCCGAAGAAGTTGTCATCCCTGAGATCGATCTCGCCGAGCATGTCCTTGGCCATGGACGTGTCTTCCACGTCCTGAGCCTTCTTCATCGGCTCGTAGAACTTCCAAGCCAACATGCCAGCGATACTGCCTACGACGAGGAGGACGATTAGTATCAGTCTGCCTTTTCCAGTCATGGACCTCCTCCAGTTTTGAGGAACCGGCGGCAGGAGCAAGCTCCTGCCGCCGGGCAAAGGTTATTCGAACGTCAGCGGCGTGAAGTCGGGCGCCTCGGCCAGCACGTCTTGCAACGCAGCGGCCAGCTGTCCGACATTCGACGCGTTCTTGTAGGTCGTTATCCCGGGTTGGTTAAGCGAGTGCTGGGATCCGATGCAGAACCCGATCGTGTAGATCACGATCGGCGTGTTCTTGGTGATGAACTCGACCCACCTGCCGGGGTCGCTGCCAGAGTCGGCGGCACCATCCGTGACGATCACGATATAGTACTCGCCGTACCCGAGTTGCAGAACCGCTTGCGCAGTGAGCGTGTTGTAGGCCAACTCCATCGCTTCCGCAATGGGCGTCCCACTGTCGGACTCAGCCGTCATGAGCTTTTGGACGAAGCCCTGGTTCTGCTCCGGCGTGTTGAGCGAAAGGGGCACCACCACTTCCGATGGTGCGAACCACTCGAGCCCGATGTTCGCGTCGTTCGGGATTGCCTTGGCGAACTCAGTGATCGCCGCCTTCGCGACGTCGATCTTCGAGCGGCCGTTGGTGTCACAGTTGCTCGAGCGTTCGCTGCTGCCCATGGAACCAGAGTGGTCCAGGACGAGCAAGTAATTCCTGGCCAGCAGGTTCGGAGCCTGCGCGGACGCCCCATTCTCGAGGGGCGGCCACGACTTCTTGATGCTGGTCGTCTTGCCAGTGCTCTCGTCGACGGTCTTCTGGACCACCGACTGCTGCACCTGCGGAGGAACGGCCGAACTATCCTCGAGCATGCGGCAGCCGAAGCTGACGCAGAGGAGGATCGTGATGAGCGTGAGGCGCTTGATGTTCTTCATCTTACACCCCCACTCACAGCTGCTCGAAAGCGCCGGCCTCGGCCTCGACGCTCACGATGTTGAAGTCGACGCGCATGTTCTCCGCCCAGGCGGCCTGGGACTTCGGGGGACAGGGGTCATCGTTGGCCAGCCAGGCATCGTTGCAGGCACCGGAACTCTTCAGGCCACTCTTCGGCGTCCTGAACCCGTTCCCCACCATGGAGAACTGGGATATGTCCAGCGAGATGCCTTTGCTCTTGGCGAAGGCGATGATCGCGTCCCTCACCTGGAGGGCGCGGCTCACGCTCAGGTTGAGCGCCGCCTGCTTGATCTTGGAAAGCTCGCCCTGCTGGACCCCGGACTTCTTGGCCTTGAGGTACCCCAGCGGGTCGGCATTGCCATTGATCACGATAACCGCGCCGCCGAAGCGGCCGGCGTCGGTCGCGATCTTCTCGAACGCATCGGCGTACTGCGCCGGAGCGAATTCCTTCTGCTCCGGTGTGAAGTAGATGCTGAAGGTCGGGAAGATCTGGTTGTTGCCGAGCGTGCCTGCCTGCGCCTGGCGCGTCACCGCTGCCGCGACGACCGCGGAATTCAGCGCCGGCGCTGCCGGCTTGGCGACGAGCATGCTCGCCTTCTGCATCGCATCGAAGTCCCATTCGGCCCAGGCGAGCACGGATCCTGTCGTCAGGACACCGTACGCCTTGAGGGCGATCTGGATCTCCTTGTTCACGTTGGCGAAGCCACGCGGGTAGTTGGCTTCCCCAAAGAACTTCTTGTTCTCGGAGAATCCCGCCATCGTGCACTCGCCGAACATGCCTTCGGCATCGGCCACAGCGGCCGGACTGCCGAGGATGATGGTCGCGAAGGCCTTCAGGGCCTTCTTGTACTGCTCGCTCTTCTTCTCGGCGAACAGAACGCCCAGTTCCTCCTGGGACTTCATGATGCCGCGCGTGAACTTGTCAACCTCGTCCCGGTGGGACTGGTAGTAGTCTTCACGCACGACGTAAACATCGTGCACGATGTACGAGCCGGTCTTGGAGGTCATGAACCCTCGAGCACCCTTGACCGAACCTTCGGCGCCGGTACCGACGGTGCCGCCGCTGGTCAGGGCCAGGTGATCGGGGCTGATGACGAACGCGATGTCGGCCTTGCCCATCTTCAGGGCTTCGGCCGGGCTGTCCTTGCCGGACAGGTTCTTCATCGGCACGAGCTTCACATCGGACAGCTTCATCCGGTTGGAGTCCAAAATGACCCACAACCAGTACATGTGCGGCCCGTCCGCCTGGAAGGCCACGCGCTTGCCGCGCCAATCCTCGACGGTCTTGATGCCAGGCATCACGTCCACGACATCACCACCGGTTGACCGGGTCAGAAGGGCTGCGACCCTGGGCTTCACCCGCGGGTCGTTCCATCCTTCGGTCATCTCGTTGATCATGCCGAGCTCGCCGCGCAAGTACGGGGACTTTCCGCTGAGGTAGTCTCGCACCTGCGCCTTGAAGTCGTCCTGCAGGACCAGAGAGATGTTCAGCCCGAGCCGCCCCCAGATGGAGTCGGCCGTGGTGACTTTCGCGTCACCGTTGGCGTGGATCTCGGCGTAGTCCGCGCCGAACGTGATCATGGGCACCTGGGTGGCGCCGTAGGCCTGCACGTCGCCCACCGGCGTCGTGATCTGGCTGGCGAGGGGCTTCAGCACCTCGCCAGCCATGACGAAGTTGGGGAACATGACGAACGCGAACAGCACCAGCACCAGTCGGAACAAGGACCTGTGGCTCATGGTATCCTCCGTGTTGAGCCGTTTAGAACCGCAACCACCTAGCACCTCGAACCATCCATCTTGCGACAGATTTCAAAAACAAAAAACGTACTAAAAATATATCTATCTAATAATGTGGATTTCTATGTTATTGTGTAACGTAAATTGTCGAAGGACAAATTCAGAATAGATTAGTATAAATCTTAAAATTTGTCAAGTTTTAGACAAAAAAACAAGCAAACAAATAAACAATTAAACAAATTTTGCTAAATTAAACAAAAAAATCACCCTTTTGGCGATCTTTATACACAGGAACTTCCTGATACCAATATACATTATAAAAAAGTTTAATCTTTGGCTGGCAACGGATTAGCCACCTTGGCCATGAATTTAACAATGTCTTTGACCACATTTTTTGTCTTTCCGTGAGTTGGATTATAGTGAATATACAAGTCTGGCTTGCCATTTATTTCTAAAATATGAAAGTTTTTCTTACTTGGTTTTTCGGAAATATTTTCGCAAATAACATCAATACCCACTAAATATTTGCCTACAGCCTTAGACGCAGCCACACACATTTTGACAACATCTGGATGTACTTGATCAGTCGCGTCGCTCGTTTCTCCACCCTCAGCCAAGCAAGAACTTTTTTTAATAAACACAAGTTTTTTCTTAGCCAAAATAGTTTCGAGTGTTACATTTTGATCTTTCAATATTTTGTTTAACTTTTTATCAAAATCAGTGCGTCGATCCGTAGTATTTTGTTTCGCTGTAATAATCTTTCTGATGGTAGAAACTCCGTTACCCACGATAAACGGCGGTATCATTTCAAGTGCACCAATCACCTTTTCACCAAGAACGAGAATTCGATATTCTTTTCCAAAAACCATTTCCTGCGCTACCATACCGCGATATTTTGGTAATTCTCGACCTAATATCATGACTGCTTCCCGTGGAGTTTCAATAAATGGAAAGATGCCTATACTTTGAGAACCAGTTGAATCTTTCAAAATAATTGGGAATGAAAGTTTGTTAACCTGCTTCAAGGCTTGCCTCTTATCGAAACTTTTATTATAAAAACATTCAGTTGCTGGTGATGGCAGATTGTAGGATTCTAAAAGTTTATGGGTAATGTCTTTGCAACGGGTAAAACTGCCACTGACAAATGACTGACGACTAATAGAAATCTTACGTTCCAGCAAAATTCGTTTACCCAAAACTTTAATATAAAAACAACCTCTTTCAGGAACGAATTCTTCGATCTTACCACCCATTTCAAGAACAGCGTCTTTGATTATTTTCAGATTTTTATTCATATATCAACTGTATCACAATTTCGACAAAAAACTAATTATTCCAATTTACCCGCCACAAATCCAGAACTCCAAGCCCACGACAGATTGAAACCGCCGATGGCGCCGTCGACATCAATCACCTCGCCCGCAAAATATAAACCAGGAACTTTTTTTGATTCAAGAGTTACTTTGATTTCTGAGCCATCGACACCACCAGCCGTGAACTCAGCTTCGTCCCAACCACGAGTTGCGGTTATTTTGATTTCAAAGGCTGTTAAACTTTCAAGAAGCGCATCGATCTTTTGCTTCGTCAATTCACTGACTTTTGTTTCGAGACTAATATCCAGAAACTTCAAAATAGTACCTGGTAAGTTAAAAGGCAGAGAACCACGCAGAATATCGACTACAGTTTTATTGGGACGAGACTTAAGCATTTTTTCAAACCATTTTTTCAAATCAGCCATATTTTCTCCAGGATAAAAATTTAACTTAACCATTAAATCCCTAACACCGTTACGATTGAGTTCCACAGAAGCAACACGACTAAGTTCGAGAATCGCAGAACCAGATAACCCATACTTAGTGAAAATAACATCACCAATATTTTCTGCAATTAATTTTTCTTTGGAAAATAATTTTACACCCAATTCCATTTTTACGCCTTGAAGAACTTGGCTCAAAGCATTTTTGGCTTCAAATGGCACAGCTGAAACGATCGGAGCAATAATTTTATGACCAAAAACTTTAACGATTTCATAGCCTGCGCCATCACTGCCGAGTATTGGATATGTTTGACCGCCAGTTGTTAAAATAACATGTTTTGCGCTGATGGATTCGTCAGATTTTTTGAGTTGCAAACGAAAAGTATTGGCTTTTTTATTGTGTTGAATATTGATAACCTCGATATTTGTTAGAACAGAAACACCTTGATGAGCCAACTCTGCTTCGAGTGCATTTAAAACAGTTTTTGCTTGTTGAGTGACAGGGAAAACTTTATTCTGTTCACCTTTTTTCTCTGGTGCCAAGCGCACACCAAGGTCAGAAAAAAAGCTGACGATGTTGTTATAATCAAAACATTTAAAAATCTTCTTGGCCAAATCTTTGCCTGTGCCTTCAAAGAATTGTTCTGGTTTGTCTTCCAGCTGAAGATTTGTGAGATTGCAACGACCCGCGCCACTAACTAAAAGCTTGCGTCCAAGTTCAGAACTTTTTTCAACAAGAGCAACTGTTTTGTCTGGGTGATGCGTGCGCGCCGAAATAGCCGCCACCATACCTGCGGCTCCGCCGCCGATGACTACTATGTCAAAATGTTTTAATGAAGTATCCATATATTATTAAATTAATTAATCATGAGACGAAATTGTTCGGCTACATAATCCAAATCTTCTCGAAATGGATTTTCTGGCCAGTTTTTAATTAAGGCCGCGATGACATTCAAAGTATTTTGTATTTTTTCTTCTTTGCTCGCCTCAAAACGTTCAAACACTTTATCTTTATCTCTGGCATAATCATCGATAAGCTCATAATTATTACTGAGAACATCAGCCGATTTAACCAGTATTGATTCCTTTGAGAATGAAACGATATCATCAAGCGCTATTTGTTTACGTTCTTGCCAAGAAAGTTTTTTGTCAGTCTCAGTAACACTCATAACTAAATCTGCGACCTTTTGACCGAAACGTTCTTTAAGCATTTCTGGAGTAACCTTTTTATGTTCAACGCTATCTTCGATAGTGTCATGTAGAATACCAGCAATAACCACATCTTCATCAGCATTAGCCTGAGAAAGACACAGGCCGGTTGTTAGTGGATGGACAATATAAGAAATATCTTTGCCTTTTCTTTTCTGTTTTTGATAAACATCATGCGTCTTAGTGGCAAACTTAATGGCCTTGAGTAATTTTAAGCTAATTTTCATATATACTAATATTCTATAAGCAAGTAAAGAACAAAGCAAACAGACGTATGAACGAAAGAACTTATGAACCTTTTATACCACAACTAATTTTTCGTAATCATTCGTAAATTAGTAGGAGATTCGCCTGCCTGCCGGCAGGCAGGTAATTAGTATTATAAAAAAGCGGCTAGAAGATTTCACCAAAAGATATTGCTATCTTTTGAAGTGAAATCTTGCAACCGCCTTTGACTCACACAGGATATCATATCTACTGAAAATGTCAATTGCAACTACTTCTTTAATCGTTTTGCATCTTTTCCTGATAGCAAAAAATTTTTCCCCGTCACAACTTTCTTCTTTGTCTTAGATTCGAGAGCCACTCGAGCATTTTTTGCAATCTTACCACCATGTTTTGCTGGAACTTTATTTTCTTCAAGGCCAACAGATTGCATTGTTTCTGCTATTTGCCGCGTAGACAATTCTGCAAGAGCTGTAAAAACCAATTCCGCATCTGTCATGTGATCACGCAAATTTTCTTTTTTAAGACTCTTGAGTTTCTTGTGCTCGTTTATTGTTAGATCGGTCCATTCTTCATGGATGATATTCGTGAGGATGGCAAATTCGTTTTGTTTTTGAACTTCACTCTTCTGCCAATAATCAGTTAATTTGTTTCGGATCTCTTGGCCCATCATGCGTTGTTGAATCCAAGATTTACTACGTCCCATCTTTTGCCAGTATTCACGGCTGCGATTGAGAGCCTTTTCTGGATCATTCAATTCCTCAATTCTTTCGTAACCAACTTTGGCCAACCAAATTTTAAAAGGTTCCGCTTTTGGGGATGGGATTGATTGAATAAGTCTAAAAAGAGTTTCAGTATCCGCCATATCTGTTAAACGCATTTTCCCATCTGATGCCTCAACTTTCAAACCGTTACATTTTGTAACGGTTTCATTAGAACCCTCGTCAATTAAACGTTTTTTTAATACACGCCAATAAACCTGTGGGTTGCTACTTCCTGTTAAAATAGCGATAACATCAACAACAGCAAAATACCAAAGTTCTTTTGCCTCCTCCCAAATACGGCGGACTTTTTTGCCTTCAAAAATAGTTACTTTTTTTGTGTTTTTCATATACTTCCATTTTATCTTCTCGAATTCGGATTTGTCCAATCTAGGTACAAATATATTTGTATTACACGGTTATGTGTGCACCTTAAATTGACATCTTTTTTCATTTAGCTATAATGTTAATGTTTACTACGAAAGAAACCCTTACAGAGTTCCGTCTCTGTCGGGGGCTCTTTTTATTTTGCGTAAATTAACTTTCAATAACGGTCAATTTCTCCGCCCGCGTCATTTTCTTGACAGACAATTCCGCCTTTGTTGCCAGCGAGCGATTTTTGAATGATTTACTATAAACCAATTTAACCGGACGACGTGCACGAGTATATTTTGCGCCGAGCTTGGAGCTGTTGTGTTCTTTTATGCGACGAACTAAATCAACCGTGATGCCGGTATAGAGAGTTTTGTCAGAGCATTTAAGAATATAAAGATAGTAAATATAATTGTGCTTTAATATTTTTCCCACATCGAAATTATTTGTTTATTTTTCCAGTCAATTTCAGAAACATAGCCGACCCCGTCCTGACATAGCTCAAACGTTGGTGGAATATTTTTGATGTAACACAGTAAAATTGCAAAGATAGCTCCATGTCCTATCAATACAATATTCTTTCCACTGTTTAGACTAATGATGGCATTTACGCAATCAGAAATCCTCTTAGTAGCGTCAAAGGCTTTTTCCCATCCACGACAACTTTCTGTCGGTTTGCTAAAAAACTCCTTAACGGAAAGCATAAATTCATCATAGGGCATAAAACCTGTCGAAGAACGATCAATCTCGCCTAAACATTCTTTTGTATAAATAGGTAGATTAAATCTCTTGGCGGCTAATTGAGCAACTGTTGATGCTTTTAATTCAAGACTTGAATATACGACATCAACATCAACCCACAAAGAATGCTCCATTAGATTGTGAGCCCGAAGTAATCCATTTGTTGAAAGAATCCACTCATCAATCGGTTGTTTAGGGTCAACGATGACATCTGGATGTGTAATTAAAAAAACTTTAGACATAAATTTAATTATTCTTATCAATAAACTGAACTAAACCGACTATGTCATGTGGAGTTTCTGCAACTAGAGCTTGGCCAATAGCTTTTTTGTCTAATCCCCAACCATAATTTACCATGATTAAATGATTATCATTGAAGCCAGCGGTCTTGGCCGCATCATAGTCGATAGCGCGGTCTCCGATTGCGACAAGCTCATCGGGAGTATAATTGTATTCCGAGAAAATGCTTTTCATCAAATCACTTTTCTTAATTTTTTGATCCCAACCACAATAAAACTTTTCAAAAACATTCTTCAAACCAAATTCCTCTATTCTGGGAAGGATTTCAGCACTCATCGCAGCGGAAACTAAAAAAATTTTATATTTATGTGATAATTCTTTAATAACATCGACAATACCAAGAAAGGTCCCGTGTTTCTTTTTAACAATTTCAACACTAAAAATTTTTCCAACCTCGTCAGCATCCTTTTCATCAATGCCTAGATTTTTTTGTAACTCCTTATAATTATAGCCATATAATTTTCTGAATTCTTCTAATGTTTTTGGGTAGGCAACATCAAAACGTTTACAGATTTTTTCGTAAACCTCAAACACGCTGATAAAGGAATCAACGATGACGCCGTCGTAGTCGAAGATGATGGCTTTGAGCATATTTTCTTCTTGTCTGTACTGATAAATTATTTTAGCAACTGTGTAACGAGTGCAGTCATCTGATTTTTCTTTTTCGGATCACTTTCGGCAATAAGCAGGGTGAGCGCCGTCAGTGTCGACGGATTAATATTGCTTGATTTTTTGGCGCGTGCTTTGCGTAAAAACCAAACAAATGAAAAAGCACCGGCGCGCTTATTCCCATCCGCAAACGGATGATTCTTGACCATAAAATACAAAAGATGTGCAGCCTTTTCTTCCACGCTTTGATACAATTCCCGCCCACCAAAAGATTGCATTACATTACCAACTATGCCAGCAATACTTCCCCACTGTCTTTCTTGAGCAAAAATATCTGATACTTCTTTTTTACTAATCATTTCTGCACGAAAATCAGCGATAACGATGGCTAATTCTTCGCCAGTTAGTTTGACAGATCTTCTTGTTGTGCCAATAGGTGCGAGCACCTCTTTATCAAAGGCATCAAGTGATATCCAGGTACTGGCGAACTCTTTAACCAATTCCAACGCTTGTTTTGAATCAAAAGCCACTTGTTCAGGCAAAAGTGCTTGAATATCGCCAACTGCTTTCATAAAAGAGTCGTAATTACGAAGAATACGCCTGCGGTGCATGGTGTATCCCTTTGTAATATGTTCACGCAGAATCTTTGTCGCCCATTGACGGAAATGAGTCCCGATAATTGAATTTATTCTATAACCAACAGCAATAACAACATCTAAATTATATTCTTTAATTCGTCGTTCAACCCTACGATTACCCTCATCTTGAACTTGTAAGGATTCCTTACAAGTTGCCCGTTTTACAAGCTCTTTTTGCTTATAAATATTTTTCAGGTGCATCGTAATGTTTTGAGAGGTAACTCCAAAAATAGTGGCGATCTCTGCCTGGGTTGCCCAAATTGTTTCAGCCTTAAAATCACCGCGCAACTCAATTGAACCAGAAGATGTTTGATATACTACTAATTGCTTACTCTTGTTTTTCATATACCACTATTTTAACTGTAAAAGCACTAACCTGTCTAATCTAGGTACAGTGTAATCGAAGAGAATGGCTTTGAGCATAAAAAAATTTATAATTTAAAGTTCACCGCCGTCACATAATTACAATAATCGCAGTCATTTCCCGCCTTAGGTAGATTATTACCTTTTAAGCATTTATGAGCTTTAATTATGGCATTTTCGACCCAGGAATCATCACCTTTATAAGGAATGACTTTAATATCAAACTCAAGTTTAGCATCAAAAGCTTCTTTATCGGAATTGCCATTACAATAAACAAAATAACCGATTTTAGAAACCTTAAATCCATTTTGACGGAAGAGCCACTGATAAATTTCCATTTGACGTTTATAACCAATCTGCCACTCAGCATCCAAATTAACTTCTGCTGATTTACTGGTAGCTTTGTAGTCGACGATGATCAGTTCCTTTTTTGAATTAACCCAAACATCATCCACGCCACCGGTAACTAAAAAATTAGTTTTCTTATGTAAAAATCTAATGCCTCGACGTAAAGAATCACGCCACTCGTCCATTCTTTGATCTTGAAATGGTACTGCGTTAATTTTGTAGGCTTTCATAAGTGGGTGTGCGGTTTTGTTGGCGCGGTGGATGTCGAATTCGGTTTTGAGGAGTTTATCGACAGCGGAGTTTAGGTTGAAGGGAAAGCCCGGTGGTCGGCCGACGCCGAGTTTTCTATCTAAATAAAAACAGCGAGGGCAATTTAGAAATAAATCTATTTTGGAACGGGATAATTTAAAAGCATCTTTTGATTTGGGGTCGAAAAGGTTTTTAGTGCGAACAGCTTTGTAGTATTGCGACATATATATTTATTATTTGCGTTACCATTCAAATAAATCAACCACATTTTCAATTGCATTTTTAATTCGATCAATAATTCCCTGTCGTTCAAGAATTCGCGGTATCTCTGGAAGTAATTCCACAATTTCCTGTCCACTTGGCAGTCTCTGCGTGTATAAATAATCTCCAATCAACTGATCAAATTTTTCGAGTGGAATCTTTTCTGATTTAGCTATATTTTTTAGAACATTAGATCGTTCACCCGACCAAAATTTACCAAATGCTTTTTCAACATCATCAGATTTATTAATTCTCGGCAGATTTTCTTCAATAAATTTCTTAATTAGCTCTTTTTTCTTGCGCAGCTTAACGTCACGGTCAAATAAACGTAAAATTTCTTCTGTCTTCTTTTCGCGAACAGTCTTTGAACTGATATTCTTCAACCCAGCAATAAGCTGAATAATGTAATCAAAATTTATAATATCGCGCACAGTCAATTCAATCTCAAAATCGATTTGATCAAGAATTGATTCTGTACCACTCTCATTATCTTTTCGTTCTTCATGAATATCCAAATACTTGCTTTGATAATCATAAAATTCTTGCTCCGAGATACCTAAATTTTGAAAAGAAAATTCAGCGAATGTTTCCAGAGATGACTTAATGCGTAACAAATCACGAAATGACTTTACAAAGATCGCTTTTTCTTCTTCACCTTGTAACGTATCGACGGAAGCAACGGTTGGGACTTTATCTCGCAATTCTTTTAGCTTATTTTCAAAGTCCTTCTTTTGTTCTTCGTAAGGTTTCTTAAACACAATTTCTTTAGCATTTTCATCTCCGAACAACGCTAAAGCTTTATCAGTGGCTAACTTTAAATTTCTGAATGAAACAATGTTCCCATGCGGTTTATCTGAATCTAACAAACGATTAGTTCTTGAATACGCCTGAATCAGTCCGTGATAACGTAAATTCTTATCAACATACAAAGTATTTAGTCTAGGACTATCAAAACCGGTCAAAAACATGTTCACCACCAAAGTTAGATCGATTTCTTTGCTTTTTATTCGTTTTTGCAAATCACGATAATAGTCGTAAAATCGGTCAGTTGAAAAATTTGTTGAATATGTTTTGTTATAATCCTTAATACATTCTTCCAAGAAATCTCGAGAATGTTTGTTCCCTGCTGTTCCTTCTCCAGCAAAGACATCAACATCAAGCATATCAGAACTATCATCCTCGTTAGCTTGATAGGTAAAAATAGTGGCGATTTTAAAATTTTCCGCTTTTTTATTTTTGAATAGGGTGTAATACTTTTTCAAAACTTCAATGCTTGAAACTGCAAAAAGAGCGTTAAATTTGCCATTCTTTGTTTTTCTCTTCCAATCAGCCAAGACATAATCTGTAATTTTATTGAGCCGATCAGCACTTTCAAGAACTTCTTTCGTGTCTATCCCTTCGACAAGAGTTTCAGCAAATATATCCGCATCCAAAGTATTAGAATCCTTTTGTTTGTACTTACCGACGTATTCAACAGCAAAACCTAGGACATTATCGTCAGATATGGCATGAGTAATGATATATTTATGCAAACATTCTCCAAATACATCGGCTGTTGTTACTCCTCCAACATTATTATCAGCAAAGATAGGTGTTCCCGTGAATCCGAAAAGTTGAGCTTTCTTAAAAAATGATTTAATGCGAGCATGTGTTTGCCCAAATTGGCTACGATGGCACTCATCAAAAATAACAATTATCTTTTCATCGGCTAAATATACAAATTGTTTTAAATAAGTTTCTCGTCCAATAGCAATATCAAGCTTTTGAATAGTTGTAACGATTAATTTACGATTTTTATCTTTTAATTGTTTAACTAAATTACGAGTATTATCAGTCCCATCGACTGATCCGTCGGAAAATGAATTGAATTCTTTAGTTGTCTGGATATCCAGATCCTTTCTGTCAACAACAAACAATACTTTTTTAACTTCCGGCATTCGTGAAAGTATTTGACTAGCCTTATATGAAGTTAAGGTCTTGCCTGAGCCAGTAGTATGCCAAATATAACCGTTTTTATTGGATTCACGCACACGCTTTTCGATCGCTTTTACTGCATAATATTGATAGGGGCGCAATGTCATTGGTATTTGCAAAGATTCAGCTAATACAATATGTTCGGCAATCATTTCTGAGACTGTACACTTCCCCAAAAAGGCATCGGCAAATTTATCGAGTTGTGTGATTTTATTATTTTGCTCATCTGTCCAATAAAAAGTTTGCTCGAATGATTGTTTGGGATTATTGGAAAAATATTTAGTATTAACGCCATTAGAAATAACAAAAATTTGGACGTATTCAAACAATGTTCCGGTGAATGAATGCTTATGATAACGTTGGATCTGATTAAAAGCTTCCTTCATTTCCACTCCGCGACGTTTTAGTTCTATATGTACTAGTGGCAAACCATTAATGAGCAAAGTCACATCATAACGATTCTCGTAACGACCGGCTTGGGTGATCTGATGTGTAACCTGATATTCGTTTTTGCACCATTGATCCATGTTAAAAAACTGAATAAATGAGACAGTGTCATCGTCATTAGAGATGGCAAAATGATCTCTCAATGTTTTTGCCTTATAAAAACGTTCGCCTTTATTGAGATGATTAAAGATTTGAGAGAATTCTGTATCAGAAAATTTTCTATTATTAAATTTCTCTAATTGTTTACGCAAATTAAAAACAAGCGTATCAGGGTTTTCTAAGATAACTGAAGCAAATCCCAATCGATTTAACTGTTCTATTAGAGTTTTTTCAAGTTGTTGTTCGGATTGATGTGGCATAAAGACTTTTTAAATTTTTCTTTTACTTTTCTATTGAATTTATTTAACTGTATTCTCATGCCATCACTTTTCGTGACTTCAATGGCTTTCATTAAGTAATTTGAACGATTTCGATGTTTTAACGTATCTTTTTTCGGTTTTATCCTTTTGATTAACTTTGTTGAATTCTTCTTTCGACTTATTCTGTTAATTACTGATTTTTTAAGTAACTTTTGGTACGTGTTTTTTCGGAAATGTGTAGTCTGACCATTATATTCAAACCCTAAAAAGTCGATATAATCCCGATTATTTTTCACACCATTACCATCTGACACTTGAACACATTTTAGCATACTATTAGCATATCCAAATTTTGCTATAAATGTTTTTGTTGGTTGGATTGATAAATCCCTGTGTGATATTTTCTCTTCTATGGAAGCCAGTAAGTTATCCTTAAGTTCTTCATCACATATAAATATTAGGTCGTCGCTATACCTTCGATAAAAGACAGCAGGAAATTCCCTTCTAATCTCCATATCAAAACTTAACATGTATATATTTGCCAATAAACCACTTAGAGGACTTCCCTGAGGGATTCCTTTTGAAGATTTGTTTTTATGTACATATTGTTTAATTAATTTATAAATTGGAATTTCTTTTTTAGATTCTATCAATTGTTTCAAATGGTTCTTTCTGAAATCATCATAATTTATATACTTGAATGCGGTTAATGAATGAAGGACCTTGACAAGACTAGAATCAATCCAACCCCCTTCGTATAGTTCCTTTATACCTTGAAACAAAAATTTATGAGAAATTTCATCAAAAAATCCCTTAATATCTTGAGTAATTACGACACACATCCCCCTATTGGAGATGTAATTAAATACTTCTGACGCAAAATGTATATTACACTTCCCCTCACTACTTTCAGGTATTTTTATCGAACGATAAGCTAAGACGACATTAGACAACTCACATTCTTTTAGCTTCTTTTCATATTCCAGTGATAAACAATAATTAAAATAACTGTACACATGAGAATCTAAATGTGATGCATACATAATGGGTCTTAATTTCAAAGTTCGAACTGGAAGCTTATTTGTTCTGTGTTTAAATCTTGTTTTTCTGCTAATTCTTTTAATAAACGGGAGAAATGAATGATTAGTTATATTTTTTATTGCATCAACAACTTCTTGAAAATCATTTTTCAAATCTAAATTTATAGACCTATCTAAATGTTGATATTTCTTTACTTTTTTCTCTTCTTTTAGTTGTTCCTTCCATTGAATAAAGCTCATAAAAAAACGCAAAAACCCCTCCTTGCAAGCCGTAGACATAGCTCGATCTGAGGAGAGGTTCTAAAACCTTTCGGTTCGCTTGCAGTCGTGTCCTGTCCAAATGGACTAGGGTCTTACCGTGACGTATATATAATAAAGACAGTGTTAAATCAAATCTTAATGATTAAATTAAGTGCCTATTATATGCTAATTGTCTTCTTGGTCGTAGCTTTCGCTAGACTAGTTCACGAACTCGCTAAATTATTGCAAGTTTGCAGAAACAATTCAACCAACTCATCTAAATCGAATGGCTATTGCAAGCTGTTGTAACCACCCATTACAAAAGTAATGTTTGCCTCTTAAAAGTTAGTGATTCAATTTTAACACAGAATCCCCTTTTCTGCAATAACAAATTTAGCTTTTCAAAAAACCACTATACAAATAACCCCTGCATCAAACCCTTCTTCCAAGTTTCGGCTTGAGTGATTTGTTGTTGTTTTGATTCTATTAAACTATTGAGTGAGGTCAAAAACTCTGCAATTTTCTGCTGTTCGGGAAAAAAAGGGAACAAAAGTTTTATTTTTGAAAATTCAACCTTGGAAATATTATAACGCGTACTTCCTTGAGCTAATTTTATAACTTGTTTCCGGTAGATAGAACTTCTAAATAGGAACCTTGCAAAATAAGGATCCAATTCTTTAAGAGAATTTGCCCGAAGCCCAAAAGAAAAACTGTTTAGATAAGGATCTACGTCTTTATTAAGTAAAACAGATGCAAATCCAACTTCATGCGGGGTTTCTGATGAAGTCGTAAAAAAAATATCTCCAAATTGTGCACGGTTTTGTTTTTCATCTTTTTTAATTTCTACCAATGCGAATTTACTAACATCAATCTTGCTACTATCAAAAATTTGCTTATATGCAATATAGGGATCTCCTTGTCCAAAATCCTCCCCTGTTTTTCCTGAAAGACCATTATATATTTTTCCAACCGCTCCCAACTTCTTCTCCTCCCATTTCGCAAACTCTTTTCCCTTATCATCCTTAAACCGCACCTCCTGCAAAAAAATCTTCTGCATCATGCCCTTTTTATAAACTTCCAAATTTTTCTTTTGCAAACGCAAATTTCCAATCCAGTCATCAACGGCTCCTAGGAAGGTGGAAATTTTTTGTTGCTCGGGGAGGGATGAAACTGAAAGTTTGCACTCACTTATCTCACCAAGATTTATTTTTTTGGGAAAAGCAACATGAATCGTTCGTTTCCACAATTCTTTTTGAAACCCAACAGAATTTATGTATTGTGACAAAAAATGTGAATTTATCTTTTCAGAATGTTTTATCAACGCCAGACTAACGTAATACGAAGCCTGGACATCCCAATCGATAAGTCGTGCCGTACCGATATCGCCAATACGTGTCATTAAAATATCATTTCTTTCAAGCCTGACCTTTTTATTCTCTTTTTCAAAAACTTCGTTGGACACATGTTTTGTAGTAGAAAAATCATTTGCTGTAACATGTTCAACGCTATAAAAAGGGATACCTTCTTTAACATAATTGGGAGTTTGGTGAGTACCATCATAAATACGACTAAGTTCGCCTAGCCTTTTTTCTTCCCAAGCACCAACAAACTCCGAAAAACGTAATCTCGGGATATTTTTAGTTTTAAATTTTACCTTATTTTGGGACATATTTCGCAATAATTTTCTTTTTTCTCTAAATTTAAATGAAATGTTTACTGTGGATAAGTTGACAAATTGTATATATATGCTATTCTTTATATAGAATACATATTAAAAATACCTCTACGGGTTTTGTCCCTTAGCGGTATTTTTGTTTATATTCTAATTTCAATTTTAAATTATCCATAAAAATAATCTTTTCCTTTGCTGTCTTTTTGAGCAGAACCGAACAGGTTTTGACATACGGACTCATCACAAAGCCCAATTTGTTCTGCTTATATAAATATTTAACCAACGAATAAAAATCACCATCACTTGTAACGATTATTGCTTTATTATATTTTTCGTAATCCAACATAACCTGCAAAACCAAATCCGCATCAACATTTCCCTTTACAGCACCATTTTGATCGGGCAAAGTTGGTTTAAATATCAAAACATAACCATACGCCTGAAGCGCCGAATACAAATCCTGATTTTCTGGCATATATCCAATAAACAAATAAGCCACAGCTACGTTATATTTATCATGAAGATATATTCTAAACCTTTTATAATCCAAATTCCAACCAAGGCTCTTAATTCCCAAATTAAGGTTTTGACGATCTATGAAAGCGTAATTTATCTGTTTGTCATCCATATTAAAACGGTTTATCAATCTTTAATTCATCACAAAACTTAGCAATGTTTTTCTGCAAATCAATTTCTTCTGCGTTTAGCTTTTTTAACTCTTTGGCTACCGTATCAATATCAACCAATTCTTCGTCCTCAAAGGTATCGACATAACGTGGGATATTAAGGTTGTATTCATTTTCTTTGATCTCATCCAAGTCCGCGCAATGAGAATATTTCTCGATTTCTTTCCGCTCTTTATAAGTTTCAAAGATCTTCGCAATATTTTCATCCGTCAATCTATTTTGATTCCCAACTTTTTCAAAACCCTTTGACGCATCAATAAAAAATATGTCTTCATCGAATTTTCTGCACTTTTTAAATACAAGCACAGTTGCAGGTATAGAAGTTCCGTAAAAAAGATTTGCTGGTAAACCGATGACCGCATCAAGATAATTTTGTTTTTCGATAATATATTTTCTAATTTGTCCTTCAGCACCAGATCTAAACAATGCTCCATGAGGCAACACAACCGCCATTGTTCCATTATCAGCCAAATGATAAATCATGTGCGTCACAAAAGCATAATCAGCTGCGCTTTTGGGCGCCAATCTACCATATTGAGAGAAACGATCATCGTGTGCCAAAACAAGATCTGAATCACCTTTCCATTGAGCAGAAAACGGAGGATTCGCAACGATGGCTTCTGCTTTTAAATCAACGTGCATATCTTCTTTTAAGGTATCACCTTGAAGTATTTTAAAATGATCAAAATGTACACCATGCAAAATCATGTTCATGCGCGCCAGATTGTACGTAGTTGGATTAAGTTCTTGGCCGAAATAATTTATAACTTCCGTGTAGTCTCCAATTCTAAGAAGAAGTGAACCAGAACCGCAAGTTGGATCATAAACTGATTTCACACGCTTTTTATCCTGCGTCACAATTTGCGCTAACAATCTTGATACTTGCGCTGGGGTGTAAAATTCTCCACCCTTTTTGCCAGCACCAGCAGCAAATTCGCCAATTAAATATTCATAAGCATCACCGAGCAAATCACTCTTCGCATCTTCAAGTTTAAAGTCTATACCACTTAAGAGTGAAAGAACTTCTACAACGACCTCGTTCTTATCGTTTTCACGAGAGCCTAGTTTAGATGAAGTGAGGTCAACATCATAAAAAAGATCTTTAAAATCATCTTCGCTCTCAGTTCCCGCCGAGGTCTTCTCAATATTATTAAGAATATTCTTAAGATCTTCAAGAATAAATTTATTTTGATCTTTAATGTCACCTTTTCCCTTATTCACAATATAAGAAAATAATTCTGTTGGTTTTAAGAAAAATCCCAGATGACCAACACAGGCTTTTTTAACTTCTTCCAAGATTGCTTTTCCATCCTTTGTATTTTCTTTTATATTAGCAAAAGCAATCTTTTCTTGAACTAAAAGTTTTTCATTGGCATAACGTTCCAATTTTTCGGAAAGGTACTTATAAAAAATAAAACCGAGAATATAATTTTTATATTCATCGGCATTCATTTTACCCCGAAGAGTATTCGCCACTCCCCATAATTGTCGTTCTAATATCTTTTTTTGTTCGTCGGTCATATTAATATTACAAATGGAAATTAAACTAGTGTAATTTTACCACATTCACGCTAAAAAATCAATCAGAAAAAGAATTCCTCAAGCGGATTTATGAAACAATTAACGATTGCATCAAAATTTGATCCGTTATTAAACCTGTGCTACATTTAATTTAGAAGTATGCAATAACAACTTATGTGGCGCCCCGATGTTCCCTCTGAAGGTCAGAGGCATAACTAGAAAATTAGTTATAAAATCGGGAAGAAACGCTCCATAAGACGCTACTTCATTAATAATTAAATTGACAAAAGCACCAATTATAAGTCTCTTATATGCGAAAGTCGGCTACATGCCGTGCGCTGGGAAACCAGCCTAGCTATAAGGGGTTTATTTTATTTAGATCAAATTTATTTCTTTTCGAATAATAATTGTAAGGATACTTCTTTAAATCATAAATATCAAAAATAAAACTAATTTTGCTTTCAAGAAAATGAATATAACGCAGATCTCCCTGAATAAATGCTCTTTGTACTGCCCAATTCATGTAATCAATTATCTGTAAACAAGGCTCACCGACAGATGACATCGGGTAGATTTTAATCTCCAAATCATTTTTTCGCCCCCACTTCAACTCAAAGACACTTATAGCGGTCCTGATTGCATCTTCAAAAGGTTGTTGTCTACTCCTACTCCCTCTCACTTCATAATATATATGACTTTCCTGCGCTAAATGCAATTTATTTTCAAATAATTTAGCCACGATATCATCATAAAAGACATTAGGATTTGATCTATGTCTTTTCCTGAAAACACTAATCAGTTTTCTTGCGACGATAAACTCTGCCTTGAAATCAAAATTTTGAATCATCTTAAAAAATTTTTCTCTTACCTCTGGGGTGTCCACGCTTGCATGAAAGTATTTTATAGTGTGTTTCAAAGACGGCACCTCTTTTAAGTATGGATCGTTCATGATTTCCTTGCGCAGTTTTAATATCTCTTTTCGCATGTGGACTGGCTTGTCGGTCATGATAAATCCTATCAATAATATTTTTGAGCAACCTTCTTCACCAACGATGCACCTTCCGGAATTGTCAAAAAAAATAGGATCGCCGGACTCATCTAAGAAGAAGTATTTTTTATCTTTTCCCCAGTTTTGCATATAGAAACATTATATCTATACTTTGAATCTATTGTCATTTCTGGGCGAAAACAAAAACTACGTACCCGAAGATACGCAGCCTGAAACGTCTCAATGCCATTAAATATTTTACTTAATTCCCGCAACAATTTTTATATTTTACCGGTTCGCCATCCGCTTTTAGTGTTCCGCAAGGGCAAGGCGCATTACGCGGGATTTTTTGAACAGCTGTAAGTATTGATTCCTGCTTTGAGCACTCGGGACAACAACATTCTTCTTCATGCATAAAATCATAAATATCACCGAAACAAAGAATCAAACAAGCCAAATTTTGCAAGCAAATTTCATCATTTCTGTCCCAGCTAAAGTGGGTGTTTTTACAGTATGTTTCCAATAAAAAATATTGAATAAGAACTTCTTCAGGGATTATGCCTTTTTCACATAAATCCAGATCAGTCAGTTGCTTAAAGTCCGACCTTTTATCAACTTCCAAATGTCCGCATAAATGACGAAAAGCCATATCGAAATACAAATTTACAAGCTTTTTGTATTTTTTTGATTCAAAATACTCTTTAGATTTTATTGCCAATTCCTGTAACCCAGGTTCGTCGTGATAGTATTTTTCGTTTTTGGAAAATTTGATCCATTGCAAAAAGAAATCGTTAACAATATCCTTGTCTTTCAAAATACCTCTAAACGATTGATCCAAATCCGCAAATGACAACAAATATAATATTGCTTTTTTATGCTCTTTAGCTTCACTCCCCAATATAAAAGTATGATAGGCTTTGTCAAATCGTTGTTTATTCTTTTTTTCAAGCATACTCATAATCAATACTCCGCCAATATCTTTAATATCTTTTGAGAAAGCTCAGCAAATTCCAATTTGGATTTTTCTATATTTTCTTTAGTTCCTTGATGAACTTCTTCCACTAAATCAGGATCCAAGTCAAAAATCGCCATTCCGACTTCCTGGCACTTGGCCGGTATACGACCATAATCTTGGATTATTGCCAAAGGATTTTTCCAGCTCTGTTCAACTAAACCATTCCGCCCATGTTTTTCTGCCAAATAAGTTTTAACTTTTTGAGGAATTTCTTCGATCCAATGTCTGTGATCTTTAATAGGTTGTTTGGCATAAACATTATACGAGTTGATAATATAGCCAATAAACAAGCCCTCTCCTGAAAGAACATACTTGTTTTCTGTATTGCCAGAAAGCGCTTTACCGGTAACTTTCCAGTTTTGTTTCCACTTTTCGTACATGGTACCCAAATTTTCAATACCTTGAACACTAAAAGCATCCGGCATCATTGGTACGGTAAAATAATCAGCACCCAAAAAAATGATCTGGTTAAGCAATGAAAGCCCCGGAGAGGTATCGATTACAAAAACGTCAACTTCTTCGTTTAAGCCTTTCTCTCTTAAAAATCGATCTATGGCACTGGTTTGAAAATAGCCCAGTTGTTGGCCTGATGCCGCCAACCCATATGCGGAAACCAACAAATTCTCGTACAAAGATAGATTGACGCTTCCTTTTAACAAAAAAAGATTCCCAATTCCATTTTTAACAGATATGAATGGGACACTAAGGTCGATATCCGAGCCACCTTCGATAACACCCCTTAACACATCAAAAACATCTTTCTCGGCTGATGAAAAAAGAGTTTTTTCGTACTCGTTGTCTCCGACTGCCAAACGGGACAGATTACACTGTGGATCAAGATCAACTAAAACCGTCTTGTACCCTTGTTTGGCAAAAGACATGGCACAATTAAAAGCCAATGTGGTTTTACCAACACCACCTTTATTATTGGTAAAAAGAATTTTTTTTGTTCGAGTGAATTTCATAAATTCATTGTAGCAAGAAGCGTCTTACTTTACAAAACATGAATACAGACACCCACATTTTACTGTAACCGTAATTTGTACTTACAAACTCCCCAAATTCAACTCCTGATCAAACTTAATTTCTTTTACAAAATCCGGCATATGGCTAATGAGGATAATAGCCCCTTCATAATCGTTGATTGCCTTGGCGATAATTGGAATATGGCGGAAGTTGATATGGTTGGTTGGTTCATCAAGGACTAACAATCCCGGTTTCAAGAGAACTAAACGAGTAAATGATAACAAACCTTTTTGACCTTCTGATAAATGTTTAATTTTGAGACCCATTAAATCGCCAGTGATTAAAAAACCAGCTGCGATAGAACGCATATCTTGAATGCTAGTACCTTCGGTCATGGCACCAGTTAAACAATCAAAAACAGTTTGTTCATAATCGAGCGTAGCAAAGTCCTGACTGTAATATCCAATGCGCGTATCTTTGAGTATAGTTGTGCCTTCGTTTGTGCCATCAATCAAAGCTCGCAAAAGAGTACTTTTACCAATTCCATTTGGTCCGGAGATGAGCAGACGATCGCGTTGTCGCAGTAAAATTTCCACTGGACGAATCTCGGCTTCATGGTTTTTAATTATTTTGACTGAATTTATTTTAACAACATCACCCACAATTCCCTGAGCTTGTATTTTAAAATCGCGGATAGTTTTATCTTCGCGACGCACATCAACTTTATTTTCTTCCATTTCCTCAACTTCTGTCTTCAACTTGCTGGCGAGTTTGCGCATCTTGCCACCCTTGTGCGCAAAAAAGTTTACTTTTTCTTTATTATCTTGAATTGCTTTTTCTAATTGTGCATTCTTTTTAATTTCGCGCTCGATGCGTCGCTCAATATCCGCGACTACAGTGTAATAATCACCATCATACATTTCTGTTTTCTTGGTGAAGACATCTAAATAAATCACACCCTCAGTAAAACAATTTAAAAAATCTGCATCATGAGAAATTACTAAAACTGTTTTTGGATACATGATCAAAAATTCAATTAAATGATCAATGCCCTCTTTATCTAAATTATTGGTTGGTTCATCTAGCAATAAAATATCTGGATTTTGAATTAAAGCATAAGCGAGTAAAAGACGCGCTTGTTGACCGCCAGATAAAGCACCAACTTGGCGATCTAGCGGCACAGTTAAATTAACTGCTTCCATGACTTTATTAATATTGCTTTGAAGATTACCAGCTGCCTTGGCTTTAGCAAAATATTTTTCTACTGTTAAATCTGAATCTTGTCTATCTAAAACCTGTGCAGCTGTGGCAACAGAAGTACTATCAGACTTGGCGACCTTGCCTTCGGTTGCTTTAAGTTCGCCCGTGATTAATTTAAAGATAGTGCTCTTACCAGCGCCATTTTGGCCCATCAGAGTTTTTTTGGCACCAGTGCGCACACTAAAACTAACCTCATCAAGAATAGGTTTTTTATCGCCATATTGAAAAATGACGTTGTCGAATCTTAAAATTACTTCTTCAGACATAGGGAATTAGCTTGTAGCTTCTAGCAAGTTAGCTTCTAGGTGCTTTCTATAATAAAAAAGAGATTATTAGTGACAATATAATCTCATAATTTTAGCGGAATGTCAACTATCATTGCGCGTAGCGTCATTGCGCAATGACGATAATACCGGAATCGCACAAGAAAACCTACAAATCTTTCGGTTGGTCACAAACACTCACCAAAATCTCAAGCCACTCATCTTCTGAAATAAACTTATCTGACACTGGATACTGAATCTCACTTTCACGCTCATGATGTTTTATTGAAGCTTGTTTAAAATTATTTCCCACGAGTAAAATTCTTTCTATGTCCTGTTTTAAAAAAGCTTCTTCAGTCAATGCTAGAAGTTTTAATAGAACCTTATGATCATCTCGAGCTCGCGCAATGAGGGGTGCATCATCTTCAAAACCCAAGTGTTGACTGACGCGCGGGAATAAATATTCATCTTCTAATTTCATGTGTACTAAGAGCATCGTTTTATACTTATCGAAGAGTTCTGACGTCCGAGTGAATGCTTCTAAATCTTCACAGAGCTCTAAAAAATTGAGCCACAAGTCATCTAGTTGTGCGTGCTCTTTGTTCATGAATTCTGAAATGATTGACATATTTAATATGAGAGAATAATGAAAAAAAAGAAAGAATAACGAATGATACAAAAACTCTTTTATTTAATTTCTTTGGCTAGTAATTCCCTACCTTTTTCCAACCATTCGGACTCGCCACGATTTTCCATTTCCAAGATATAATCAAGGATAACAGCTTCACGTTTATCTTTGGCGATATCAATTTCAATATATTTTTTTATAAAATCAAATTGGATTGCCAAACGCGTTTCGTTATCTTCTATTTGCAACCAGAAATTATTATCAAAGGCCCAGGCGATGAATTCCGGATCATCTTTCTTTTCAGCGATAACCTCGATTAACTTCGCCTGTTTTTCTTCAACTGTAATATCTGCATAATCTTCTTTAGAAAGAGCCCATTTGACGCCTCCGAGCATTCTATCTAAATAGGCATTAAGTTCTGTTGGAATATAAGCTATATCTTGGACTTCAAATGCTGGACGCATAGCCAGTTGAATCTTTTCTGGATGATTCACCAGATCCATCTTCGACAACACCTCTATTATTAATTGAGTTTCAGCAAAAGTTAAATCCGTCTGTACCGTTTTATAAATAATATATTGTAAGACTTTATCTACTTGAGAAGTTTCTGTCGGAACGTATGTTGTTAATAAATATTTTAAAAAAGTGGAATGATCACGTGCGCGTTGCGGTTCACCAATCGCGTAGCCCTGACGTAATCGAAGCCATTGCAGAGTTTCGGTTGTTGGTAATTTGAGATTGCGCAAAATTCCGAGCACTTCAGAAAAACCAACAGTGACAAGATAATCTGCTTTTTGTCCAAGTATTTTTTCTATTTGATCAATGCCATATTCCAATCCACCCAAACCGCAAGCGTTGGAAACATAATAATCAGAAGCGAGCTTACCTGTCCCTGGTGGTAGTGGAGAATAGGTTCCGCGTGGCACAGCCGTGATCGTGATCTTGTTATTCTTTTTATCGATCGTAATGAGTTGAATCGCATCGCAATGACCCTCAGTTTGACCGGCGCGTTTATCGAGACCCAAGAAAAGAATAGAAACCTTTCCGTCGTCACCAAAAAGATCCGACGTGGCCTCGTTAGTGGTCACTTCCGCGTGATGGGAATTGATAGTATCTTCAATGGCCTGCCTGTGCTGTCGTTCGGCTTCAGCGACTTTATGCCAAGCCAAACCCTGCATTATGCCCCAAGCGCCGACAATGATTACGATTAAAATTATGGAAATAATGATTAACTTCTTCATATATTCATACTACTATATAGGAGACGGAAAAACAATTGTGCAAAACCTTGACCGAATTGACAGACAACGAATAACAAATTAGAATTTAGACATAATACTCACAAAAAATTTATGGGCCACGTGACTAGCAAAAATTATTTACATCTCCAAGAACGTTTAGATCGTAATGCCCAAGGAGCGCCGGCCAGTGAAGCTCTTTTTAAAATTTTAGAAGTTTTATTTACGCCAGACGAAGCTGATCGTGTTGCGCACTTACCAGTAAAACCTTTTACGGTTAAAGATGCCAGCAAACGTTGGAAAATGTCAGAAGCTGCATCACAGAAAATTCTGGACGAACTAGCCGACAAAGGATTATTGCTCGACACAACACATGACGGCGTGCGAAAATATGTTTTACCACCAACCATGGCTGGTTTTTTTGAATTTTCAATGATGCGCACTGATGGTAGGTTTGATCGCAAAGTTCTCGGTGAACTTTTTTATCAATACATCAACGTTGAAGATGATTTTGTGACAAAAGCTTTAATGCACAAAACTTCAATTGCCAGAACTTTAGTGCATGAACAAACTTTAGCACCAAAAGAGCAATCAGAAATTTTAGATTATGAACGCGCCACGCATATCATCGACACTGCCACCTGCATCACAGTCGGGACTTGTTATTGCCGTCACAAAATGGAACATGTTGGTAAGGCCTGCCAAGCACCACAAGACGTTTGTTTAACGTTTAACGGCACGGCCAAGAGTTTATCGAAACATGGCATTGCCAAAGAAATTTCGAAGGAAGAAGCTCATGCGATTCTTAAACGTTGCATTGACTACGGCCTAGTCCAAATCGGCGATAATATTCAAAATAATGTTAATTGGATTTGTAATTGTTGTGGATGTTGTTGCGAAACCATCCTGGCTTATAAAAAATTAGGGTATAAAAGCAAAATTAACAGCAGCTTCTTTGCTCAAATTGATAATGATAAATGCAAAAATTGCGGACTCTGTATTAGTAAATGTCCAATTGAGGCAATTTCTAAAATTGATAACAAAACGATTGTAGACATGGATAAATGCATCGGCTGCGGAGTTTGCTCCAGAGTTTGTGGCGTCAAAGCAATTGAGATTAAACATCGTGACAAAAAAACCTTTGTGCCCGAAACAAGTTTTGAACGTTGTGTGTTGACTGCTATCGAACGCGGAAAACTCGCTGGTTATATTTTCGACAATTACGACCTATGGACCAATGAAATGTTGAGACATCTGCTCGGAATTCTATTGACTCTCTCTGGTGCGAAATTTTTACTCGCCAACGAACAACTCAAGTCAAAGTTTTTAGTGCATTTACGGAAACTGGTTGAAAAATATTCTTAAAAAATAAGTAGGGAACAAAAATTTTTGTTCCCTACTTATTTTTTAATTACAATTTGCAATTTTCGTCCTTCTTATTTGGATCTTTAAAAGCATTCTCATTATTAAACTTCTCTTTCCACTCTTCAGGACTGCCATAATCAGCAAAATCGCTATACCAACCATGATGAAATCTGGGTTTATGTGCGGCTTTGACGGGACACCAATATCTTTCTGTGCGACCAGCAACTTCAACGCAATAAGCAAACAAACCACCCACGTAAGTACAATAGACACAGTTTACTTTTTGAATCCAATTTAAATAGTCGAGGAATTGTCTATCATAAACAATAAAATCTTTGCGCTTTACTTTTGGAATGTGGTAAAGAGGGAAAGCAACCGTGTGATACAGAGTAATAAAAGCATCGAGAATTAAAACTGGTACTATCATCATGTAAATAAAAGGCATGGACAATAAATGCCGAATACTTTGCGGAATAGCATACTTCCAGGCAGGAATTTTGAATAATTTATTCTTGCGACGAGATTCTTTTTCGAAAACAATTTTTTTACCAGAACCAGAAGACGAAAAACCATATTTAACTGAGAGTTCAGCATATTTTTCGCTCAACTGTTTATTCAACTCCCCAATCTTTTGTGCGATCTCTTTGATACTTAGATTCATATGGAGAAAGTATAACAATAATTGATCAATTTGACGACTTTTTCAATAAATTTAGTACAACCACGATATAGCTCATAATAAACGGTTACCGAAAAGTCATGCTCTGAGTGTACCGGATTGTCGTTGGATATCATATACTTTTTTAAGTCTTTTTTCCATTT
>Ga0209211_10002103_pt1 | contig 35270 bp, 31 predicted proteins | sample RifGroA2_FD_183992 | JGI IMG/M metagenome (GOLD analysis project Ga0209211, IMG submission 183992) | Groundwater microbial communities from Rifle, Colorado, USA - Groundwater A2 (SPAdes) (version 2) | ecosystem: Environmental > Aquatic > Deep subsurface > Groundwater | place: Rifle, Colorado... | reverse complement strand
ACGGTGAAGTAATTCCATCTAAAGGTCAGCTTCTGAAAAGTCCATTCTCTAACCATGATTGTGTGTACTATAAATACGAGATCCAAGAGCTCAGAAGAAGCAAGAGATCAACATACTGGGCAACGATCAAATCTGGTGAAAAAGGAGGGTATTTTTTCCTAAAGGATAATACTGGCATGGTATTAGTAAATCCTGCAGACGCAGAGATTGAGATCCCTTTAGATTTTGAGACACGAACACTTAACTCCAAAAATAATCCTGCGTTAACTGCATTTTTCACTTCTATAAACTTCTCTGCTACTGGATTTTTAGGGTTTGGAAGAACATTGAAATACCAAGAATATTACATTGCGCCAAAAGACAAGCTATTTATAATGGGCACTGCAGGGGATAATCCTTTTGTTGAAGAAGGCACTGGAGCATATAATGATGCAGATATAATGATACAGAAAGGCAAAGATCAGATATATTATCTCTCAGATTCAAATGAGAAAGACCTGTTGAGCAAATTAAAGTGGAAGACATTTGGCGGATTGTTTGGTGGCTCTGCTTTAAGCTTGGTTTGCTTATCAATAATCTTTATATACTTGGGTGTATTTTAGACAAAATAATATACTATCGGTTTGATAATTGATTGAATATAAAAATATTGATCAATAAAAAGCATAAAAAAAGGTGATAACATGGCATTTGGTTTAACTTTGGTATTAATGGTGGCTATTGTTCTGGCAGTTTTAGGCATTATAGGTTATTTTGTTTCTATCTATAATGGTCTTGTAACGCTTAAGAATAATATTGAGAAGTCATGGGCAAATATTGATGTATTGTTAAAGCAAAGGCATGATGAGCTGCCTAAACTGATTGCCTCAGTAAAAGGCTATATCAAGCATGAGAAGGAAGTTCTGGTAACTCTGACTAAAGCAAGAACAGCTTTTCTTAGCGCGCAATCGATGGGCGAGAAGGCAGCAGCAGATAATTTGATCAGCAGTGCATTAAAGACATTGTTTGCAGTCTCTGAAAATTATCCTAACTTAAAGGCAAATGAGAATTTTATGCAGTTGCAGAACAGGATCTCTGGATTGGAAAATGAACTATCTGACAGAAGAGAGTTTTACAATGATAGTGTGAACCAGTTTAACATTAGGATACAGAGCTTCCCTGACGTTATCGTTGCGAAAAGGATGGGCTTGACTCAGTCAAAAGAGATGTATGAAGTCCCAGAGATTGAAAAACAGGATGTTAAAGTGGAGTTTTAAGTTTAACCTAAGATTTCTGTATTTTTTTGTTTTTGTTGTTATGATTTTTATTAACTCTTTTTTATATTGTTGTTATTCTTATCAGCTTAACTCTTTTATTATCTTTGCTGCCAACTTAATAGTCTTCTCATCTTTTTCTTCAGAAAATCCACTAATATCAACAACCTTCAGATTCTTTAATAACTTTAATCTTTGCAGCATATAGATCAATTCTCTCGAGGATAATCCACCTGGCTCTTTTTTTTCTGACTTAACAAATGCAGGATCTAGGCAGCTTATGTCAATAGAAATATACAATGCACCAAAATTTCTTGCAGTTTCCATCAATGTATCAGTTGCTTCATCAATACCTAGTTCAAAGAGTTTCTTCATACTGAAATGATTTACCATTTGCGCTCTGATGTAATCTATCTCCTCTCTTGTCCATGCTCTTGTCGCAGCAAATATTATCTGGTTTGGTTTTATTTGGTTATTTGTGTTATTTTTAATTAAGCTTAGCATTGCAAAATCAGTATCAAACCTTAGCAATCCTGCATTAGGATATTTTGTCATAAATGTTCTAAATGCTTGTCTAGTAAAGCTTGCATCACCAAAAAGAAAAATGGTGTGGTCTTTTACATTTTCTTTTATCTCATTGACATCATTTACTTCTCTTATTTCAGCAACATCATTTCTGCCGTTTTCATTTGCTCCTAACAAAGAATACTGCTTGATCACTTCAGTAAAGAGCGTTTTGTATTCAAAACTTAGAGATATTCCAGAAATTGGTACGCTGATTATGTTCATAGCTACTAATGAACTTTTGCAGATTTAAAAATCTTGTTAGAAAATCTTATATCCTAATTATTTACTGGTATCATTCTCGTTATTATTATCATCATCCTTATTTACAGTGCCATTGTTTTTATGCCCATTCCCATTTTTTTCATGACCATTTCTTTTCTTCATCGGCGCGCTCATCATCCCAATGAACCTATCTATATCCATGAAGCTGTCTTTTGTGAACTCATGTTCCTGTTTCTGCAGCTCTTCTCTCTTCTTAAGTTCATCAATATGCTTTAACTTAGAAGCAATCAATGTGTTAATATCCTTGCTGAAATTCTCAACAACAACGCTTACTTGGCTTTCTCCTAATAGGTGCGGCAATACAACATAATCTGCTCCAGCCTCATAAAGCTCAAGAGACTCTTTTATCCTATTGGCAGCAGAGATTATTATTGCTTTCTTGTTATTTTCTCTTGTCTTTCTAATCAGATGAAGATTGCTCACTACATCATGTATTGTTGAGATTATCACTTCAGAATTTTCCAAATCAAGCTTATTTATTATCTCAAATTCGCTTGGATCGCCGTAGATGCATTTGATGCCTACAGCTTTTAATCTTCTTATCACATCTGGCTCAAGGTCAACAACAGTTATTGATTTCTTCATTGATTTGAAGCGCTCGACGAGAGAATGGTCAACTCCTTCATAGCCAAATATTATGATGTCTGAGCTTATTTTATGTCCTGAGCTTTCTTTGTCATCTGTTTCCTGTCCTTGATCTGCTGCATTCTTATGTGATAATCTTTCATGTATAAAGATATATTTGCCTATCTTGTAATAGATAAGATTGCCATACTTGATCAAGTATGAGGAAGCTCCTATTGTTATAACAGTAAGTACAATTGCCATTGCAAATATCTCCTGCGAAATGTGGCCTTGGGCGACTCCTAACGCAGCGATTATAAGTGAAAATTCGCTAGTCTGCGCAAGTGAGACTCCAGACAAAAATGCTGTCTTGCTCTTATATCCGAATATCTTTACTGCAAATATTGTCAACAATGGCTTGATGATCAGTACGATAGCTAACATCACGATAACTGGTACAACTATCTTTGAGATTGAAGGGATGGAAAGCTGTAATCCAAGCGATGCGAAAAATAATACTGTGAAAAAATTTGCAATTGACTTTATCTTACCTATCAATTCTAAGCTATATGGTAAGTTTGCAATCATTATTCCAGCTAAAAATGCGCCTATCGAGATTGAGAAACCAAGATACTGTGCGATGAATGCAAATACAAAGCAAAGAGACAATGAGGAGATGAACAAAAGCTCACCAAACTTTGATGCAAATGCAAATATCTTCTGCAATGGCCTGTTCAATATGTATGCGCTTAAGACAAGTACAATGCCTTTTAATATTGCAATTCCTAAACCTGTAAAACTGAAATTATTTATGTTGCTGAAAAATGTCAATGCGATTATTGCAATTATATCCTGCAGGATCAAGATACCTATAACTATCCTTCCATGCAAAGTGTCAATCTCTTTCTTGTCAGCAAGCCATTTTACGACGACAAGGGTGCTGCTTAAGGCGATTATCAATCCAATATATGTTGCTTCAATAAGCTTGAATCCAAGCCATAAGCTTGCGATAATCCCTATCAATGCTGTGCCGAAAACCTGTATCGATCCTCCAAAAAATACTACTCTGGAAACTTCTTTTAATTTTTTTAAGTTGAATTCCAAGCCGACAATGAAAAGCAGGAAAGTTATGCCTAGTTCTGATAACCCTAATATAGTATCTTGGTTCACTATCTTTCCCATTACATGCGGTCCAAGTATCAATCCTGCAAGCATGTATGCAAATATCATTGGTTGTTTGAATAACTTTATAACAAAACCTATCAAGGTTGCAACTATGACTATCAGACCAATGTCGTAGAGTATTGCTTCCATTTTCGTAGTATCTTTAATTTATATTCTATTTCTTTATTGTATCTTATTCTAATCCTATCTTTTTTCTGTCGTATCTTGTCTCTATTTTTGAGCAGCTGTCATCATCCTTTGCTTGAATTTATTGACAAAATATTCCTGCTCGTGCTTGTTATTGTAGAGATAATTCTCTTTTGAAATGTATCCAGGCTTTTGCTTGGCATAGTGCATAAGCTCAGTTATCTCTTTGTCATGCAAATGGCTGTTGTTTTTGCCATCTTTATTTTTATCAGCGCTTGAGACTGTCTCATACACCAAGCCATGGCCTGGCTCTATCGTGACAAATCTCCTGAAAAATGATCTGTTGAAATTAACTTCAACAAGCCTTGTCTCGTCTATCTTTAATGGCAATATAAGTATAGTTATTATCCTGATAATTGCGCTCACAACAAAGGCAAGCAATATGCTTGAACCTAAAATCTTGAAATTGCTGTTAGCTATTTCTATGCCAACTAATGCACCAAGGAATAATGCAATGCCCACAATAAAATTATAATAACTCAGGCAGCAGATTCTTTTTTGCTTTGTAGTTGAATCAAAGATGAAATTTGAGACAGCAATGTTAAAGCCTGCAAACAATGCGCCTTTTACAAACTCCACTATGAACAATGTAGTAGGAGATGAAAAAAACAGCCAAAATAAGCTTCCGGCAGGCAGTGCCAATCCGCTAAAATACATCGTATTTTTGCTGCCTAGCTTGTCATTTATTTTCCCCCATAGCGGTAAAAATATATAGCTTGCCAATACAGGTGCAGATATCACCATCATAAATTGGATGTGTGAAAAATGCAGCTCTCTTAACATATATATAGCATAAAGAGGTGTAGCTATGTTTGTTGCAAACCTTATTAATGCAATCTTCAATACAAATCTGCTGTAATTTCTCTTGTGTATGTTTTTTATGAACCCAATGAATGAAAATTCTTGTATCTCTTCATTCTTGTATCCTGCATCAACTATTCTTGTGAACAATAATGCAGATAAAGCTCTCGCAAAAAATGCTGCCCCAAATAATATTGCAAAACCAACGAAAACATTTGTCTTAAAATGAGTCAATAGCAATCCAGCAATTATAGTTGCAGCAAATGTTGTAGTCCCGATTATCTTTGTTCTATTTGAAAAATATCTTCCTCGGATATTTTCAGGCACTATCTCTCCAATCCAGCTGTTCCATAATGGATTTAATAATGCGCTGCAGATTCCACTAAGTGAAGCTATTGCTATCAATAAAATGTAATTATTTCTTGTGAAGCTGAAAAATGGCAGCAACAAAATTGGAAGCCATAAAATTGCCTGCAAAAATGCTAAGCTTACTATTAAAAACTTTCTGCTTTCAAATGTTTTCAAAATTTTTATTGTTGCTAACTGCACACTTGAGCCAAGAAATTCAGGAATAGCAGTTACAAATGCAACTATCTCTAATGGCGCATTCAAGGCGATTGCAAAAGGAGCAAGATAAGCTTGTGTAAATCCTGCCATGACTGCAAAAGCATTTCCCTCTAATACAGAGTTTCGCATCTGTGTTTTTACAGTAGATTCATCTAATATCTTATCTGTAGAGATGTTTTTATTCTGCTCTTTTATATCTGCTGAACTACTCTTGTTGTCACTGCGCATTTTACTACCCCCAAAACTGGGTCACTATCTGTCACTGTTCACTATTATTGCATATTCTTGTTATCATTATTGAATTCTCAGGTTATACTTATTTATCTCAAGCATCTATCTAGTTAATTCTATTTTTATTCGTCTGTATACTATTTACTATACTGCTATATTAATGTAGTAAAAGGTATATTGATATTTAAACCTATTGAATATACTAGCTATAATGGCTATAAGACTAATTAAACTACTTTATGGACTGTATTCAGCTTATTTATTACTATGACAGAGTATACTGGTATAGTATTTTCATCTTTAAGGTTACTACTTAGCTGTACATACACAATATTTATATACTAGTATACATTATCATATACTAACCTTAGGTAAAACCTTTATTTTTGCAATTTTGACAAATTTAAGAAACAAAAGACAAATTTAACCAAAGATAGCCAAAAAACGCATAGCAACTAAAAAAGAGGTGTCAGTGATGGACAAGCAATATGTAAAGCAATGCCCTTATTGCAACAGTGTAACAAACCATATAAAATTCAATATACAGCTAACAAGGATGATTAGCGAATGCGATGACTGCGGCTATGCAGGCACTAACCTATTCACAGATGTTGAAAGAAGCGTTGCTTTGCAAGTTAGGATGAAGTAAGATTTTTACTATTTAATTTTAAAGCACTTGCCTATTTTTAAATAATTATATTGTTAATTTAGAAATATATTTCTACTCTATCCAATCTCTTCCAGTATCTTCTTAGCAGCTTCTTTCCTGTTTTTTGCTGCAAGAATCGGTCTTCCGATAACGATATAATCTGCTCCTGCATCAATCGCTTCTTTTGGAGTCATGACTCTTTTTTGATCTCCTGTAGCAGCCCATTCAGGACGAACTCCTGGTGTCAGGATTATGAAATCTTTGCCGCAAACTTCTCTTATCAGTTTAATTTCTTTTGGTGAAGCTACTACTCCTTGCAAGCCTGATTTTTTTGCCAGTAATGCAAGGTGTGCAACATAATCCTCTAGAATATCAGTTATGTGCATCTCTTCATTAAGCATCTCTGCACTTATGCTAGTTAAGACAGTAACGCCTAAAACAATAGTATCTTTATTTTTAGAACTTTTTATTCCAGCAACTGCTGCCTTTATCATCTCACTGCCACCAACACAATGCACGTTGAACATAAACACACCTAGCTCAGCTGCTGCTTTAGATGCTCCTTGTACAGTATTTGGGATGTCATGGTATTTTAAGTCAAGAAAAACTTTTGCTTTTTTAGAATTGATGTATTCAACGATTTTAGGCCCAACGCTTGTAAATAATTGTTTGCCGACTTTAAAGACTCCAACAAGATCATGAAGCTCGTCAACTATCTTCTTTGCTTCTTCGAATGAATCTACATCTAAAGCAAGAACTAATTTGTCTTTATTTTTAGGATTTTTATTTATCATTTGTTATCTTTATTATTTTTTTGCATGTAAATAAGTGCTATTAATTTGAGATATATAAAGCTTGTTCTGTAATCAAGAATTAGTTAACTACTTATTAATAGTTAATTTTAGAAACATTTAAATAGTTGGAGCTAACTTTAGGAGCAGAGATGGGAGCAAAACAAACTGATCATACAATTATCTCGAAAGATGCGCTCGATGGATTAGTTGCCTCTATAAGCTCTGAGTTTAAGAATTCAACTGATATTTCTGGTGTTGTTGCAAAAGCCAAGGAAGTTTTAATGCCTTATTTCACAGATTTTGAAACTTATGTTAATCAGGAAATAACAAAGCTTGGCAATCTTTATTTGCAGGTAATTATGCCTATATGGAGAAGTACTTTATCTTTGTGTGAAAATTTAAATCTTGGGCTGCCTGATAACAAAGAAGAAAAAATAGATATAGGGTTAGCAATTCAGTCTTATAAGAGAAAATTAGATGGAGGAGAAATTAATCTAGGTAATTTTTCAGCTGAGTTTACTGAATTTCTAAGGTTGATAAGGCTTATAGGCGAAAGTTATAATTCAGAATTAATTAGGGCAGGAGAAATAATGGCTGAAAATAGTGTCAGTATAGTACAGCAAATGAGCGAAGATGGCACCCATATGGTGTGGTCATCATATAGGAATGGCCAATCTTATTCGATTGGAGGACAGCAGTTTGATGAGAATGGTAATCCTGCTGGCAGAAATACTTTTGAATTAAGACCCGAATATAAGCGCGCAATTGAAAACATGCAGCAATCTCTAGAGATTCGCGATTATGCTGAAATTGCTAAAAATGGCATAGCTTATAAAGCAGCTGTCAAGCTAAATCTTATCTCTAAAGAAATCCATACTAAAGTTAGCGGATTTTTAGAGCATTTTGTTGCGATAGAACAAGGTATTAATTCATTGTTGGGAAATTATGTTAATGATCTTCTGAAATTGTTTCAGGAAATGCCTTTTGTGAATCTATCCTCGGCAACTGAAGCACTTGAAGAAGGATTAGATAAACTTAAAAATCCAGAATCTCATTATATGTACAATTATGTGAGAGAAGGCAAATATACCATGCCAGAATTAGTTGGGCATATAATCGGAGATGCCATAAAAAATGCATTTAGATATCGTCATCAATTTGAGCCAGAAAGTAAAACCTGCGGTGAAGCAGTTTTTGTTGTACAATCAGGGGGCTCTGGAGATAATATAAGAGTAAATATTTATGACAAGACTGAATATGTTTCATTTATAAGAGACTTAAAAAATCCAACACCTTCTTTAGGTTAAAATCCCATCTTCTTTGCCCAACCTTCAGGATCCTTGTTCCATGCAAGAGCTTTTTCCATCTCTTCTTCGTCAATATAATTGGATTTGTGTGCGACATCTATCAGCGCACTGAATTTTGTCAGTGTAAATAGCTTACAATCGCTAAATGCTTTCTTTGCTTTCTCCATCTCATAAGTGAATATTGCAACGCAAGCAACAACTTCATTGCCTGCTTCCTTTACAGCATCAACTGCTGCCTTTGAGCTGCCTCCTGTACTAATTAAATCTTCTATAACAATAACTTTTTGTCCAGCAAGAATCTTGCCTTCTATTTGGTTTCCTTTACCATGCTGCTTAGCTTCTCCTCTAATATATACCATCGGCTTATCTAGCTTAGAGGAAATCCATGCTGCCCATGGGATGCCTGCAGTTGAAGTTCCAGCGATAACATCAAATTTGAGATTATTCTGCTCGATCAGCTCAAGAAATCCATCAACTATTATCTTCCTCTCGACAGGATGAGAGATTAACAAACGATTGTCGCAATAGATCGGGCTCTTTATGCCAGAAGCATAAGTATATGGCTTGTTTGGAGATAAAGTTACTGCCTTTACTTTCAGCAATATTTCTGCGATTTTTTTCTCGTTCATCGTTTCATTCTCTGTATCTCAAAATTAATTTTTATTTCTATTTGTTATAATTCAAACTCTCCCCAGCACACTTGCCAATATAGCTTTCCTGACAGCAACAGCATTTCCTGCCTGCTTAAAGTAACCTTGGTTAGGTGTGTCATCAACATCTTGGTTTATCTCTTCTAATCTTGGTAATGGATGCATCACTAAGACATCTTGTTTGAAGTTTGCCAACAGCTCTTTGCTTATAGTGTAGCTTCCTGCAACCTTCTTATAATCTTTTTTGTTCTTAAATCGCTCTTCTTGGATCCTTGTGACATAGAGAACATCAAGAGTTTGTGCAACACTTTGTAGGTCTGATGTTTGAGAGAAATTAACACTTTTGCTTTGAAGCTCTTTCAGATACTCTTCAGGCATCTCCAAGCCTTTTGGCGCAATAAAAACAATGTTTGCATTAAACAATCCAAGAGCGCTTGCAAGAGAATGCACTGTCCTTCCAAATTTCAAGTCACCTAAAAATCCTACAGTCAATCCCTCAAGCTTTCCTTTTTCTTTTTTTATCGTATATAAATCAACTAAGGTTTGTGTTGGATGTTGATTACTACCATCTCCTGCGTTGATGACAGGCACATGAGAGAGGTCAGCTGCCAACTGCGCAGAGCCTTCTTTTGGATGCCTTATTACTATGACGTCTGCATATTGCTCAATCATCTTTATTGTGTCTTTGAAAGATTCGCCTTTCTTTAAGCTGGTTGTCTCAATGTTGTCAAACCCTATAACTTGAGCGCCTAATCTCTTTGCAGCAGCATCAAAGCTTAATCTAGTGCGTGTGCTTGGTTCGAAGAATAAAGATGCGATAATCTTGTCAGGCAAAAGTCTTGGATTATAAGTTGCCAAATCTGCTGCCTGATGAAGCAGATAAAGTATGTCCTCTTTTGAAAGATCATGTATGCTTATAATGTCGCGGCCTTTCAATGGGTTCTTTTTTGCGAAAAACATCTTATTCAACCTCTTTTCCTTTCACGTCATGCAAAGTTTTTTTGTCTGTGAACTTATCATACACATAAACCAGATTTCCATTCACTAAAGTATACACAGGCACTCCGAAAAGCTCTCTATTGCTGAATGCATTCCATTTACACTTTGTTAATAGATTGTCATTTATAATTCTTTTCTTCAGTTTCTGCTGGACTAGAACAATATCTGCGTCAAAGCCTTCTTTTAATCTTCCTTTCTTTTTTAGTCTAAATAATTTTGCTGGAGCTGTTGAGTATAATCTTATTACGTCCCCAATAGCTAACTGCCCTTCATGGACTGCATTTAACAGCAATGGCAGCGCAGTTTCCAAGCCAGGCATTCCTGCAGGAACTTTTGTGATGTCTGGATTATTCTTTTCTTCCAATGTATGCGGTGCATGGTCAGTTGCAACAACATCAATTGTGCCATCTTCTAATGCTCTCCAGAGGGCTTTCTGGTCGTCTTTTGTCAAAATTATCGGTTTTACATATGCCAATCTTCCAAGCATCTTTGCATCTTCATTGTTCAGAAAAAGATGGTGTGGTGTAACTTCGCAGAATAATCTCTCTTCAATATGCTTCTGTTTCTTGTATCTCTTGATCAGCTCAACCATCTTTTTGGAATTTACGTGGCAGATATAAAGCGCTGTCTTGCTTGCAGTATTTTTTTTGCAGTAATTGCTGAACAGTTCAAGAACTTCCTCAAGATTATCATCCTCTATATGCAGCATCACTATCTTTGTTGTCAGGAACAGATGCTCAAGCACCTTTAAGTCATCGATCATAAGGTTGCCAGTTGTTTGGCCAAGATAGACTTTTATTGCTTTTACACATTTATATTTCTGCGATTCCTTTGCTTCCTCAAGATTATACTGCTCGTCTATCTTTAGTTTTGATTGTTTTGTTACTTGTTTATCTGCTGATTTAGTTTCTTTATTTTTTTTACTTGATTTATTATTTTGTTTTTTATCAGCTTTTACATCATTTGAAACTATATTTTGTGCTATTTTTACAACTCCAAAATTAAACCCATAGTTCATAACTGCTTTTTTTGCAAGTTGCCTTTTTTCTTCCAATGTAGCAATTGTTGAAGTGGTAGGAGAATTATTCGGCATATCAAAGAATGTTGTTATCCCTCCAGCAACTGCTGCATGGCTTGCTGTTAGAAAATCTTCCTTGTGTGTAGCTCCTGGCTCCCTACAGTGGACATGGAGATCGATCATGCCTGGCAGTGCTGTCAAGCCAGTTGCGTCTATTGTCTTGTCAACTTTAATTTTGTTTGCTTTTAGATTTAAGTTTGGCTCAATTTTAGAAATAATTCCTTCTTCTACAAGAATGTCTGCCTGCAATGGCTTGTTTTTCTCGTATATTGTTGCATTCTTGATTAATATCCTTGTCATTTTTTACTCTCTTATGGCACTCTAATTACATCTTTTTTCTCCCTTCGTACTCTATAATTATTTATTGCATGTTGCATGTCAGCAACTTCTGCATGTATTGTTGAATCTCTTAACTTCCACTCTATAATTGCCAAACAATCATCTGCTATCTTAGATAAGTTGCTATAGGTTCTTTTATAACTTTCTATTTCAGAGGGTTGTATGGTTGCAAATATATATCTTAATGTATCTGTTGCCCATAATCTTATCTCTTTTAATGGATGATTAAGATGGTGTATTACTTCATAAATTTTTACGACTGCATTTCTTCTATCAATTTCTGTTTCAGACATAAGGCATGCTACTATATCCTCTCCCTCAATCATAGGTATGTTTTCCTGATTTACCTGAGGTTCATGTTCTCCATATTTTTCTTGCCATTCTTCTCTTGCCAAATGCTGTTTCATGGATCCGCAATATTTTATCACTGTAGAAATTAAAGAATCTTTATAACTGCTAATTGCTTCTTCTCTATCCTCACAAATCTGTGGTGAATGATCCCCTAATAGTTTTGGCAGTATAACTTTTAATGGACTTTTTTTAGTAGCTACAATCCTAATCTCACCAAGATAATTTTGAACTTTATCTCTGCAAGCAATTAATCTTGAAATAACCTCTGTCTTAAGCCCATTATTACCCAAATCTAAGATTATATTAGGATAATTATTAAATAGACAATAGTCTATTGCTCTTCTTAACGCATCTTCGGCTGTCCTACAATCATCATCTCTTGTTACAAGTTGCTCTAATTGGTTTGGTCTTCCGAATTTCTCACCAAAATTAATGACAGCAACGTGGTCTTCTAATGTGATTACCTTAAAGTCTGCTATCTGACCTAATGCCTTAATATATCGCTCTGTTGATACCTTTTTGGTATATTTTTCAACCCAGTCAGTGTCTCTTCTAGTCATTATTACCCCCTATTATTAATTAGCTAACTTATAAAATTTAATACTTTACTTTATTTCCTGTCGCATCCCTGTGATACTTGCCAAATTCTGTTATCTGCTTAATCTTTTCTTTCCCTATTATTGGGCCTTCGATGCACATTCTTTCTCCAGTAGGATCAACAATGCAACTTCCGCAGACTCCAATGCCGCATTTCATGTATCTCTCTAATGAGATTTCGCAATCAATATTTTCTCTCATAGCAACGTCATATACTGCTTTCATCATCAGTTCTGGGCCGACGGTATAGATTTTATCAATCTTGATTTTGTTTTTCTTGGCATCTGTAACTACCTTGTTTAATACATCAATTACTCTTCCTTTTGCACCAAAACTTCCATCATCTGTTGTAATATGGACATTAACTCCAATGCCTTCCAATCTTTTATGAAATAGCAGAAGGTCTTTTGTTCTCGCGCCAACAATGTAATGTATATTTGCAGGTTTTAATCCTTTTTTAATGGCAAGCTCTGCTAAAGAAGCCATAGGTCCTGCGCCATAGCCGCCACCTACTAATGCAATGCTCTTGACTAATTTAGCTTTGTCATCAGTTAAGCTAAAGTAAGTTCCTAATGGCCCTCTGATACCGACAAAATCTCCTACTTTTGCGCAGCAAAGTTTGTTAGAAACATTTCCTACAGAAGCGATCGCAAGCTGAAAAGAATCACCATAATCTCTTGCAATAGACATAGGCTTCTCTCCGTTGCCAGGCAGCCAGACCATGACAAACTGCCCAGGCTGAGAATTTAGTTTATGTCTGAAATAAAAGCTTTTGACATTGGAATTTTCCTGTTCAATCTTTTCTATCTTGAGCATATGCATCGGAAAAGGATCAGCTAGTTCAACAATTCTTGAACATTTGCATTCTTGCTTTTCACACTTGCCGTCTTTCTTCATAACATTACCTTCACTATAATCTACATCACTTTAAACTAAGTTTCAATTTTATCTATGCGCCTTTCCAATAATCTCTTTCAGTGAGCTGATATTATTTTCCTTCATCCATTCTACTATCTCATCATTTATCTTTTTGAAGCAATCTATGCCGCGATAGTAAACGGCAGTCCCAACACCTACTGCGCTAGCGCCTGCCATCATCAGTTCAATCGCATCTTTGCCTGTTGTCACTCCGCCGGTTCCAAGGATTGGTATTTTTACAGATTTGTAGATATCATAGATGCATTTGACAGCGATCGGCTTTAAGTTAGGCCCTGAAAAGCCTCCAGATTTATTTGTCAAGATTGGCTTGCCTGTCTTTAGGTCCAGCATCATGCCAGGCATTGTGTTTATTGCTGTTATTCCATCTGCGCCTGCAGCTTCAACAGCTTTTGCTATCTTTGCAATGTCTGGCACATTAGGAGCAAGCTTGACTAGAATAGGCATTTTGAGGTTTTTCTCTGTTTCTTTTTCTACCTCTTTTAGCGCTTTCTTTACTGCTTTAGTTAACTCAGCTGCTAGTATAGGATTGCATGCAAACGGCTCTCCAAATTCATCTTTTACATTTGGGCAAGAAAGATTTAGCTCTAACATCTCACATCCTGACTTAGAGATCTCTTTTGCTGCTTTAGCAAAATCCTCTATGGATGTTGCAAAAACATTTCCTATGATTGCTGCATTTCTTAATTCTTTGTTTTTATGTTGGCTTAATCTTTTTTTTGCATCTTTTATCTCTTCTATGCTAGAATTTAATCCAGGATTACTTAATCCAACTGCATTTAGCATGCCAGATTCATTTGTCACAATTATTGGCGATCCGTGGCCTTTTCTTGGCTCTAAGCTTATTGATTTGCAGGTTACTGCACCAGCACAATTTTCTATCGCAAATATTAGTGAAGAAGCAGTTGTGTCAACAATTCCAGAAGCTAGTACAAGCGGATTTCTCAGCTTTATGCCGCAAAAATTAACAGAGACATCAATGGATGCATCTGATTTAGCAAAGCCTTTTTCTCCCCATTTAGCTTGAGATTTTGCGCTCATTAAAAAGATATGAAAGTAAGCTTTTGTATATAAATGTTGCGACGGAAAAACAAAAATATGCAGAAATAAAAAAAACTAAGATAACATTTAAATAACTCTTCTTGACTATAGTTGGTATAATGATGCATTAATTTAGAATAACATGACAGCTCCAAACAAACCAACCATAATTCCTGTAAAAACGCATAAGGTAAAGCTGCTTGAAGTCAATCAGGAAACCACTAATGTAAGAAGCTTTAGGTTTTCTTATCCGCATGGCTTTGATTATAAGCCAGGCCAATTTATAATGATTAATCTGGATGTAATTCAAGATGGTATTTCTAAATTTATCAAACGTTCGTATTCTTTATCCTCTGCTCCGATGCAGGAAAAACATATCGAGACAATCGTGAAATTGATGGGCGCTGGAAGCAAAAGATTATTTGAACATATGAAAGGAGATGAATTAGAGATTGCTGGTCCTTATGGGATGTTTACTTTTCAGGAAGAAGTTTCAAATGAAGTCCATGGCAGAAAATTAAATCACATAGTATTATTAGCAGCAGGTTCTGGCATAACTGCGCCTTTAAGCATCGCACGCTACATCCTTGATTCAAGTCTTGCTTTAAAGGTTTCTTTCATATTCAGCAATAAAACTTCTCATGACATAATTGCAAGAAAAGAGCTTGAAAAAATGACTGCAGAGCATGATAACTTCAGCTTATATCTTACAGTCACTCGCCCAGAAGAGGATCCGGATTGGCATGGATTGACTGGAAGAGTAGATGAGAAATTGATCAAGGCAGCTGTGCATGACGTTTCAGATGCATTATTCTATCTCTGCGGTCCAGCAGAATTTGTCGATCACTGCGCAAAATTACTCTCTAGTTTAGGCGTAGATACAAAGCAGATCAAGACAGAGAAGTATGAGTAAAGTATAAATATGGCAAATATTTACGGAACAGCTGCTGCAGTTGGCACTGGTAGTGTTCATACTGAATAAAGAAACATTTATATTCTCTGCATAAAAGAATATGCTTTATGGCAGATGAACATTTCAGTGAACTATGCAGGCAGATATTAGTTGAAGTAAATAAAACTAATCCTAAGACTCAAAAGCAGTTTGTCAGGCTTAAGATAAAAGTAATAAATGATCTCAAAAAGAAATTTTCTAAAGAAAATCCTAAATTAACCTTTAAGATACCAAAAAACATTGACATTCTTTCAGTTGCAGGCAGTAAAGACAGGGAAAGATTCGGCTCTTTGCTTGGCATGAAGCCTGTCAGAAGCGCTGCAGGTGTTACGATAATTGCTTTGATGTCAGATCCTTATCCTTGTCCTCATTCGATGAGAAAAATTGGCCCATGTACTTACTGCCCTGGCGGTCCAGGCTCTCCTTATGGTGATGTCCCTCAGAGTTACACAGGCGCAGAGCCAAGCACAAGAAGGGCAGCAAGAGTAAACTACGATCCTTACATGGTAGTATTTAACAGGCTAGAACATTATGTTGCGATGAATAAGATACCGGATAAAGTAGACGTAATTATACAAGGCGGTACATTTACATTTTTTCCAAAAGCATACCAAGAGTATTTCATCAAATTTGCTTTCAAGGCAATGAATGACTTTTCACAATTATTTTTTAAAAAAAATCATTCTCTTGATTATGGCAAGTTCAATCATTTTTTTGAGATGCCTGGAAATATCAATGAACCATTAAGGATGGCAAACATCCATGCAAAGCTAAGATATCTGAAGTATCTAAATTTATCTGATAAAAAAGTCATGAAGGAAACTATGGGATTGTTGTTTGATATTGATGATAAACAAAAACAAGCTAAGCTAAAAAGGATTCTTGAAAATCTAAAGCTGGAAAATATCGGCAATGCAAAAAAATCAGCTAACATCTTTTCTAACAAAGATAACAGCGATATTGCAACTGAGCAAAACAACGGCACAATTGCATTAAATATTGTAAAAAATGAGCCTCAGCAGGATGCAAATGTTCGTTTGATAAAAACAATCCAGGAAAAATTAAGGCAAGAGGATAGAAAAAACATCTTGCTTGAAGAAATGCATAAGATAAATGAAACTGCCCATGTCAGATGCATCGGCCTGACAATTGAGACAAAAAGTGATTTTGGAAAATTATTACATGGCAATGAGATGCTGCGCTTAGGCTGTACAAGAGTTGAGCTAGGCATTCAATCTGTGTATGATAATGTTCTTGAGATAACACATCGCGGCAATACTGTGCAGGACAATATAGAAAGCATCCGTATATTGAAGGACCTTGGATTTAAGATTCTTACTCATTACATGCCTGGTTTGCCAGAAACAACCACAAAGGAAGATTTTGCTGGAATGGTGCAGTTGTTTGAAAGTCAGGATTACAGGCCAGACATGCTGAAGATATATCCTTGCATGGTGATGCAAGGCACAAAATTATATGAGCAATGGAAGGCAGGCAAATTCAAGCCATTGTCAACTAAAGAGGCAGCTAAGCTGATTGCAGAATTCAAGAGATATGTTCCTGAATACTGCAGAATAATGAGGGTCCAGAGAGATATTCCTACAAATGTCACAAGTGCAGGCGTTGATAAGACAAATCTGAGGCAGTATGTTGAAGAGGTTGTAAAGAAAAAAAAGATTAAATGCAGATGCATCCGTTGCAGAGAAATTGGAAGGTTTTTTGAGAAGCTTGGATATGAAGAAGATAAGATGAATCCAGAGACGTTTGAGAAGATAGTTTCTAGTGTGATACTTGCATCTAAAGAGAATAAAGTTGTGTCTAAAAGTGATAAAGAGAAGGCTAATGACAAAAGATACAAGAAGTTCAGAAAGCCTGCTTTGTTTTATAAGCAGCTGCTGAAGAAAACCCTGCGTCACGAGCGTAATATTGCTCCAGAGAAGATAAAAAAACTAGAGAAAAAGCTTTTAAAAAATATTAAGCTTATTGCAAGGCATTACCATGCTTCCGATGGCAATGAGTTTTTTATTTCTGCAGAATGGAATGATTATGTGCTTGGTTTTTGCAGATTAAGATTTCCAAGCCAGTTTTTAAGAGAAGAGATTACTGAGGAATCTGCATTGATAAGAGAGCTCCATATCTATGGCCAACAAGTGCCTATTGGCAATGAAAATTTTCATGGTATTGAGGGCGCATTCCAGCATCTTGGCTTAGGAAAACAGTTGCTTGCAAATGCTGAAATTATTGCAAAAACTTATCATAAGAAGAAGCTTGTTGTGATTTCAGGCGTTGGCGTCAGAGAGTATTATCGGAAGCTGGGGTATAATAGGGAAGGGCCGTATATGGTGAAGAAGATATAGGATACTTATCTTGGTTTATCTAAATAAGGTTTTTTTCTTCTTTGGATACCAATTAATCTTTTTATATCAGCATCAGAATACAAATTCATGCCACGCGTACTTCCAGGTATTAATTTTCTTCCTATTTTATTTTTTCCTGCATCAAAATCTATCAGCCCAATATCAATTCCTTTTAATCCTTCTCTCTCATATCTCTCATGCACATCTCGTGTTGTAAATAATCTTATCCCTCTATCTCTTCCCATATATTCCAAGAAGGATTCATAAGTATACAAGCACGATTTGGATTCTTGTTCATGTTGTGTAAGGATTTGTCTAAGCATTCCTTTATCATAGATTTTAGTTAAGGTATTTCTGTCACTGATTCTCACTCTGCTCATTATCTCAGAATGCAATAACACAGCTCCTGCATCTTCCTGAGAAAGACGATATTGCCTGAGTTCTATCCTTCTTCCGTACTCATATACTGCAAGCGCTAATACTATCTCTTCAGATGAAATACGTTTCTGCCTGAGTTCATCGCTAAATTGGATGCGTAAATCATTTATTGATGCACCTTCTCTATGCAATAAATACATTTCAGGAATATATCTGCGTAATCTCTGAAATGCATTCTCTGCTTTCTTTAATAATGTGATTTCATCTAAGTGTAATAATAATTTCTTGCCTCTGCCGGTTGTAGTTGCAGGATTCCCATTACATATTCCTTCTAATAGCCCTTTTCTTACGTATTTTGGAATAGTTTGAGGCGTTAGCCCTAAAATTTTTGCTGCTTCAGCTGTACTGATTAATTTTCCATTTAGCTCAGCCACCGGTACTGAAGTTTCAACTGTTCTAATTAAATCAACTAAGCTCATAATTATAATGCTTTTAGCCTCTCTTTTAAAATATTGTGCCACAAATATGGTTTAGCGGCTTAAATCAGAAATTAGCGTTACGTTATAATCTTTCATCATATCATAATATGACATCTTTGTCTCACATCTGAAGTTTAAACCCTAATCATATATTAAAACACACTCAGCTTTCATATATCCGTCATGCATCCATTGTCACAATCTAATCAACAATTTGCACAAGCTGTCTTAGTGCAGGATCCTGCGCAAAAAGAGATAGCTAATGCTTTAATGGCTGTAAGAAATAACTCATTAAATAATTCTGTCATCTTTGCAAAACGTTCTCAAACAAGGATCCTAAAACTGGAAGAGAAGATCGAGCGTATAAAAGTAAATAAGATTCATTCGATAATAAATACTCCGCACTCTGATGGCTCAATAACAAATGAAGAAAGGTTTGAAGAGAGAGTTGATATTGAAAGAAGAGTCAAGGAAACATTAGTAGCTCTGGTCGATGAAAAAGCAATGGCAAGATTTCCTCGCGGCTTTGTTGCAGCTGATAACAAATATCTTCCTGTTAATGGTAATACTGGTAAAAATATATCTGATAGAACTAATAATGAAGCAATTAATGCCTATTTTCCTGTCATTGATGCAGAATTTACTGATTCTTCAGGCAATAATTCTTCTGATAGCTATTCAGGAAAAAATAATCTAGCTTCAACTAATAATATAAAAAATTATGTCCCTCTTTTGTCTTACACTTTATCAACTCCAGCTGGCCAGAAAGTTACTTATGAATTATTAGAGCATAAATCTGCGTTAGACTCACCAGAAACAGCATACGAGCAAAGAAGAGACCAAGCACTCCAAGACTTCACTAACTTGGTGCCAGATAAGATTGTTGATATCCAATCATTGCCACTTGGCTTGTACGGATTCACTTATTTAAACACTAACTACATGGCAATAAGCGAAACGATTTCTTTCCACAAACAAAGAGAGACTATGGTGCATGAAGCTATACATACTCAAGATGAATATGAGACAAGGCAGATAACAGCATGGATGCTAAGCAAAGATCAGAAGTATGCTGTTAGGATCAGTGTTGCAGATAATTGTGAGAATGAAAAAGCAGCTTAAGGTATTTAGTCTATTGTTTTTATGTCATTAAGTTGTTATCTCAATATCTATTATTAATATTTCTACTCCAACGGCACTTGCGAGAATAATGTCCAGTCGTTGCTTGGTGCATATCCTCCAAAAATATAATAAGGCGGCCTGTTCTGCCCAAAATATGAGAACTGCACATCATCCCAGCGTGCTCCGCCGCCTCTTCCAACTCCTGTAGGCCCCTGTAAACTATAGATTGGGCTGCCAAGCGCTTTCCAGACTTCAGTCAAGATCCTGCCTTGAGAGATTGTCTCTTCACCCCAACCCTCGCTGGTTATCGTAATATCATATCCTTTTTTTTTGAGGTAAGTTGCAGCATCTATGACTGGCCATTCTCCTTGGCCGCCTGGCAGATGATGGTGACCTGAGCCCATGGAATCAACCAAATGTACGTGTCCAATTATTTTTTCTTTTTCCATCTTCTCAACTTGTTCCATATACCATTGTCTGAACCTTGCATCTGTCTCCTGCTTTGTCTCTATCCTTCCTTCACCTTGGACATACGTTGGCTGGAAATGCTGCCTCCACATAGAGAGATGCTGTGTATCAAAAGTCGCTCTTATATGCTCTGCTGCTTCTTTTGCTGCCTGCTCTTTTGTCATCCCAGGCTGAAACCATGGGTTTTGAACTGTTATAAGCTGTCCAGTATATTCAGCAGCTTTATTGTCTATCAGAAAATCTACTTCTTTCCTATAATCTCTTTTACCTTCGTCATTATCTCCATATTTTGATTTTAGGTTTTCAAGATCATGTTTAAGATCTTCTTTTGCTTTTTCTCTAGCTTTGTCAAGCGTTATCCTATTTCCATGGGGATCTTCTATCCATTGGGAAGTAAGATATTCTACCATCTTTTCTCTTGCGCCTTTTACCAAGCCGATCAATTCTTCAGGATGACTCCCATATCCCATCTCAGGGAAAATATTCTCAGGCGCAACAAAGATCGGTCTTTTGATCTCCTCTCTTTCACTCTGCTGCATTGCATGGATTGCAACTTCAGCATAACTTCTTAAGCTTTGGTCTTTTGCATACCTGCTTATTGGCTCAATGTTTCTAAGGTTATCAAGCTGGGCATCTGCCTGCGCATCTGCTGCAGCGCTTGCTTCTCTGGTATATTTCATCTCGAGCTCAAGCTCATGTATTGCTTTTTCTATCAATTCTGTTGGCGCTTTAAATTCAGCTGGAACAAATCTTTCATCAGCATATCTTCTTGTTGTGTGGTCCTCTTTCATTATTTTCCATACTTCTTCCTTAGGCATTTTGCTTTCAAGCTCTTTATAGAATTTCAAAGATTCTTGTAATTTTTTCCAGCTGTCACGTTCTGCTTCATAATATCTGCCATGGAACAGCGAACTTCCTCTATACTGAAGTATTTGAGTCTGTAACTGGGTCTTAAAAAATTCTTCCTCAGCCGATTTTTCTGGAATGTCCCCTCTATCAATTTTATCTGCATATCTCTCATTATAATCTTTTGCTCTTTTCTGGAAATCTTCCCACGTTAATTCTTTTGACAGGAATCTAGTCTTTGTCTCATCATACTTTGGAATACGCCGAAATAAATCTTCTTCATCATCTGGATCAAGCCATTTACCATTAGTATCAAGTAAATCTTCTTCTTCTATGTATCCATTTCCTGTACGATCTTGTTTTTTATCATCCCATTTACCGATAACTTTTTTCTTTTCAAAATTAACGCCTGTATCAGTGTCATCAAAGTCTCTTGCCCTTAAGAACAATGGCTCTCTAACAGTTTGGTTTTTTCTTACATCTCCAATGACGCGACCATTTCTTTTGTCAACTAGATATAAGACTGCTCTTGCTGGCTCTTCTTTGTAAGATAGAAATGTATATTGCGGCTTGCCTTCAGAATCTTTTAGGGGATTGCCGTATCTGTCTTTTGCAACTGCCCATGACTGCTCAGACAATGGCCTATGATATTCGCCTGTATGGACAACAACTGCTCCTCCCTGTGCAACATCTGCAGAAAAATCAATCGCTTTCTTTATCTCTTCAATCGCTGCTTTTCTGTGCTCATCACTAAAATCACCTGCACCGCCCTGCCTTGGCACGAATCCAGAAAGATTACCTATCTGTGTCGGAGCATGCACTGCCTGAAACTCAATTTGATTAGCTCTTGCAATCTCTCTTAATTCTTCCCTTGAAGCTTTACCATAACTTTCTGCGCCGACAGGCTCTGCTCCTCCTCCCATCTGTGTCTGTAATTCAATTCTTCTAGCTCCAACCCTGATCGCAGCATTTATACTTTGTCTAAACATACCAAATCTATTTCCTTCAGTTACGCTTTGTCCAACGTCTGCAATCGTTATTGGTCTTTCTTCAGGGTTGATAGGTTGCTCGATGCTCATCTGTGGAGCGCTGTCTAAATCTGTAGAAGAATCACTAGATGAAGAATAACCTCTATCCATAGGATGATAAGTACCTTCGCCGAATACTACCATGACAACACCTTTTTTTATAATAAAAGTTTCTTATCTTAAAACTACTTATAATACATTTAAGTATATAATCATTTCTTATTTTAAGTTATTTTTGCATTTAATTTTAGTCCAAATAAACCTAGTTCCTTTGTCTTGGCTTCTAATCCCCAAAGACTTCTTTGTTTTGCAATCTTATCAATCTGGTCGGAAACTTCTTCACCAAATACTTTATCTTCACATTTATTGCAGATTTTAGCTTTAAATTTACCTAAGCTAATCCCATATACTGAAAAATCAGCCATTTTGTAAGAATATCTTCCGTTACATTCCCAACATTGCATTTCATCTCTCATAATCTCTCATCAGCTTGTTGATTATGCTTGAGCCAGCATCAACTTCCTTCTTGATGTATTCGCTTGGATTATATTCTCCTGCTCTGATAGCATCTGACTTTTCATCCATTGCCTTGTTTAATTTATATAAATCAGCTCTTTGGTCATCGCTTAAGATGCCATTTGATTGGTAGCTTTCCTGTATTCCTTTGATTGCATTATACAGCTGTTGAGTAGGCAGCATCGCTAACTGCTTTACATATTGCTCTTTTTCCATTGCTGCGCGCTGGTCTGTGTTTAACTGCGGAGCATCTCTTCTCAATGTCTCTTCAAGAGGAACTTCTTCAAGCTGCTGCACAACTCCTTCTGCGCCTTTAAGCTCTTTAGTCTCAGAAACAGAACTTTTTTCTGTGGTAAACCTTTTCATTCTGAACATCTCTCTGTCTGCTTCACCTAATAAATTCTCAAATGTATCAGACTTTAACTGAGGAATAGGCAACTGATCTTTCTCTATTTGTCTTTGCTTGAGCTCTTCTTCTGTCAATGACATCAATTCCTGAGCTTCCTCTATCTCCTGCTTTCTTCGCTCTTGTATTTCCTTCAATCTCTTTATTCTTTCATCAGGTGATAAGTTCTTTAAGTCTTCAAGCTCTTGGTCCATTTGTTTTTTGCCTTTATTGCCTATCTATTTGTAATAATTACCTCTATCCTCCTTAATAAATACATCTCTGTATAAAAAGTTTCGTGTGAGAAACAAGTTATCATCGGTATTTTTTTAGCCTAATTTTAACTGAATAGAAAAAGCGATGGCGACTGCCGACGAACACTGGTTTAGATCATCAAAGCGTTGTTCCTCCTCTACACATAGTTACTAGATTAGATAATAGAAAAGCATTGCGTGCTTTTTATGTTGAGGTGTATCTGGATGGCATTGCCCGTCGCAACAATGGTATTGTTATTTTAGAATTATGTTCGTCAAAAGTTGGCAGTCGCCGTCGCTTTTGTTGCTAAACAATATATTCCTTAATTCCAATGCAGCATCTTGTGTTCTCTTTTGAAATTCTTATATACTTCAAATGCGCACCACTTGACCCTATCTGCTGCAATCTTCTTTTCTTTTTCTGATATATGGGCTTCATCACCTGAATCATGGCCTCCACCGTGACCATGTGCACCGTGGCTGCCATGCCCTCCTCTGAATGAATTTATCAGATCAGCAAATCCTCTGAATGGTGCAGTTATCGGATCAAGAAAGCTTGAGCCATGATCTGTATGATTATCATGAGAGCTCATCTTTTTTTCTACATTTCCTTTTGCCTCATTAAGATATCTTATCAGCTCATCTCCTAGTGCTTCCATTGCAGCTTTTACACTGCCGGAAATTGTTTCCATCAGCTCAAGATCCTCATCATCCTTTAGTTTTATGTAATTATCTATCTGCTCTTTAGTCCAGACATAGCTTCTTATGTCAAGCTGCATCTTTCCTACATGTATTGGACCGCGATTATATCCTTCCTGCTGGTAGCTCATACCAGGCCTTGTCCTGAACAAAAAGTGCGCAAGTATGCATGCATACATCTGCTTATTCTGCCTTCCTCCTGCTGACTGCCAGGCTTGTTTGTTTGATAAATATGCTTCAGTGCTTAAGCCAACAGGAAGTTGGTAAGCTAGAAACTCAATCTCTACCATGCTGCCTTCAAACGCAGAGATCAGATCAGGTGTTTTCATCCGTTCTTCGTCCATCGTAAGGCGCTTTACATGCCTCAAATATGGTCTTACCCAGTTCATGTACATCCTGATTATCTCCCAATGTTGGTTAAGATATTTTAGTGTGAATGACCTTCTGTTTTTGAGCTCATCATAAGTATGCTCTTTCCACTTTAAGTAACCATATAATTTTCTTTTCAAGACACGTTTTACCATATCATTAAACAATAATCCATCCACAACTGCATTTACCTCCTGGCTATTTCTTGGTTCTGTTGAGAAAAATAAATCTGGCAAAGTTGCAAACTGCAGCTCGCGGGCCATTCCATAGACGCTTGCAGGATTTTTTGCTCCCTGTTCTACCATGTCAATGTAAACGCCTTTAAGAGTGATCTCGGCAGCCGTTGCTTTTCTGGGATCAATTGCATTGTAACTTTCTTTGTAATATTCCATCCTTTCGTCGATAATTCTTAGCTCTCTGACTAATTGGAATATCTCTTTAATCATTTTGCCGATAGTTGCGAGAAATTGAGAAACTTTGTCCTGTTGCAAACCAATCCTCTGCTGAGAGACGCCGAAGAATGCACTGTTTTCTGCTGCGCTAAAGACATCTTCTGTCTTGACGACATAAGGCATTGCGCACCTGTTTCTCACTTGCTCTAAAGTCCAGAAATAAGCTTCTTCTATGCTTAAGTTGAAATTCTCCCACCAAACTCTGTATCTTTTTACAGGCTTTGGGAATTTTGTTTTGAGAACATTGAACTGTGTCTCTTCAGCAATCTCATGGTCTGCCATCTCTGCCAGAGCATATTCATCATATTCTCTCATCAGCTTGGTTCTTTCTTCTGGCTTTTTATCTTTAAACTTATGCGCATCACCCTCTTTAGTAAGAAAGCCATACTTGACCAGTCTTTCAGAATCTGCTTTTGTTATCAGGGAAATTGCGGCACCTCTTTACGAATAATTAAAACTAATAAATTAATTTACCATCTTAACTATACTGTTCTAAATTATATTCTCTTATCTTTATAATTTTGGTTTATATAAATTTTGTTATGCATTATTTAACTATACACATGGAGATGTGCTTCTAGATAATACACCAGTTGAAGATACGCAAACATAAGCATTGCCTATGCCTGCTAAATTATTGATTGTTACTTTGCCATCTGATTTAGTTATTGATAATCGAGTTCCTATATATCCACCATCTTGGTTAAATTCAAGAATCCCTAAATTTCCGTCACCTGCAGAACCAATAGAACCTGCACTTCCTATTGCCCAAAGTTTTCCATTTACGGTATTTGTATTTCTTATCTCTAATCTTGTTTCTGTATTAGCAGAAGAATCTATTCTCATATTACCTCCCATAACATGTAATTTAGGTATTGATAAGCTTAGGCCTTCACCTGGATTATTTGTCCCAATGCCGACATTACCTCCATCTTGCACATAAAATCTCAGGTTTGAATCTGTCTCATCATTTTCATAAACTCTAAATCCTCCTCCTGAACCTGCAGCTGTTCTCATTATCCACTTTTTATTTGTTGCGCCAGAACCTTCAGTGAATGTTCTCATGATTATTTTTGCTATGTTATTGCCAGGATTTTCGATCTCTAATGCTGCTGTTGAGCTTTTAATGTGCAATGGTGATAATGGGTTAGTTGTCCCAACCCCAACTTTGCCGTCTGATTTAATAAACATCAACTCTGTAAATAGTGATGAATCACCTAATGTGTTATCCTTGCGAAAATATATCCCTGCAATTCCTTCTCCATTATCTGGACCTGCATTAAGGACTAGGGCGCCATTTGCATGATTTGTTATAACATGACCGCCACCTAATCTAATATTTGCTTTATATCCCTGCGGATCACCAGAAGTATGCCTAGGACCTATATCTAATTTTACAGCAGGATTATTTGTCCCAATGCCAACATTGCCATCTGTCTTCACAGTAAACACACTTCCAACTTCGATTGCATTCCCAACTGCAGGATCACCAAATCCATTTGCAGCATAAACAATAAATATCCCTGTAATTACAGAAATCAACACAACAATAATTGTTATTATTTTTTTGTTATATCTATTATTCATTTTATTGTACATATTAATCACCTTCTTTTTGATGTAATAACATTGTTTAGTTTAATTATCTTTTGTTAGATTAACTTCCTCCGACTATTTTTACAATATCGCTTATCTTGACTTCAGCTGCTATTTTGACCAATGTGCCGATTGATGGGGCTAATCCTTGCGCCTGTGCTTTTAGCTCATCATACTCTGCCTGAACATCAGCAATTGATAATGCTTTGCTGTATATCTTCAGCTCATCTATCTGTCCTGAAAATGCTCCAGCAATATACTTCTCGACAAACTGGTTATTTACAACATCTGTACCCTGGACATAATCCTTGTTTTTATATCCAATCCTTAAATTAAAACTATTTGCAGTGCCAAATGCAGTATTCGGTCTTTCAGAATTTAAAGCACCATCAACATAAAACTTGTATTTATCTGCTTCATGAACAACAGCTATATGGTGCCAATTACCGATAGAAATTATTTTAGCACCTATGTCGTCAATGTCAATATTAGTGCCTGCATCTCCATATATATTATAACTTAATTTTTCGTTCTTGAGGCTAACTCCCCATCCCTCTTCTGCGGCATAAGAATCTTTGCTCAAAATAACAGAATTTGCGATATCTGTCTTGATCCAGCCCATTATCGTAAAATCTCCTCCTGCAAAATTCAATTTTTGAGAATTCTCTACTTTGATGCTGTCATCTCTACCGTCTAATTTTAGGGCATTTCCCTCTAAACCTTGTACAAACTCCACTTTTGGAAGGCCTGTCTGAGTAAAGCCTTGATGATTATTTGGCGTATAATCACGAACTGTTGTATCAGGTGTATCTCCGCTCTGCTCGTTAAATTTAAAGTATGCAACGTCATCTGCGAATGGGTCAATTATCTCTTGCTTCTCCTGCTGCTGTGGACCTCTTTCTGTAATTTCTTCCTTTTTGGTAGAGATGGTATCTTCCTGTAAAAGAGCAAGCTGCTGGTCAATCTCAGCCTTGTTCAAGACGATCAAGCTTTCATTCTTCTCAATCAGGTTATCCCCTTGCCCGATGCCCTGCGCAAACACGCCGTGCGGAACCTTTACGACATATGCAAATTGCGATGAAAAACCATAGAAAGTCAAGACAATATTTGTCACCAATCCGCCTTTTTGGATTGTTGCATTGTAATTCTTTGAGTTAATAGTAGGAGGCAGATTAAATAGTCTGGAATATCCTGGCTCCGCTTTTGTTGCCAAATCTATCTCCTTCTTGATCACATCTCCCAAATCTTTCAATGACTGCTGATTTTTCTCCTCCTGAAACTCAACTGTGCGTTGGTTGATTATTCCCAAGAATACCACAAATATCATGAACATAAATCCAACTAAAGCGATGAACTCAAATCCTGCCTGCGCCCTAGAATATAATATTTTTGACATGGTGCTTTAGGGTATAAATTATATTTTTATGTAATCGTAAACTTATTTTTTGTGAATGCAGAAGCTGCGTCTGCCAGCGAGCACTTGCTTCTTAATTCAATAAGTTGCTTCTCCTCTACGTTGAGGATAATAGATATGATATTAGGAAAGTATTGCGTAATGTGTTGGTTTATATGCAATTAGCTGGTATTGCCCGTCGCAACATTACCGTTGTTATCGGATATATGCTCGCTAAAAAAGGGCAGACGCAGTTTCTGCATTTTTGATATTTGATTTTACAGCTGCTTTATTTTCTTTATCCGCCTGTTGTGATCAATACATGGTCTTTCTTTGCCTGTATGTTAAAATGCTTCAAGCCTTCAGTGAAAGCAGTTGAATTAAAAGCACTTGATTTTGTAGTATCATCATATGTTTCTGTCCTGATGTCTACATTTGTACTGAAAGTAAGCACAGCTTTTCCTTCTTTCTGCTGGACAAGAAACACTAACTCAGTGCATTTTTTGCACCCAGATTCTAATGGATTCTGCTGGATTGTGATATTATGCACGCCGCGTGGCATGTTAAAGTCTAAAGTGATCTTGCTAGGGCTGCTGAAATAATATACGCTTTCTGCGTTATTGACAAGGTCTCTTCCAAGCTTTGTTATCTGCGCATTAACTATGTCTGCGCCTGATTCTTGAGTATAGTTATAAACTAAATATACCAATGGCAGCATGATAAGCATGACAAAGCCAGCTATCATAAGGTATTCCATAGCTGCTTGCGCTTTAGAACTCAATCTCTTGTTTATGCCTAAAACTAATTTAGCCATCATATACCTCTTTTTTCAATATCTCTTATTTAGAAGATGTATAATTTATCTGGATATAAAAAGCTTGCTATAATGGAATCTTTAAATTTTCCACTGGACATTCGCATGAGGCACTGGACAAACATAGGCAATATTTATAACTATATTCTCATTACTAATTAAATTTGGGGAGTATAACTCTTAAAATAGGTGATTAAAATGGATACAAATGATACAAATAAAGCTTTAGTTGTTTTTCAAGGAAACAAAATAAGAAAAACATGGCATAATGGCGAATGGTGGTTTTCTGTATTAGATGTAGTAACTGCTTTAACAAATTCAACAGATCCAAAAGGATATGTTAAAGATATGAGAAGACGTGATGAAGAGCTTTCTAAAGGGTGGGGGCAAATTGCCACCCCCCTTCCTATCCAAACAACAGGCGGGATTCAAAGCACAAATTGTGCAAATACTGAAGGACTTTTTCGTATAGTCCAATCAATTCCTTCTCCTAAAGCAGAATCATTCAAGCTTTGGCTTGCAAAAGTAGGTTATGAACGTGTTAAAGAAATTGAAAATCCTGAATTAGCCCAAAGTCGGATGAGACAGATTTACAAAGCTAAAGGCTATTCAGACGAATGGATCGAAAAAAGAGTTCGTGGTATAGCAGTAAGAGACGAGCTTACTAATGAATGGGGCAAAAGAGGCGTAAAAGAAAATATTGAATATGCTATTCTCACCTCAGAAATATCTAAAGCTACTTTTGGCATGACTCCAAGCGAGTATAAAAACTTTAAAGGGCTTAAGAATGAAAATCTAAGGGACCATATGGATGATCTAGAGCTGATATTCACACTGCTTGGCGAAGCTTCTACAACTAAGATTGCAAAAAGTAAAAATGCTTTAGGATTTGTTGAGAATAAGGGTGCTGCACTAAAAGGCGGCAAAATAGCTGGAGATGCTAGGCAAAATCTTGAGATTGAATCTGATGAAAAAGTGGCTACTCCTGAAAACTATTTATTTCTGCCAGAGAAAGAAAAACGGAAGAAGCTTTCTAAATTATAAGGATTTTTCAATCGGGATGATAAATTTGAGATTAACTCAAGAAATCAGAATTAATAATAAAGAAAAATAAAAAAATAAAAGGAATAATTCCTTTTACTCAACATCTGTCAATAATGTGCCTTGTTGCTGATGAGGGAACTGGGTTTGAAGGTCTGTATATGCCAAGTTCAATTTTCCCTTGACTCTGCTTCCCTTAAATTTTCCTATTGCATCTGCACCACCTGTACCGCATGTTGTAGTCTTAGCAGCATCTGTTGGCGTACTTAATTTAAAATTAGCTTCTGAGCCAGCAGGAACTGTTTTGCTTTCATCAGATGTATCCGTTTTACATGCAATGATACTATTGTCAGACTCAAATGTGATATTATTTATAGTAATATCATTTCCTAGACCATTGTTAATTCTTAATACTAACTCTCCACTTGATCTTAACACATGATCTGAACATACTAATCCAGTGCTAAATTGGCATTTCTTTGGCAAGAAACTTTGTGGATTTAGTACACCAAAATAAGCTAATGCTCCAATGACGACTAGAACTACCAGTATTGCCCAACCATAGGTCATCAGGAACTCCATGGCTGCTTGTCCTCTTTTCTTGATTAACATATATTTCGACCTCCTTTTTTACTTGCTTTTATTAATTTAAATTTATTAATGATTACGAAGCTTGCTCGTAATTTAACTCTTTTAGCTATCTTAAATCAACCTAGTATATATATTTTACTTTTCTAGAGCTATAAGTGAGGCTTAACCGATATATAAACATTGCGTATATACAGAATGGATTTATCCTCAATTAATCATAGGTTAGCAAAGAATTCCCTGTAGGTTGCTTTAAAGCAGTTTAATAAAAATCTCTTAAGAGGAACAGGATTGCCTGCTGTAGATTTCTCGAATCGGTTAAAATAGGCTTTTCTGTTTGAGTTTTTAACGATCAAGGGAGGATAGGTATTTCCCATTAGGATTTTGTTCATCAGAAGCCTGCCCACTCTGCCATTGCCATCCTCAAATGGGTGGATGTGTTCAAACCTGATATGGAATTCAAATGCTGCCCTTACCGGATGTTCTGTATGTTTACTGGTATTATACCATTCTAACAGCTGTATCATCTCTCTTCTGATGCTCTCTGGCTTGCTTGTCAGGCTATTTCCTACGATAATCGGCACTTTTCTATATCCAAAGTTGACATCAGCGGTGTTTGCCAAAATTATCTTTTGAAGCTTAATGATATTACTATGGCTGAATTTAAAGGCATTGCTGTTAATAAAATTGAATGCAACTATCGAATTCTTTACTTCCTGGACATCTCTTCTCTCAGAATATACACTTGGCTTTTTATGGTGCACTATCTTAACTACTTCTTTTAACGGCAATTTGCTGCCTTCAATAGCATTTGATTCGTAAATGAATCTTGCCATAAACCTGTCAAAGAGCAGCTTTTTAGTATCATCGGATATCTCAGCTAATGTTGCATCATATTGCACTCGCATAGATTCAAGCTTTTTGAGCTCATCATTATTTAGCACTCTGTCTTGCTTGTATTGTGAAATGATATATTCGCTCCTGAGCTCTATCTCTCTGCGTTTGATCTCTTCAAAAATATCTTTATTGATGCTCTTGAGCTTTGCAAATGCTAGATTCTTGCCAGCATAAATAGTTATCTTTTTCCAGGTATTTCTATCTAATCTTATGTTTTTCACAACATAATAATACTGCTCGTTTCCTAGTTTTTTCGTAATGAGGTACATTTTCTGCTTTTTTTCTTAGGTAGCACAAAAAGTATATAAATCTTTTGTTTTTTATGATTTTCTTAGGTAGCACAAAAAAAGCAATTTTACGGCAGTTTTTTGAACCAGAAGTATTTTATCGACTAAGACTTACCACCCAAAACCTAAATAAATTCAGTAATTTGGCAGAAATCTTAGGTAGCACAAAAAGTGTAGTTTTTGTAATTATTGTTTTCAGTTATAGCCAAAAGATAGGTAGCGGGCATTAAGTTTGCTCTACAATGCTTTTATTTTATGTTTTCCTTCAGCCAGTCAAGCAACTCTTTGTCTAGTTCTGTGCCTTTAAACATATCTGTCCCATGTCCAGCGTCTTTAAACATGACAATCTTCTTTTTGCCAAATATCTTTGAATTTAGCTCTTTAACAGCATCTGCTGAATAAGTGTCTTCTTCGCTTGCAGCTAATAATATAGGGCGCTGGTCATAGCTTAATGCTGGGTTTTCAATCTCTACTCCGCGATAATCCATACCAGGGCTTAATAACGCAACACCTGTTATCTCCTTATCTTTGGCAGCATAATTTAATGCAGTATTTGCACCGATAGATGCGCCGATAATCACAAATCTGGTTTTCTTCTCATGCAGAGCAAATTCCTTTGCCTCTTTTATATCTAAAACCATATTATTAAAATCTTTATCAGTAAAATCCTGCCAGCTACCTGTATTTTTTGCGCTTTCTCCATGGCCTCTCAGATCAATTGATATCACACTATAATTTTCTAAATACAATTGCTCAGCAAATTTATCCCAAGAACTATGGTCTTTGTCTAACATATGAAGAAGTATAATTGCAACATTAGAATAAGGTTCTGTTGCCTCGGTATTTGCATTATAATATTTGCCGAATATCTCCTTGTCATCATCTGTTTTCAAAGAAACAAATTTCCAATACTGTTCAGCAGATGATGGTGCTTCTGCTTTACTGTCTTCTCTAGGATTAGGGCTTGGCTTATAATTTTGTGTTGAAGTCTTTAAGGCAGGCTCATAAGTACAGCCAACTAATACTAACATTAAGACTGCCAATGCCATTATGCTTATTATTTTCTTCATCATGATAGAAGCAATGCTCTAGTGTTATTTATAATTTTCTAAAAAGAAATTCTTATATAGTACATATTCTACTTAACTTAATTGCTCATAGCAACTATAATTAAACTGCAAAATACTTAAACTAAAAAAAGAGGCAATCTTATGGAAACAATACTGAAGGCATTTCTCTCGCTTTTTATCATCATGGATGCATTTGGGGTTTTGCCTGTCTTCATCACAGTCACAAAAAACTATCCTGCACACTTTAAGAAGCACTGTGCAAATACAGCTATGTATGTTGCAGGGATTGTGTTGCTGGTGTTCTTGTTTTTTGGGCTTATTATCCTGGATTTTTTCGGGATTAATTTCAGTAATTTTAAGGTTGCAGGTGGTCTAATATTGCTTATACTTGGTGTAAAAATTGTTCTTGGCCTACAATTCAGGGAAGAGGTTGCTTCTAAATACCAGCTTGCTGTCGTGCCATTAGCTACTCCATTGATAACTGGCCCAGGAGTCATTACCACAGTAATCATATTAGTTGGCGAATATGGGTATTACATTACTCTTTTAGTTTCATTATTGAATCTGTTTATCACTTGGCTTATACTCTACAACGCAGATTATTTCTACAAGCTGCTTGGAAGGCAGGGCAGTGATGTGTTAAGCAGGATAATGGGATTATTGCTTACTGCGCTTGGCGTTCAGTTCATCAGGGTTGGGTTTGGGGTGTAATCTTACTTACCGAGAAATTACTCTTCTTTACCTGATTATAACATCATACTTGGCTAATACGTTTGGGCTTGGGATTAATTCTTGTCCGTCAACTATAATTGTTGTGCCAACTTTTGATGCAGTTATGAAATCGATAACATAATCAGTACAATGATAATTTATTGTTGCAGTTGCAGTGAATCTACTTGCTGTCATTGTAACGCAATTATGCCAATTTACACCGATAACTTCAATACTACTGGTTTTTTCTCCTAACATTTTTTCTAATACGTCTAACTGGTCTTCTAACCCTTTATCTTCATAGTCGCTTCTAAAGCTAGGCCAAGGAATCTGAAACAGATTGCCTCTGCTATCCTTTGCAGAACTTTTTTGTGCAGAAAGAAAATACACTTTTTTCCTTGTTTCAGGTATTGTCTGGTTCTTGTGCCTATTTCCTGCTGTAGTAACATAAGTTCTGGTTTTGAGCCATTTGGGAAATCTGGATGCACAACTACTAAAACATCTGATGCTTCAATTATCTCTTCTAATTGCACTTTATCCATTTTTTAAATCTTAGAAATCTAAACACTTTATTTAAAGATAAGTTGTTGTATTTAAATATTTAATTGAGTAATTTTCTTTTCTTACCATTATTAACTATATCTAAACAAATATACTATATCTATAACTATCTTGACTCAGCTTATAAACTCTTCATGCAGCAGCTTGACTGCTTTCTCAGCATCTTCATTCTCGACTACAAAACTGATGTTTATCTCAGAAGCTCCCTGGCTGATCATCTCAACATGAATATTATGCTTTCCCATCAATGTGAATATTTTGCCAGCAATGCCTATCTCGTTTTTTAATCCTGCGCCTACTACACACACGATTGCTTTATCTTTGACGATGTTTGTTGTTGCTATTTGGTTCAATTCTTCCATCGCTTTTTCAACGCTTGAATTTTTAGTATCATTGTTGCTTTCTACTGTAAGAGAGACAGACACTTCACTTGTTGAAATCATATCTACAGAGATATTATACTTGTCAAATACATAGAATACTCTTGCCAAAAATCCGTATGCAAACAACATCCTGGTGGAGTTTATATTGATAAGAGTGATGTTTTTTTTACATGTCAGTGCTTTTACAGTCTCCTCGCTTTTTTTCATATCGCTTAATATTTGGGTGCCAGAATTCTCTGCTTCAAATGTATTCAGCACTTTTACAGGAATATTCTTGTTCATTGCCGGCAAGATTGTCTTGGGATGCAGTACTTTTGCCCCAAAGTAAGCAAGCTCAGAGCATTCTGCAAATGAAATCTTCTCTATCTTCCTGGCATTTTTAACTATTCTGGGATCTGCGCTATATACACCAGATACATCTGTCCAGATCTGTATCTCTTCTGCATCGATTGCAGCACCAATAATTGCAGCAGAATAATCAGAGCCTCCTCTTCCTAATGTTGTTATTCTTCCATTCTTGTCCTTAGCAATAAAGCCAGTGATTACTGGAACATGAGCAGATGATTTTAGTATTTGTTTTATCTTTTTATTTATTTCTTTAGGCGTATCTGTATTTATTTCTGCCTCGCCGAAATTAGAGTTTGTTATCATGCCAAGCTCATATGCATTATACTGCCTAGCTTTTGCACCAATGCTCTCTAAATATGCAGCCACTATGTTTGCAGATATTCTCTCTCCAAATGACTGCACCAAGTCAAGGGTTTCTGCATTCAAATTTTTTGTTTTTTTGATTTCATTAAATTCATCATCAACTTCACTTAGAAGAGAATTAACTGCAGGCAGATCAAGGTTCAGTTCACTCATGATGGCAGTATGTTTCATGTTCAATGATTTTAGGTTGTCAGTTATATCTTTCCCAGCAGCAGCTAATCTTGCTGTTTCAATCAATAAATCAGTAACTTTGCTTACTGCGCTTACGACTATAATCGGAGTTTTATCTAGCTGATTCTTCACAATCTTGCCGAGATTCTTTATAGCATCTGCATTGCCGACAGATGTTCCGCCGAACTTCATCACGATCATATTCTCACAAATCATGAAAATATGGCTTTTATATTTAAAGTTTTATACGATAAAAGCGTTAAAATTTATTCTACGAATATGTTGGCATCGCTCGGCTCTTTGAAGGATAATTTGCTTGCATCGTTCAAGCCCCGTAAGGGACATCCCCTGAACTCATAAGATAG
>Ga0209211_10002098_pt1 | contig 35293 bp, 42 predicted proteins | sample RifGroA2_FD_183992 | JGI IMG/M metagenome (GOLD analysis project Ga0209211, IMG submission 183992) | Groundwater microbial communities from Rifle, Colorado, USA - Groundwater A2 (SPAdes) (version 2) | ecosystem: Environmental > Aquatic > Deep subsurface > Groundwater | place: Rifle, Colorado... | reverse complement strand
TAATGGTTCTCTGGAAGGCTTGAGCGGTGTTGAGGAAATCTATCAAAATTTGTTAAAAGGTCAGGATGAGCATATCTTTTATCAGGTTGATGCTTTAGGCGGGCAAATCAAGGAATTAAAAAGGGAAGGCGCCTTGGCGGGTAAAAATCTCTATCTCTCCATAGATAGCGCTTTACAGCTCAAGGCCTTTACTATTTTGCAGGCGGCAGTTAAAAAGTACCAGGCAACCGGAGCAGTTTTTGTGGCACAAGACCCGTCTTCCGGCCGTATTCTGTCATTGGTTTCATTGCCGTCTTATAATAACAACGCTTTTGTTAAAAGTAATTTAGCCAAAGAAGCCCAACAATTATTGGTTGATCCCCAAAAGTCTTTATTTAACCGGGCCATTTCAGGTTTATATCCGCCAGGTTCTATTATAAAACCAATTATTGGCGTTTCCGCATTAGAAGAAAATATTATTAATAAAAATACCAAGATTGACGATTTACCGCAGGTAATTCAAATAGGCCCCTATCGTTTTCCAGACTGGACCGTAGCTTGGGGCAGGGGAGCGCATGGCCTTTTGGACATTAAAGGGGCTATTGCTCAAAGCTGTGATATCTTTTTTTATAAAATTGGCGGGGGTTTTGAAAAGATAAAAGGTTTAGGTGTTGATCGGATCAAAAAAACCCTTGCAACTTTTGGCCTAGGCGAGAAAACAGGGATTGATTTGCCCGGGGAAGTAAAAGGATTGGTGCCTGATTCAACCTGGAAAAAGGAAGCCAAAAACGAAGACTGGTATTTAGGGGACACCTATCATCTAGCCATTGGTCAGGGTGATTTGCTGACAACGCCTTTGCAGACTGTCAATTATGTTTCGGCTCTGGCCAACGGAGGAAAACTCTTTAAACCTCAACTAGCTGTTAAAGTTACTGATGAGAATGGAAAGGTAATACAGGAATTTAAGCCGGAAATTTTAAGGAGTAACATGGTGACTGAAGATAATTTGCAGACTGTGAAAGACGGAATGCGGGAGGCCGTATCTGACGGCATTATCTATCCATTGCGCTTAAATAAAGTAAAAGTCGCGGCCAAAACCGGTACCGCGGAGTTTGGTGTACCCAATGCTCAAGGCATATCTGAAACTCATGCTTGGACTGTCGGTTTTGCCCCCTTTGATAACCCCAAGATTTCATTTGTGGTGCTTTTGGAGGCTGGTGGGGCTTCAAGTAATGCGGCGGAGGTGGCTAATGATATTTTGAATTGGTACTTTGGGAGATAAAACCGATGCTTTCCGATGAGGTTTTTTATTATCTTTGCTTGCTTCGTATCAACGGTTTGGGTGGATGTCGAGTAATGGATTTAGTCAAAAACAATGGAACAGCTCGCAATGCTTGGGAAAGTCTTCAATCAAGCACTACAATCAAGGACGAAATTAGCAATGGGGTTAGGCGTGAAATTGACAAGGCCCAGGATCTTGGTTTCTGGCTTTCTTGCCCCGCCTCCTATTCCTTCCCTTTAAATCTATCTTATTTCCCGCAGGTAGCGCCGGTCATTTATGGAAAAGGTGAATTTCATATTGTTGATGAGCAGTCCTTAGCGGTTGTTGGCACTCGTAGACTTTCAGATTATGGTAAGGAGGTAACAGAGTTTTTTGTTCAGGGTCTGATAATGGCTAAAGTTACTATTGTTTCCGGTTTAATGCGCGGTATTGATACTATTGCTCATCGAACAGCTCTTAAATTCGGCGGACGGACAATTGCGGTTTTGGGATCCGGTATAAATGTCATTGTTCCGCCGGAGAATAGTGATTTGTATCACGAAATTGCAAAAAACGACGCAGTAGTCTCACAATTTTCTTTGGATACTCAACCGACCAAATTCACCTTTCCCATCCGTGACGAGCTGATTGCCGCTTTGTCTAGGGCTATCCTAGTTATTGAGGCGCCTGAAAAATCGGGCGCGCTTTTAACGGCCAAATTTGCTTTGGACCAAGGCAAGGAGGTTTATGTCATCCCGGGTGAAATTTTTTCTCAGCAGAGCGTTGGTTGCCACGAATTGATAAAAAGTGGAGCAAGACTGGTAACCAAGCCGGAGGAGATTTTGGAGGACTTAGGGTTATCGTCAAGCGTCATCAGTAAGAGCTTGGTTGATTTGGATAATACTGATTTAACCTCAGAGGAAAAAGCAATCCTGTCATTGCTAAGTGAAGGAGTTAAAGAAACTAATGAGTTAATCCGGCGCGCAGGGTTGGCTACCAATATTGTTTCTTCAACTTTGGCAATGTTAGAAATCAAGGGCTTGGTCAAGCAGATGGGATCTTCCGAATACCGGCTTTTGTGAAACACTTGTTTCCAGCCTTGTTTTGACTTGACTCCCTCTGTATGATTGTTTCCAGATGAATCTAGTCATTGTTGAGTCTCCAACCAAAGCTAAAACCCTGGCCAAGTTTTTAGGCAAGGATTTTGAGGTGGAATCCTCCAAAGGCCACATTGTGGATTTACCCAAATCCAAACTAGGGGTTGACACGGAACATAATTTTGAACCGGATTACATTGTTATTAAAGGTAAAGGAACAATTATTGCCAGTTTAAAAAAAGAGGCCAAAAAAGCCAAAGTCGTGTATCTGGCAACTGATCCTGATCGGGAAGGAGAGGCGATCTCTTGGCATCTAGCAAACCAATTGGGAGGATTAGAAGATAGATCAAAGATCAAAGACCAAAGATCAAAAATAAAGGGTAAGGATCAAGAATCAAATTTATCAGATTCGTCCAATTCGACTAATCAGTCCTTGGATCCAAAGTTTAAGCGGGTGGTGTTTCACGAAATTACGGATTTAGCCATTTCCGAAGCTTTTAAAAGTCCTAAAGGCTTAAATTTTGACTTGGTTGACGCTTATCAAGCGCGACGGGTTTTGGATAGATTAGTAGGTTATCGTTTGTCGCCTTTGTTGTGGCAAAAAGTGGCTTTTGGGCTTTCGGCCGGCCGGGTACAATCTATCGCGGTTCGTTTTATAGTGGAACGCGAGGTTGAGAGAGAAAAATTTTTAAGATTAGAATATTGGAAAATTAGCACTGAATTAAAAAACGGCAAACCATTCACGGCTGATTTGGTGTCAAAAAACGATGTCCCTTTTGAACATCAGGAAAAAATTGAGCTTTTTAGCGGTGAATATCGATATACAACCTCATCAATCCAAAACGAAGCGGCATCCCAGGAAATAGAAAAGGACCTTTCACTACAATCATTTATAGTAAAGAGTATCGAAACTAAAGAAATTCAAAAGTCGCCCAGCCCCCCATTTGCCACAGCTACCCTGCAGCGGACTGCCGCCACAGCGCTTGGCTTTACTAGCCAACGGACTATGCGCGCGGCTCAAGCATTGTTTGAAAAAGGACTAATTACTTATCACCGCACTGATTCCTTAAATTTAAGTGAACAATTCTTAAAAAGCTCGCGCGAGGCCATTATTAAACAATTTGGTAGTCAATTTGCCGGGCCGGGTTCAAGGGTTTATAAAACCAAGAGTAAAAACGCGCAGGAAGCTCACGAAGCCATTCGTCCAACTGATGCGAGTCGTACCACCAATGAAATTTCGGGTGGGGATCTATCAAGTGACGAAGTGCTGATATACGACTTAATCTGGAAAAGGGCTATTTCTTCCCAAATGGCCAACGCTGTTTATGACAGCCAACGGATTGAGGTCAAAGCCGGTCCCTTTCTTTTGGCCATTACAGGCTCGGTCATAAAATTTTTAGGATGGAAAAAGGTCTTAGATTTTACCGAAGAAAGCGAGGAACGCGATGAAGATTCTATTTTGCCAAAACTTGAGGTTGGCCAAAAACTTGATTTGGCCCAGATTCTTCCAACACAACATTTTACCTCTGCTCCGCCGCGTTATAACGAAGGATCCTTAATCAAAGATTTGGAAAAATACGGCATTGGCCGTCCATCAACCTACGCGCCAACAATCTCCACTATCCAGACGCGCCGCTATGTCTTTAAAGAGGGAGCTTATTTTTTGCCATCCGATATAGGCCGAGTGGTTAACAAACTTTTAGCAAAACATTTTCCGGAAATTGTTGACATCAACTTTACGGCCAAAATGGAAGAAGAATTAGATCAAGTTGCCAATGGTGAAAAAGGTTGGATTCCGGTTGTGAAAGAATTTTATGGGCCGTTTGAAAAACGGATTGAAGACAAAACAGAAGAACTTAAAACCGAGAATTTTAAAATTTTAGAAAAAACAGATGAAAAATGTCCTCAATGCCAGTCTATCTTAGTTGTTAAACTCTCGCGTTTTGGTAAGTTTTTATCCTGCTCTAATTACCCGGAGTGCAAGTTTGCCAAGCCAATCTTAAATAGTATTGGCCTAAAATGTCCAAAATGCATAACGGGAGATATGGTGATTAGAAAAACCCGGCAAGGGAAAACCTTTTTTGGCTGTTCAAGGTATCCGGAGTGTGATTGGGCCTCGTGGGACGATCCACGACGCGCCCCCCTTGCTGTTGGAATGTGATTGTGGTAAATTACTTTGAGCTTATGTCAAACAATATTAACCTTGAGGAATTACTAGCCGCTGGGGTTCATTTTGGCCATCAGACCAGAAAATGGCATCCCAAAATGAAACCCTACATTTTTGGAAAAAGAGAGGGTTTTCATATTATTGATTTGGTAAAGACCAAGGAACAGTTGGAAGAAGCAATTAGTTTTTTACAGAAAACAGTAGAGGAAGAAAAAGCAATAGTTTTTGTTGGGACTAAAAGGCAGGCGGCGGCTGTTGTTGAGGCTCAAGCCAAAAAGGCCGGAGTTTCTTACATTACTAATCGTTGGATTGGCGGCATCTTAACTAATTTTGAAAGTATTCAAAAAACGCTGCAAAGACTTGGCAATTATGAAAAACGCTTAAAGGACGCGGCTTTTGAAAAACTATCAACTCGTGATAAATTTAAGCTGAAAAAAGAATACGCCAGATCGCAGATATTGGTTGGCGGGATAGCCAATTTAGAAAAAAGGCCCGATCTTTTAATAATAGTTGATCCGGGTTTTGAAAAAAGCGCCGTCAGCGAAGCCAATACGGCCGGTATTCCAATCATAGCTTTAATGGACACTAACAGCGATCCAACAAAGATTGAAATTCCTATCCCGGGTAACGACGATGCCCTAAAATCTATTGAGATTATTCTAGGGTTATTAACTGAGGCGATAATTGAAGCCAAAAAACTCAAATGATTACCATTGATCAAATCAAAAACTTAAGAGTTTTAACCGGAGTTGGCGTGATGGATGCCAAAAGAATTTTGACAGAAGCCGGAGGTAGTCTTGATAAAGCTAAGGAGATTGTTGCAAAAGAGGGTTTAATTAAAGCGGAAAAGAAAAGCAGCCGTAAAGCAAATCAGGGATTGGTTTTTGCCTATATTCATGCCGGAGGACGGGTAGGTGTTTTAGTTGAGGTTAACTGTGAAACGGATTTTGTGGCCAGAACCTTGGAGTTTAAGGATCTTTGTCAGGAGATTGGCATGCAGATTGCCGCCATGCAGCCGCAAACCGTAGCAGAGTTATTAAAACAGGAATACATTCGCGAGACGTCTAAAACCGTTGAGGAATTGGTTAAAGCCTTAATTGCCAAAACCGGAGAGAATATTCAAGTAGCAAGGTTTATAAGATTTGAAGTAGGAGAGTAATCCGTCAGCTGGCGGGCCAAATATGCTTAGTCAAATTCTTCAAGACACCAAGGAACATTTTGAAAAGACCTTGGAATATTTAAAAAAGGAGCTTTCAGCCATTAGGACTTCGCGCGCCAATCCATCTTTGTTAGAGGATCTCAAAGTTGAGGCTTATGGCTCTTTTTATTCTCTCAAGGAATTGGCCACCATTAGCGTTCATTCGTCTAATTTATTATTAATTTCTCCGTTTGATCCTTCGGTTTTATATCAAATTGAAAAGGCTATTCAAACTTCTTCCTTAGGTTTAAACCCCGCCACAGAAGATAATCTGATTAGAGTTAATATTCCGCAAATGAGCGGAGAAAGAAGGCAGGAATTAATCAAAGTAACCCATGAAAAAGGTGAAGAGGCTAAAATTTCCATTCGCCAAATAAGACAGGATAAAATTAAGTCCGCCGAAGAAATGGTAAAGGTAGGGAAGATCAGTGAAGATGAGGAGGAGCGTTTTAAGAAGGAATTGCAAAAGGCGGTTGATAACTGCAATAAGCTTATTGATGAAATTAAAGCCTCAAAAGAAAAGGAATTATTAGAAACCTGATGATAATTACCACCCTTTTAATCTTTTTTGTTATCCTTTGTATTTTGGTTCTAGTCCACGAGCTAGGTCATTTTTTGACGGCTAAATTCTTTGGGGTTAAGGTTGAAGAGTTTGGCTTAGGTCTCCCCCCAAGGCTTTTTGGTTTTTCTTTTCGTGAAACTATTTATTCTTTAAATCTTTTGCCTATTGGCGGTTTTGTCAGGCTAGCCGGTGAGGAAGAGAACAAAAACCTACCGCGGGAATTCAACTCGCAAAAGACCTTAGTTAAGGCTTCAATTGTTATGGCCGGGGTTTTGATGAATTTGATTTTTGGTTTCTCTCTTTTATCTTTGGGCATTGCCAAGATTGGCATGCCGGAGATTGCCACCCATTTTGAAATTACCAAGGTGGCCAAAGATTCGCCAGCCCAAATAGCCGGATTATTGCCAAATGACGAAATCATAAGCATTGATAATCAAGGACTTGAAAATGATGAGGCTTTAACTAATTTGATAAAAAGTAAGGCCGGGGGAAAAATTTTGATAGTTGTTTCCAGGATGAAAAAAAGTTTCACCTTTGAAATTGTACCAAGGATAAACCCTCCGGCTGGTCAGGGGGCTTTAGGAGTAACTTATGCCAGCAGTGCGGAAGTAACTTATAAAAAAATCGCACTCCAAGATGTTCCATTGAAGGGCCTGGGGGAAACGGTAAATTTGGTGGGGATGATGTTTGACGGGTTGAAAAACATGTTAAATGAGGCAATCTTTCAAAGAAAGATGCCTCAAGATGTGGCTGGACCGGTTGGGATTGCCAAGATTACCGGCCAAGTGGCCAAAGGTGGTATCTGGCAAATAATTAATTTTATGGCCTTGCTCTCTTTTAATTTAGGAGTGATAAATATGTTGCCCTTTCCCGGTCTGGACGGCGGCCGGTTTTTGTTTGTGATTCTAGAAAAGGTATTGGGCCAAAGGTTTAACCTTGGGGTACAGACTTTTATCAACTCGGTCGGAATTGCCATCCTCTTGTTTTTAATGGCTATTGTTACTTATTTTGACATTGTCCGGTCGTTCTAGGTGACCTAAGTTACCTAGGTTACTTATGTTTTCAAAAAAACAAATTTCCAAAAAATCTACTGACCTTTCGTTGTGGTATAACAATGTGGTTTTAAGAGCCAAGTTGGCTGATTATGGCCCGGTTAAAGGAACAATGATCATTAGACCTTGGGGTTTTGCCTTGTGGGAGGGTATCCAAAATATTCTGGGTTCTGCTATCAAAGAGGAACTCAAGAGCCCTAATGCTTATTTTCCCCTGCTAATTCCTTTATCATATTTGGAAAAAGAAAAAGAACATGTTGAAGGATTCTCACCGGAGCTAGCGGTGGTGACCATTGGTGGAGGCGAGGAATTGGCTGAAAAACTCGTTGTTAGACCGACTTCTGAAACAATAATGTACTCAATGTTTAGTAAATGGATTAAAAGCTGGCGCGATTTGCCATTTAAAGTCAACCAATGGTGCAATATTGTCCGTTGGGAAAAAAGGACCTATCTGTTTTTGAGAACGTCGGAGTTTCTATGGCAAGAGGGGCATACGTGTCATGCCAATGCTTTAGAGGCGGATCAAATGACCAGGGATGCCTTGGCGGTTTATCAAAAATTTGTGGAAGAGACTCTGGCAATTCCGGTGTTAGCTGGCAAAAAATCGGAAAAAGAGAAATTTGCCGGAGCCAAAACTACTTATGCGCTTGAAGCCTTAATGCCCGATGCCAAGGCCTTGCAATCTTGTACCTCGCATGATTTGTCGGATCATTTTTCCAAGGTTTTTAATATTCGCTATCAAAGCCAGGATAAAAAATTAGAATATGTTCATCAAACTTCATGGGGCTTTAGCACCCGTAATATTGGCGCCTTAATTATGGTTCATGGTGATGACAATGGTTTGGTACTTCCTCCCAAAATTGCGCCAACGCAGGTAATTATTGTGCCAATTGATCCCAAAGATAACACTTTAATCTTTTATAGCAAGGAGATTGTTGATTCTCTGAAAAAAGCGGGGATGCGAGTTGATTTGGATTTAAGGGAAGCCCAAACTTTGGGTTATAAATTCAATGATTGGGAACTTTTGGGTGTGCCCATACGATTGGAGATTGGCCAAAAAGAAGTTGAAAATAAAACAATAACAGCCGCGCGGCGCGATAACGGTAAGAAGGTAACAATCAAAAAAGGCGAGTTAACAGAGGAGTTGCAACATCTTCTGGACGAAATTCAGTCGGATTTATTTTTAAAAGCGTATGACTTTTTGGTGGAGCACACTTTTGAGGCTTCGGATTATTCGGATTTTAGAAAAATAATGAAAGATAGCAAGGGATTTATTAAAGCTTTTTGGTGCGAAAATCCCCTTTGTGAGGCAAAGATTAAGGAAGAGACTAAGGCTACCATTCGCGTCATCCCTTTTGAGCAACCAAAGGATATCGGGTCCTGTATTTATTGTAAAAAACCGGGCAAAGTTTTAGCCTACTTCGCGCAGGCTTATTAGGTTTTAGGTGTTAGGTTTTAGGTGTTAGGTTTTCCTCTTGTTAGATTCCTCCCAAAGAGATAAAATTATATGGTGGATAATCTAGATTGTGTCTTTTGCAAGATTATCAAAGGCGAAATTCCCTCCAAGAAGGAGTATGAAGATGAAAAGGTGATTGTGATCCATGATCTTCATCCGCGGGCGCCGGTTCATCTTTTGGTGATTCCCAAAAACCATCGGCCTGAAAATATTGTTTATTTGGAAGATGGTGATAAAGAATTACTGATGTCTATGTTTATGGTAGCCAATGGCTTGGTTAAAAAATTGGGCCTTGATCAAAAAGGTTTTATTTATCGTTTTAACGGCGGGGGTTATCAACACATTAATCATTTACATTTATGGATTGTGGGAGGAAGTAAAATTGAGCCGATGACAGAAAATCCAATAGATTTTCAATGAAACAGATTTATTTTTATTAGCCACTAAAGGGGGTGTTTTTTCAGGTGGTGCAAACTACCAACAATTTATCCGATGACAATACAAAAACAAGAACAGCTCAAACTAAAACCAAAGTTGTCCGTAAAAGCCAGGTTGAGGTTACAGCCCTTCCTTCCGAATCAGCTGAATCCTTACTTAGGCGATTTAACCGGGAAGTAGTGCGTTCAGGCATCATGAAGCGCTTAAAAGAGCTGGAGTTTTATGAAAAACCATCAAAAAGAAGACGAAAAGAAGATATCCTTAAAAAGTACCGCGCTTCGTTTGACAAAGACGGGGATCACCATGAAGAAGTTTGAAAAAGCCGGAGTTAATATAGTTTGGGTTAACGATACGCAGATGAAGGGCCTGAATCAAAGATTTAGGTCAAACTCTGCTGTTTCTAATGTCATTTCTTTTTCCATCAATGAAACAATGGATGGTAGGTTGCATCTTGGCGAAATTGTTATCAATTTGGATGAAGCCAGGCGTGAGGCTGCCAAATTGCATTTAAGTTTGAGAAATGAAATTTTACGGCTGGGCGTTCATGGCTTGAGGAATCTTTTGAATGAGTCGCATTGCTTTTAATATATGGCAGCTTTCTTAAAAAAACACCTCCGTTCCTACGTTTTTGCCCTGAGAGGGTTGCAAAAGTGTTTTTCGCGGCCTTCTAACCTTTGGGTTGAAGCTTTGATTGGGGTTTTAGTCATATTTTTAGGTCTTTTTTATCAGATTTCAGGCGCTGAATGGCTAGCCGTAATTTTGGCCATTGGTTTGGTTGTTTCAACTGAGATAATGAACACGGCAATAGAGGCGGTCTTGGATTTTTTGCACAAAGAACATCACGAAGATATTGGCAAGGCTAAAGACATTGCGGCGGCAGCGGTTCTTTTGGCAGCGTTAGCGTCTGGGACAGTTGGTCTGGTAATATTTATTCCCAAGTTATTAAATCCATGAAGATAATTTTTGGTTTGGGTAATAAAGGAAAAGTTTTTTTAAATACGCGCCATAATTTAGGACAGTGGTTTTTGGCTAAACTTCAGGAAGACTCCACTATAAAAGACTATATTGAGAAGAGCGAGATTGTTTTAATCAAAAATAGCAAGTTTATGAATGAGGCAGGAGTAAGCGTTAAAAAAGCCCTTGACCAGCACCAAACACCTTTTGATAATCTTTTAGTTATTCATGACGATTGGGACTTGCCGGTTGGCAGTTGCAGGTTACAAAAAGGTAAAAATTCGGCAGGGCATAAGGGAGTACAATCTATAATTGACGCGTTGGGAAGCAAGGACTTTTGGCGATTACGCATTGGGATCGGCCTGGGACCAAAAGAGAGAAGGGAGGAGTTTGTGTTGGGGAAGTTGGAATCAAGCGAGCGTAGACAATTAAAATTACTTTTGCCCAATTTGATCGATTCGATCAAGAGTTGGTTGGCTTAATCCCATGGAGGTTCTCTACCGTAAATATCGTCCGCAAATCTTATCCCAAGTATTTGGCCAGCCCCAGATTGTTTCTTATTTTGAAAAAACACTAAAGGACGACAAGATTTCCCATGCTTATTTATTCTCCGGCCCTCGCGGCTTAGGCAAAACAACGGTCGCCAGAATTTTGGCCAAAACCCTAAATTGCGAATCAGATGATCGCCCCTGCGGCAAGTGCCCCAGTTGCCGTTCAATGCTTTTGGGGAATCATCTGGATATTATTGAGATTGATGCGGCTTCTAACCGCGGGATTGATGACGTCAGGTCCCTTCGTGAAAATGTGGGACTCTTGCCACAAATGGGTAAATACAAAATATATATTCTAGATGAGGCGCATATGCTAACAAATGACGCCTGGAATGCTTTTTTAAAAACCTTAGAGGAACCACCAATGCATGTCGTTTTTATCCTTTGCACCACTGAAAGCTATAAACTGCCGGAGACTATTTTGTCCCGTGTTTTGCGTTTTGACTTTAACGTGCCAAGCGAACTACAACTTGCTGATTTTTTAGCTGGAATTATCAAAGAGGAAGGGTTTAACTTTTCGCAGGAGGCCATGAAACTCCTAGGGCAAAAGGCGGGCGGAAGCTTTAGAGACGGTCTTTCACTTTTAGAAAAGGTAATAACCCAAGAAAACCCCAAAAAAATAATTGACAAAGATCGTTTGACAGAGGTCCTGGGGTTCCCAAGTGATGAAAAAGTACAAACCTTCTTAACCTTTTTATCACGAAAAGAGGGATTTGGGGCGATTGATTTTATTGATAATTCAAAGGAGATAGATTTGTCGGAACTTTTAAAAGAGGCGTTATTAGTTTTACGTCAGGAACTTTTAGGCCGGGTTAAGCCCCTTTTTAGCCCGGACGATGCTTTAAGATTAACCAAACTTTTGATGAATACTCAAAAAGAGATCAAATATTCCGATTTACCGCAATTGCCTTTAGAAATAGCTATTTTAGAATTTTGCCAATTAAGCGGTCAGAAGAATTCGTCTAATCTGTCTAATTTGTCTGATTCGTCAAATTTGCCAAATACGCCGGCCAGCCTACCGATTGATCCGTCTGGTCCAGTTGATCTGGTTGCTATTTGGCCCAAGGTTTTGGAACAAGTTAAGCCGTTAAATCACAGCATGGAGCTATCTTTGCGGGCTTGCCGGCCGTTAAGTTTACAAAACGGAATTTTAGAACTTAGTTTTGATTTTCCTTTTCATAGAGAACAAATTGGAAAGATCGGCAATCGTAACCTAATTGAAAAAGTTATTTCCGAACTTGCCGGAATTCCTATTAAGATAAAAACAATCCTAGGAGAAAGAAGCAAACAAGCGGTGTTTCAAGATAGGGCAGAGGGGATCTTAAAATCAAGTAGTTCCTCCGATCTTCTTATCAAGGCCGCCAGAGGCTTGGGTGGAACGCTGATTCAATAATATATGGATACTCCCTATGATTTATATAATTACCAAAAATATTGGCAAGGAAGAGACTATGATTTTTGGTCAGAAAGAGAGGCATTGGTTAGTTTGCTAAATGTGGTAAAGAACGGTAAGAGGGATATCCTCTTGGACGCTGGCGCGGGGTTTGGCCGTAATGCCAGCCTTTATGCTGGAATTTTTAAGAAGGCAATCTTGCTGGATCCCTCCATTAAAGAAATTGGAGAGGCTAGAGTTCTACTCAAGGAATACTCTAATCTTGAATATCAGATTGGCACTATTGAAGAGTTGCCCTTTGCAAAAGACAGCTTTGATTGCATTTTATGCGTCCGTGTTTTGCATCATCTGGAAAATCCTCAGCCTGCCCTGACCGAGTTTTGGCGAACCATAAAACCCGGAGGCTTTTTGATTTTGGAAGTAGCCAATAAAATAAATTTCAAAGCCAAGATCTTGGCGTTGCTTAAGGGTAATTTCGCCGAGTTTGGAAGTAACAAACCGCTTGACAAAAGATCGCCGCAATCAAAAATGCTTTCAACCATTGCTTTTGTTAATCATAATCCGGAATTTATTAAGGAGTTTCTTTCAAAAAATGGTTTCAAAATTCAAGAGGTATTATCTGTTTCCAATTTTCGTTCCCCGTTTTCCCATATCAAGGCATTGTCGGCAGTCTTTCTCTTCTTAGACAAGATTCTATATCGGCCATTAGCTAGGGTATGGTTTGGTCCAAGTATTATACTTCTGGCAAAGAAAGAGGATTGACTGAAAGGGATGAAGAAGGTAAATTAACAATAATGTTTGATCGCATAAAGCAACTTAACGAACTTAGAAAAACCAAAGACGAGCTTGCTAAAGAAGTAATTGAGGTAGAACATCGTGGAATTACTGTGAGGCTAGCGGCGGATTTTACGTTGCGTGAAATAAAGGTTGATGGCGAAGTCAATGATCGTATTAAAGAAGCTATAAATAGGGCGTTAAAAGAAGTGCAAAAAATCGCGGCCAAGGAAATGAAAGGGAAAATGGGATCTTTAGGAATCAACTTTTAGATGAAACCTCCACCAATTATAGATCGTCTTATTCAACACTTAGAAAAACTGCCGGGTTTGGGACCCAGATCTTCTGCCCGAATTGTTTATTATTTGTTGCGTCAGCCTCAAGAGCAAATCGAAAGACTAGCGGACAGTTTACAAAATCTTAAGAAAGAAATTAAAACGTGCTCAATCTGCTTTAATGTTAATCAAAGCGATCCGTGCGAGATTTGCGCGGATGATAGCCGTGACCATTCAATAATCTGCGTAGTTGAGGAGCCACAAGATTTGCAGGCCGTTGAGCGGACCGGTAAATTCAAGGGAATTTATCATGTTTTGGGTGGTTACATTAACCCCCATCGTGGAGTTGGGCCGGAGCAGTTAAAAATGAAGAATCTTTTGGAAAGGCTAGAAAATGACGGGATTGAAGAAATTATTCTGGCTACTAATCCGACTACCGAAGGCGAGGTAACAGCCATGTATTTGACCCGGATTATTCATAGTTCTGAAAACCCTAAAATTAAAAACGTCAAAGTAACTCGTATTGCCCGTGGGGTTTCCACCGGTTCGGAGCTGGAGTTTGTGGACGATTTGACTTTGATTAGAGCCTTGGAGGGAAGGCAGGAGTATTAGGTTGGCATACCGAGAGTAACTCTAATCTATGGGTGCGTTGATTTATTGCAAATCTAAAGATGTCGGATATAATAAAAACATGGTTGATCCTCAACTCGAAATTGAGAACATCAAAAATCAACTCATCGCAAAATACATGCCCGAAAGGATTATTCTTTTCGGTTCCCATGCATGGGGGAATCCTCGCCCGGATTCAGATATAGATTTGTGTGTAATTAAGAAGGGCGTTGAAACAGAAGGAAGCAATAGCCGAAAGTTAGAGATTAACCGGATGTTTGATCACAGGGTTGCTACAGATGTACTTGTATATTCGCCTTATGAGGTTAAGAGGGAACTTTGGTTAGGCAACCCCTTTATCAAAAAGATTATTGATAACGGCAGGGTTTTATATGACGCATCCGCTTCTAACTAAACGCTGGCTTTACAGGGCTGATCAGGATTTTGGCTTTGCCTCTTTGTCGTCAGGAAACGGTTGTGAATATTATGATCAGCCCTGTTTTTTCTTCCAACAGGCTGCCGAAAAATATCTAAAAGCCTATCTCATTCACGGCGATCTGCCTTTTGAGAAAATACATGACCTTTTGAGACTGTTAGAGGTTTGCAGTCAAGAAGACGCAAGTTTTAAAGAATTAGAAGACGAGGCGGCCGTGCTCAATCGTTTTTATGTAGAGACTCGCTATCCGGAGCCGGTTTTTGTCAAATTTACTAGAGAGGATATGTACAAGGCCAGGTCTGCCGTTCAAAAAATTCAGCAGCTGGTGAGGGGTAAGTTGGGCGTTGATCATGAAATAACTACTGATGAGATAAAAAAGGCCGAAGAAGAAGCCGATAGACAATTTAGACAGCAAGAGAAAGACGCTGGGGAGTAAGCGCCTCGCATTGCCCGTGGAGTTTCTACCGGCAGTGAGCTGGAATTTGTGGATGATTTGACCTTGATTAGGGCTTTAGAGGGAAGGCAGGAGTATTAGACTTGATTAGGATGATATAATTAGCCATAGAGAAAAAAAATAAAAAGAGGGAGAGCTGATGAAGGGAGATTCGGGGGTGCGGGCTTTGATCTATTTGGATGGCTTGGACATTAGCCGTTCTAGCAGACTTTGCCGATTTGTTGTTGGTCTACAGCAAAGAATATTGTTAGTCTTGCAGAAATCTTTTACGGAACCAATCGTTTCTGATTTAGAAGATATTCTAGTGGTTCTTTCCTATGGTTCGTTGCAGATCGTAAGTACGCGTGGTTTTGATCCTTTCTTGAGAGTAACAATATTATTGTTGAAAGAGGGAGAATTTCTGAATTGGACACTATTGCCTCAATTAGACAAACAAGCATTAGCAACGGTTGTTTTGGGATGGTTAAAAACGATTGGCATAGCATCAAGGACCCTTGTCCTTTTCCAGTGGTTGGAGGCCGATCACATTAATATTTTAAGTACCGTAGACTACTTGGAGAGAAACCGTAATTATATTGATCCCGTTTTGTTGATTACCGCTGGTTCGATTTTATAATTTAGCTGATTTTCCCCCGCTAACGGCGGGGGCCTTTTTATGCTAGAATAGCCTTATGCAGACCAAGTTTTTGCCCGCCTTAAAGGGTTTTGACCTTTCCAAACGCAGGATTCCCTTGATGTGGGAGGGTTCCCCCAATCCTGGTCCTGTTGTTTGGCTCTGCGGGGCCATCCATGGTGACGAGGTAACCGGAACCGAGGTTATTCAGCGTATTTTTGCTCATCTTAAGGTAGAGAAGCTCAAGAAAGGCAAGGTTATGGCTTTGCCGGTCATGAATCCTTTGGGTTATGAAATGGCCTCTCGGGTTAGCCCTTATGATGATGAGGACCTAAATCGGCAATTTCCCGGCGATCCTCAAGGTTCAACAGCCGAGCGTCTGGCCAATGTTATTTTTGAAACAATCATTCAGAGCAAACCTGATTTAGTTATTGACTTGCATACCGATACCATGAGTTCCATGGCCTATATTTTGATGGATCGTTTGACTGACGGTAAAGAAAGTGAAAAAGCTTTGCAAAAAAGTATTGAAGTGGCCGAAGTTTTTGGTGTTAATTGGTTTTTTGATACCCCCCTTGTCCAATACATTGAAGATCGGGGGGATAAGACCTTAAGCGGCGCCCTCATAAATCAAAAGAAAATTCCTTCCTTTACCGTGGAGTTAGGCGGCCCAATGGTTGTTAATGAAGAGTTTGTGCGTATTGGTCTTGAGGGAATCAAAAATATTTTAAGATATTTAGGGATGCTAGCCGCAGCGGAGCCGGCTTTTTCTTATGAGCGCAAAGCCTATCTTTCAAAACCTTATCGGATTGAGGAAAAGTCCACAGTTAATACTTCGGGAATGGTGGAGTATAAGGTGAGAGCCGGGCAAATGGTGAAAAAAGGCCAAATGTTGGCGCGGATTAAGAATGTTTTTGGCAAAACCGAAGAAATTTACCGGGCAACGGATAACGCTTTGGTTTTATCAATGTCTGATTATTCGGTAGTTTTTCCGGGGTCGGATTTGTTTTTATTGGCCGTTGAGGAGAAGTAAGAGATGCCTGAAATTTTTCTTTATAATACCCTAACTCATCGCAAAGAACTCTTTAAGCCCATTAAGGAAGGCGAGGTTGGCCTCTACACCTGCGGTCCCACGGTTTATTTTTTTGCTCAATTGGGTAATTTTAGGACTTTTATTTTTGAAGATATACTCCGCCGAGTTTTGGAATATAACGGTTATCAAGTGAAGCAGGTGATGAATATTACTGATGTGGGTCATTTGACCGGTGATAATTTAGGCAATGCCGACTTAGGTGAAGATCGGATGGATCAAGGAGCAAAACAAGAAGGTAAATCCCCAAAGGCGATAGCTGATTTTTATACTCAGGCTTTTTTAAAGGATTTAGATTACTTAAATATCCAACGGCCGCAAATTATGCCTAAAGCCACGGATCACATCTTTGATCAGATTGAACTTATTAAAAAATTACAAGAGCAAGGTTTAATCTACCAAACCAGTCAGGGAGTTTATTTTGATACCGCGGCTTATCAAGCTCAAGGTTATAATTATACAGTTTTAATGGGCCAGGATTTGGAGGAAAAGAAAGTTGGAGCCCGCAAAGAGGTTGAGGTAGACCATGAAAAGAAGAATCCTTATGATTTTGCCTTGTGGCTTTTTACGGTTGGCCGTTTTGCTAATCATTTAATGCGTTGGGAATCGCCTTGGGGCACAGGTTTCCCGGGTTGGCATTTGGAGTGTTCGGCAATGTCTAAAAAATACCTCAGCCAGCCCTTTGATATTCATACCGGAGGAATTGATCATGTCTCCATTCATCACACTAACGAGATTGCTCAATCAACCGGAGCATATGGCGTTCCTTTGGCTAACTTTTGGTTGCATGGTGAGTTTATGAATGTTTCCGGTAAAAGAATGGGTAAAAGTGAGGGTAACGCCTTTACCGTGGCTGATTTAATCAAGAGGGGTTTTAACCCCTTGGCTTTTAGGTATCTGGTTTTGAACACGCATTATAAAAGTCAGATGAATTTTACTTGGGAGTCTTTGCAAGCCGCGCAAACAGCATTACAGCGGTTAAGGGAACAAGTTGGCGGTTGGCGGCAGAGTCAGAGCCTGACGTTAGTTTCTAATTTGTCTGATGAGCATAATCTGACCAATTCCTTCCTTAAGGCTATTAACAACGACTTAAATTTACCTCAGGCCTTAGCTATTGTTTGGGGATTAGTTGATTCTATCTCCCAAAAACAGATTTCGGTAGAAAAAGGCGTTAGTCTCATACAGGATTTTGATCGGGTTTTAGGTTTAAATCTGATATCTGATGCACCAATTCGTGAGGAAATACCAGAAAGAGTACAGGAGTTGTTCAGTTTGCGTCAAGAAGCCAGAAAGTCAGGAGATTTTACTCGTAGCGATGAACTAAGAAGGGAAATCGAAAACAAAGGTTTTGGGGTCGAGGATTTTAAAGAAGAATCTGAGCTTTTCCGTTTGCGTCTTGACAAAACGAGCTAAGATTGATACCTTGTTTCTCAAGCAACAATTCTAAACCATGCCAAAGACTAAAAAGATTTTGAAAAATGATGATTTGTCCGGAGAATCTGTCAAAAAGGCAATTTTGGAGCTGACAGTTGTTTCCTCCGAAAACGACGCTAATGCCATCGAAAGCATTGAGGGTTTATTCCTTAAACATCAAGCTGTGGCCTTGGAGAAGAAGGATTGGGGTTCTAAAATTTTCTCTCGAGTAATCAGAAAACAGCCGCAGGGCCATTACTTTTTCTTTTTAATTGATATTCCAATTCGTAACCTTTTGGCTTTTGAGAAGGATCTGGTAACTAAAGAAGGTATTTTGCGTTACTTTATAATAAAAGCAGTGCCTTCCTTAAAAAGTCCGGCGCAGAAAAAGGCAAAAAAAGGTCAAAGGGAGGTGAAAGTATAAAATATGGCAGTAAGATCGTTGAATAAGGCAATGATTATTGGTAATTTAACTCGCGATCCGGAAATTCGTTATACCTCCAAAGGAACACCGGTGGCTACTTTTGGCGTGGCTACCAATAGAGAGTGGCGGGTAAGCGAGGAAACGGAGAAACACGAGGAGGCTGAATTTCACAATGTTGTGGCATGGAGTAAGTTAGCTGAACTTTGCAATCAATTACTTCGAAAAGGCATGAAAGTTTATATTGAAGGTCGGCTTTCAACACACAACTGGGATGATGCCGCGACAGGCAAAAAGATGTATCGCACTGAAATTGTGGCTGATGATATGATTATTTTGAGTTATCCTCGGAGTATGAGTACTCCGACTGGAGCGGTGGAACAAGGTGAAGCCGCGGTTGAGGCTGCTGCACAGGCTCCGATTGTTGAAGAGCCATCTGAAGCGCCGTTAAGTGAACCGGTGGTTAATCCAGTTGCTGATGAGGAATTGAAAGATATTCCGTTTTAGAAAAATCCGTAGGTGACTTAAGAAACTTAGGTGACCTAGGTGATTTAATGTTATGAGAAAAATTATTAGAACCAAAAGAAAAAAAGAAATCAGGCCGTGCCATTTTTGTCTAAAAAACGTTGACCCTGATTATAAGAGTGTTGCTGACTTGCAGCTTTTTATTACCACCCGTGGAAAGATTGTTGGTCGTAAGAGGTCGGGCGTTTGTGCTAAGCATCAAAGAGCTTTGGGGAGAGAAATTAAAAGGGCGCGTTTTTTAGCTTTGGTGTAGAAGAGTGTACAATATTAATTAATGCCCGCGAGAACCTTGGTTATTAGTTTTGGTAACGCCTTCGACAAGGCTTTCTTAGTTGAAGAAACGGATAATGGTTTTCGCATTATTAAAACATTAGAACTTCTTTCATGCGGCAGCCGCGACGCGGCGGTCTTCTTTTTCAAAAAATTATTCTCCTCACAATTTGAGCAAACTCTTAATTCGAGCCTGAGCGAGAATCAAGGTTCTGCGAGTGTAAACGAGCAGGTTCTTATTATTAACGACGAGGAAGCGGCCCTAAGCGCGGCTCTTAAAAATTTGTCAGCCTCTGGGGAGGTTCTTCTTTTAAGTATTGGCGCCAAAAAGAGCCTATTAGGCATTGGTTCCTTTGGCCGGGTGGAATTAAGGTCAGAAGTGTTAGGATTGGGGCAAGGGATTACCAAACTTTTGGCGGCAAGAGAAAGCTTATTCATTGGACGTTGGATGAAGGAGAGCGCAAGGTTTTTGGACACAGAAAATTATTTAGCTAATAAATCAATTTATCCAGGGGTCTTGCCGGTTGATCCTTTAAGTTTGGAAATGGAGCAGGGTGCCGCAACAGAGATTGTCAGGTTTCTCAAAGAAAGATTTTGGCCAGTTTCAAGGTCAATCCCCAAAAGAATTATTCTAAGTGGCGCGGTTTTTGCTAAATCACCAAAAGTTTATCAGTCCTTGATGATTTTTTTGAATGGTTTTGAACCCTTGGGGTTTTGTCATATCCTTTTAGATCAAAAAAACGCTTTGTCAGCCTTTGGAGAGTTGCTTTTGTCTTTTGATAAAAGAAATTTCCAAATTGAAGACAACTTAACGTCTCTTGGCGACTTGATTAGCTTGACGCATCGGAAAAAAATAAGTGAAGAATTGGGCGAGTTGACGTTGGATTTGGGCTTGGCGCAAAAACAAAAGATAATTTTAAAAAGCAGGGATCTTATAAATATTCCGTTTGATAATGAGCAAAGCGGAAGTTTAGGCATGACCCTCAAAAAAGGCGTTTCTTTTGACGGACCAATTTCTGAAATTAATCTTTACGGTGGGTTGCTTGGATTGGTAGTGGATGCTCGTGGAAGGCCATTGCCTTGTCCGCAGATGGACAGTGAGAGCCGTGTTATGGTTAAAAAATGGCATCAAGATTTGGGGGGATAATGCTTTCTTATTTACATCGTTCATTTATCAAAAAACCAAACGCAAAGATTTGTCGTCTCTTTAACGGCAGTCCTAAGGTTTCTGTTGGCCAAAGAGTTTTGCCGCACGAGATTGTCGGCATAAATTATAGGCGTTTAGGCTTTAGAATATTCCATTTGGACCAGATTTTGTCAGCTCCGCCCGATGCGGCAGGTACTTTTTTGCAAAAGCCCATTGGCAGTAATGTTTGTAAGAATGAAATTTTAGCTCAAAGATCGTCGTTTTGGGGTCTAAAGAAAGTAGTTTTTAGAAGCCCGATTGATGGGGTAATTAAGATGATGAATGAGGAAAACGGCGAGCTAGTAATGGAATATCCACTACAATTAATTACAGTACCTTCCGGAGTGGAAGGAAAAGTGGTTGAGGTTTTGCCTGATCGTGGGGTAATGATTGAGAGTTCGGCATTGATTGTCAAGGCGCGGCTGGGATTGGGTTTGAGGAGAGAAGGAATTTTGAAGGTAATGCAAAACCGGGAGATACCCCTGACAAGCCCGGAAATTAATGAAGATTTCGCCGGAAAAATTGTCTTAGCTGCTTCATCCGTGGGCCGCGAGGCCTTGTATAAATTAATTACTGTTAAGGCCAAGGGCTTAATAACCGGCGGTATAGACTGGAAGGTTTTTAACGAAATCAAAAGCGCCAGGGGTGGTATCGAAGATGTTGGTTTGACGGTTTTGGTTTTGGGTGGGTTTGGCAATTTACCAATACCGCAGGAGCATTTTTCGTTTTTGGAAAAGTTTGACGGCCGGTTGGTCATTGCTTCAGGTATTTGGAAAAAACTGATTTTGCCCAACCCCCAAAAACTTGAATTGGACAACCCTCTTGGGAGAGAACTATTGGGCAGCGTATCATTCCCGGTGGTTGAGCCGCTTAAGGGCTTTAGAGTTCGTTTATTATCGTTTGGCCGCTTTGGCGTTTATGGTACAATTGCGGAAAGTTTAGGCAAAGTAAAAGTTTTAGAATCGCAAATTGAATCTTTGACAATTCCCGTAAAGTTAGAAAACGGGGAAATGTTAGATGTTCCTTTTGAGAATCTGGAAATTATTGATTGATATGTTTACCAAAAAGATTTTTTCTCTGGTTCTGTTGTTTTTCTTCATCATTAGCCTCTCGTTTGGGGGCGGTTTCTGGACAGCTCAAAAAATGGGGGTTAGTAAAACATCTTTGGTCATGGGTGATTTTCAAACTGACGGAAGAATTGACCTTTCACTCTTTTGGAACGTTTTTGAAAATCTCAAACAAAAATATTTTGACCAGTCAAAACTGGTTCCCGCTAATTTAGTTTTTGGTGCGATCAGAGGCATGGTTTCTTCTTTGGGTGATCCTTACACTTCCTTTTTTGACCCCAGCCAGAACACCAGCTTTAAGGATGAACTCTCCGGATTCTACGAGGGCATTGGCGCGCAATTAGGGTTTAAAACAATTGGCAGTAATGGGATAGAGTCACAGTTGGCTATCGTTGCGCCCTTGAGCGGCTCACCAGCTGAAAAAGCCGGTGTTAAGCCCGGGGATTTAATCCTTAAAATTGACGGCAAATCAACCTTGGGTTTTTCCATGGCAGAGGCTATCTCATTGATCCGCGGTAAAGAGGGGACAACAACTAAACTTACCATTGCCCGCTTACCGGCTGGCGCTAAAACGGATGACTTATCCCAAGCCTTACTTTTAGAATTAACAATAAAGCGCAGCCGCATTAAGATTGATAGTGTTACTCTGGATTGGAAAGGTAAAGATACTACAATTGGTTATATTAGAATTTCACGTTTTGGCGACGACACGCAAGGACTTTGGGATCAGAAGATTTCCGAAATTAATAGCCATTGCGCCAAAATTGAGTGCAGTTTAATTTTGGATGTTCGCAACAACCCGGGCGGGCTTTTAGACGTAGCTTCGTACATGCTTTCAGATTTCTTTCAGGATGGATCAGTAGTAATAAGAGAGTTCCCGGATGGGTCTAAAGACAAAACAGAAGTTAACAAGCCCGGGCGTTTGTTAAAAGAAAAAATGATTGTTTTAATCAACAGTGGATCAGCTTCGTCAGCAGAAATTTTGGCCGGGGGCTTGCAAGATCGCGGCAGAGGAAAATTAGTGGGAGAAAAATCTTTTGGCAAAGGAACAATTCAGGAAGCAGTTGAGCTGTCAACTGGATCATCTTTACATGTTACCTCGTCAAAGTGGCTGTTGCCGTCTGGCAAATGGATTAATGGTAAAGGCTTGGATCCGGATTATTCAGTTGTCTTGACGGATGAAGATTTTCTCAAAGGCAATGATCCACAGCTTAACAAGGCTATAGAGCTGCTGGTTAGATAAATATGTCAACCTCTAAACGATTAGGCTTATTACTTTTGCTTTTAATTATCTTGGCTGTTTTCTCGGGTGCTGTTTCGAGTTTCAAGAGTTTTGATTGGAAAAAATTAATTCCTCAGACATCTGTATTTAATAAAATTACGGAAACACAAAAAGTGGTTACGGAAGAATCAGCAACTATTACGGTCGTTGAAAAAGTTTCGCCACCAGTTGTTTCAGTTGTTGAGAAAACTACGGTTTATGATTTTTTTTCGGGTCCACTTTTATCTGAAAACTCCATTGGTACCGGGTTTGCAGTGGAGCCGGATCTGGTTGTAACTAATAAACATGTTGTTTCCGATACATCAGCGCAATACACCATTGTAACCAGCCAAAATAAGAAATTAAATGTTATTAAAGTTTATCGCGATCCGATCAATGATTTGGCTATTCTAAAAATTGAAAATGGTAATTTACCGATAATAGAGTTGGGCAACTCTGATACCGTTAAGGTTGGTCAAACCGTTTTGGCGGTTGGCAATGCTTTAGGTGAATTTTCCAATTCAGTCACCCGCGGCATTATTTCTGGTATAGGCCGTGGTATTACCGCGAAGCTTGGAGTCTTTGGTGCGGCGGAATCACTAGATAACGTTATTCAGACCGACGCGGCCTTAAGCCCGGGTAATTCCGGCGGCCCTTTGGTTAATCTGTCGGCCCAGGTGATCGGGGTTAATGTAGCTATTTCTCAAAGCGGAGAGAATATCGGTTTTGCCTTGCCGGTCAATAAGGTGACGGAGTTAATTGCCAACTTTAAAGCTAATAAGAAAATTAGCCGGGCTTTTTTGGGCGTGAGCTATACAATGATCAGCCAGGCTTTAGCTGATAACAGGGGATTGGTAGGGGGAGCGTTAGTCCGTGGCGTTAGTGTAAGCTCAGCTGCCGAAGAAGCTGGGATCAAGGTTAATGATATTATTGCGCAGGTAGGCGGTAAAGATGTTAACGACGCTAATCCCCTGGCAAACTTTCTTAATAGTCACAAGGTGGGTGATAAAATAACTTTAACAATTTGGCGAGCAGGAAAGACAATGACGATTTCGGTCACCCTAAAAGAAGCAGCAACAGAATGAGGGGTTAGGGATTAGGTGTTAGGTTCTAGGTTCTAGGGATTAGTGGTTAGAGACGTTTTTAGAGCCTCAAGGAGTTTTTCCATTTTTCCGTCCATAATGCCTTCAATATTGTGAAAGGATTTGTTAATCCGATGGTCAGTTAGGCGGTCTTGCGGGAAATTGTAGGTTCTAAATTTTTCCGCCCGTTCCGACTGACCAATTTGTTCCCGTCTTTGAGTTAAAGTTTCACCAGATTCTTTTTGTGATTGGATTTCCTGGACTTTTCTTTGGAGTTCTGCCAGAGCCCGCTCGCGGTTTTGATGCTGAAAGCGTTCTTCCTGGCAGGCCGCTGAAATTCCGGAGGGTAGGTGTGTTATTCTGACCGCGGTTTCCACTTTATTGACATTTTGCCCCCCGGCCCCTCCAGCGCGGTAAAACTCAATTTTAAGATCAGCTGGATTTAAGATAATTTCTTGAGGTTTAGCGCTTGATAAAACAGCGACGCTGACGGTTGAAGTATGGAGGCGGCCTTGTTTTTCGGTCTTGGGTACCCTTTGGACCCGATGCACTCCGGCTTCGTATTTTAAATTGGCCCAAGCATTTTTACCGGAAATCTCCAAAGCCAATTTTTTGATTCCCCCTAATTCGTCCTTTTGTTCTTCAATGGTTTTGCAGACTAAACCCTGGCGTTCGCAGTATTTTTTATACATGCGGGAAAGTTCAGAGACAAATAGAGATGCTTCGTTTCCTCCTGTACCGGGACGAATTTCAAGAATTAAGGATTCTGTCATTGTTTCATTGCTCGATTGTTTCATTGTTAGCAATGAAGCAATGAAACAATCCAACAATTATTGTTTCTCCTGCATTAGTTCTTTTAGGGTTCTTCGTTGTGGTTCTGCTTGAGTTATTATCTTTGTCTTTTTAGGTTTAATCCGCCGGCTGGCGGATTTCTCCTTAGCCTCGGTTCGTTTCTTTTCAAACCGTTCCACACGACCAACAGTATCAATAAACTTTTTCACGCCGGTATAAAAGGGATGGCAATGAGAACAGATTTCCACATGAATCTGTGCAACAGTTGAGCCGGTGATAAAAGTATGGCCGCAGGCGCAAATGACTTTGGCGTCGTGATAGTAGGCAGGATGGATGTTGGGTTTCATAACTGTCGTATGATATCATAACTTTATGTCTCAAATCAACTCGTTCGACAAGCTCAGAGTTGATGGCGAACAAAGTCGAACCATCAACCTGCAACCGCTGAAGGGTTTTAGGGATTTTTTACCGAAAGATGCCATTTCCCGTAATTGGCTAAAGCAAAAATTGAGTGCGATTTTTGAGGCCTGGGGTTACGATCCCATAGAAACGCCGACCTTGGAATCTTTAGATTTGTTTAAGGGATTAATTGGGGAAGACGAAAAATTGTTTTATTCCTTTAAAGACAGGGGAGATCGCAATGTGGTTTTACGTTACGATCAAACCGTTCCGGCTTGCCGCGTGGTTGCCTTGCATCAAAATGATTTAGCCTTTCCGTTTAGACGTTATCAAATTCAACCTAATTTTAGAGCAGAGAACCCGCAAAAGGGCAGATATCGGGAGTTTTGGCAAGTTGATGCCGACATTTGGGGAGTAAAAGATCCCTTGGCTGATGCTGAGGTAATTGCTTTATCTCTTGATACTTATCGTCAACTGGGTTTTAAAAAGGTCAATGCCCGCATCAATAACCGATCATTACTCCGTGATTTTCCCTACGAAGTGCTTTCCTGCGTTGATAAGTTAGGAAAAATTGGTAAGGATAGTGTTTTGGAACAAATTCAAAAAAAAGGGTTTTCCAAATCAGAAGCAGCAGCTTTTTTAGAAAGAGTACAAAATCTTAAAAAAGATAGCATTCTTGAGGCCATTTTTTCTGTCCTTTCCGTTTATGGATTTGATAAAGATTGGTTTATTTTTGACCCCACCATTGTTCGTTCTTTTGCTTACTCTGACGGCCCAATTTGGGAGATAGAAATACCGGGTTACGAAGGTGGTTCGGTTTTGGGCGGGGAACGATATGATAATTTGGTTTATAAAATTTCCGGCAAAGAGATTGTTGGCACCGGTTTTGGTTTGGGATTTGATAGAACGCTGGAGGCCTGTGAGCAATTTGGCTTGGTACCAAATGTTAAGACTACAACTAAAGTATTGGTAACGGTGTTTAGCAAAGAGCTTTTACCTAAATCGATAGAAGCGGCGCAGAGATTAAGAGAAGGGGGAGTAAATGTTGAGCTTTTTCCAGATCCAGCAGTTAAGCTGGATAAGCAGTTAAAGTATGCGGACAAAAGGGGAGTATTATTTGCGGTCATCATTGGTTCGGAGGAAGTGCAGCGGGGTTCGGTAACCTTAAAGAACCTGGCAACAAAACAACAAAAAATAGTTCCATTAGAGGATCTCTCTAAGTCATTGCTGGTTGAATAGTGAGAATTAAAATCCTAGAATATACCCATGTTTGAAATTTATTATCTTGGCCATGCGGCTTTTAAAATAAAAACCAATGAAGCTACGGTTATTGTTGACCCCTTTAACCCGCAAAGTGTGGATTTACCCTGGAAAAATCAAACAGCCGACTTAGTTTTAGTTACCCACCAACACTCCGACCATAGCAATATTTTGGGGATTGAAGGAAAGCCCTACGTAGTTTCTGGACCCGGAGAATATGAAGTCAAAGGTATTTCGGTATTTGGAATACCGGCTTTCCACGATAAAAACAAAGGAAAAGACAGAGGCATAGTTACACTATATTTAATTGAAGTGGAGGGAATTGTCATTGCCCATTTGGGTGATTTGGGCCATCGGTTGGACGAAGAACAGCTAAAACAGTTAGAAAATGTTGATATTTTAATGATTCCGGTTGGAAATCCCTTTGCCATTTCTCCCAAAGAGGCGGCTGAGACTATCAAGGAGTTAGAACCGTCAATTGTTATTCCTATGCATTACGTTATTAAGGGAGAAAATGAAAAACTACAGGAAAAAGGCCACTTACCCCTGAAAAACTTTTTAAGCGAGTATGGGGCGGAAGAGGGGGAGGCGGTGGAGAAGATTAAGATTAAATCTCGTGATGATTTGGGAGAAGAAACGAGAGTTGTAGTGATGAAAAGAACCGCTTAGTTATTGCCCAAATTTTTATGGAACCTCGAATACCTCCGCAAAATATTGATGCTGAAAAATCCCTTCTGGGATCGTTGCTTATTGATAAAGACGCTATTATCAGAATTGTTTCTTCAATCAAATCAGAGTATTTTTACCGGCCGGCGCATTCGGACATTTTTTCGGCCATTCTTTCTTTATACGAACGCCGCGAGCCGGCAGATTTGGTAACAGTTTCGGACGAACTTAAAGGCCACGAAAAATTAAAAGAAATAGGCGGAGACAGTTATTTGGCCGATTTAGTGAACACCGTTGCCACCGCGGCCCATATAGAGTCCTACGCCCGCATTATCCGCGATTGTTATGTTAGGCGGCAGCTAATTAATGTTTCCGGAAGGCTAGCTGAAGAATCCTATGAAGGCGGGGAAGAAATTGGAAAATTACTTGATCAAACCGAACAGGATATTTTTGCCATTTCCCAATCGCACTTAACCCGCCATTTTATTCCCTTAAAAGACGCTTTGGCGGAAAGCTTTGAAAAGTTAGAAGAATTGCAAAAAAATAAATCGCATTTGCGCGGCCTTTCTACTGGCTTTAGGGATATTGACAATAAACTGGGCGGCCTTCGCGATGGCGCCTTGGTCGTTTTGGCTTCTAGGCCATCTGTAGGCAAAACCTCGTTAGCTTTAAATATTGCTCAGTATCTAACAGTTCACGAAAAGATCCCGGTGGGCTTTTTTTCCTTGGAATCTTCTCACGAAGAACTGGTAGACCGCTTGCTAGCTTCGCAGGCTAATGTTGACGCCTGGAAAATTGCTACCGGTAATTTTAATGAGGATGATTTTGAGCATTTGAGTGAAGCCTATGGAGTTTTGGGTGAAGCGCCGCTTTTTATTGATGATACGCCCGGGGCTTCCATTATGGACATGCGGACAAAGGCCCGTAGGTTACAATTGGAGCATGGGCTAAAATTGGTAATTGTTGACTATTTACAGCTAGCATTCAGCCGAAACTTAGAGAATAGAGTACAAGAAGTGTCCGAAATCTCCCAAGGCTTAAAAAACCTGGCTCGTGAGCTTAAATGCCCGGTTATTGCTATTAGCCAATTGTCACGGGCAGTGGAATCCCGCGGCGAACACCGGCCCCAGCTTTCTGACCTTCGCGAAAGCGGCAGTATCGAGCAGGACGCCGATGTGGTCATGTTTTTGTACCGCCCGGAAGAAGAAGGCCAAGAAAAAGGCCTGGTCAAGCTTTCAATTGCCAAACACCGCAATGGTCCAACCGGTGAAGTAGATTTAATCTTTAAAGGCGAGCGAACCAGATTCTACGGCTATGAAAAGAGGAAAGAGGGATAGATATTGACAAAGCTAATTACATAGTTAATGATGTAATTAACTATGAATGGATTTAATCAGATTGTTCCCATTTCACAGCTCCCAAGGCGTTACGACGAGCTTATTAAAGAAGCGGATAGCACCAATCAGCCAATCATAATTTTTAGACGCAATAAGCCGGTGGCCGGACTGGTGGATTTTTCTTTATTGGAAAAGCTTTTGGCTGCTCAAAGAGAACAGGAGTTACGCTTGGCTTTTTGTGCCATTAAGGAAGGAGAAGAAGCCTATCAATTAAAAAAGACTAAGGTGCTAAAAAAGGTTTCTGATCTTTGGAAAATTAATCACCCATGGAAGAAAAGCCAAAATTAACCCTCCATTACCACAAAACTTTCTACAAGCATCTTTTAAAATACAGCCAGAAGAAAAAGGCCATTACTAAGGCTTTGGAGCTTTTTCAAAAAGACGTTCTGAATCCGTCTCTGAATACCCATAAACTGAAAGGGGAGCTTGCGGATTACTGGTCTTCTTCCGTTGATTATCACTTAAGAATACTTTTTAAAATTATCGACAAAGAAAACGTTTTACTTTTGGATATTGGAACTCACGAAATTTACCGCTAACGGCTTTTGCATCTATGAATTAATTCATGATAACAGGAGAGATAAAGGGATTATTGTTGTATGATGATTTCTGTTTGAGGTACTTCTGGCGGCTGCCACTTGGAGCCGTAAGTATTGCGAATTTCCTCCAGCGATTTTACATCAAGCGTTGCCCGCAAAATTTCTTCCTTATCAAACGATCTCTCTGCTAAAACTACTCGATTGGGACAAATAATTAAAGCGTGGCCAAAAGAAGGAAAATCCGTCGCATTTTCTCCGATCGTTCCCGAAGCGACAATATAAACATCAAACCATTTTGCTAACGCTTTTAAGGAATCTATCCAAAGCTCGGTTGATCTTTTTGAAACATTTAATGAATAAGAAGGTATTAAAACGATATCTGCTCCAGCTTTTCTTAATTTATCAAAGAACCATGCGGCATAACGGTGAAAGGCGTCCTTGCAGACTAGAAGGGCCATTTTGCCGAATTCAGTATCAAAAACCTCCAAGGTTTTACCCGGTGTAATTCCGTCTTGTTCTTCGGGCGGGGTTAAGACAATTTTATGGTGTTTTGCGATAAGTTCACCACTACGGTTAAAAAGAAAACCTGTACTAAAATGTTGGTCGTTTTCTAAAGTTTCGGTGGCACCAAAAAGATAAATGGAGTTCTCTCTGGCTACTTTGGAAAGAAAGGGTAGGGGGTCATAGCCGTTTTTAATATCCTTGCGAGAGGCAACACAGTCTTCGGGCAATCCCACTAAATCTACCGGTTGTGATACAGCGGCTTGAACAAGGCGCAGAATTTGCTTTTCGCCCTTGTCTTTGTTTTTGGGTACAAAAGTTTGAAAAACTGCAACTTTTATGTCTTTTTTCATATTCTGGTGCCGGGAGAGAGGGTCGAACTCTCACGATTGTTTAGAATCATACGTTTTTGAGACGTACGCGTCTGCCAGTTCCGCCACCCCGGCTGAGTAGTTTTCTCTATGATAGTTTTTTAAAAGATTTCCTCATATAACCACTTTTAAACCTCTTTTCTATGGTTCTAGCTTCTAAACGGTTGTTTGCTTTTTCAAAATAAACTAATCGGTATGGTAGTTTTCGTCTGTTACTTGCCGTTTGTCCAGCATTATGTTGTTTGAGTCTTTTTTCAAGGTTATTTGTTTGTCCAATGTAAAGAGTATCATCAACAGCGCTTTTTAGAACGTAGATATACAACATACGTTTTTGAGGCGTGCGCACCTGCCCCGTAAACGAGCAAAGCGAGTTCTACGGGGTCTGCCCCTGCCTATCGGCAGACAGGCCTGCCTGCCGGCAGGCAGGAGTTCCGCCACGTCGGCTTCTTTTCTAAAAGAATTTTATCTGGTACAATCTCTTCTGTCAAAAACTCGCATGCTAAACGTTACCGATCTGCGCGCCAATACTATATTTATTCATAGTGACGGGGAACTTTACCGCGTTTTAAAATACGAACATATCAAAATGGGCAGGGGCAGTGCCACCATTAAGGTCAAAGTCAAGGCTTTGCGTTCTGGCGCCATTAAGGATATTTCTTTTGTTTCCGGCGCCAAGGTTGAGGAAGCCGATGTAACAAAAAAACAATATGAGTTTGTTTATTTTGATAAGCGCAAATCAAAGGCTATTCTGTCAGATCCAGAGACAAAACAAAGAACAGAGGTAGAAGCCGAGGTAATAGGGGAGGGTAACTTAAAATTTCTAAAAACCGGAGTCTTGCTGACAGTTTTAGCTTCGGAGGATGAAGAAATTTTGAGTTGTGAAATTTCTATTATGGCAGAGTTAAAAGTAGCGGAAACCGCCGGCTCGGAAAAAGGCGATACTGCTGGTTCGGCCAAAAAACCGGCCACCCTGGAAACCGGAGCGGTGATTACTGTACCGATGTTTATAAAGACTGGCGATGTTATCAGAGTGAATACTGAGTCTGGAGAGTATGTGGAAAGAGTAACTTAAAAACAAATGATTTATCAGAAACACATCCTAAAAAACGGTCTGCGTATTTTGCTAATCCCCAAAGACTCTCCCTCCTCTACTGTCATGGTCATGGTGAAGGCAGGTAGTCGGTATGAAACCGATAAAGAGGCGGGTTTGGCCCACTTTGTGGAACACAATGTTTTTAAAGGGACCGCAAAAAGACCTAATGCGCAAAAACTGGATTCAGAAATTGAGTCTTTGGGTGGTATCCATAATGCTTCAACTGGTCAGGAATACACCGATTATATTGCTAAAGTTCCATCGGAGCATACTGTTGGGGCCTTGGATGTGATCTTGGATATTTCGCTTAACTCCACTTTTCCGCAAAAAGATTTGGAAATTGAGAGGGGTAATGTGATTGAAGAAATTCATATGTATGAAGATGATCCCCAGTCTAAGGTAGCCTGGGATTTTTTATCGTTTCTTTTTGACAAAGAACCGCTGGGGAGACACATTGGCGGTTTTGTAACGACTGTTGCCGGTTTTCAGAGGGAGGATTTAACCAGTTTTGTTTCACGATTTTATCAGCCATCCAATATGATGGTAGTAGTCTGTGGTCAGTTTAATGAGGAAGAGATTCAAAATAAGATAGAAGAATATTTTGGGAAACTGCCAGCAAATCAAGCGCCGTCTTTCCTTAGGTTTGAGACACAACAGAAAGAGGCACAGTCGTTTCTGGAATATCGCGATATTCAACAAACCCATTTGGTTTTGGGTGTTACCGCTTTTGACCGGCATGACGAAAGAAGATTCATTTTAGAAGTAGCCTCAACCATTTTAGGAGAAGGTCTGGGTAGTCGTCTTTTTCAAAGAATTAGGAATCAATTAGGCTTAGCTTATTATATAAACTCTGAATATGAGTCCTTCGATGACATCGGACTTTGGGCAATTTCAGCTGGCGTAAATAATAGTCAGGCAAAGGCTGCCATTGGCGCTGTTCTTTCCGAGTTGAAAAAGCTGATTGACCAAAGAGTTGAAAAAGACGAATTGATTCGCGCTAAAGAATTGATCAAAGGCAAGAATTTATTTGGGATTGAAACCAGCCATGGCTTGGCTTCGTTTATTGGTTTTCAATCACTTTTGAGTAAAGAGGTTTTATCTACCGAAGAAATAAACCAGCGCATTGATAGCGTCACAGCAGAAGATATACAAAAAGTCTCGCAAGAACTTTTAAAAACCAAAAAGCTTAATCTGGCTTTGATTGGACCTCAACAGGATAAAAAAGGTTTTGATGAAATTTTAAAAATTGATTAAAGTTCTATTTGACATCTAAACTGGTTTCCCTAAAACTTAGACTATGCCAAAACTTCCCAAGGTAAAATTCGGTTTTAAAAAAGCACCGCCCTTTTTCTCGTTGCAAAGATTGGTTGAAGAGAAAAAGGAGTTGGAAGAACAATTAAAAAACGTCCATTTGGAAAGCCCGGTTCAGGGCGCGCAAAGAACCTTGGACGCGGAATCCGTGGATGAAAGCGAAGAAACCGTTAAGATGACCACCACTTCGGCAATTGCTTCAGTTTTGCAAAGAACTTTGCGCAGCATCAAAATCTCCTTAAAGAAAGCCAAGCATGGCAGTTACGGTATTTGTGATCGTTGCGGAAAAAGTGTTGATCCGGCTAGGCTCAAAGCGATGCCAGATGCCGGTTATTGTTTAGAATGCGCCAAAATAGTGGAAGAGAAACAGGGAGAATAAGCCCTCAAATTATCTTTGAAGATAGCAATCTTTTGGTTTTAGATAAACCTTCGCATCTTGTTGTTTTACCAACCTCGCATTATCCTGACTTAGAAAAGACCCTAGCTGGTTTTGTCTTTGAACATTTAGGCATTTCGATCAAAAATATTGGCAAGGAGAATCGCTTTGGGTTTGTTCATCGTTTGGATCGTGATACCTCGGGCGTTATCCTTGTGGCCAAAACCTCGGAGTTTTGGGAATTTTTAGTTAAGCAATTTGAAGAACATAAAGTTTCAAAAACATATCAAGCTTTGGTTTGGGGAGACTTTGATAGTCAAAAGATTCTTTTTCACTTTGATACACCGATGTATCAAAGTACATCATCGTTGAGAATACAAGTTGAGGATGAATGGTTAGTTATTAGATCTTTTCTTGACCGCAATCCCTCCAACACTCAGCAATTCACAGTTAGTCAAACCGGCGGTGAAGCCATAACCCAAATCAAAAAGCTGCAAAGCTTTCAATTTTTAACTCCAACTAAAAAATTTGAACCAATGAGTTTTTTAGAAATTAAACCTTTAACCGGCCGCACTCATCAAATAAGAGTTCACCTCAAGGCTTTGGGGTATCCTGTAGCGGGTGATTGGTTGTATGGCGGCCGCAAAAAATTCCGCTGGGTCAAAGAAAGAGGCTTGGACCATCAGTTTTTACACGCGCAAAAAATTGAAGTTCCAACGCCAACCGGTAAATCAATGATTTTTGAGGCGTTAATGCCGGTAGATCTAAAAATGCTTCTGGAAAGATGCGCTCTTGCGCCAATAAAAATTTTAGGCTAAAATCAGATCTTAGCAGAGAAACAGTTCATCTTTTTGCCATGTCTGACAATCTTTCTCTTCCAGAAGGAACCAATATCCCCAATCATATTGCCATTATTCCGGATGGCAACAGGCGCTGGGCCAACGAGCACGGGCTGCCATCCTTTGAGGGGCATCGTCGGGGCTTTGAGGCTACGCCAAAGATTGCTCGCGCCGCTCGGGAAATGGGCGTTCACACCTTAACAATCTGGGCGTTTTCGACCGAGAATTGGAAAAGGTCAAAAGAAGAGGTGGCTTATTTAATGAAGATGTATGAATGGTTTGTTGATCAGCATTTGAAGGAATGCCTTGAGGATAAGGTTAGAATTGTTCACTTAGGAAGGAAAGATAGAATACCGCAAACACTAAAAACTAAAATTGAGGGGGCCGAGAATAAAACCGCGCAATTTAACAAGAACATTTTAAATGTGGCCTTAGATTACGGCGGCCATGATGAAATACTGCGGGCTTTAAAAGAGATTATTATCAAAGTCAAAAAAGGCGAACTAGATTATCCTGATTTGGAAAAAATAGATGGTTTATACCGCGAGGAATATCCCTATTATCACTTTAGAGAGTTTCTAGATACCAAAAATCAACCTTATCCGTATCCGGACTTAGTGATTAGAGCGTCCAACGAAAAACGAACTTCGGGGCTTTTGCCTTGGCAGCTGGTTTATGCGGAGTATTATTGGGAAAAGGATCACTTTCCTGACTTTACACCCGCCAAACTTCGCGATGCTATAATTGATTATAGTAATCGCCATCGCCGCTTTGGGGGAAACGAAACAAAAGTCTGATTTTCTTAGGTTTTTAAAACCTTTTGATAAACCTTTATTGTTTCTTTGGCTCTTATTTCTTGGCTGAATTTTTTGGCTTGGCTAAATCCTTTATTAATTAGTTTCTCCCTAAAGCTTTGATCTGCAAGGATTTTGACCAACCCTTGGGTAATACTTTCCGGATCGTAAGCATCAACCAAAACCGCCGCATCTTCACAAACCTCGGGCTGTGAAGAATTGTTACCGGCAATAACTGCTGTTCCCGAGGTAAACGACTCCAGTGGCGAAAGGCCAAAACCCTCATAAAAAGTGGCGGTTAAAGTAAGTCTGGCGGCGTTATAAAGAAGGGGGACGTCTTCTTCAGAAACATCGGTGATGATTACATTTTGGCTAATACCCAATTTTTGGCACAGCTCCTTTCGTCTTTTACTTTCAGCTTCGGGGAAATACCCCTGTACGATTAAAGAGTGTTTTTCCATTAGATCGTTTGGCAACAAAGAATAAGCCAAGGCGATGTTGTCAAAGTTTTTGTGAAAATCTTTGCCTGAAGGATTAAAAATGAAGTTTTTTGGTAAATGATATTTATCATGAATAAACTCAATCTCTTCGGAGTTTCTTGGCCTGAATCGATCATCATGATTGCACTGATAAACCACACTGATTTTATTAGGATCAATATTAAAAGTTTTGATGAGATCATTTTTAGTGACTCGCGATATGGCAATTAAATGATCGGCCTTTAAAGCCATTTGGAATTGTGCTTCAAACGTCTGGCGGATATTTTGGGGTAGGGGATCTAACAGCTTTTCCGGGAATAGATAGGGGATAATATCGTGAATTGTAGCAATAGTTTTAACGTTTTTAAAAAGTTTGGCCTTGGTGAAGTCAAAATCAGTTTCATTAGGCGAGGTGAAATGCAAAATATCGATATTTTTTAAGCCAACAAAGGTCGGCAAGATTAACCGATCCCAGATTCTTCCAAATAAGCGGTTTTTATCCCGCAGGTTTTTAAGGGGATAATCGCTGATCGTTAAATATCGATTGCTTGGATCGTATTTGGCAAGCGCTTGATATAATCCAAAGGCGTAAAAATAGATGCCCCTTTTAATGCCGCAAGTATAATCCCTAAAATCAATGGCAATTTTCATTATTAATAAAGATTAGCATTGACGGTTTGTTGAGGCAAGGCTTAGATGAGATAATATAATTAAATGAATCTTATCCGTTGGTGGATGACCCCAAAATTGCCGGAAAGGCATATATTTTTAGCGCCCCATGAAAGACCAAAGAGCCTTTATCCGCTGGCAAGAGTATACTTTCGTAAGTGGTTGGTGCATCCAATTAAGCGAAGACTAGCCCGCTATTATTTAATGACATTGCAAAGGTTTT
>Ga0209211_10002097_pt1 | contig 35307 bp, 30 predicted proteins | sample RifGroA2_FD_183992 | JGI IMG/M metagenome (GOLD analysis project Ga0209211, IMG submission 183992) | Groundwater microbial communities from Rifle, Colorado, USA - Groundwater A2 (SPAdes) (version 2) | ecosystem: Environmental > Aquatic > Deep subsurface > Groundwater | place: Rifle, Colorado... | reverse complement strand
TTACCAGTAGTTCAGGAACGATACAAGGGCCACTTTTCACCGTTTCTCAATAAAAGAATTGAGAAGATAACAAAGACTTGAAAATCTGGCCTAACTGGTTATTGACACACTCAACTTGATATGATATAAATACGAAACTCAACGGATCTGAATATAAGCGTACGTATTGTACGCTTTTTTCTCGTTTGATCAAATCGCCGATGCCTAAAGCACATACCAAGACCTCACGAAACCGAAAACAGCTTGGAGTACAGCCATTTAATCTGCCCCCGATTGACCTTCTTGCTGTCCAGAAAGAAAGTTATCAATGGTTTATTGAAACCGGAATAAAGGATCTCTTTGCAGAGATCTCTCCCATTGAAGATTACAGCGGCAAAAATTGGACGCTTACCTTTGGCAATTATAAATTTGACGAACCTCAACTAACTGTTACTGAAGCACTCGAAAAAGATTTGTCATACGAAGCTTCTCTGCGGGTTAACGTCACTCTTACCAATAAAAAAACAGGAAAATCATTTGAGCAAGAAGTGTTTGCCGGTGATATTCCCATGATGACGCCGCGCGGCACTTTTATCATTAACGGTGTTGAACGCGGTGTTGTGAATCAAATTGTTCGATCTCCGGGTGTGTATTTTACCGGAGAATCTGATGCATCAAGCAGTCGTATGCTTTACCAAGCAGAAGTGAGGCCTTTGTACGGTTCGTGGTTTGACTTTGCAATTTCAAAGAATGATGTCATTTCGGTCCGTATTGATCGACGCCGAAAGTTTCCTGCAACCGTCCTCTTAAGACTCCTTGGCTACTCATCCGACGAAGAAATACTGAAACTATTCCCCAACGATAAGCGATTTATACCCAAAACTATTGAAAAAGATCCGACTAAAACACAAGAAGAAGCATATCTTGAAATATATAAAAAAGTGAGACCCGGTGAACCTCTTGTCCTAGAAAATGCTCGTGAACGTATCCGGACGATGTTTTTTAATTATCGTCATTATAATCTGGGTGAAGTTGGACGCTATAAAGTAAATAAGCGACTCGGTCTTGATATACCGAATTCGTCTGAAGGGTGGGTATTGAATCATGAAGATATTGTTAAAATTTTAGACTATCTGATTAAGCTAATGAATCATGAAGGCAGAACCGATAATATCGATCATTTAGCCAATCGCCGCGTCCGCCGTGTTGGCGAATTGGTTGCTAATACTGCATTTCGTACCGGACTTCTTCGACTTGAAAGAACGATAAAAGAACGCATGAGCTTGACGGGAGCGGTTGCTGATCTGACGCCGAGCCAACTTATCAATCCGAAACCACTTATGGCAGCCATTAATGAATTTTTCCGGGTAAGCCAACTCTCAACGATTATTGATCAAACCAATCCACTTTCCGAACTTGACAATCTACGAAGACTGACGGTTATGGGAACCGGCGGCGTATCCCGCGAACGAGCATCATTCTCAATTCGTGACATTCATTCGTCTCAATATGGGCGTATTTGTCCCGTACGAACGCCAGAAGGGCCAAATATCGGTCTCGTCACTTATATGACACTGTATGCGCGTGTTAATGAATACGGATTTCTTGAAACGCCGTACCGCGTCGTTAAAAATCAGAAAGTTACCGATGAAATCCACTATCTGCAGGCAGATGATGAAGAAAGACATTATGTCACGCATGCACAGGTAAAGCTAGACGGTCGCGGCAAAATTATAGAAGAAATTGTACCAGTGCGCTTCCGGGGAGAATTTTTAGAAACTGACAGTAGTAAAGTTGAATATATTGATGTGAGCCCGCTTCAAGTAGTTGGTACATCAGCCTCTTTGATTCCGTTTATTGCCCACGATGAGGCAAACCGAGCACTCATGGGTACTCACATGCAATGTCAAGGCGTACCGCTTATTAGACCGACGGCTCCGGTGGTAGGAACGGGCATGGAAAAAATTGTCCCGCAAGTTTTAGGTCGATCAGTAGCTTCAAATGTTGATGGTAAGATAACGTATGTTGATGCACGCGAAATTCAAATAACTGATAAAGAAGGTAAAAAACACACATTCCATCTTGAGAAATTCAAGAAGACATCACAATCCACTTCTTTCTCACAGCGACCATTGGTTTATATCGGCGACACGGTTAAAAAAGGCGATATCATTATCGACGGACCCGCGTGTGAAAATGGAGAATTAGCGCTCGGTCAAAATCTCCGTATCGCGTACATGGCGCTTGATGGATTGGGGTATGAAGATGCCATTGTTATTTCAGAGCGACTTTTGTACGAAGATTTGCTTACTTCAATCAATATTGAAGAGTACGAAACTGACGTAGTCGATACAAAGCTCGGTCCGGAGGAAACGACGGGTGATATCCCGAACGTCGGTGAAGGAGCTTTGAGAAATCTCGATAAAGAAGGGGTAATCATCATTGGAAGTGAAGTCGGCCCCAATGATATTTTAGTTGGTAAGATTGCACCGAAAGGTGAAACTGAATTGACGGCTGAAGAGCGACTCTTGAGAGCCATTTTCGGGGAAAAAGCACGGGAAGTCCGCGACACGTCATTGCGTATGCCGCACGGTGAACGCGGTATCGTCGTCGGCATCAAGATTCTTGATCGTGAAAAAGGTGACGAACTAGATCCGGGTACGATGCGCCGCATTATTGTGAAAGTTGCCCAACTTCGAAAAGTAACCGTCGGAGATAAACTCGCCGGACGTCATGGAAATAAAGGAGTCATTTCAAAAATAGTGCCGGTTGCCGATATGCCGTATCTTCCCGATGGAACACCGGTTGATATCATTATTTCACCACTTTCCGTGTACAATCGTATGAATCTTGGTCAGCTTCTTGAAGCAACGCTTGGATGGGCTGGCGAGAAAATGGGGGAAAACTATGCGGTTCCCGTTTTCGAGTCAATTCCTGAAGAAGAGTTATTTAAGATATACAAAAAAGCAGGAATTCCCGTAAACGGAAAGACGGTTCTCTATGATGGAAGAACCGGTAAACCATTTGATCGCGAAGTCGTATACGGTATTGGTTATATTCTCAAACTAATTCACATGATCGAGGATAAAACGCATGCTCGATCAACGGGACCATACTCTCTCGTTACTCAGCAGCCGCTTGGCGGTAAGGCGCAAATGGGAGGTCAGCGTGTCGGAGAAATGGAAGTATGGACGCTTGAAGCACACAAGGCAGCCTATACGCTTCAAGAAATGCTGACCATTAAATCTGACGATGTGGTTGGACGCGCGCGCGCATTTGAAGCAATCGTAAAAGGGCTGGAGATACCAACACCAACGATACCAGAATCATTTAAAGTACTCGTTAAAGAACTTGAAAGCTTAGGGCTTCATGTTCAACCACTGGGGGTGAAAGACAATGGCTGAAAATAAAGATCCAAAGATCCAAACCCGCCTGCCAGCGCCTAAGCGCAGCGATGGCGGGCAGGGATCCCAAGAATCAAATGAAGACAAAACTCAAGAACAAGTAGAGAATGAAACTTTAGTGGAAAGTTCATCTGAAGAAGTTGCTCCGACACAACCCTTGATGTCCGAAGCATCGCAAGAGCAACCAATGTCTTTATCTCGACGATTGTCCGAGCAGAACCAAATGAGTAAAATTGATTTGGCCGATTTTTCATCACTTAAACTATCTCTTGCTTCTCCAGAGCAGATTATTAAGTGGTCACACGGAGAAGTAACGAAACCAGAGACTATCAATTACCGGACGCTGAGACCTGAAAAAGATGGATTGTTTGACGAGCGGATTTTCGGTCCAACGAAAGATTGGGAATGTTACTGCGGTAAATACAAGCGGATTCGCTATAAAGGTGTTATTTGTGATAAATGTGGCGTAGAAGTAACCAATTCAAGAGTTCGCCGTGAACGTCTCGGCCATATTACACTGGCCGCGCCGTGTGTTCACATCTGGTTTTTCAAAGGTGCACCATCTGTTCTTTCGCTTCTGCTAAACGTTCCGCCCAAAGCAATAGAAAACATTGTCTATTTTACCCATTTTCTTATCCTTGACGTGGATAGTAATAAAAAGAAAGAAGCAATTAAAGCAATCAATGATCGATTTGTAAAAACAATTGAAGAAATTGAAGAGCGTCACAATAAAGATCTTGAAAGATTTAGCGATCAGGAGAAAAAAGCGGCAGAAGATGTTAAAAAGAAAATAAAGCAAAAAGAAGCGCAAGAGATAAATATGCACGAAGCAAAGATCAAAATAAAACAAGAGAGTACTCGATCAAAGGCACGATTTGTCGAAGAAAAGAGCAGAAATGAAGAATTTTTTAAGCGTATGAGCAGTTTGGCACGATCACTGAAACCGTTCAGCGTATTGTCAGAAGAAGAATATTTACGGCTTATAGATTTGGGTGCTGGGCAATTCTTTGATATTAAAATGGGTGCTGAAGCTATTCAAGCCGCAATTGAAATGCTCGATTTAGAGAAATTGGCAGGAAAAGTCCGTGAAGAAGCAAATAAATCAACCGGCCAGAAACTTATAAAATTAGTTAAACGACTGCGTATTATAGAAGGTTTGAGAAGAGCAGAAGTTGATCCGTCATGGATGATTCAACGTATTGTTCCGGTGATTCCGCCCGATCTTCGACCAATGGTACAGTTAGCAGGAGGACGTTTTGCAACAAGCGACTTAAACGATCTCTATCGTCGCGTTATCAACAGAAACAATCGATTAAAACACTTAATTAGCCTCGGAGCACCTGAAATTATTTTGCGCAATGAAAAGCGTATGCTGCAGGAATCAGTTGACTCGCTTATTGATTCATCGCATGCCCGACGGGGGAGAAGCAATCGCAGAAAACTACGATCACTTACCGATATGTTGCGGGGTAAACAAGGCCGATTCCGTCAGAATCTGTTGGGTAAGCGAGTGGACTATTCTGGACGATCTGTTATTGTCGTAGGACCAGACTTAAGTCTGTCAGAATGTGGATTACCGAAAGAAATGGCGCTTGAAATGTTTAAGCCGTTTGTACTGCGTGAATTATTGGCCCGTGGCATTGCGCAGAATGTTAAAAATGCAAAATCGCTTCTCGATGAGCGTATTCCCGAAGTATTCGATATTCTCGAAGAAATTACCAAGAAACATCCGGTTCTCTTGAATCGTGCACCTACCCTTCACAAATTGGGTATTCAGGCATTTTATCCCATTTTAATCGAAGGATCAGCTATTCGTTTGCATCCGTGTGTCTGTTCAGGATACAATGCTGATTTTGACGGGGATCAAATGGCAGTTCATATTCCTATTTCAGAAAAATCAATTGAGGAAGCAACAAACCTTATGATGCCTTCGGCAAACTTACTCAAACCAGCCGATGGTAGCCCAGTCTCTGTTCCCAACAAAGGTATGGCACTGGGTATGTACTATCTGACTTCTATAGATGCAAAGTTTGCAGATAAGGCGAAAACGCTTGAAAAAGATGGGCATATTTATAGCCAGGATGAGGCAATTCATGCATGGCAGCAAGAGACCATTAAACTGCGTGAGCCGATCAGAGTGTATATTGCCTCAAAGCCGGTCGTAACCACGGTTGGACGGATATTGTTTAACGAGAAATTACCTGAATCGCTTCGGTTTATAAATGACGACGTGAATGCAAGCCGGCTCAAGAGAATCGTTATGGATGCCTTCCATATCGTTTCCAACAAAGAAGTGGCACAGCTTATTGATGCTATAAAGGATCTTGGGTTCTGGGCAGAGACATATGCTGGAGGCGTTTCCGTGTCAGTCTTTGACTGTCGTATGCTTGAAAACAAAGATGACTTTATACAAGAAGCAGAAAAAAGAGTAGCACGTCATGAAGAAGATTACAATATGGGTCTTATTACGGATGAAGAGAGACGGCGTTTATCAAATGATATTTGGATAGAGACGACTGAAAAGTTGTCCGATTTAACTTGGATGTTGTTTGACGAAGATAATGCAGCCCGAATCATTATTGACTCAGGTGGAGCTCGTGCTTCAAAAGATCAAATCAAACAGCTATCAGCAATGCGGGGATTGGTCGTTGATCCGCTTGGAAAAATCGTACCATTGCCGACAAAATCAAACTTCCGTCAGGGACTTTCCATTTTTGAATATGTGACGGGCGCTCGCGGTTCGCGAAAGGGACTTACTGACTCAGCACTTAAGACCGCAGATGCGGGATATTTGACCAGAAGACTCATTGATGTTGCTCACGATGCCATTATTCGTCTTGAAAATTGTGAGTCAAAAGGAAGCGTTGAAGTACGCATAAATGATCCGCGCGAACGGCCATTCTACGAGCGGATTATTGGCCGATATGTTTCAGAAGATATCAAGGCGCCAAAATCAAAGAAAGTTATGGTAAAAAGAAATACGTTGCTGACGGGCAGTGAAATTGCACAGTTAAAGAAAAACGAAATAGAATCAGTGAAATTGCGTTCTATTCTTACCTGTCAGGCAAAGTATGGCGTGTGTCAGAAGTGCTATGGATGGGATATGAGTACGCTAACACCCGTTACCCTGGGTACACCGGTTGGCGTTATCGCAGCTCAGTCAATTGGAGAACCGGGAACTCAGCTGACGCTTCGGGTCAAGCACACCGGCGGTGTGGTAGGCTTGGATGTAACACAAGGTCTTCCTCGTGTAGAAGAATTGTTTGAATCACGTATTCCAAAGACACTTTCACCGATTGCAGAATTTGCCGGAAAGGTGCGAATTACGGAAACCGAAGAAGGATATAACGTGACGCTTACGACGGTGGATGAGAAACCTGCAAAAGAAGAAGTCTATACCATTCCCTTATCATTTGAATTGAAAGTAAAAGATAAGCAGCTCGTTGCGGGGGGTACGCAGTTGGCATCAGGATTTCTTGATTTGAAAGAAGTGCTTCGTATTCGTGGACTACGGGGAGCCCAGACATATCTTTTGCAAGAGCTTCAAAATGTCTATGAATCACAAGGTATTATGATTGACGATCGTCACTTTGAAGTCATTATTCGAAAAATGAGCGATAAAGTCAGGATCAAAGATTCGGGAGACAGTACCTTCCTTGTTGGCGAGATTGTGGATCGGGTTAGATTTGAAGAAGAGAATGCGCGTATTTTAGCAGCAGGAGGCGGTCCGGCAACGGCAGAAGTTATCTTGCTGGGTATTTCTCAAGCAACCTTCCATACTGATTCATGGCTCTCAGCGGCTTCATTTGAAAATACCTCAAATGTGTTGACCGAGGCGGCCGTTCTTGGACGTGTTGATCGATTGGTCGGTCTTAAAGAAAACGTGATTATCGGTCGTCTGATCCCCACTTCTCCCGAGCGTGCAGTGATTGAGGAAAGCATGACGGGATGATATAATACAGCCTCAATTGTCATTCTGAATTTATTTCAGAATCTATTTAATAGGTTTTGAAACAAGTTTAGGATTTAGTTATCCGCCTGTTCTTACTTCTCGCCTTTATGTTCTATTCGAACACGGCTCGAAGAGCGAACAGCGGCGGATACTGAAATTTCTAGTATGCCAACAATAAATCAGCTTGTTCGAAAAGGACGAAAGCAAACTAGTCGAAAAGTCAGAGGAACGGCGCTCAGGAAATTTTTTAATACGCGCGAGAGAAAAATGAAAACTATTCCATCCCCTCTCAAACGGGGTGTGTGTACTATTGTAAAAACCATGACACCTCGAAAACCAAACTCGGCTCTTCGAAAAGTTGCCCGTGTGCGTCTTTCAAATAAAATGGAAGTAACTGCCTATATCCAAGGAGAAGGACACCAACTAGCAGAACATTCAGTGGTGTTAGTTCGCGGAGGGCGCGTCAAAGACTTAGCAGGAGTAAAGTATCATATAGTTCGCGGAAAATATGATGACAGCACGGGAGTACAAGGCAGAAAAACGAGCCGATCAAAGTACGGTACCAAGAAGCAAGGAGCAACAGCAAGTTAACGTTTATAATCATGTCACGAAAAAACACATCAATTAAAAAGCATCCCGTTGAGCCCGACCCAATTTATAACAATCGGTTGCTCGCCCAGTTTATCAATCGGGTAATGCGTGATGGAAAAAAGACAACGGCCCAAAAGCAAGTCTACAATGCACTCGATATTATCAGGAAAGATCATGAGAATCCTCTTGAGGTATTTCAAATTGCCATGAAAAACGTGGCACCTCAAATGGAAGTTCGTTCTCGACGTATCGGCGGTGCGGCATATCAAGTACCGGTACCCGTTCGGGGCAATCGAAAAACGTCTCTTGCTATCCGGTGGATTCTGGGAGAGGCCAAAGCGCGGTCAAATAAGGATTTTCATACGTTTGCAGAGAAATTAGCGGCTGAAATTCTCGATGCCTTCAAAGAAGAGGGCGGTGCAATCAAGAAAAAAGAAACTGCTCATAAAATGGCAGATGCAAACCGGGCATTTTCACACTTCAAATGGTAGTACTTCTTGCGTTATTTAGCAGATAATTTTACCGTACCCCACAAGATCCACATTCTATTTTTAGTATAACGTCTATTGACAAGCATATAAAGTATGATAACATATGATGTTATAGTAATAATTATCTTCTCGTATGCAATTCGTTGACTTAGATTCTATAAGATTTACAGGTAAGAGCATCTCCATGGGAGAAAGTGATTTTGGAATTGGTTATTATGCCAATGCTGCTATAGAGATAGAACCATCCGGTATGCCAACTATAGTAAAAGAGTATGGCGGGCGGAGCGGAATCCATACGCCTGAAGATGCTAATAGACTAATAGGTCTGATACGCAGGTTTGATGACATATGTACAGATTTAGATATTCCCGTTGCGCGGTCAGTTGATTTTGAAGTTAAAGAAACACCAGACGGTCAAGTTGTATTACGTGAACACGCACCGTTTATCGGAAATCCGGATGGACATCGTACGGATTTCCAATATCTTATAGATCAAGGATTACCTCCTTCAAAGATTTTGGAATACACATGGCAAACCCTTAAAATGCAACGTCGTGTACTAGATGCTGGATATCCAATAACACTAGATGCCGTATTTGCAAATGTTTGCGTTAACGGCAAAGGTGTTGTATATATCGATAAAATGCCCCCTCGTCAACGACTTGAAGATGGTACATATTTTTCTGAAATACCAAATCCTACCGATCCGATTACTCGTCAAGTTGTTGAGGATAGACATTTTACTCCTCAACAAGCACGCGTTATTTACACACAAGGTATGAAAGCTTTCTCAGCTGAACATACACGATGGCTTTTGCCTGTATTTCGGGAGCAAATGAAAGAGGTGTTAGGTAGAGAGGCTTATGAAACACTTGTGAGAAGCGACGGGCAAAAAAGGCAAATTTTGGATGATCCGCAAGTTACAACAGATATTGATTTATTGCGGATAATTGGCTGGGAGGAGTTTCATGAGGGTAGATTATCTCTTGATGAGGCGAAAAAAGTACATGGCCTAGCTCATATTCATAATGGTGGAACGCTACCGACGTCAGATGAACTTCATACTGCTGCTTTTATTATTAAAAATGCTCTGCTCAATTGCTCCTATATGTTTTAACGTGATATATGATTCCTACTTCTGTAATACCCACTTTAGTATCCACGATAACAACTTCTATTGAAGCAAGTAGTTTATATCTAAAAAAACACTTTGGGCAACAGCATAGCGTATTGCAGAAAGATAGTCACCGCGATATTATCACAAAAGCTGATATTGATTCTCAAAACATAATTGTCAATACATTAAAAAGAGAACTAACACAATTAAAGATTCCTCTCAATAATATAGGATTTCTTAGCGAAGAAAACTTATTTACCCATGCAAAATACACATTCGTCATTGATCCAATAGATGGGACAAGTAACTTTGCAGCAGGTAACCCTTACTTTTCTATATCAGTAGCGTGTTTCGTAGAAGGAAATCTTTTGGTCGGAGCTGTCAGTCATCCGATACAAAACAAACTCTATACTGCTATTAAAGGTAAAGGATCCTATATTATGGATATGAAAACCGGGCGGAAAAATAGATTAAAACTAAAAGAAAAACCGGTAAATCAATCGTTGATAACTATTGATATGCCTTCTGTTTCCTCTATAAATATGTATAAAAATTCAAAGTTAGAACAGATACATCGTAAGGTATTAGGAGTCCGAATTCTGGGATCTGCAGCACTAGAAGTATGTGATATTGCAGCAAATCAACTGCAGGCATCAATCTATGGAAAGATAGCAATATGGGATGTTGCAGCGTCGAAGTTAGTGATAAACGAAAGTGGAGGTAGGTTTGTTGATTGGTCAGGTGATGATATTTTGTTTGATATTCATGAACCAGAAAAGAGATATAAATTTGTTGCGGGACATAGTAAATTATCCAATGCTTTAGTTTTAGCACTGAACTCCTAAATATCGTATGGCTGAAAATCCTAATCCAGAGATAAGAATTGATGAAATTAATAATGCAATAGCTCATTATGCTGATCAAAGGTATCCGCAAGGTAAAGATCCAAAAGATTGTTTAGCAGATTTACAAACAAAACTACAAGTATTCAAAATACACGCCCAAAGACTTGGTGCGACGAGAGCTTTTGAGCTTTTTAGTATATATAGGATGGCGGATCGCATTGTTGAAAAAAGATTAAGTAACAAAGGTGAGCCTGATGATCCTATCACTGTAAATTTACATAGAGCTGCAGCACGGCTGGCTCAACATAGAAACATATTGGTGGTTTCGGATATGGATGGGACAATTACTGAAGGTGCAGTAGTAAATGGAGTCTATACACCTGGGACGGCTTATATGAATCTTATACCGGGAAGACTACTGGCTGATAAATTAGAAGGGCAAGGATTTACTAAAGAGGAAATTATGATATTAGCTTATTATTATCCTTTAACACAATATCCTCATATTATGAGAGCTGGGGCTGAACATGTGCGAATCCGTCCGGGACTAGAAGAGTTTATAGAACATTTAATCGGTTCCGGAGGGTGTTTTGAAGTACTTTCAGCAAATTTTCAACCATTCGTCGATGGTGTGTTAGATAAAATTAATAGAAGAGCAGACATCAGAAAAGTAACAAGTGTGAGGGATGATAATATATCTTCTATTGCGAAAGCTCAACATTTGCATATAGCTTCAGCGGAAAATCCAGACAGTCTACTGGTATTTGTTGGCGATGGTAGATCAGATATCGAAGCACTTGAAGCATACGATGTTGTCGGATGGTGGTATGCACTTAAAGATCAAGTGTTCCATCATGCTCTTCAAGAAAAAGACGTGATCCATTTTCCCTATCAGACATTTCATGATATAACGAAAAACGAGAAACAGATTTTCGATCTTTCATTGGATTATCGTGAATTAACTCAATCCGACATTGCGCAATTATGAAACAAAAAACAACGATTACTTGTTTTGGAGAAGTTCTCATTGATATGATAGCAACAGAAGCCGGAAAGCTGTCAGAGGTAAAAGGATTTCTAAAAAAATTTGGTGGGGCACCAGCAAATACGGCAGTAGGGCTAGCAAAACTTGGTGTCCCGGTAACATTCATTGGTAAAGTCGGAAACGATGCCTTTGGAAATTTTCTTATACAAAAGATGAAAAAGTATGGAGTAGATGTTAGCGAAATGTTAAAAAGCGACCAACATTTTACAACCCTTGCATTTGTCTCACTGCTTAAAAATGGTAAGCCAGACTTTATTTTTGTAAAAGGTGCGCATGACACAATACGACCAGAAGAAGTAACACTACCTAATAATTCTAAAATTCTTCATATATGTAGCGTAATTCAAGCAAGTGAAAGTGGATATCAAGCTACAAAACAAATACTAGCGCTTGCCCATAGAAACAAAACTTTAATTTCATATGATCCAAATATTCGAATTAACTTATGGAAAGATCAAAGTAAATTGAAAAAAGTAGTGCTACAAACAATCAAGAAGGTAGACATACTTAAATTAAGCGACGAAGAGTTGTTTTTTTTAACGGGTAAGAAAAAATTAGAACAAGGCATAGCACAAATCAATAGCAGTAATTTAAAGATACTATTTGTATCACTTGGTTCACGCGGTTGTTATTATAAGACCAAAAACCACAGCGGGTACGTAAAATCGAAAAAAGTAAGATCTATTGATACGACAGGTGCAGGCGATGCGTTTAATGCAGGCTATATAAAAATGTTGTATTCTCTCAATAAGCCGATTGATACGATTACTCGTCAGGAAATGATGGATTGGCTAGTAAAAGCAAATAGTATCGCAGCAGAAACAACTACAAAGAGAGGCGCGATAGAAGCATTTCCTAATACTAAGTTTTTAAACCAGCTCTATGAAAAAAATTAAATATACAATTGTACCAGATAATAATCTACGATCTATTAGCACACGGCGTGTTGCTTACGATAAACTTCATCTGTTTGCAAAAGAACTTTATTCCTATATAGAGAAAAAACCAAGCTTTTACGACCAAGCAACCTATGATATTTTTATCGGTACTCTTCATGCAATGATCCGCGATTTTCGAAATACTTCTCACGACAATAGCTTGTTTGAAAAAGAGTTGTTTGACATAAATAGAAACGCTCCTTTAGCAAAAAGTACAGAATGGGGAGGCATAACGTACAAATATGTAGACGTTGAACGTAATAAAATAAAAAAGATGCTTGTGGTAAAAAAGGGCGGGACACTTGGATTTGAATACCATGATTTTAAACGTGAATCTCTCGAGGTGAAGGAAGGAGTTTGTATATATTTAGGGAGTGTTCATAAAAGTAAAGGATGGAGTCAAGGAAAAATTACTTTAAATATTGCTGTTCCTGGTGATTCTACAGATCTTGCTCCTTATGATGAACATGGGCTACTGGCTGTTACAAACTGCGTGGTATTAGAATCATCAACCTATCATTTAGAAGATTTAAAATACATTTTTACTTCAAGGCAGATGTGGAATATGCAATTAGAATGACGGAAGTATATTATTAAACTCCAATCAATAACGGCATTTGCTTTATGAGCCAGTTCTCTCTGCTATAATAAGTATTATATGATATCTTCTATTAAATCTCACCCACCACACAACAAAACTGTTCTTCTCCGGGTTGATTTTAATATTTCCTTGAATAAAAAACACCAAATTGCTGATGATTTTCGGATCCAGAGAACACTTCCGACGATTAAGAAGTTGCTGAAAGATCACAATAAAATTATTATTCTTGCCCATCTTGGCAGGCCAAAAGGCGTAGATCCCAAATTTTCGCTGAAACCCGTCCGGGAAAAATTGCAATCGTACCTGCCTAACTATCACGTTGTTCTTTACGATTCGACTGAGAAAATTAGAAACCACGAGTGGAAAAAAAACGATATTCTCATGCTTGAAAATCTCCGGTTTTTCCCCGGAGAACAAGCAAAAGACCCGGAATTTGCACAAGAATTGGCCTCTCTTGCCAAGGTGTATATCAATGACGCATTCGGTAACTGCCACCGTTCTGACACGTCTATGGTTGGTATTGTCAAGTTATTGCCATCTTATGCAGGGCTTCTTCTTGTCCAGGAGATTGTTATGCTCGATTATGTGATGCGGCATCCTCAACATCCTGTACTAGCGATCATGGGAGGAGCTAAAGTATCGACAAAAATAGATTTACTTTCAAAACTTATGGAGATTGCTGATACACTTCTCGTCGGAGGCGGGCTTGCAAACACATTTTTTGCAGCAGAAGGGTATCCTATCGGATCGAGTTTTTATGAACGTGACGAAAAAACTCACGCGCAAAAATTGCTCCATCTTTCTGAAACGAATAAAACAGAATTAGTTTTGCCAACGGACGTTATTATTGGATCGATAAACGATCCGGATGGTGACGATTTGGTTGTCAAACCGTCAGAGATCGCACGTGGCGAAAAACGAGCGATACTTGATATCGGTCCTGAGACGCAGGCAGAATGGGGGAACAGAATCGCCCAGGCAAAAACGATCATTTGGAATGGACCTGTCGGCTATACAGAACATCCGTCGTTTGCACGCGGAACTGATTTTATCTATTACAGTATTACCCAAAACACACACGCAGTATCAGTAGTCGGCGGGGGGGAAACGCTTGCCGCGATATCGAAAAAAGAATATCTTGACCACATTACCCACATTTCCACCGGCGGGGGTGCAATGCTTGAATATATTGAAAAGGGGACGCTCCCGGGGGTAGAAGCGCTTATTTCTTCTCGATATTAAAAAGTCCTGATTTTAAATGTATTGCTCCGGGGGCACGCAAGTTAAACGCTTTATAAAACTTCTGTCCGTCAAATTCTTTTCCGTCGACCACCACTTTTGCTGTTGTTCCGCCATCACTATAGAGAACCGAAACGCTTGACACTGAAGAAACGCCTCCTCCATGTTTATCTGCTTCTTGCTTTAAACGTTCTTTACCCCACGGTTGATCTCCCCCGCCAAAACAACTCTGTACATCCTCAGGAAATATACCGCTGGTATCTCCTCCCGCAGAGTACACGATGACTGCGTTGACAATATCGGCAAATTCTTGGGCACTGAGCCACGGATGAGATCTGCCGCAGGAGACGCCTGAGCGAGTTTTATACCATCCTTTATAAAACCACGGGCTTCCGGCAATTTTTTCATACGCTTCATTGGTCCATCCCGAACGTCCTGATTTTGTATCCCAGAATCCGGGCGTGGAATACCCATTGTACGAATATGAGTCTTGATAACCGCCTGAAGTTGATGCGTAAAATGCTGAAAAAGGTTGTCCATTTGTCATCAAAACCCATCCGCGGGTTGCATTGACCGCCTCTTCCCATTTTCCGCCTTTGGGTTCTGGTTTAAAGACCTGACAACTTTCTGTCGGACAAATTGACCCGGAACCATTATTTGTTCGCGCAAGTGCATAGCTTCGTGCGGCGACGGCCTGTGCTTTTAAAGCTTCCATACCACCTTCATCGCCCCAAGATCCCGGCATTTCATAAATACGCTTTGTATATTCTTCAATATTGTATCCGCCATATCCATCTACTTGAATAGTGATATCAGCCGAATAATCCTTTTTAATTTCAATACCCCCGCCATAATATGCGTGCAAGATATCATCTGCATTTTGTCCTTCTTTTGCACGCCCGAATGCTCCATACTGGCTCATTCCTTTAAAGTGGGGAGCGCCAAATGAAAAGGCGGCAAACGCCGGTGAAAATCCCGGATTGTAGTCGGGCCGTGATGCCGGATCATCCGCTTGAGGAACCGTTCCAACTGATGTTGAGAAAAGCCCTGTTTTTGCCGCAATCAGGTCTTGTTGACGCTGTGTCAAATCAGCAATCTCTTTGCCCAGTTGTACCTGGTAATCTTGTGCTCCTTTAATTTCCTTTCTATAAAATTCTGCCTGTTTGTCGACTTCTATTTTGACTTGTGCGAGTCGGGCACTTTCATTGGCGAGTTGCTCTTTCTTTTCCTCCAGGTCACGAATATACAAAACAATTTCTGAAATAGTTTCTTTGTCTTCGTTGATCAAACTCTGGTGATATCCGTGGTTTTGAATGAAAGCGTCAAAATTATCAGTAGTGACGATCTGGCACCAGAAACATTCTTGCATGTAGGCCTGTTTATACATGGAGCGTACCCGATCTTCCATAACTTGCCGTTTCAACTCAAACGCTTTTTCTCCCTCGGCTACTTCCTCGCGTTTTATATCAAGTTCTTCATCAAGGTGAGCAATATTTGCTCTGATTGACGCAATTTGCGCTTCAAGATTGTCTAGTGTTGCAATAAGTGGCGTGGTCGCAGCCTGGCTCATTTGAAGTGATTTTTGAAGCTCGTTTATTTGTTTTGTAATATCATCCAACTCATCAGCCTTAACTGACAAACTAAAAATGAAAAATGAAAAAGTAAAAACCGCAAGAAAAATTATGAAAATAATGCTGGATATCTTTTTCATGTAACTAGTATAACAGGGTCGAGTCAATTGTCATTCCCATTTTCATGGGAATGACCAGGGTGATTTAGTAACTAGCAAGCAGTTGTGACAATTGTACTTGATACTTTCCGTAGTTCACGTTACACTGGTTTTATGCGGTTTCTATCCAAATTGTTTCTCGTGTGTTTACTAGTCGCTAGTGGCTATTGGCTAGTGGCTAGTGATGTTCGTGCGCAGCCCGCTTGCGACCTTTGTGGATTTTGCCAGGGTGGCGAAGCACCAGCTGGATATAGTGAGTGTCTTCAATGTTTGTATGAGTATGATCTTGACCCGAGCGCATCACTTCCTATTCCAGATCTCCCGAATCCGGTTAACGATAAAAGCTGGACGGTCATCGGTTGTGTAGAAACCACACCGGGGGGTTTTGTCGTAAAAGCTCTTCAATTTGTCACGACCGTCTCTGGCGGCATTATATTTGTCATTCTTCTCTATGGCAGCTTTCTCGTATTAACCTCTGCTGGAGATCCGGTACAGCTTACAAAAGGCAAATCACTCATACGATCCGGCATCGTCGCACTTTTGCTTATTCTCTTTTCAGTTCTTATTCTTCGATTCATCGGCGTTACTCTATTAAAGATTCCGGGGTTTGAGTGAGGTACATTGGTAAATTGTTAGATTGCTAAATTGTTTCATTGTTGTTTATATGAAAAAATATTTATTGCTAAACGATATTGATTGTTACAAACGAGCATTTAATCTGTCAAATTATGTGTGGAATATTGTGATTGGATGGGATTATTTTGCACAAAGAACAGTCGGTATTCAGTTTGCAAGAGCTATAGATTCTGTTGCTGCAAATATCGCAGAAGGATTCGGCAGATTTGGAAAACGGGATAAAGTTAAATTCTATCATTACGCTATGGGATCGCAGAAGGAGTCTCTTGACTGGAACGAAAAGTCGCGAATACGAAAGTTGGTAACAAAGGAACAATATGATCATATTCTTGAGGAGCTTCAAAACATGCCAAAAGAAATCAATCATCTCATAAAGTTTACCAATGAGAAATTAAAAGAATAACAATGAAACAATGGAGCAGTGTAACAATTCGAGATTACTAAAAAAGACCGATGGGCGTTTAAGAGAGTGTCTTGCAACTCTGGTCGACGCTCAACCTCGGTCTATAAAGAAAAGTATAACAAAAAATTATGGAAAGTCAAGGAAAACCTAATTATCGATTCATCGGCGTTACCCTATTATATCCTTCCGAAGCTTTTAGCGTAGGAGGGTTAAAGATTCCGGGGTTTGAGTGAGAGTAAACGTACGATATTGAAACATGCTCAATACTATTAATAAAATACAAAAACTTTCTCTAGGGCTTTTACTTATTTGTTTTTATTTAGTTTTTTTTGTTGTTCCTGTATCAGCGGGAGAAGATGATGTATGTGAAATAAAAATTACGCGTAATACCCTATTTAATACATCAGAGACAATATCAAACAATATTGCAGATAAAAAAATATATCCTTTTGACGAGTCAATAACCATAGAGTTAGAGATTAATGATAGTAATCCAGTTAATAAAAAAGTCTTTAATCATAGCATAGAAAGTCACTTTTATGGTCTCTATGCAGTGTCAGGTGATAAACAGTGGTGGGTAGAACAAGATAGAAAACCAATAATGGTTAATGGAAGTAACAATAAAATTGTTTTTAGATTCAATCGTAGTTCTAGAATGGAAGATGCTAACGGGTATGATGGATTTATTAATCGGTATATTATTCCTCAGCGGGAAATGGCCAGCGCAGATTGGTTTAGTGAGGTTATCCAGTTTAAAGTAGTAGGAACAACTATAAAGAGTGATTTAGAAAATGAACGAAAAAATATTCCGACTCACTGCACATTTTCATTGCGGCCAACCAATCAATGTAATCATATTGATGGACATACTATAACAACGGACAAAGGTTTATTTACAGTAAATTTTCAAAATCCATTAATTAGAAATAGCGGTTTTCTGAAAGAGAACTTTTCATTTAGTCGCTTTATAGATAAAGATGCCTTTGATGTTAAACCTGCGTCTGGATTATTAAATGGCTCCAATGTACTCATTGGACTCAATGAAACAGACGCCCCTGCATATTTTAATGGTACACAGACTGCAGATTTGCTATATCAGCAAAAACGCATGTGTGAATTCCGCTATACTCCTATTAACGAAGAATTTATTGAAGATCTTAGTAAATGCTCAATAGTTCCAGAAAAAGATTCAGACAATCAGTTTAGTGGAAGATTGACAATAAAAGATTTCCCTAAAAAAATACTATCAGCTAACAATGAGGATTGGATCAATATAAATTCTTTCGGGCAGAATGACGGTTCTGTACAAGAAACTAAAACACAGGTAGTTTTTTTACCATCATCTGAGTATGGGCAAATAACCTTAGGAAATACAGCAGCTCAAGGTCTTAAGAAAATCACTAATCTTCAGTTCATTCAGTCGGTCTGCACTGATGGAAATAAGTGTTTTGTTATTGATGGACGAATTGATCCGAATTCCATAACTGTCCCAACTTACAATTTTAATAATCAGTATACGGCAGTATTAATGTATCATACGAAAAGAATCAATATTGAAGAGGCATATTATATGGTTCCATCTTGTAGTGCAACATTTACTTCGACTAATGCAGGAATTACTATAGCTCCAACCCCCACTCTCGATATGAGAAATACTGATCCTAATGACCAGTCAAATGAAAACCCACCTATCGATACTAAAAAAATCTGTGCAGATAAAGACAATCCAAATACAAAAAATATAAATGAAGAAAGCGACTGCGAGGATTGTCTCGGGAAAGGTAGCGCATATACTGCATTTGGTTGTCTTCCAACATCCATTGAAGGCTTTTTCAAAACTGTTGTGTTTCAGCTCGGACTTGGACTTGCAGGGGGAATCGCATTTCTTCTCATGCTGTGGGGGAGCTTTACCATTTTGATTTCTCAAGGCGATCCCCAACAGATACAGAGGGGACGGGAAATAATCGTTTCAGCAATTGCAGGACTACTCTTAATCATATTTTCTATGGTTATTATGCAATTTTTAGGGTATAACGTGTTACGTATACCAGGATTCGGACCGTCAGAGGAAGGGAGTGGAAATGGATCAGCTTCAGTTATACCAACCGGCGATCCTGCATTTAATCAAACATATACACCACCTACTCCAACACCTACAAAAGTAATTCCTGCAGTTAATCCAAATTTGTCCATCAGTCTTATCAACCCATCATCGCCTCGGTCAATACCAAACAATACACAAGTACAATTTACCGTGATTGGGCCAAACGTTCCACTTACACTTGAATATTCCGTTCTTACTTCTAATGGAAATCCGTATCTTTGTTTTCCCGTTGACTGGAAATTAAATATTGGTGAGGCTCAGGATAAAGGAGGTGTTACTATTCACACTCCCCGATTAAATCTACCCGATGGGAGTTATAAAATAGCCATGTACCCCAGCACGACTGATGGTCAATCCACTTGTACCCATGCTGTAGATACAACGCCTATTACCACATTTGATTTTAGTATTCAGGATATATCAACGAGTACACAATGTGAAATAAAAACGGTAAGGTCGGGGGGATGTTATGTCGAGAATGTATGTGATCCGAGACCAAACTGTGAACCAGTTGTAACGAATGATGATGGGTCAATGGATATTAAATGCTGTTATTAAGACATACAATTAAGTTATAATTAAAACAATAGCTATGCAACTTGCACAAATTATTAAACTTCCCGGCACTGATGCGGAGGGAAAACCAACAGTTATAGAACTGCAAGGCCCCACTCAAATGGCAGATCGCTTTTCTGACATTGGAGATGTGGTGGGTAAACTTGTTCCCATCATGCTCTCTATTGCGGGTTTGATTTTATTTATCATGCTGATATGGGGCGGATATGATTTTCTTTTCTCGGGTGGAGATCCGGGCAAAGTAGAAGCGGGGAGAACGAGAATTATGAATGCAATAATTGGATTTGTAATCGTATTCGTCGCGTATTTCCTCGTACAGCTTCTGGGGTTTATATTTGGGTTTAGTTTGTTTTGATGCGATGCTAATATGCGAAATCATGCGAATGATGCGAATTCCACTGCGCTTGTTTATAAAGAACTTTCCTATAAAATAACCGGCGTTTGTTTTAAAGTCCATCAATCTCTCGGGAGATTTTGCCGAGAAAAACAGTATTGTGATCAATTAGAGAAAGAATTTACTCTTGCACAGCTTCTCTATAAAAGAGAGTACGACCTTTCAAACGACAAAGAAGATGTGATAACAGGAAACATCGTTGATTTTCTTATCGAGAACAAAATTGTCCTCGACGCAAAAGCAAAGAAATTTATTACGAAGGAAGATTATTTTCAGATGATGAGATATTTGAGAATAGCCAACATTAAACTTGGTTTGATTGTTAATTTTCGAAATACATTTCTCAAACCAAAAAGAGTACTCTACAGTCAGTATTATTCTTAATAATTAGCATCATTCGCATGTCTATTCGCATTTTTCGCATCGCCATTATTCCTTCCATTCCTTTATGGCCCGCTCGTAATTTTCGGGAGTGGAGACTTCAAACCAGGGATTATCAAAGGTAAATCCTGCAAGTTTTCCTTTCTCAGCAAGTTCTACAAATAAATCTTCAAGTGAGGCATCACCCTTTCCTTTTATCATTTCAATGATCGATGGATTCATCACGTAGATACCGGCATTAATGAGCTGTGTGGTCTGCATTTTATCCTGCTTTAGAAACTTCACGATCCGTTCACCACGTAACAGTGCTACGCCGTATCCTCGGGTATTTGGCGCAGTTGAGAGAACCATCGTTGCATCATGCTTATCTTCCTGATGAAACAAAATTACCTCAGAAAGATTAATTTTTGTTAAAATATCGCCGTTGACGACGACAAATGGTTTTTGTTGCAAAAAAGAAGCAGCGTTTCGAACAGCACCCGCACTTCCTAATGCATGAATTTCTTCACTATAAGTGACTGAAACGCCATATTTTTTACCATTCCCGATCTCTTCTTTTATTTTCGCACCCAAATGACCAATAGCGAGAATGATATCTCGTATGCCAGCTTCTCGAAGCATCTCAATAGTGTGTTCAATAAGGGGTTTTCCACCAACCGGGATGAGAGGTTTTGGCACCTCGTACGTGAGCGGCCGCATATTTACTCCTTTACCACCTGCTAAAATAATCGCTTGGGTAACTTTCGGTGCCAAGCTTTGTGAAAGCAAATACTCAATAGCATGAGATCTATTGCGTATTTGAACACCGTCAATAATCTCGTCCAAACGTTTGAGTAAATCTCCTCGTAAGGTTATTGTTAACCGTTCTCTGTCCATTGTTGTATTATATCTTATAATAGCAACCTAATCTATTTTGTAGACTGTCTTTTCAGTACTGAAAAGACAGTCTACTTGAGAATTCATAATTTCACGGATTCATAGTTTAAATTTTTTCTGATCATAAACAGTTCACCGTCATCCAATGCTGTCCAATTCGCACTGAATATTTTATCGGATGAAATGATATACGCAACTTGTGATGAAAGTTGTGTGCTTGATAACTTTAGTCCCATCGGTGTTTGGATTGAAAAATGGCGCTCTTCACGCCACCGAGTCCAATACAACGGAAGCCCAAAGCGATACGCGTATAGTGTCTGACCGTCTGCTAGTAAAAAGTTCGCCCCGCGAGGATTATTTGCTTCTTTCACTACCTGTTTAATTGCCTCCTGAGGTTCCATTTCACTTGCCTTCTGCATAATGGCGCGAAAATAAATTTCTGAGTCGATCGGTTCGCTCTGAAAATTTGCGTTGAAAGGGGGCTTTAGATGGGCAGAGAGTTTTTCCTTATTCACCGAGCCATTGTGGGCAAAAGCATAGTGCTGATACGAAAACGGATGCGTATTTTTGTCTGAAACATCTCCCGATGTTGCTTGACGCATGTGAAAGATGAGTTGATGGGTGACTATCTGTGTTTGTACAGATTGATTCAGATGTTGATTAAGCGCACTTCGTCTGCCTTTTTGAATATGCAGTTTCCGACTCTGGTCGTACCACGCAACACCCCATCCATGCGTTGAATACGTAATGTGCTGCGGCTGACCGATAGAAAGTGAAAAATCAACCGGTTGACGGGTAATTATTCCCAGTAATCGTGCCATGGAGTCAGTATAAAGTATTTGGTATAAAGTATAAAGTATATGAAAGATGTAGTGGCATCCGCGATAAATCGCGCCACTACATTATTTTTCTTCCTGAGGTTTTTGTTCAGTTGATTCTGGTTTCTTTTCGCCACCTTCTGTTGGCTTAACTTCACCTTCAGCGGGTACTTCTGCTCCTTCTACGGCTTCTGCAGCCGGTGCTGGTGCAGGTGCTTCTTCTTTCTCAAGCGGGTTGATACGAACGATAACCGTCTCCGGATCTTCAGTGATTGTATATCCCGCCTTTGCTTTTATATCAGAAACCTTTATCATGTCATCGACTTCTTTCAAATTACTAATATCCACTTCAATTTTTTCAGGAAGGTCCGTCGGCAATGCTTCTACTTCAACTTCATCGGTTAACTGCAGTAATACACCAATTGCTTTTTCCGCAGCGAGTGATTCACCAACGAGTTCAACAGGTACTTGAACGCGCATTTTTTCAGTCAGGTCTACCTCATGTAAATCTACGTGAAGAAATTGACTGGTTACGGGGTGCTGTTGCGGGTGATGAATGAGTACATGATGCGATTTCTTCTCACCACTGATGGATAATTCTACCAATCCGGTTTCCCCAACCTCATGGTACACGGTTTGGAAATCCTTAAGCGCTACTTGAACGGCTTGCGATTTGATGCTTTTTCCGTAAATATTACCAGGGAGGAGATCTTTATCTCTGAGCTGTTTTACTTTTTTACCCACTACTGTTCTTTTTTCTGCTAAAAGTGTATGTGATTTGGATGGCATTGTATTTGAATTGTATTAAGTTGTAATTGTCCCGCTACATCGCTTACTTGCTCCCGAAGCTTACAGCTTCGCGTCGCAAGGGCGCGTGTACGGGACTGCGCTTAGTTTAGCTTTTTATTCAGCTAAGATATTACTTGCAGTAATCTGCTATTTCGGTATTCTACTGTACTTGCCGCTTGAAGTCAACGGTGAGGAGGCGATCTTGGTCAAGATGGATAAGATAGGGGAATGAAGAAATATTTGTCTGGGTTACCAATGATTGTGCCTGAGTTCCCAGTTTAAATACAAATGGATCTGCTACGGTGCCTGGCTGTTTTTGGATCATTAATTGATAAGAATACGTATCGCTTGTTGGTTTTGGAAGCGAATAACGAACTATAACTTTACTATCTTGTTGTGGTGGCACTTCAATAAGCATTCCTACCGAAGTTTTATCACCAAAGGATTCAATATCTGCTTGATCGATAATATTACGATTTTGATCGTTGATACCAATAAAATGTATAAAAACTTCTGGCGGGAGAAGTATGCGCAGATAATTTTTGTATATGCCATCATAGAGTGAGTCGGAATCTTCATTGCTCGTGTTGCTGTAATATATGATCAGCTCACGCTCAATCGTATTTTCTGCCGGCTCAACGGTGGTAAAAATTTCCCGATTAATATGTGCATTTACTTTGTTAACGCCCAAATTTGCGTCAACTACCATGACATAGTCAGCAACCGTGTCTGAATGGGCGCCTAATACATTTTGATGACTGGCAATTCTTCCGCCCCATCCCAATTGTTCAACGGTCTCTTGAACATTGGTATCATGACTGGCTAGTACGATATGTTTTTCCTCAAAAGATTGCTCAACCGTCTTTGCAATTTTAAGAAGTGTTAGGGGGTCTTGTTCAGCAATATTAATGAGGAGGGCATTGGTTAGTCCGTCAATAAGATTTCTTTTTTTATTTGATCCCGGAAAAAATGAATCATGTGTGTCACTTTGGAGTTTATAGAAGAAATCATCAGAAGTTACGGTAGCCTGATAATCCGGCACATATATACCACCCGTTGCCTGAAGTATATTTTTGAGAAAATATAAATCAATAGCTATCACCCCATTTACTTGTTCGTTTAATTCTTTTTGCAAAAACCATTCTGCTTGTTTTGCTGAAAGAGCAAAATCTGGATTCCAGTTGGAATCACGCAAAAACCAGTTTGGCTGATTAAGATGCTGCTTAATAGCTTCGGGCGGATCGACCTGTCCTTTCAATTGACCATCAGCTTCATATACATCTTCTATTGCAATTTCGACCATTGAGCCGTTCTCAACAGTAATGAGTGCAAACGAACCGATAAATCCACCCGTGGGGCGCAGTTCAAAATTATTTTGGAGCAATACCAAATACTTTTTTCTCGTTTTAAATGCCATTAAATCGGGTACTGTTTCCATAAACACACTTCCTTTCGAAAGGAACTTGTCAATCTCTTCAATCTGCTCATAATAGGGCCAGGTCTGCTTGACGAGCCGATGCTCTTTATATTGATTCAATTGACTAATGGCCGTAACAGCGGGTTTAATATGATTGCTTAAAGCAGTTAACGATTGCTGAACCCGCGCAATATCATTCTCGATATCTTGTGTATTTCCTGAAGTAATTGCTTGAACGACCGGTTCTAATAGTTGTGCCTGTTCTGTGGCAAGGCTGACCGTGTTAGTTACGCTTGCTAAAATAGTCATATGTCCCGACACTATCGTTTCTATCTGAGGAGAAAATATGCCGATGAGAGGTAGTATTGGCTCAGCTATGTGCTCTGCGATGGAGCTTGCTGTTTGTGCCGTTTTCGCCTTTTGAGTACGCGCCTCATGATCAAGTGAAGGGTCACGAAGCTGAGATAGACTGTGTATCGAGACCGTGACTGCAAGCGCCCAGACCACAAAAGGACTAAGCAGCACGAGTAAAGTACCGCCTATAAGGGGAATGAATCTTCTATGTCTCTTGCGTTTTTGAACGACAATAGAAGAAGATTTTTTTACTTGTGGCGGTACATACGGATTACTGGTAAATAGCATGGTCAAGATTTTATTGATGAGTATAGTGGTCTTGTATGTTTTGTTTCGCGGGAGGATAAAAACCGAAATATTTTCCGTATCAATGTGTCCAATCATTTCGCGAGAAATAACATGAAGTACTTTTCCACCCGATTTTAGACAGGAAAGCGATTTTTTTAGTTTTGCATGACTATCGATGATGATTAAATAATCAACAGAAAGACGATTCTTACAGCGGGTATAGATTGTTCCTCCTTGAGCAGTCAGTGTGTCAGATAGTGCGTCTACTAAAATGGGCGCTTTTTCTCCGATTATAAGAATCGTATATTCTTGAGGAATCTCTTGAGCTTGAAGATACGGGCTATGCTTATCGGCCATATATTGATTGTACCAAAGATAGATACGCTATATTCTTCAAATTCGGAAACGCAAGATAATCGTTTTGGGAAGGCTAGTCTCTTGAGCAAGCGATTTAACCTCAAATTTTGTACTAAATTACTGCAATACCACGTTTGATTGATTCGAACCTTCTGATATAATCAAACTCATATGAAATCACTCTATGTCTGGACGCAAGATGGGTTGAGACTTCAAGCGATGCAGTATCCATCAGAAAACAAGCAGGTCTGTATTCTCTTTATTCATGGCATGTCTGGAAATTTCATGGAGAATTATTATGCGGATGTTGTAGGAAATAAGCTGCAGGAAAATAACATTGGATTTATATATAGCCATAATTGCGGATATAATCATATAAATGATGTCGCAACGAAAGAAATAACAAAAGATAATGGAAATAAAACAATACGAATAGGTGCAGCATACGAAAAATTTGAAGACAGTTTCTTTGATATTGATGGATGGATGACAAAGACAATTGAATTGGGCTATAAGAAAATTGTACTTGCAGGCCATTCATTAGGTTCCAATAAAGTGATTAATTACTTTTATAGCAAAGAGTCTAATCATATCAGTGGCGTTATTCTTCTTTCACCCCCGGACATGGTTGCTAATGGAAAAGAGTCTGGTAGATCTGCAGTGTATGAAAAACAACTCAAAGAAGCACAAAAAAACGTATCAGAAGGCAACCCTAAGAAACTCCTATCAGACAAACTATGGAACTGGTACAATTTGAGCTCCGAAACTTTTCTCAATATGTTTGTCGATCGTTGTCCCGCTGACAATCTTCCTATTATGAGAAATCCTGAAGAATTTCCAGAGCTTGCTTCAATTAATGTTCCAATACTCTCGATCATGGGAGAACATGATGATATTGCAGTAAGAACTCTTCAAGATGATATGGACCTTATAGAAAAAAGAGCAACGGGCACGAAATCATTTACAAAAAAGTTTATTGCTGGGGCAAATCATGGGTATGAAAACAGGGAAAACGAATTGGCTGAAGTCATACTTAACTGGGTTAAAAGCTTTAATCAATAAAACAGTTCCGAACTTGTTCCAACCTTGAGAGATAAAATTAAGCAAGTTAGACTCATATCCCTTTATTAAAGATCGAAAATAGAGTTAGCGGTAGAAGAGTGAAGCCCTTGAGTGTTGCAAATCGGCATAAGACGGGTATACAATAACGGGATGATTCAGTATAAAAGCATTACCTATGGTTTGTTAACACTTTCTGAAGTACGTGCCCGGATATCAGATTATATGAAAGATAGAGAGAGTCAGCGGTACCAAGTTGTCATAGGAACTGATTCTCAGCGTAAAAATGGATCACAAACCGATTTTGTTACCGCGATTATCGTACATCGAGTAGGCAGTGGAGGTATCTACTTCTGGAATAGGACGATTGATAATAAACAACGGGTTCTCAAACAACGTATGTTTGAAGAAGCGACACGATCTCTTGAAACAGCACAAAAACTGCTCGAAACGTTTAAAGAGAATGGTATTTCGGATCTTGATTTTGCGATCCATGTCGATATTGGCAAGCGAGGGCCGACTCGAGAGATCTTGAGTGAAGTAGTTTCTATGATTCGTGGATCAGGTTTTATAGTAAAAACAAAACCGGATAGCTACGGAGCCTCAAAAGTTGCTGATCGTCACACATAATCCCAATTTTCAAACCAAACGTTCATTTTTTTGATCGTTGAAATTTGATTCTTGGAATTTATTACCGTATAGTGTAACTATGGCGGTAAAAATTCTCTTACTTGTGGGTTTTTTGGCTGTTATAGCGCTGTTCTTATTTGATTCTCTCCCGAGTAGTAAAGAGTTTGATACATGTCTTAATCAAATTAATTCAAATTATTCCAGAATTTCCAGTATTGGACGGCAAAGAGAGTGGAGTGGCGACCGATTTTGTAATACAGCCCATGCGCAGGTTCTTATCGATAACATCTGTGTCCAAAATGTTATTAACAGCAGATTCACTGGTCGATTCATATTTTGGGTATCACCAAGTCGAGTAAATATCAATAAAACATTAAGGGATTATAATCGGCAGTGCTGGGATCTACAAGTGCCACTCTACGAATTGAATCTTAGCCTTTAATTATGTTCTGACTGTTGGTCAGTATCCTTCTTTCCTGCCTCGCCGGTTGGTTTTGTAATGGAAGCGCATCCGCCAGCGGGCTCAGTCCCTTTTATAAAATACTCTTCACGCTCCCGACACGGGAGTTTTACGATATTTATCGGTGCATTTGGTTTTTGAGATGGAAATTTTTCGAGCATTTTATCGGTTATTTTACGCCAAATGGGTGTTGCACCGGTAATGCCTGAGGTTAATGTTTGATTCATGGGACTATTGTCATTATTTCCTACCCAAGATACGACGACAAAATCTTGCGTATAACCAATTGTCCAATTGTCGCGTTTATCATTGCTTGTACCCGTTTTTACCGCTACCCAATTGTTCGGAATATTTAAATCAGAGCTGGGGCCAAATGCTGCAGTTCGCGCTCCGTTATCGGCAAGAATATCAGAAATAATGTAGGCTGCTTCTTCTGATACGACCGGTGCAGATTCTATTTGAGAATTATCTTCAATGACTGTACCTAAATGATCAGTAATTTTTAATATAGGTTTTAGATCGTGGTGTTTTCCTTTATTAGATAAGGTTCCGTATACCTCTGCCATATCGAGCATGGTAACTTCGCCTCCGCCCAGTGTAATAGACAGGCCATATCCATCAGTACCATCCCAAGAATCAATACCCATTTTATTTCCTTGGTCAATCATGGTCGGAATACCGATTTTAGCAAGGGTGCGAACTGCCGGTATATTGTATGAATTACCCAAAGCATAGCGTAAAGGCACCATGCCATGGAATTTCCCATCATAATTGACGGGCGAATAGGGCGGGCTGCCCGCAGCGGTATAGGTAATAGGAGAATCTTGAAGTAATGTCGCAGCAGTAAATCCATCCTGAAGCGCGGCAGTATAGGTAACTACTTTAATAGTTGAACCGGGCTGCTGAGGAGAAAGTGTTACATTAACATTTCCTTCTTTTTCTAAGTCAAAATAATCGGTCGATCCGACCATGGCGAGTATTTCTCCCGTCTGAGGATCGGTCACGACTACTGCTCCATTACCCACACTGAGCGCTCTAAGTTTGCTGACTTCTTCAGATACGATCTTTTGTATTTCATCTTGGAGTGAAAGATCAAGGCTCGTATGGACAATGAGTCCTCCTTGTTCGACCATACGGGGTCCATAGCGTTCACTTAAGACTTGTCGTACATACATAACAAAGTGAGGTGCTTTAATACCAATCTGCGGTCGGGCAAGTGCCAATTCTTCGGCTTCTGCTTGTTCTCGCTCGGCACGGGTAATAAATCCCTCTTCTTCCATACGCCGAAGTACTTCCTGCTTTCTCAGTTTTGCCAATTCCGGCTGGGCACCGAACGGTGAGAAATAAGTCGGTGCGGCAGGAAGTCCGGCAAGTAACGCTGCTTCTCCCAGGGTGACATCGCGGATAGTTTTTCCAAAATAAGTTTGAGCAGCTGCTTCTGCACCCCACGCTGTTCCACCATAGGGTACCTGGTTAAAATACATCGTTAAAATTTCCTCTTTTGTATACAGTTGCTCGGTCCAAATGCTTAAAATTAATTCACGAATTTTCCGAGAGAGCGTTATTTCCTGATTTAACAATGCACTCCTCACGAGTTGCTGTGTAATTGTTGATCCACCTTGCAAATCATCGTTAATAATGGTGCTGTATGCGGCTCGTACAATCCCGCGTGGAGAAAAACCTTGATGATAGTAAAATCCTTGATCCTCAACTGCAATGGTGGCGTTTACGAAATAATCGGGTAATTCCTCAAGGGTTACTGATGTGCGGTTTTGATCCGCATAAATTTCATAGAGAAGCTCACCGTTTCGATCATATATTTTAGTAGTTAATGGTATATCACGCTTTGTGAGTAATTGTGGGTGGGGGAGGTCTTTGGACAGAATAGTGTAGCCTGAAACGATGCCGAGTATAACACTCGCTACGCTAAATCCAAGCATAAAGTTTTTAATTGCAGCCCATGTGGTCTTGAATGATCGTTTTGACTTTTTTTGACTACCATAACCGATAGATCGTTCAATAGATTCTTTTCTGGATACCGTTGCGACCGGTAATTTTAATAGGCGAGGTATCTGAATTTTCCGCACTCTGTTCCATACGTTTTTCGTTAACTGAGCAATAAATTTAGTAGCTATACGGGTTACAATGATAGGAACTTTCAGTATCCACAAAATTAATTTGACAATAAAAATAATAGCCAAATATTGTGTCTCAATTAGCCAAATTGTTGCATCACCGACGAATTTGAAGAACTGCAGCACGAAAATTATAAGGTTTCTTACCAAATAACCCATAGTAAGCATTTTATATCATAATTTGCCTGGTTTGTGAAGATAGGAAAATGTGTTATTCTAGATTTTGGATGTATAGATTTTCACGGAGATTTAAAGCATGTATGTATAAAAAGAGAGATATCTTTCTCACTGTTTTCCTCCTTCTCCTTCTTCCTGTTTTGCTTGTCGGGGTATCTGTGGTGCGTGACTACTCAGGGAGAGCATTGATCGTTATTCCGGCTAACATTGTCATACAGGCTGATGAAGTGACCGGACCACTTCCGCATACGTGGCGCACTTTGGCTCAGGGTGGGGAAGAAAAGGGCGTACGAATGCTTGAACCAGTAGTGGATGAAGTGTCACTGCTTGAGCCACGCTACATTCGTATTGATCACATCTATGATTTTTATGATGTGGTGAGCCGCGATGCAAGGGGCAGTTTAACGTTTAGCTGGAGCGGACTTGATCAGATGGTATGCGATATTTTACAAAGCGGTGCAAAACCATTTTTCAGCCTTGGTTATATGCCCGAAACCATGTCGAACGATGGCACTTTGACTGGCATACCGCGCGATTGGAATGAATGGGAGCTTTTGGTTCAGGCCACTATTGAGCGGTATAGTGGGATAAACACCGTACTATGTGGAAATGCATATAATCAGAATTTAGATGATGTGTATTATGAAGTATGGAATGAACCGGATTTAGAGACGTTTGGCAAGTGGAGTATTCACTCAGGAAAAGACTATAAACTCCTGTATTATTATTCTGCAAAAGGCGCAGAAAAAGCAGTCAATACACGCCAATTTTTTCTCGGTGGTCCTGCCACCACTGCTGATTATCAGAATTGGATACAGTTGCTTATTAAATATGCTGATGCATATGATTTAAAGCTCGATTTTCTGTCATGGCATCACTATGGGACAGATGTCGATAGTTTTGCAAATGATATGCACCAAGTCAACACGTGGCTTTCGGGCCCTGAATATGCTGCGTATCGAAGTTTGCCGCGTATTATTTCAGAATGGGGATTTGACTCGAACCCCAATCCCATCTCAGAAACTAATATTGCTGCAGCTCACACTGTTTCTGCAATTCGATATCTGGTCGAAGAAGATCTCGAGATGGCATTTGCATTTGAGATACGAGACGGAATAAATCCAAGTTGGGGAATACTCAGCTATACCGGTGATCCAAAACCGCGCTATTACGGACTGCGACTTCTGAATGTATTGGGGCGGACTCGAGTAAAGTTAGAAGGAGAAGGGACCTATGTGAAAGCACTCGCGTCACGGATTCAAAAAGGTGTGTCTGCTGTCGTAGTGAATTACGATATTGAAAATGCTCATACAGAAGTCGTTCCCTTTACCATTAATGGACTGCAGCCCGGTCTTTATTCATTAAACCGTGAATGGTTAAATGGAGAAAAGGGTACGGTCAATGTGCGAATTGATGAATCAGGTCAGTATTCCGAATTACTCTACATGGAGCCAAATAGCGTGGTGGCAATAGAATTGAGACAGATATAATTTCGTTACTATTATGTTTTTAATTCTAATAATGTTCTTTTTAAAATCTGTTTCATTTGACTTCTTCCATATCCACTTTTTAAAAATTCTTCCCTAGCTTTTGCATCCTCCTCGTTAATAAAGTATTCATAATGAATGAGTAAAAATGGAGTTCTGAATTTAGTTGCTATCACTTTATTTTTTAAATGATGGATTAACCGTTGTTTTAAATCTGTTGTATAGCCAATATAAAATCCTTTATCTTTTAAAAAGAAGAGGATGTAAACATAATATCTTATTTTGTGGCTAGAAACGTCTGACGTTTCTTTCATTTTTGAAGAAATATATTTGTAGGTGTCGCGTCAAACGCGATCACCACGTCGGACGCGGCTTTGCCTTGCAAACGCTTTTCGCTCATTTTTGAAATGGCGAAGCCGCGTTTGACGCGGTGGAGATGGGGAGTAGTGAACTCCCGTCCAAGAATGTAATCTACAACCGTTTTAAACCCTCCCGATTCGGAGGGTAAACAAGCTTACAAATGATTCCTCTTTATGTCGCCGGTTTAAGAGGCGAGAAATCGGTTACCTCATCAAACCTGATGATCCGGCTGTTTTTCCACCCATGTATTTCCACCGGATGAGAAATAGCATGAATGCTCTTGACCCTTATGCGTAAAGCAAAGCGGGTTGTCGAGAAGCGAAAGCATTGGCCTTAAATTGCGCGAGCAACTTTTCAGCCGCAGCTAATCGCTGTTCAAGCGATTTATTTGCTTGTATTGTTTGATTCTGTTTAACGACAATGAATCAATGTCGGCTTGCGGTTTGTAAATGTACAGTTCTCGTCGAATCAATCATCCCCGTTAGAAACACTTAACGAACGTAAGTGAGTCTTAGTGTTTCTTACGTCCGCCGAATATCGCTCCTCGAGTCCCGCTGAAGCGGGACGAGAGGTAAGACAAGGCGGACTGTTAACCTTCTTTCTCTCTTAACGCTCTTTCAACATCTCGATCAAGCGCTCTTTTTCGTAACTCTTTTCTCTTATCGCGGGTTTGTTTTGCTCGTCCCAAACCTATTTCCAACTTGATAATCCCGCGGCCTGTAGTATAACACGAGAGAGGAATCAGGGTCAATTTTCCCTGCTTTAATTTGGTCTCAAGTGAAACCAACTGATTTTTGTGCAGGAGAAGTTTCCTGGTCCTCGTTGGACTATAGTCCGGCATATTCGAGTATTCATACAACGGGATTGATGCGTTGATTAAAAATGCTTCACCAGCCAATATACGCACATGGGAAGCATCTAATTTCACTCTTCCTTGTTTAATAGACTTTACTTCAGGTCCTAATAGCTGTATGCCTGCTTCGACTGTATCCTGAATAAAATAGTCATGCCGGGCACTCCGGTTTACGTTTTTCATGATTAAATTGTATCATGCAACTTGACAGTAGGTATAAAACTTGTCATTCTGAACTTGTTTCAGAATCTCAGGGTTGTCATTCCCCCGCCGGCCGGCGGGGGAATCTAATTTCTTATAGATTCCGGGTCAAGCCCGGAATGACATTCTAGTTACTGAAATAAATTCAGGATGACAGACACTACTATTAAAGACATACTTCTCAACTTCATTTTTCCTCGCCGCTGCGTTTCCTGCGGAAAACTCGCTGCCTATTTTTGTTCGATCTGTAGTCCAATGATTCGAACCATTGGACTAACTATCTGTCCCGTGTGTACCAAACCATCTCCGTTTGGATATACGCATCCTCGATGTAAAACAAAATATTCACTGGACGGATTAACGAGCGTATTTCGTTATACCGGTCCGATTCAAAAATCAATCAAAATGCTGAAATATCGGCGAGTTACTGATCTTGTTCCGGAATTAAGCAAATTGATTATTGCTCGTATTGAACCTTTTCCTCAATATGCATTTCATAAATTCCTCAAGGTAAAACCCGTTGTTATTCCCATCCCGCTTCATTGGTGGAGAAAGAGGGGAAGATGGTTTAATCAGTCAGAATTAATCGCCGAAGAATTAGCAAAAGACTGGAATCTTGAAGTGAGAAACAACCTCTTACAACGGAAGAAACTAACAAATTCACAAGCTGGACTCAAAAAAGATGAACGTAAGGCAAACATTAAAGATGCGTTTGAAGTGAGTTCGGTTTTCGATTTGCCGTTGACGGTTGACCATGTAATTTTATTCGACGATGTGTGGACCACGGGATCAACGATGCGGGAAGCGGGAAATGTATTGAAACGTGCAGGAGTTACGAAAGTGTGGGCGTTAACAATTGCGCGGTAAATTATAAAACTATCCAACTTGCTATTAAGCCAAAAATAAGTACGCTTACCGTATCTTGAATAACCGTTGCAATCGGCCCGGCTCCTACGGCTGGATCGCTGTGTTCAAGTTTAAAAAAATGAGTAACCAGAAGAGCTATAAGTGGCGCACAAGCGATTGCTCCAAATGTTGCCAGGGAAACGGCGAGCGTGAGATCAATTGAGGAAAACCATACACTGACAATAACCGCAATTACTAAGCTTGAAATGATTCCTAAAATAATGCCGAGCAATGTTTCTTTTACTAAATATTTTTTGAAATTTGCATGACCCGATTTAAATCTCGGGCATAAATACTTTGGGTTTGCGTACCGGTTGCGTCGGCCATATAGACGACAAAAGGAATAAAGAATGCAATTCTGATATTGGTAGATAACAAATCTTCAAATCGTGAGGTGACAAAGGAAAGAATAATTCCCAAGAAGAGCCCGATCATCAGAGAGGGAATTCTCATCCGGGCCAAGCGATTTACAGAAATTATATCATCGTCTGCGTACTGATCTTTTTTCATATGCGGAGGAGGTGGGATTTGAACCCACGCGAGACTTTTTAGATCTCAGAAGTTTAGCAAACTTCCGCCATGGACCGGGCTAGGCGACTCCTCCAAATATGGCTATATCTTACCAAATAAGGATAAATATTACTACTTTTTAAGTGGAGTATTATCTTGGACGAAGTTAACGTCAGTTTTCCTAATTATGACAAATTGTTATTTCAATTTGTTTCAACTTGCCGGGAAAGGTTGTATGAGCATTATTCTCAGTTTCTCCAAAGTTCTGAGATTGCCATTTATTCTCCTCATCGATATCTCCAAATTTGGGAGTTGAATATTCGTCAAACACCACTTCTGGTTCAACTTCTTTGTCCGACATAGGTGGTAAGGTCGTCTATAATTACCCGTTCCTGTTTCATAGTATCCCGATCGCGTACGGTTACCGTATTATCCTGCAATGTATCGTAATCTACTGTTATGCAAAACGGCGTACCGATTTCATCCTGTGCAAAGTATCTTTTTCCGATATTACCCCGGTCATCCCAGGCTATGGCAGCTGTTGGCTGTCGGCTGTCGGTTTTCAGTTTTTCAAAAACTTCTCGCGCCTTATTCGTTATTTCCTCTTTATTTCTGACCAATGGAAATACAGCAGCTTTATACGGAGCCAGTTGTTTTGGCAGTTTTAAAACAACACGTTTTTTTCCATCGATTTCCCCGCCTGCATCGCTTTGCGAAGCATTGCGGGCAGGCTCTTCATAATAGGCATCAAATAATATTGCAAGAAGTGTCCGATCCATGCCAAACGTTGGTTCTAATACATGCGGGATAAACTTCTCCTGTGTCTGTTGATCGGTATAGCGCAAATCAACGCCCGATTTTTCCATATGATTCTTTAAATCAAAATCAGTCCGATAGGCAAGACCATACAGCTCTTTAAACCCAAATGGATATTGATACTCGATATCTTCCGTCCGTTTTGAATAATGTGAGCATTCTTCGTCGGTATGCGGTCGCCAGCGCAGATTCTCGGGTTTTAACTGCAAAATTTCAGTTGACCATTTCCACATCTCTTCTTTCCAGGTTTCAAATAGTTTCTCCCAGTCTTCTTTTGGATTGAAAAAGTATTCAAATTCCGCCAGATTAAACTGCAGCGTTCGAAACGTAAATTTGCCCGGCGTTATTTCATTCCGGAATGCGGCTCCTGATTGGGCTAAACCAAAGGG
>Ga0209211_10002096_pt1 | contig 35310 bp, 32 predicted proteins | sample RifGroA2_FD_183992 | JGI IMG/M metagenome (GOLD analysis project Ga0209211, IMG submission 183992) | Groundwater microbial communities from Rifle, Colorado, USA - Groundwater A2 (SPAdes) (version 2) | ecosystem: Environmental > Aquatic > Deep subsurface > Groundwater | place: Rifle, Colorado... | reverse complement strand
TTGTAATCTAATTCTTCAACAAAATCCTCTACTAAGAAGCAGACATGATCCTTTGGAATCATCTCTTTGATGTCTAAGGGAAGCAGCCAATTCTGATTTTTCTGTGTTTGTTTATACACCACAATAATCACCTCTTTCTCCGACGAGTTACAACCAATTTGCTGACGAGAATAAGTATTTAAAACTTGTGAATTGTGAGACAGTCTGAGGTATTAAGCGTAGTTTTATTACGCTTAATACCGAAATTTGCCCTAAAATGCGTAATTTTATATATCTGTGGTTTTTTTCAATCCAATAATGAATTAATTGCCCATTAACAAAACAGAAATAGAATCAATTGTTGTGCAAGAATATAAACTTAAAGGATATTCGCAAAAGACAATAGATAATTATCTGCATCACATTAAGAAATTTGTATCCTCGGGAAAACACCCAGAGAATTCCTTCTTGGATTAATAGCGAAAGATAATTCTGACGAAACAGTAAGATCTGCTAGTTTTGCAATTAAATTCTGTCTTAATACAATTAAAAAAGATAGCTCAGAAACAAAGAAATCTGAAGGATTTCTTGTTCCAGAAATGCAAGGAGCATTTCTCGGAATACAAGATATTCTTAACAATCTGCCCAATCTTAAACGGGAAAAGAGGCTTCCAGTGGTACTTTCTAAAGAAGAAATTGAATCCCTTATTTCTGCTACAAAGAACATTAATCATCGGTTAATTCTACAAATAGGTTATTCAGCTGGTTTACGAATCAGCGAGATAATAAACCTTAACTGGCGTGATCTTGATTTATAAACAAAAGTTGTGGACTTATCACATACGCTTTTTTTAAATTTCAATTTATAACTTCTACAATCCTGCATTGACAAGGTATCTTGTGTTTAATTTTATTTAATGCCTTTTTTGCCGTGTCAGCGTGCTGTTTTTCAACTCTGACTGAAAAGATTACCTGTCCTTTTTTAACTCTTGCAGCAATGCCTACTGGTTTTCCAAATGCACGAGCCATTCCTGTACTTAATCTGTCTGCTCCTGCGCCTGTTGCAAGCGGATTTTCTCTGAGAATATGATGCGGGTATACCCTTAATTTTAAATAAAAGCCAAACTTACCTAAATTTTTTTCCAATGATCTGTTACAAGTTAATCTTGCAGATTCAAGTGCATTATGCCTTAACTGCAAAGAATCCATTGCGAGAACATCTAATTGAAAAGGAAATTGTTTTGAGAGATTGCCCATATCATATCTTACGATTTTTGAAGTAGGGCTTGCCCTGACATAATTAAGCTTTCTGTACTTTGATTTTCTTGTATAAGGCCTTTCCAGGAATCTGTAAGAAACGCCTTTTCTCAGTTTTGCCATTTTACATTAAAAAATAAGAGGGTATTTATAAAGTTTATTGTTGGAATTTAAATATTGTTGAACAATATAAATTAATAAGTATGTTAAGCCTCTCTTGCCATTACTCATTGCTTATGCTTTGGTGTTCTTGTATGAAGACTGTATCTCTTCTTGAAAGTCATTATGTCTACTGAAACAGCTATCATCATGGTCAAATAACATACAAAGATAATGACACTGAATATTCTAAACACCCATAATCCTATCTGTGCTTTTATACTCGCTTCAAATATAAATGAAACAAGCATAACAAATGGCACAAGATAAAACCAATAGGTATAAGCCTTATTTGTAATTATCATGTATCTTTCGTTCATATGACCATGCAGATACATTGAATATGTTTTTAAAGTTGATCTTACGCTGAATAGATAATCAATGAACAGCAAGACAACCAGCACAAACAAAAGGTTAAACAGCCAATCCTTTTTTGGGTATGCCTTTGCAAAAACAGTGTATGTTTTTTGTTTCTTTGGAAGCTGTTTGTCTATGGTAAATGATATAATATTTTCACTTCCTTTTTTTATGTTGGTTAACTTTACTTTTGCTGCCTGCAGGTTCTTAACAGCAGTAAACGGAACATTTGAGCTCAATTGAGAGGCATCTGCCAGTATATCTTTAGGAAAATATTCATAAAATTCCAGCAAAGTGAAATAGGTTTTAGGGAGGATTGTTATTTCTATAACTGTTCTGTCTTCATAAACACTTCTCTTCATAGTTAGTTCAACATCTTCTAAAATTTCAAAATGCTTCTCTGCATTAAATCCTAATGCAGTTAAAACAGGTGTTGTTAAACTATTATCATCTGTCTCAACAATAGGATAAACGACATTAGATTGTGGTTGAACCTCTGCTTCCTGAAGCAACTCATCATTTTCAGCTATAAGATTAAAATCAATAGTATCTTCTGCTTTCTGTGGTTCAGAATCAGCTTCTGCTGCAGTATCTGCTCCAGCAGTATTATCACTTGTTGTTTCATCTGGTACGCCAATAACAGCGCCGGTAATTGTCGTTAAATCATTATTATCATTTTCAATTGAAGGATCTGTTGGCTGGGTTTGAGATTGATTCTGATTCTGCGTTTGGCAATCGTTGTCATTACTTGGAGTACAACTGCTTGGGCAGACGCCATCTCCTGTATAACAAGTATATTCGATTTTCATTGCATTTGCATTATCTTCCAAGGTGTTTCCTGTATGCTCGCAGTTTACGCAGTTTGTGAAATGCAATGCCACAACTGAATTGCTTTTAATATTATTTTTGTTCACTTTGATTTCTTTCGACGTGGAAACAGATACGCCATTAATATTATTTTCAATTGTGTTTTCTGTTATTTCAATATTTTCAGAATCAAGAACACTTATGCCAGATAAAAAATTTGAGAATTTACAGTTTTTCACGACTATATTTTTATTTTCTTTGATAATTAATCCGTCAATTACATCATTGCCTTTTATAATTGCATTATTGCAATCAAGAGTGGCATCATCTGAAATTTTCAGGCTGTCTGTCAAAGAATATTCGCTTTCACAAAGAACTATATTACCATTAATATTGTCTCCATCTATCAGTTCAGTGCAATCATAGCCAAAAACAGATAAAGATGATATTGAAAGCAGAGGAAGAGAAAGCATGGAAACCGAGAGCAGGATAACTGAAAAGAAAATCAGCGGTAAAAAGAGCGTAGATAAAAATATAGATAAATGGTTTAGTTTTTTCATAATTTTCCCTCTTTTTTTGATATTCTCTTTTTATATTCTTTTAGTCTCTGGGGCTAGTTACGATGAATTATCGCCGCTAGCACCTTTTTTAATTTTTCATGGGACGTGGACTGCGTTCCATAAACGAGTTGTGGGCGGAAAAAAAACTATTGAATAAAAAAAATTTAATTAGTCAGTTAATTCTGCTCATCTTGTGAATCATCATCCGATCTATTACTTTTAGGCAATGCGTCTTCGTTTTCTCTTCTGATTACCTTAAGCGCATCTATCTTTAATGTAATTGGGATAGGTACAGCTGCTTCTAACAGCTCAACAACAACCTCATCTTTTGTTTTGTCAATTCTTGTGATCTTGCACTTTTCTCTCTTGAATGGTCCTGAAATGATTTCTGCAATATCATTCTTTCTGATATCAAGTTCTTTTTTGACCTGTTCAAGCATGTGTTCTATTTCTTTGTATTCAATTTCATTTCTTAAAATGCCTCTTGCATAAGGAATGTTAAATCCTGCCTGTTCAGCGTCTATTCTTTTTTCTGCCTCTACGAAGATATAGCCTCTCATACCATGCGGTCTTATGACTGTGTAAACATTAAGCTTTTTCTTTACAACATTGCTTACAAGAAAATCCATAACCTGATCTTCTCTGTTTGCTGTTGTTCTCAGCGCAAAGATGTGTGTTTTTCCGTCTCCTTCACCTGATATTTCTTTTGGTTCTTCTTTTAAAATATCTCTAGATTCTTCTTTTTTATTTTTGGTTTTTTTCGATGCTTTTTTTGGTATTTCTTCTTCTTCTGTTTCTTGTGCATCGATTAATTCTTCTTTTAAATGATCTAAAGGACCAATAAATGCTTTTTTTGGTGTTTCTGTTGATGCATCTTTTGATTCTTCTAATTTTTCGTTTTCATTTGATGTTTGTTCTGTTTCATCTGCTTCATTTTCTTTAGACATATTTTTCACCATGTATTATATTATTTTCATTTGTTTTCCTAATTTTTTCCCCTGTTTTATAGCAAACACACTAAATTTTCGTTATTAGTAGTTGCGTTTGCTATAATGTCGGACATAATTACTTATCTCATTTGTTATGTCCGACAAATATAGTAACTAACACGAGTAATACAAATGTAAGGTTAGTTACTACATATTGAGCGAACTAAACTAAATTATTCGATTATTTAGTTCGCTGGCTATATCTTGTGCGATTATGACTATGACTTAATGTGTATTATGATTATGACTTAATGTGTGTATTATGACTTAACTTAATGTGTAATATCGTAAGTTTTACTATTTAAGCAGCAATATTTCAATCAACTGCACCAAAAAGCCAATTGCACCAATCAGCAAAATTCCTAAACTGCTGACCTTGACAATTGCCTTTAATTCAAACTGGTCTGGTTTCTTTGTGATCATTAATACTCTCTTGCACTCTGTAATGAAATCTTTTAATTTTTGTAATAATGATGGTTTTTGTTGAAATTCCATATCCATGATTGGTCCTCCAGTTTAATACTCTTTTTTTCAATTTTTTATTCTTTTTTAATAATCTTAATCCACAAAATCTATTCCAAGTTCGTTTTCAATTTCTTTTTTTTCTTTTTGTGAAACCTTTGTCTTCGGACCGAAAATCTGCGGTGATTTTACGCCTGTAACAATAAGCATGGTCCTTATCATATTAGACAAGTCTTCTGAAATCTGAGCGCCCCAGATAATTCTTGCATCCTCGTCTAATTTGCCTGAAACAGCCTCAACAATCTTTTTTGCCTCATCCAAAGTCATGTCAGGGCCGCCGGCAATATTAATAAGTGCGCCGTTTGCGCCGCTGATATCAGCGTCAAGCAAAGGATTGTTAATTGCTTTCTCAACAGCTTCCATTGCCCTGTTTTCTGTATCGCTTTCACCAACACCGATTAAAGCAACGCCGCCGTTACCCATTACTGCTCGTATATCTGCAAAATCCAGATTTACAAGACCTGCTTTGGTTACTAATTCAGCAATGCCTTTGACTGCATTTGTCAATATTTCATCAGCAACCTTAAATGCTGTGTGCAATGGTAAATCAGGAGCAAGCTCCAGCAATTTATCATTTGGGATAACTATTAAAGTATCAACATTTGATTCAAGTTTTTCTAAACCCATGACAGCGTTTTCATATCTTCTCTGCCCTTCCATATGGAATGGCATAGTAACAATTGCCACTGTTAAAGCGCCAAGTTTTTTTGCAACTTCTGCAACAATTGGAGCAGAACCTGTTCCTGTACCACCGCCTAATCCGCATGTGATAAATACCATGTCAGCTCCCTGAAGGGATTCTTTGATTTCGTGTTCTGCTTCTCTTGCAGCCTCTTCACCAATTCTTGGCACTGAACCAGCGCCTAAACCATGGGTAAGCTCTCTTCCCAATAAAATCTTTTTATCAGCAGTAGTGTATAATAAATCCTGAGCATCAGTATTGCATGCTACTGTTTCAGCTCCAACAACACCTATTTCTGAGATTCTGTTAATTGTATTATTGCCGCCGCCGCCACAGCCAACAACTTTGATGGATGCCCTTTGTTTGGCAAGCAATTGCTCAAGCTCTGCATCAATATCAGCAGTACCTTTTCTTTTTGCTTCTGTATGAGGTTCTTTAATCTCTATGTTAGTGCCGCTTTTATTTATTTCCATCTTTTCCACCCACTTCTTTTTAATCACTTCTTTAATTAATCTCTTTATTTGGTTAATTTATACTAAAATTATAAAATAATTGAACATTAATTGCTGTATGTATATATTTTATACATGATTAATCGCTTTTCTTAATTTGCTTCTTTATATATTTAATTATTTTATATATAATTTATTTTCTGAATATTCAAAAAAGTGTCATTTATTGGTGAAGGAAATATCAATATAGTACAAACCATAATTATGCAGATGTTTTAACTTCTTTTTTTGATTCTTCCTTCTTAATGCCTTCTTTAACAAACACTACTTTTTTTATATCTTTAATTAATAAATGTAAATGGTCGCTTAATTTCTGTTCAAATTCTTTTGGAAGATCATTATTATGCCTTATTGTTATTTCTCCATCTTTATGTTCGACTTTTGTATTTCCTCTTCCAAACTGCAGATTTACCAAACCCTGCACTTTCTCTCCTGTATCTGTAACAATTCTGTTGATTTTCACAGTGTAAACAACATCTTGTCCAGCCAAAGGATGATTAAAATCAACAAGTGTTCTTCCGCCGGTTACTGTCTTTATTGTTCCAAGCATACCATCGATATTTATCTGCAGGCCAACCTGCGGTTGGATTCCTTCTTTAGTGAACTTGTTTGTTGCAATTAACTGCACCATCTTTGCAGACTTTTTTCCAAACGCATTTTCTGGAACAAGATCAATATTATATTCTTTTCCTGTTTCTTTGCCGACTAATGCATTGTCAAGACCTTGTAGAACATGAGCTTCTCCGACGCAGATAACAACAGGCCCGTAAATCATGCCGTCTCTGTTAATCTCCTCTTTTTTTGCAATGGTTTCTGAAGTTGTGTCAAAAATCATTCCGGTTTCCTTAACCTTAGCAGTATATTCTATTTCAATGAAATCATTTTTTTTAATCATTATAATTGCCTCCTAATTCCTCTCAGATAAATTATTTATAATTATTATATCTAAAAACTAACTTAAATTTAATTTAAGCTATAATCCTCTCAAATCTAGCTCCTTAAACTCTAAAAGAACCAGATATTTAAATGAATTGCGGTTTTATTTATAAAGTTTTTGCCGGCAAATGCTTTAAATTTAAGATTTTGTTCGGATTCTTGTTTCGTTCCCGGCATGTCCAACAGAGTTCACTATGAAAATTAGGTGCTGGGTTCTAGGTGCTGGGTGCTAGTTACGATGAATTATCGCCGCTAGCACCTAGCACCCAACACCTAGCACCTTTTTTAATTTTTCATGAGACGGTGGCTGCGCCCACAAACGGGTTGTGAGCGGAATAAAAATAATAAAAAACAGGAAATTAGCTGACTAAACAGAAAAAATCAGACTCCGCAAATCTTCCGAAAAATTCTTGGCAAGATTTATTAAGAATAACTATTAATTGTTATAATATGAGGGTGTTAAAAGGCATATTCGCAAAATTCCTGTTTTTATTGATAATTGTTGGAGTATTGTATTTCTTAAAATCAAATGTTGGTGGAATAAATAATATTACTGGACTTACTGTTTTTAATAATGATAACCAAGATAATGCAAGCGGAGAAAATGTAAATGAAACTGTTGATAAATTAGTCTATGAAAATATCTCCTTGCCCAATGTTTATTTCTGTCCGAGATACAACTGCTCTGGCGTTATGGTGGATTTAATTAATTCAGCAGATGAAAGTGTTCATTGTGCATTGTTTGATTTAGACCTTTATGAAATAATTGGAGCATTGGACATAAAATATAATAATGGTATTGACGTGAAGATTGTTGTTGACAATGATAATTATAAAGAGATTAAAAAAAGTTATGGCAAGGAATTGGGTTTGGGAATGAGTGAAAATAATGGAAATAATGAAGAAAATAAAAATAATGAAAATAAAACTAACGAAAATAAGATTGATGGTTTCATAAAACAAGATAACTCTAACCAGCTCAGCCACAATAAGTTCTGCGTTGTAGACGGGAAAATTGTTGCGACAGGCTCATTTAACCCTACATTCAACGACAATAACAAAAACAATAATAATCTCGCCGTGATAACCTCTGCTTACTTATCTGAAAATTATGAAGATGAATTCGATGAACTATGGAATGGTTATTTTGGTAAAGGTAAAAAAGAAAAACAAAACAAGGTGAAATACCCAAAATTAATCTCTGCTGAACCCAATCTGTCAGTTGAAAACTATTTCTGTCCTGAAGACAATTGCGAAGAACATGTGCTTGACGTCTTAAATCAGGCAAATAAAAGCATAAGATTTATGCTCTTCAGCTTTACCAGCGATGCAATCGGCGATTTGCTGACTGAAAAACAAAGCCAAGGCATTAAAATAATAGGTGTCGTTGAGAAAAAACAAAACACAAACAAATACAGCGAATATTTTAAACTAACTGACGCAGGTATTGACATAGAATATGATGCAAATCCTTACAATCTGCACCACAAAGTGTTTATTATTGACGATGAAATTGTGATAACAGGAAGTTATAACCCAACAAATGCAGGAGATAATAAAAATGACGAGAATATAATTATCCTGCACAATAAACAAGTTGCTGAAAAGTTTATTGAGGAATTTTTGGTTGTTTCTGGGGACGTTTCGTAGAACCTCAGATATGTTTAATTAAACCAGTTTAATCGAATTTCTTTCGATTCTCGTCGGAAAATTTGCGGAAAATCTGACGATGGTTTTATTAAAGTGTAAATCTATAGCTTAAAATTGAATATAAACAAGGTTTACTCAAAAAATTTTGAAAAACCAAAAAATTTGCGGAAAAAACGTTTTTAAAGCATAAATAAATAAAAGGAACAAAAGTATGAAAAAACATACTGTTAGTACAAAAAAATAGAAAGTATTAAATATAAGTTAGGTGTATGTTATGGAAGAAGGAATAAATGAAGAAGTAAAGTCTATTGTAAGAACCTTGCTTACTCGCAAGCGCATAGGTGGTGTGCACACGCCTGAAGCACAGTTATTTAGAAAATTCAAAAACATTCATGACAAAGAAATAAGAAAAAAGATTGATGAAGATTGGAAACAACTGGAAACCTTTGGTTATCTTATCAGAATGAAGAAAAGAACAAAGAAAGGAACAGATTATCATGTCAGTTTAAATCCAAAAAGAGTGTTTGAGATAAAAGAGTGGATTGAGGGATAAAAATGAAAAGTGCTTTTTTAGAGACTGTTGGTTTTACATTTAGGAATAAAGTATTGGAATACTTTTTAATGTGCAGAGAGTTAGATATTGCAATAGCTGATGTTATTGAAGAATATAATCTTAACAAAGCTACAACCTATACAGTTATAAATGAATTATTGGCAAAAGAAATTATAAAACCGACAAGAAAGATTGGCAACACACAGCTTTATAACCTCAATAAAAATAATATTATCAGCCAGCAGCTTATTAGATTATTTGATGACTGCATAGCAAAAGTTGTGGAAGAATACAGAGAAAAAGAAAAGCAGGTTATTACAATTAAAAATAAAATTAAGGAGAAGAAGAAGTAAATTATGCTCTCACAAAATAAAATATGCATATTTAAGATTAAAATCTATTTTTAAAAAGTAAATCTAATTTTTAGTTCATTACTATTATCACTTCCATCTTTAACACATTTAATACCTGTTGGGTCAAAACCAAAAAGTAAATCTAATTTTTAGTTCATTACTATTATCACTTCCACCTTTAACACATTTAATACCTGTTGGGTCAAAACCATTTTCATATAACTTGCTTCTTTCTTTATCTAAATGCTCTTTTTGTTCATCTGTGATATAACTTGTTGCTGAACTGTGCCTTATAGTTTCGTCGATACAATCATAATCAACTTTCGAGTTAGGATTTAATCTATCCATTTCACTGGCTTTAACATAAGTAACTCCGCCCTTAATATTTTTATGACCAAAAAAAGGAGTTAAATCCTTGTCATCTTGTTCTAAAACTAAATCTGGAACACCATTCCCATCTAAATCTCCAACATCATATTGTACTTTTCCATCATATACTCTTGAAATAGAATATATTTTATTTGGTCGCCAGTTTCCCATACCATAAATAAGTGTACTTGATATTACTAATAATGAAACTGCTCCGGCAATAGGATAAAAATAGTTAATGAATTTAATTTCTATTTTTAATTTTTTGATTTTTTCTTTCAATGTTTCAGGTGTTTCTTCTTTTGTTATTATTCCTTCTGCTGCTGTTTTGTATATTCCACTTTCTGCTGCCATGATTACCACCTTATATTGTTATAATTATTTTAAAATTATTATTCTTCTATATTCCCAACTAAAGCAAGGTAATACCGCTTAATTTATAAATGTTTTAGTCAGAAGAATATAAAAGTAAGGAAATTACACCATCTTCTCATAAACATTGTCTTCTCCTATTTTTCTTAATTTTAAATCTTCTTTTGCTTCCAAGTTTGCAAGAAAATCATTGAACGCCTTTTTCCAGCCAAATTGCTCGTATACCTGCCCGTACATTCGGCCATCAAATGCAGCAGGTATTTCATACGGCTCGTCTAGAATTAACAAATCACCTTGGCGCATGTTTTTGGTTAAGTTCCATAACGCAATGTCTCTACCTGTTTCGCTTAAATGAATTAAAAGATTAAGGCAGTAAGTCACTTCATAACCACCAAGTATTTCATCGCTTAAAATATCGTGTACATAAAACTCGCATTTATTTTTAACAGATTGGTCAACAAAAAAGTTAGGATATGGAAATTTTGCATTTGTTGAAGTGAAATAGCCTTTCTCAATATAATCTGCAAGCTGTTCTATTCTTCTTTTTTGCAGCCATGTTTCTCCTCTTAATGCCTGATTTATGTGCTCTTCACTAATATCTCTTCCATCAATCTTGAAATATCTCAATCCTGCTTCTAAAGCAATTATAGCCAAAGTAAATGCTTCTTCGCCATTTGCACACGGCATTGATAAAATTCTTGCATCATAAGCATCGCTTATTTTTGGCAGGACAAACCTGTTGAAAGTAGATTCAATGTATTCCCTGAATAATCTTGTTCTTCTGGAAAGCCCTTCCTCAACAAATTCCTTTGCTAATTTTTCAGGATTTGCATTTACAATAGGCGGGCGCGATTTAACAAATCCTTCCCATGTGCCTTCAGCATAATATCTTTTCACGTGCTTGATTAACTCATCTAATGTTTGCATAAACAAAAAGAAGATTAAAGGATTTATAAAGAATTATATAATTAGGTAGATAAATCTCTAAATAAATATGTTTTTGATTATACTGTGTTTGATTGAACGAGTTGTAATCAATTACAAATAATGCTTTTATCTCGTTCCTAGGCGAAGCCACCCGTCTCATGAAGTTTAGTTTAGATTTTCTTTACGACGTAAAAACTCTAAAAAAATAATCATGAGACGGTGGACTGCGTCCCATAGCGGACGAATTAAATAATCGTATAAATTTGTTTAATTCGTCCAATATAGCAAACATAACGAGTTACTACGAAAAGTTACTGTATTTGCTATACAAACTGGTTGTGAGTGGAATAAAGATTGAGAGAAACAGGAAATCAGCTAGACCAATTACAAATATTTTGAAAAATCAATTTTGTCAATCAAAATTTTGAACCAGTAAGTATATTTGTCAGGATTTCTTTGAATATCTTTTTTTAATTCATCCAGCGCTATAAATTTATATTCTTCAATCTCTTTTTTGTTAAACATTATATTATTCTTATTCTTCTTTTCATCATTATGATTATCCTTATCTTGATTATTCTTCTTGTCATTATTCTGGTTATTATCATTTATTCTGTCGTCATAGAATCCAACAAATACATGATCAAATTCATGCTCTGTCAAACCATTTTTAAATGCTTTTTTGTAAATAAATGAATGAATTTCCTTTATCTCACAATCAAAGCCAAGTTCTTCTTTTAATCTTCTGTGCGCTGCATCTATTGTTGCCTCGCCTTGTCTTGGATGGCTGCAGCAGGTGTTTGTCCACAAACCAGCAGAATGATATTTGTCTAATGCTCTTCGCTGGATAAGAAGTTCTCCTTTTGGATTAAACACAAAAACAGAAAAGGCTCTGTGCAGTTTTCCTTCTATATGAGCTTTTTGTTTTTCTTCTGTGCCTATTTCATTGTCGTTTTCGTCGACTAAGATTACTTGTTCTTGCATGTTATTTCACATAAAAAAGTTAATAAATATAAATATTAATGATATTTTTTCATTCATAGTCAAAATAGTTGACTGATAAAAAACTCAATAGATTTAAATCTTCCTAAACCCTCCTCTTAAACTTTTTTTCCAGCTCTTCTATCGGAAAGCATATTATTATTGGCCTTCCATGTGGGCAAGTGTTTGAATTCTCGCATTTGAATAAATCTTCAAGAAGCTTTTGGATTTGAGGCATTTCAAGAACATCATACGCTTTAACAGCGCTTCTGCATGCTGCCATTGCAATGCGCTCTTCTTTTATCTTTGAAAGCTTGTCATATTCATTATTATTCATCTCGTCAATTATGTCGTTGATTATTGCTGGTGTCTGCTGCTTTGAAAGAATGCTTGGCAGCGCCCTTATAACATAAGTTGTCTTGCCAAATGGCTCGATTAATATTGCCATTTTTTTAAACAGCTCAATATTCTCGTCAATAATTATCTTCTCATGGGGATTTGCCTCAAAAACAATAGGAGAAATAAGCTCCTGTACTTGTATTATTTCATTTTTATATTCCTTCAAAAATTTTTCAAACAAAACGCGCTCATGCGCAGCGTGCTGGTCTATCAGGAGCAAACCATCATTATCTTCGCCAAGAATGTAAGTATTATGAAGTTTTCCTATCAGCCTGATCTTTAAATTATTTGATCCCTTCTCGCTGTTTCCAATAATCTGTCCTTCTTTTTCTTCTTTTAAATTGCCTGAGCTGCTTAAACTATTTTTTGAATTATCATTTCCAATTTTTGAAAGATCTTTTAAAGAGGATTGTGTTTTGCCAAAATCCTCTAAATTAGTGATAACCACCTTTTGGCTTAAACCTTTTGTTTTTATCTCGTCAATCAACGGCATAAGCTCCTGCTCCATCATGGCAGAAAGAACTGCGTTTTTCACAGCGTGATACATTTCCTGCTCTTTTTCTATTCTTATTGTATATTTTTGCGGGTGAACATTGACGTCAATCTTTTTAGGCTCAATCTTTATATCGAGAATAAATATTGGATGCCTACCGTGAAACAATAATGCCCCATACGCGTCATAAACTGCTTTTTGGATTAGTGAATCGCGGACATATCTTTTGTTAACAAATATGCTTTGATATGTTCTGTCGCCTCTTGTCATATCTGGCCTTGATGCAAAACCCATGATTTCCATATCAAAGAATGAAAAATTAATAGAGATTAATGATTTGGTTATTGCTCTTCCATAAACTGTTGCAACATTTGCCAATGTATCTGTTGTTGACGGCGAGTCAATTGCCAAAGAATCATTATGAATGAGCTTGAAATGTATTAATGGATTTGCGAGAATGTATCTCGTGACAATATCAACAATATACTTAAATTCTGAGGCAATTGATTTCATGTGTTTTTTTCGTGCAGGAACATTAAAAAAAAGATTATTCACCTCGACAATTGTACCTGTATTTGATGCTGTTGGCTTGTTTAGTAGGATTCTGCCGTCTTCAACCTCAATCATTTGGCCGTCAGAAGATTCTTTTATCTTGCTGATGATTTTTAAGTAGCTCACTGCACCGATGCTTGCCAATGCCTCTCCTCTGAAGCCAAGCGTGGATATATTGAAAAGGTCGTCAGCAGAAAGGAGTTTGGAAGTAGTATGGCTTTTGACTGCGATAGCAAGGTCATCTTTTTCAATCCCCAAGCCATTATCTGTTATTCTTATGAGTGATTTACCTCCTTCTTTTATCTCAATAGTGATGCTTGTTGCGCCTGCATCCATGGAATTCTCAATAAGTTCCTTGACTACGGATGCTGGCCTTTCTATAACTTCACCTGCTGCAATTTTGTTGATAAGATGTTTATCCAATTCAATTATTTTTGGCATTGATGCAAGAAATATTCAGGGATTTTAATGTATTGTTGTGGTGGGGAATATATAAGCACGGACATTAATGATTGAGTATAAATTCCGTGCTTATATTCGTGGACTTTAACTAAATAGATACAGATATTAAAGTCCACACTATATGAATAGAAGTTAGTTGGGTTTAGCAGAGACAAAGAGGTAATACCCGCTTTAAATATATACTAAAAGTGATTATTTTCGTACAAATTAATCACTTTTAGTATATTTATAAGGAAATGTTTAAAAACCCAACTAAATTACCTTATTCCATGCATATAGCAGATAGCAGGATGAGATTAACTGAAGATACTATTCTTGAAGCACTTAGTAACCATAATAATCGGAGTCATGAAAAAAAAGAAAGAAGATTTAAGCTTGGCTTGTATTGTTATTTCAAACTGTCTCAAATAAGAATTCCTTGGGTTAAACAATATGCTAAATCTATTTTTAGACTTCATAGTGAATTATTAGGAAGTTATGCAACTACTTTTTACATGGGCAACAATCAGTGGGTAACTTGTGATCATCCGATAAGATATCAACCAAAAGAATGCGAAACATATGAAGATGTATTAAGAACATTTGTTGCACTTACTCACTCGCCAACAAACTTTGCAGAAGCAACTGGAGAGCCTCTTCCAGAACATGGAGATAAAAGATTAAGAAATACTGTTGCTGATAAAGATTATTTAATTATAACTGCTGAAACAAAAGGAGTAAAACCATTAGAAGCTGAAATTGGAATACATGAATTTGAGCTTGTGCCTTGCATAATGATCGGTTACCAATGTGTTTTTAAGCATTATAGTGACCAAATAATGGCAAGCTTCACAATTGTCAAATTCTTCAAACACAAAGCAAAACTGTTATTTCCTTGCGGAGAAAATGGCAACTCCGGGAGCCCATTATTTGACCTAGAAGGAAGATTAGTAGGTTTATACCCTAGCAATTACATGATAGAATTAGCAAAGGATTTTGGAAGATATGTTAAATGAGACGTACCAAAACATTGGCGTAGGTACAGCTTATGATGGAAATTATTACCTTTCAACTCAGACTTTTTGGTGATTAATTCAATATTAACTTAATTATACTTAAATTTCTCCGTAAACATTTCGGTTTCATCAAAAGAGGTTCGATAATTTTTTCATGCTTTAAATATCATTTTCAGAAAACATATACTAGAACTCTTTCTCGTCGGAAAATTTGCGAAAAAATCGGCGATGGTTATAATAAGGAGTAGTGCTATAGTTAATTTAGCTGAAGAAAAATAACTCAGAAAAAATAAAGAGTGCCTAAAAGGCAGGCACTATCTGAAAAACAAATGAGCCCATCCAAAGTATTAATATCCAAACAAGTATATAAAAGTTTTGATTGTGCAAAGCCGAGGTAGCCTAATCGGTATGGCGCCTGTCTGAAAAACAGGTGGGCCCATCCAAGCCCTTGTGGGTTCAAGGCTTTTGAGTGGGGAAGTGAATCTCCCGCCCTCGGCGCACATTATTATGTGAAACGTAAAAAGTAAGTAATAGAAAAGAAAGGCAGAACTAAAAATAAAGAGTGCCTAAAAGGCAGGCACTGTCTGAAAAACTTTTCAGCAAAACATTTATATATTAGTCCCTCTAAAGGGTACTATTATGCCGATAAAAAGCAAGGAAAATAATCTGTTAGAATTGTTTTTTAATTATCCTACAAAACACTGGCATTTTGAGGAGATATTAAGACAAAGCGGTTTGAGTAGAGATAAAGCTAATAAATGGTTAAAAAGATTCATGAAAGAAAAATTAATAAAAAGAGTTAAGAAGAAAATGGAAATGCCTTATTATACTGGAAATCATGAACACCCTAGTTATAGAAATAGAAAAAAGCTGTACGCATTAACACAATTTTATGAATCTGGCTTTCTTGATCATCTTCAATCACTGAAAAAAGCAAAGACTGTAATCTTATTTGGAAGTATGGCAAGATCAGACTGGTATTCTGAAAGTGATATTGATGTTTTTATTTATGGAAAAAGTGATGAATTTGATAGATACAAGTTTCAGAGCAAGCTAAAAAGAGAAATACAATTGTTCACTGCTGATTCAAAAAAAGAACTTAGAAAAATGGGGAGTGGATTATTAAAAAATATTGTATGCGGCAATTTTATCAAAGGAAAATTAGATTTCATTGGGGTGAGTTTAAATGGTTGAGTATAAGGACAATAATATAGCATATAATGAGTGTGTAGCAAATGGTTTTATAATTCATAATGAAGAGATTCAGATGGAAAAAATAAAAACAAATCTAAAAGTATTAGAAGAAGATATTGAGACAGCAAAGCTTGCATTGAGTAAGAAAAATTATAATTCAGCATATAAGCTTTATTATGATGCGCTGCATGGCCTTGTTGAAGCATTCTTGTGTTTTGATAAAGTCAAATCCAAAAATCATCAGTGTCTTTTTGCTTATCTTTGTCATGAGCATCCTTAACTAGAGCTTAGTTGGGATTTCTTTGAAAAAGTAAGAACCAAAAGAAACGGAATTAATTATTATGGAACACCAGTGACTTTTGATGACTGGAAAGTCGTTGAGATTCAATTTAACCTTTACATTAAACTGCTTAAGGGGAAGATTTTAGAGAAGGTTTAAAAACCTGAAATGATTTCTTTGTGTTTATGGGAAGGATTTAAATAAAAGCTTTCAACCATTGTTATAATGATGTTTTCAAGAAGAAATTTTATTAAATTAACTGCATTAAGTACTGGTGTTTTTTTATTTGATTGTGGTTCAACACGAAGAAGTGTAAAAAAATCAGCAATGTATAATAATTCTATAGATACTTTAATCTTAGACTTTGATGGTACTCTTACAAACATAGAAAAAGAAGCTAAGCCTTATGTTGAAGGTTTTTGTAAATGTCTTGGTAGAGAACTCAAATTAAGCCAAAGTGAAATAGAAACATATTGGAATGAAGCAAGAGCCAAAATTCTAAAAACCCCTGAAAAATATGGTTGGGAATTAGACGGAATAATTGTGGCTTCTGCTACTTCTGATCCGATTATGACTTGTTATCCAATCACTGACGAAATTTTAAGTAAATTGGGAACAAACTTGTCTGAACAAGAACGAAGAGCTTTACTTGCAAAACTATATTTGGAAAACTATCCTAAGATGAGCGAATCATTTAAGGAAGGAGTTGATGAATTCTTATCTGAAGTTTGGGATTTATTTGAAGGAAATGTTTATGTAGTAACAAATTCATCACCTGATAAAGTAGAGAAAAAGATAAGCCATCTCCATTCAGATCATTCTCGTATTACAATTATCGGTGGGGCAAAGAAATATGTAGTTGTTAATGATTGGGAAGCTGTTCCTCAAACAATAACTATTTCAGGTTTAGAAAGACAAGTTTACTTAAGAAGGCAACATTATGGAAACATTTTAGATAAGATAATGAAAGAACAAAATACAAATGCATCTAGAATTACTGTTATTGGAGATATTTGGGAACTAGACTTAGCATTACCTCAATACTTAGGTATGAACATTGGTTTCATTCCTAATAAAACAACACCACAATATGAGAAAGAGGTTGTTTTAAATTATAAAAGTGGGTTTATTGCTAATGGGTTGGAAGAGGCATATAAAGAATTGGTGAAGAAGAAATAAAATAAGAAAAATAATAATAGTATAAGAAGAGTAAGAGAGTGTAATGATTTTTGTTTAATATATCCAGTGCTAAACCCTCCCCCCAAAATATCCCTCAACCAGCTTCATCATGTTTTCCTCGTCGTGAGTCTTCATTATGTCTACTCTTAGCTCTTTTGCGCCGTTCAGCCATTTGCAGCTCCACATTACATGCTGTTTTAATTCTGAGAATTTCTGCCTTTTTTGTTTATTATGATAATAATCTATAAACTTTTTTATGCAGTCATACCTTTCTTTTGTCGTCGGCCTGTATAAATTGCCATTAAATTTTCCATTATTATAATATTCTGCGCATTCTTTGAAGATGAAAGGATAGCCCATTGCTCCTCTTCCAATCATTGCCATGTCGCACTTTGTTCTCGTCAGCATTGATTCCGCAAGTTTTGCGTTTGTAATATCGCCGTTTCCAATAACAGGAATGTTCAATGTTTCCTTTAATTTCCTGATTAACCCCCAGTCTGCTTTTCCAGAATAAACCTGTGTCCTTGTTCTTGCATGCAATGCTATTGCAGATGCTCCGGCGTCTTCTATCATTTTACCGACTTCAATGCAGTTTATGCTCTTTTCATCCCAGCCAGATCTTATTTTCGCTGTTACTGGCTTGTTGGTTGAATCAACAGCAGCCTTTACTATCTTTGGTATCTTGTCAGGATGCTTCATTAAATATGCGCCCATTTTCAGGCCAAGAACATCGCCTTCAGGACAGCCAAAGTTTAAATCTATAATATCTACAAATGGCACATCTCTCTCAATAATCTCAACTGCTTCTTTGATTGTTTTTTGATCATTGCCGATTAATTGAATCGCAAGTGGTTTCTCATTTTCAGAAAACTCAATTAACTCAGGCAGTTTTTTCTCTTTAACCAGCCAGTTTACATGAATCATTGGAGAATAGATTAATGAAGCGCTGAATTCTTTGCATAATAATCTAAAAGCTAAACAATTCACCCCTTCCATTGGCGCAAGGACAAACGGATTTTTTAGTTTGATATTGCCTATTTTTAATTTAGGTTTATTTATGGTAGGCTTATCTAATTTATGCGTATCCCATTCATGTTCACCCAATTCTTCTGCTTCGGGTTTAAGTTTGCTGCTTTTTAATATATTTGGCATATTATCACTTAAGAAACAGTGTATGTTTAAAAAATTAATGTCTTTTTTTAAAAATTTAATTGAAAGTTTATATTTCTATAGCTTATTAATCTCTTTTTCTCTCTCACTCACTCATATTTCTCGCTCACAATCATATTTACCGCCATTAACACGAACTAGGGACGCAGTCCCACGTCACATGAAAAGAAAATAAAGTAAGATGGTAGGAAGGTATGATGGTTTGATGGTAACGACTGATTTACGTCGTTCCATTCGTAGTACCTTCAGACCATCAAACCATATTACCATCTTACCATTTCTTCATGAACGTGTCCAATCAGGTAGGAACTAAATAATCATAAGACGTATGGCTGCGCCAAAGAACGAAATAAACAAATAAACGCTCCAAATTAAATAATAATTTAAATAAGTATGATTTTATAATGTCAAATGTATGTTTATAATTTTAAACTGTATTAAAAGGTGAAAACATGGAAAAGAACGAAAAACTCAAGAAAAATTCAGAACAAGAACTTAAAAAAAACTCAAAACAAGATTTATTATCTTTGAATGATGTAAGCACAGAGTTTATTTTAGATGTTATTGAGAAAGCAATTGACATCAAAAAGAATCCTGAGAAATATTCATCTGCGCTGAAAGGAAAAACCTTGCTGATGATATTTGAAAAGCCCAGCCTGAGAACAAGAGTCAGCTTTGAAGTGGGAATGACACAAATGGGAGGGCATGCGATTTATTATGACGTCGCTACAAGCCCTTTGGGGAAAAAAGAAACCATTGAAGACACTGGAAAAGTTGTTTCCAGATATGTTGACATAGTAATGGCAAGATTGTTTAAATTTGAAGATTGTAAAAAATTAGCTGAAAATGCAACAGTTCCTGTAATCGATGCATTAAGCGACATGAATCATCCCTGTCAGATATTGTGCGACCTTATGACAATTAAAGAAAAGTTGGGGAAATTAAACAACAGTGTAAACAACGATGTAAACAGTAATGGGCTGAAAGGTCTAACACTTGCATATCTCGGAGACTGTAAAAATAATGTAACATACAGCCTGATGCATGGCTGCGCGCATGTTGGCATGAATATAAAAGTTGCGTGCCCAAATGACAAAGAATATATGCCAGAACAGAGAATTGTCGACGAGGCAAGAATGATTGCAAAGAAAAACATCAAACTTTATGGTGAAATAAAAATTGAAGTTCTGCATGACGCAAAAGAAGCAGTGAAAAATGCTGATATTGTTTACACAGATTCTTGGATGAGTTATCATATCCCAAAAGAGTTAATGGAAGCAAGGAAACAAAAACTAATGCCGTTCCAAGTAACTGCACAGCTTATGAAATATGCGAAACCAACCTCAGTGTTTATGAATTGTCTGCCTGCAATGCGTGGTATGGAGCAGACAGCTGAAGTTGTTGACGGCGCTCAAAGTATCGTATTCGATCAGGCAGAGAACAGACTGCATGCGCAGAAAGCAATAATGCTGAAATTGCTGGGGAAGATTTAAATTTTTGTTATTTTGTTATATTTTTTATATCTCTTTTTTTTATTTGTTTAGTTCTTGGCATGTCCAACAAAGTTCACTAAGATAGAATAGTCATTCGTTCTTCGTTTTTCGCTCTTCGTCATTCGTAACTAAGAACGAAAAACGAAGAACGAATAACTAAACATGAAGAACGAATAACTAATAATTTTTCATAAGACGGTGGACTGCGTCCCACAAACGAGCATGATGCTGAAAATATGTTGTGAGCGAAAAAAAGAAATTAAGAAATAGGGAATCAGCTAATAAATACTTTTTTTTAGTTATTTACTTAATGAAGAAAAGTTAGTTTAAATTTCGATCGTAACAGTTATCTATTAAGCAGTTAGTGGATTGAACTTGAGTTGGCAAAGGTTCTGGAGATAATAATTTTTTTATTCTTTCACTTGTCTCCTGAAAAATATTTTTATCTGGGGGGCTTGGCATATCACTTTTAGTTAAATACTCTGCAAATGTGTAAAGAAGAATAGAAGGAGCCTCTATCAAAGACCCTACCAAAAAAATATTAAAAAATGATAACTCTTTATTAGTATTCTCTTTATAATAAGAATAACCAATTGAAAAAGCTGAAAAGCCAATGGATAAAAAGCCTATTCTCATAAGCTTGCCAAGTTTTTTTCCAAGACCCAATGCTTCAAATTTATTCTCTTCTTCTAACGGCGTTTGATAAGAATGTTGCTTTGAAGATGAAAAGGCGTCTGTACCTAATGGAATCACACCTAAATGTCCGCATAATGCACTTAACCCAAATCCTACAGCTGAGGCTTTGTAAATGATGCTGGCTAAATTCTTGTAGCTGTCTCCTGTGAGAAGTTGATATAGAACACCAACTTCTTTTGCTGCCTTTATCATAAAATTATCAAATCTAGTTAAATAACTTCCATCATCTGGATAAAACTTATCTTCTAGAGACATGATAAGCAAAAAGAATCTGTTTTGGTTTTTAAATATTTCCTAAAACTGGCCAGTCTGAATAAACTTCTGCATCAATTTTTCAACAACAACTTGCTGGGAATATCCTTTTCTTCCGCATGCTTTGACAAATTCGTCGTATACATGCCTATCAACATTATAATCCAATCTCATCTTCTGTGCATCTTTTGGGCTTGCTGCCATATTATCACCTTACAGTTATATACTATTTTATTATTTAATATGAACATAAAACAATTATCTTATTTATAAATTTGATTATAGCAACTTACTTTAATCTGTATTATTAGAAAAGGATATAAATTATTGGACATTTGTGTCCTTTTCTAAGATAGTAAAATATACTAAAAGTCCTTAGCTTCCGAACAAAAAACAAGGACTTTTGTATATACAAATGGAATTAGTTTGTTCGAAAACTAATTCCATTTAGTATACATAATTAATTGTCCTAAAAGTTGTGTCTTTTACTCTCTCTCCCAAAAAACATTTAAATTTAGTTACTATTCCTTAATACTATTCATTACCTAAAGTTATAATCTGGTAAAAATGGCAAAAACCATAGAACAAATTACTGAAGAAATAATTAATAAAAGACCAACCTTATTAGTAAGAATATTAAAAACCCCAATTACGTATTTAACTGCTTCACTTTTATCTTTGCTTTCTTGTGAAGCTAACCATGGAACACAAGTATTACCTTCTAATTCAGGACAAGAATGTTTAGGACAAAATTGTTATGGAACGAATGGAATAACAAATACCAAACCAAGCAATAAAGTGATGGATCAGAGTACAGCTTATTATTTAGATTCAATTTCTGCAGATAAAAGCACTTTAATTTTTAATGCACAATCAACTTACGCCCAAAATTTAATTCAAGGCGACCTTATTATTGCAGGTATTACTGACAAGACACAAGAAGGTTTATTGCGCAAAGTAACTTCAGTTACAAAAAACTCAAGTCAAATTGTTGCGTATACAGTGCTGGCAACTTTAGAAGATGCTGTTCCTGAAGGTACAGTTCAGCTTTTTTTTAGTCTTTCTACTGGCAATGCTAAAGCTGACTCTGCTATAGATAATTTTGATGACGCACAATTTGATAGCACACAATTACCATTATCCTTTTCAGGTGGGCAAATGTATGAATTTGATCATAAAGAGCTTTTCTCTGGAATTTATCTTGATGGGAGTATGCATATTGCAGTCAATGCAGATTTTCAATTTACAAACAGTACTTTATACGGAACAAAAGAAGTGCGTTTTGTAACAAAAGGATTGGAAGAATTGGAATTAATTGTTAGTGGAGAATTTCACGCGGGGATAAATAAAGAACTTCCACCAGTAGAATTGGTAAAATTTCCTCCTGTTGTAATCATTCCGCCAGGATTTGTGTTTCCTGTAGTGATTACCCCTCATTTAACCTTAAATTTTGGCGTGAGTGCTAATGGAAATATCAGCGCGCAAACCAGCATTACTCAATCTTTAGTTGTAGACGCAGGTTTAGAATATAAAAATAATACTTGGTCAAAAATTCAAAACATTCAGCCAGAGTTCAGCTCAACAATCCCAGAATTTACTGGAGTTAGCGGTGATTTTACTGTGTATGTCAAACCTCAACTTCTTTTAGACTTTTATGGGTTAGATGGGCCTTATATTGCACTTAAAGGTTATTTACTGGCATTAGCTGAGGTTACTCCGTCTGACAATGTTTCATGTTCTATTGTTGCAGGTATAGATGCATTAGTTGGTGTCCATATTGAAATTATCAGTAAAACGTTGTTTGATTATGAAGCATCAGTCTATAAATATGAAAAAGAGATTTTTAATTGTTCCAATACTTCACCTGATTGTACTTCTCACAATTCTTTTATTTGCGGAGCAGAAGAAAAAAAAGTTTATTGGCTTGACTCATGCGGAAATATTGAAGAAGCAGCCATAGTTTGCGAAGGAGATTCATATTGTTTTAATGGTGAATGTGTAATAAGTCAACAAACATGTGAAGATGAATGTGATATATTTAATGAAAAATCATGCTCAGGTAAAAACGTAATGACCTGTAATTATAATAATAGTACTGGATGCTTGGAACTGATAGTGCAGGAGAGTTGTGAAGGTAATGAAAAATGTGAGGGCGGTGAATGTGTTCCTGAATCAACAATCTGTGTAGATGAATGTAATAATTTTGGAGAAAAGAAATGTTTTAATAATGGATGGAAAGAATGTGGGTTTTACGATTCTGATAATTGTTTAGATTGGAGTGTATTGAACAATTGTGAAAAATGTATTGCTACTGATGATATGAATGAATTAATTTGTGTTGTTGATTCTTTTTCAACACCAGGAAATGCAAGTTGGGGATTAACATGGGATGGAGAATATCTCCTAAATGTCGATGCTGGGAATAACACTGTTTATAAAATAACTACAGATGGTCAAATAATCGCCTCTTTTTCAATCATTCCAGAACCAAGAGGCATTGCTTTTAATGAACAGCAGCTTTGGATAAGTAGCTCAAAAGTAGATGATGGAGATGAAGGTCTCGACACAATAATTTATCAAACTACACTCAATGGAGAAGTTTTAAATAAATTTAATTCTGGTGTCTATGCTTTAGAAGGGATTGCATTTGACGGAGAAACTTTATGGTTGGCAAGCTATTGGGATAACACTTTTTATAAAATGAATTTACAAGGGGAAATTAAATCACAAGTTACTACTCAAATTGAGGAGCCGTATGGTCTTGAAGATCTAAGCTTCCATGAAGGTTTTATTTGGTGTTCTGTTGTTTATTTGGGAAATAAAATCTACAAATTGAACAATAATGGCCAAGTGATTAATTCATTTGAAGCACCAGGCGGAAAATATGGTAATAACGCTGGTTTAACATGGGGCGGAGAATATCTTTGGACTTCTGATAGTGAGACTGATAAAATATACAAAATCAAATTAATCAACTAAAATCATTCATGAACGAAATCCCTTCGGGCAGGAACTAAATATAAACTAATTATAAAAACAAATAATAATAATCAATTTACTTACCTGCTAGAATCAGCCTGTCTTTCCAACTCATTCTTCTTTGCGATTGCGTTAGACGACATATTAAGAGTATAAGCACAAATTATCTCATCAGCTAAAGTATCAACAATACTTTTCTTTGAGTTAAAACTTCTGTGATATGAGCCTTGCACCATTAATTTCAGCGCTAAATCAATTCTTCTTTGCGGCGAGCATTCAATTGCCTTTGGATATCTTGCTCCGCCGTATTCAATAGTGATTATTTCTTCTCTTGGCGCAGCATTTTCCAATGCTTTTACAAATACTTCAACAGGATTCTTTCTGCTGCTCAATCTTCAAGAATGCTTTTTGTACGATACCATAAGCAGTCTGTGCTTTGCCAGTTATATGATAACTTGATTTGAAATGTTTCCTGCTTTTATGCCCTGGACCCATTAGCTTATTCATTAATCTCTCTACAATGTTTACTCTTGATTTATGAAATCGGTTGCCGGCATACCTTGCTCCTGTTCTTAATACTAAAACAGGCCTTAAACTAACATAATCTTTTATACCTGGGTCTTTTACACTTATTCCTTCTGTGCCCCATTTGTTGAATAATTTCATTTCCATTTTTGATCATCAAATCAGGTATTAAACTATTTTTTTATTTTTGTTTTTATTTATTTTCTACTTACTTATTTACGTGCTTTCTCAATCTTGCCTTTTAATAATGCATCTAAACTTTGATCATTAACTTTAATAACACACCATCTTACACCAGGAATATCGCCTTTTGCCCTTCCCATCTTTCCGCCGATACATTCTACAACAACTTCATCGTGCTCATCAATCATTTTTGTTGCGCCGTCTCCTGGGAGAAATGCTGTAATTTGTTTTCCGTTTTTAATTAATTGTACACGGGCGCATTTTCTCATGGCAGAGTTTGGCTGTTTTGCCTCTAACTGCACTTTTTCAAGAACAATGCCTTTAGCCTGAGATGCTGATTTTCCCAAAGGATTGGATTTTTCCTTTAATCCTCTGACACTTCTCTTTAATCTTTTATCATATAATCTAAATCTTGCTCTTCTCTGTTTAAGCTTTTTTGTTGAATTTAATCCCTTTGATTTATGTCCCATGTTTTTACCTTTGATTTGCTTATTTATACTAAAAGTGATTAATTTTCGAACAAATTAATCACTTTTGTATATACAAAAGTGCAAAATAATGTTCTCGATTATTTTGCACTTTTAGTATATTTTTTAATTATTAATTTTTTAGTTATTAATTGATTCTTACTGATTATGTTATGATCTTTTATACATTTAGTATATCTTATGATTAAACGACTTTAATCTCTTTAATGTTGTCAAAATATCGCTTGACAATTTCTTCATAATTTCTTAAGTTGGAAGCAGACCTTCCAATCAGATACCCACGTGTTTTACTATCTGTAGGCTCTAATATGATTGTGTCTTCCTGAACAGTTACACTCATAACTTTCAGCGGATATATAAGGTTTTCTATAAATCGCTCAAGTTCTGGATTGTATTCAATGATTTTAATCTTTCTGTTAAATGCCTTTTCCAGCATCTTAATATTTATGGCATTTCTGCCGATTGCCCTACCGATTTCATTTTGCTCGACAACAAATGTCAGCAGTGAATTACTATCAATGAAGCAGTCTTTTAAATTTGCCCTGGTGGTTTGCTGAAAAATATTCATCAAACCCATCAGTTCCATATTATATTTAATCTTCACTGAATGTACACCTGATTTTTTGTTTTTTTAGGTTTCATCCATAAATTCCACTTTTTGAAAAAATATTGTATGAGCAAAACCTAACAACAACAATGGCACGGACGGATTTTACTTTGTAAAATCCTACTCGGCTCAGCTTATCAGCTTCGCCTCGCCCGGCCATGTTGTTATTTTTTGCAGTGAAACCAAAATTTAATCAATTTTTGGATGAAACCACATTATTATACGCGGTTACAATTATGCTTTCATTAATCCTATAACGCTTATGAAAAATGGTTTTTTGCACATAGTGCCCAGTTCATCGTTTGGATAATTTAATGAAACAACTTTTACTTTATTTAGTTTTGCATAATAATCAATGTCTTTCCTAACGCTGTCAGGAACATTTACACTAACAAATATTTTAGCAAGTGTTCCTCTTCTTAAATTTTTGATAGTTACAGCTGTACCTAAAACTGCTTTTTTCTGCTCAATACTCTTCTTGATTTCTTCAATGTTTTTGTCTGCTTCTTTTGTTTTTGCCATTTTAGTATATATTATTTGATTTTATTGTGATATTCCTTAGCATTTATGCAGGCTTTTTAAATTTTACCATATTAGGTGCTGGGTTCTGGGTGCTGGTGGCGATAATTATCGTTGCTAGCACCAAGCATCTACTTAGATCCTAACTCCTGCACTTATTATTGAAGGTTTTGAATAATTTATAAAAATCCTCAAAACCTTTAATAGAGCCGCTTTGAAAATCAAATAAAAAGAGGGTTATTCAAAGCTTTCTATTTAATATCTACTTCGCCTTTTCTCCTTTCTCGTTTTCCAACACAAGTTTAGGCATACCGCATCCAATTGGTATAACCTGATTTAACATTACGTTTTCTACGACGCTGTTTAAATGGTCTCTTTCTCCTGAAATAGATGCGTTTATTATATGTTTCAATGGTGTCTCAAATGAAGCTCTGGCTAATACGCTTGATTTCTCGCTTACAACACCATATCTAGTGATACCTTTTACTGCGCCTGAAATGCACATGATATCTGCGACCAACATAATATGTCTTACATCTACATTTAATCCCTGAACGTCAATAACCTTTTTTACCTCATTCAAAACAGATTCTCTTGCTGCTTCTATGCCGAGGATTTCAGATATTTCTAAACTATCGTTGCTTATTGTTCTTGTTGCATCAACTTCTTCCATTTCTAAAACTACTTTTAGATTTGTTCCTGCAGTAATAATTATATACTCTTCTCCTTTTTTAACAGGAAGAACCTGAGTAATGCCTTTAATCCCTGAAACATACATCTCTTTTAACTTTTCTTTTGCTTTGAAAAGAGAGTTAACTGTATCATCCTTTCCTCTCGGCTTAACCACAATAAGTTCATCATTTTCTTTTACAGTAAATCCTTTAAGGCTTGCGTCCATGATGCTTATTAGCTTCTTTCTTGTAATATGAAGCAGGTCCATTTTTTCTTTGTCAAGGCTGATTTCAATTGAAGAATTGCCAATATTAACTGATATTTCTTTTATGCATTCTCTTAATTTTGTCTCTTTTACATTTTCTGCAAATTCTTTTATGCCTTTACCTTTATTCAAAGGTGATTTTAGATAAATCTCCATCATTGGTGTTGAAAGTGATTTGCTGCAATCCAAAATTTCAATGATTCTTGGCAAACCCATTGTAACGTTCATCTCTGATACACCAGCAAAGTGAAATGTATTCAGTGTCATTTGTGTTCCTGGCTCACCAATTGATTCTGCTCCAACCAAACCAACACATTCTCCTGGAGAAACCTTCATTGTATTATATTCTTCCAAAGTTTTATCCAATATTTCTTTTAGTTTTGATTTAGAGATATTTGAAGGAACTGCATCCTTAATCTCATCTAATACCTTTTGTGGTAAAAGTTCTGAATATTCTTTGAGTAATTCTTCGTCCATTTTAAACGCCTCGTCTTGAATTTTTAAGTTGACTTTGTTTCTTGTTTTATTATTATTACTTCAGTATTGCTTTTTTATTTTTTAAATTGATTTTACTTTTTTAATTGCACTCTTTTTCAATATCATTTTCTTATTCTAATACTGAATTAATAATTCTTTGAACATTAAGCTTTCCGCCTTCTGTTTTTGAAACATCAAGCTTGTCTTCACCATAAGTAAATTGAATGATGTTGCCTGTTGCGTCTCTTACTGTTTCATCATATTCTACCCTTACATCTTGCATTGCGTTGGCAAGTCTTCTGTAAAGGTAACCTGATTTAGGTGTTCTCAATGCTGTATCCATCAGTGAATCTCTTCCTGTCATTGCTCCAAAGAAAAATTCTGAAGGCGACAATCCTGATTTAAAGCACCCTTTGATAAATCCTCTTGCGCTTGGGCTTAAATCCCCTTTCTTAAAGCATGACATTGTCCTGCCTTTATATCCTTTCTTAATTCTTTGTCCTCTCAAAGCCTGTTGGCCTACACAGCCAGCCATCTGAGCTAAGTTCAAAGGATTGCCTCTAGCGCCTGATGTTGCCATTATAATTGTTGCTGTATCTTTTTGTGTGTTCTTTGAAACCAATGACGCAATCTTATTTCTTGCTTCGTTTAACCTTTCAAGTATTTTCAGTTCTAATGTTTCTTCTATTGTTCTTCCTGGGAACGCTTCAAAATTTCCTTCTCTGTAAATTGCAATCATATCATCAACATCTTTGTAAGCTCCTGAAAGTGTATTCTGTATTTCCTGTTTTATTTCATCAGGAATATCTGTATCACCGATGCCGCAGCTAAATCCGAGTTTTAACAATACTTCGATGCCTAATCTGAAAATCTTACCAAGGATTTCTATTGTTCTTTGCTCACCATATTGTTTTACAAAATTTCTGATCATCAAACCTGAGCCTTCACCAAGATTAGCTACATCCATAACTCCGCTTATTAATTTTCCATTTTTTATTGTGACAACAGTATCATTTTTCTTGTCGACATCCTGATTTCCACTATATCCTTTTGCTTTGCCTTCAAAACTGAAATTTTTTGGAAGCAGAACACTGAATATTTCTTTGCCAGAAACCTTTTCTTTATTTGGCAGGGTTGAGAGATCTGTTTCTCTTGCTGATAATAATAACTCAGCAGCTTCTTCTCTGGAAAAATTACAGAATTTTGTCAATAAATAACATCCGCTGATTGCATCTTGGATACATCCAATAATGCTTAATCCGTATCTTGGCGAAATTAATTGTGTCTTAACCTGCATAAGTATTTCTGCTTCTGCTCTTGCTTCCTCTGTCTGAGGAATGTGCAGGTTCATCTCGTCACCATCAAAATCTGCGTTATAAGGGGCGCAAACAGCAGGGTTTAACCTGAATGTTTTGTTAGGAAGCACTCTTACTCTGTGGCACATCATGCTTACTCTGTGCAAGCTTGGCTGTCTGTTAAAAATAGCAATGTCACCATCCAATAAATGCCTTTCTACGCTATAACCTGGCTGAAGTTCTTCCATTACCTGTTCTTTTGTTTCATCAGTAATCTTTTTCTTTTTTCCGTCAGGCCTTACAATATAATTTGCACCTGGATAAGTTTTAGGACCTTTTTCAATGAATTTTTTTAGATATTCCTTGTTCCATTCAGTTACTTTCTCTGGAACAGTAAGTTTCATTGCTATTTCTGTTGGGATGCCAACCTCGTCTAAATCAATCATTGGATCTGGACTGATAACTGTTCTTGCTGAAAAATTAGTTCTCTTTCCTGCAAGGTTATGCCTGATTCTTCCTTCTTTGCTTTTAATTCTTGCGGCAATAGTCTTTAATGGCTGTCCTGACCTGTGTCTAGCCGGAGGCAATTGCGCAACATCATTATCAAAGAATGTAGTAATATGATACTGCAATAAATCCCACAAATCTTCAATTATTATTTCTGGAGCGCCTGCATTTATGTTTTCAAATAAACGCTGGTTAATTCTGATGATGTCTCCAAGCTTATGTGTCAAATCATCTTCGCTTCTTTCTCCGCTTTCAAGAGTGATGCTTGGCCTCATTGTTACAGGAGGAATTGGCAAAATAGTTAATACAGACCATTCTGGCCTAAATGCTGCAGGATTAATACCAAATAATTTACAATCATCATCAGGTATCTTTTCCAATCTAGCCCTTATTTCAATAGGAGTTACTCTTTTTTCGTTTTCATAAAATGTGGTTGGTTTTTCCAGTGTTATTTTCTGCTGTCTTGATTTACAGAAAGGACATTTGTTTGTAGTTTTTAAAGCAGTTACTATACTTTTTAATCTTGCTCTTCTTGCTGAGATGCCGCCTTCTTTTTCTATTTCTTCAAGCTGCTTTGAAAATAAATCTGTTTTATTGTTGGGGATAAGAACTCTTCCGCATTCTCTGCATGTGCATTTTAGAAGAGTCATTACAGTAGATACAAAATTGAAATGGATTACAGGCCTTGCTAATTCAATATATCCAAAGTGGCCGATGCATTCCTTTAATTTAGCGCCGCATGTTTTGCATGTTAGACCCGGATCAATAACACCTAAACGAATATCCATTAATCCGCCGTCAACAGGATAGCCCTCTTTATCATAAAGTTCTGGTGTGACTATTTTTGCAGAAGCCATCTTCTTGATAATTTTTGGACTTAATACACCAAATACAATTGAATTAACTTGTTTGTGAATTACAGGTTCGCCCATCTTTCTACACCTTCCGTATATATTTCAATTTAATTTTTTAATTGTAATTTTTATTTAATTCTATTTTATTTTGTTCTTAATAAATCAGTATTTCCCTTTCAATTCAAGCTTTGGATAAATGCATAAACTTTTGAATTCATCCAAAATTAATTTGAATGCATAAGCAAGCTCTATGTTAGTTACTTCAACATCATCTCCGCAAATCGGACAGAAATGTTTGTTTTTGAATTCATCTTTGATTGCGATTAAGCCGCAGCTTTCGCATACAGGAACAATTGTTCTGTCTGCGTCAAATCTTTCCTTGAGCAATAAGCTGGCTCCGTGGGCGACAAAAGTATCTTTCTCCATCTCTCCCAATCTCAAGCCGCCTTCTTTTGCCCTTCCTTCTGTTGGCTGTCTTGTCAATAATTGTACAGGTCCGCGTGCTCTTGAATGAATCTTGTTAGCGACCATATGTTTAAGTTTCATATAATACATATTTCCCATATAGATTTTTGCTTCAAACATTTCTCCAGTCATACCATTATACATTGTTTCTGTTCCATTTTCTCTAAATCCGCATTTTAATAATTCTGCTCTTAAATCCTCTTCAGTTTCACTGTCAAATGTGGTTCCGTCAATAAATCTTCCTGAAAGAGCGCCTACTTTTCCGCCGATTAATTCCAATAAATGCGCAACAGTCATTCTTGAAGGAATACTGTGCGGAGAAAAGATTAAATCCGGAACAATTCCTGACGCTGAAAATGGCATATCTGTATGATTGACTATCAATCCAACAACACCTTTTTGACCATGCCTGCTGGTAAATTTATCTCCAACTTCTGGAACTCTTTGGTCTCTTATTCTTACCTGAACAAGTTTGTTGCCTTCTTCGTTTTCAGTGATTAAAACAAAATCAACATATCCTCTCTCACCATGTTTAACTGTAACTGAAGATTCTCTTCTCATATTGGATACAAGATTGTACTCGTCCATACTGCTCAGGAATCTTGGCGGTGAAGTCTTGCCTATTAATACGTCGCCTTCATTAATAAAAGCTTCAGGATAAATAATTCCGTCTCCTTCTAATAATCTGTAATCTTTTTCGCTTCTATAACCCTTAACTTCTTTGTCAGGAATACTGATCTGATCAACCAAACCGCCAGAGTAACGAAGCTCTTCTGCAATACTTGGCCTGTAATATGTGCTTCTTCCCAAGCCTCTTTCAATTGAGCCCTTGTTAAGAATAATCGCGTCCTCCATATTATATCCTTTATAACTCATTATTGCTACAATTATATTTTGTCCAGAAGGATGCTTATCATATTCAGAAATTTCATGCATGATTGTATTGACAATAGGCATTTGAGGTGTTTGCAGGATGTTTACATCCATATCCATTCTTACTAAGTAATTTGCAATATAAAGTCCTAATGCCTGTTTTTGATTTTTGCTTCCTGCATTTAATCTTGTGGATTGGTTGTGATTTCCAAAAGGAACTAATGATGCGCATAATCCTAACTGCACCATTGGAGAAATTTCCATATGTGTATGTTCAGGTGTTAATTCTTCTTCTGTAAAAGCAACGAGAACATTCTCTTCTTCTAATGCGTCTAAATATTCAATAATGCCCTGATTGATTAAATCACTCCATGTCAGCTCTCCTTTTTCCAGTTGAGAAACATGCTTTTCTGTCAGCAATGGCTTGCCTTCTTTAATAACAAGAAGAGGCCTTCTTAATCTTCCTTTTCCTGCTTCTATAATTATATTATCATTTTCTTTAACATAAAGTACATTAATGTTTGGTGATAAAACTCCTTTCCTTCTTTCTGTGATAATATGATCAACAAACTCTACAGGATTCTCGACATCCCCTACAAATTTTCCGTTAAGATATACTTCAGTCATAATCTCACCTTTTGGATAGTTATTGATTATTAGTTTTTGCTTGTCAGTTTTTTGTTATTAATTATTATTTTTTTAATTGTCAGTATTATTAATTTTAACAATAGTATACTTTTATTTCTCTTAAATAACCGGCTTCAAGCCTACGCTTTTAAGTGAATTGATTAATTTTCCCTCGTCTTGGGCTGTGCTCAGTTCTGCCATTAAGGCAAGGTTTTTTCTTAAGCCAATGTTTGTACCTTCAGGAGTTTCTACTGGGCAAAGCCTTCCCAAATGAGTACAATGCAATTCTCTTGCCTCGAAGTTTTCCTGTGTTGTTGATAAAGGAGAAACTACTCTCTGAAGATGGCTTAGGCATTCAAGATAATTAATTCTTTGTATACGCTGGCTGATTCCTTTTCTTCCGCCGACCCAATTGCCTGTTGCCATTGAGCTGTAAATGCCGGATGTCAAAAGTTTATCCCTGATAACAACCTTGATTGACGGGAATTTACCTCTCTTTACAATTCTCTGGAAATTGTATAATAAGTCGCCGATTAATATCTTCAAATTGACTCTGAAAAGATCTGCGAGCAAATCGCCGCTCATTTTTATTCTTTTGTTGATATAATGATCCTTATCATCTAATGAAATTTGTCCGCGTGTTACAAGGATAAATTTTTTCAGATATTTGCAAAGATTATAAGCCTTGAAAATCCTATCTTCTTTTTTTGTTCCAAGATGCGGAAGCAGGTATTTGTCAACAATCTCCTGCATTCTTTCTATTCTTATCTCTTTTGACTGTGTGATGCCGATTCTTTTTGCAATCCAATCCTGTGCATCTTCCTCTGTCTTTATATCGACAAATTCAAGGAGATTTACAAAAACATCATCGCTCTGCTGATCAAAGAAAGTGAATTTCATAATATCTTCGTCTTTGGTAAGACCAAGAGCTTTTATAATTGAAATCAATGGCATTCTTTTTACTCTTGTAAATGTTATATAAAAAAGACCATCTTTCATCTTTTCCATTGTATGTGGAATTTTAAATGATCCTGATTCTGAGAACACTCTGCCCGTATATTCACTTGGGCCAATTTGGTTCTGGTCGACAAGGAATTTGTTTGCGCAGAGATCTTCTACATCAATCAAAACCCTTTCAGTGCCGTTGATTATAAAATAACCGCCTGTGTCATCAGGGTCTTCGCCTTTTTTTATTAATTCTTCTTTGTTAAGTTTGTTTAAATGGCAATATTTAGATTTCAGCATTATTGGTAAATTACCAACTTGTGTTACAAATGATTCTCTTTGGATTCCATTAATGTGCGCGCTTACCTCTATATATATTGGCGCAGCATAACTTATTTTTCTTAGTCTTGCTTCAATAGGATAGATTGGCCTTTTTGAGCCGTCTGCTTCAATTATTTCTGGTTTTGTAACCCATATTTTGTCAAATCTTATCTTAAAATCGTCAATATTATGTGGAATTATTGTAGGTTCAATAACCCTGTTCTCTTCAATTATATTCTGCAGTTCAGTGTCAATAAAATAATTAAAAGATTCAATATCTGACGCGACCAGATTATGGCTTTCAAAATATTTTTTTATTAAAACTCTTGGTGCTTTATGCATTTATTACACCCCTATAATATACTGTTTCGCCTGAAGTTGGACTCTTTCTTACAACTTTGATTATGTCGCCTTGTTTTGGCTTAAGATGTTTCACTGCCGGATCATCTGCAAGAATTTTTGGCAGTTCTTTTATACTTATATTATATTTTTCAAACAATTGTTTTTTTTCTTTTTCAGAAACAAGGGTATGTTTTGGTACTAGACTATGTTTTGTTATATCAAACTTATCTGCTGCCATTTTTCCATCCTCATCGTGTTTTCTCTTTGTGTATACAACAGTAATTAATTTGTTCGAAAATTAATTGCTGTATGTATATAATTCGTAGCTGAATGCTGCCTACCCCAATGAATAACAGCGTCGAATATTATCGTCTTACTTTAATTTTGTCTTCTTCATCACTAAATGCTGTCACGGGCATACCCCAGTGAATAACAGCGTCGAATACTATCGTCTTACTTTAATTTTGTATAAATTATCGCTAAATGCTGTCACGGGCTACCCCAGTGAATAACAGCGCAAATAAACATTGCTTTTTATTCAGCAGATATAATCATTGGTATTCCGTTGTTACGGGCCGTACGAGATTCGAACTCGCGACCTCTTGATTGCTTCTTGTTAGGAAACCACTCTTTTTTGAGGCGTTCTAACTTAAAAGTCAAGCGCTCTAGCCAGGCTGAGCTAACGGCCCAAAAAACGCCCTGGCCGGGAGACTCAGCGGTAATTCGCATTCTTTCGGCAACAAAAAGCCGTTTTAGATGCTTATTGCTGGATACGGGTCACGAATTACTGATTTTGAACCCGGGTCGAAGCCTTTCCGCTTATTTATTAATAAAATAAGTTTAAACGACAGGGCTTCATGATAGGCCACTACACTACCAGGGCATTTACTTATTTAAACCCATACTCATCCGTTTATAGCTAAAGCAAGGCTGTTAAATCTTTTTTTAGCAATAAGAAGGATAGAGAGACAGGTTTATCATTTACCTCTCTTTTTTTTCTTTATTTATAAAGCTTTTGGTGAGATTGGTGTTATTCTTTTGTAATTATAATTATAATTTTATGATGAGTGTACTTCAAATTATAGTATAATGTCGGACATAAATATTTATTGAAAATTTAATAAATTAAATTTTTAATCTGTCAAGAACCACTCACTGCAATTAAGTATCATGAAGGTATAATGATACAATAAATATGTGGTTCTTGATGCTCAGAATTACACCAATCAAGCGGTG
>Ga0209211_10002094_pt1 | contig 35320 bp, 31 predicted proteins | sample RifGroA2_FD_183992 | JGI IMG/M metagenome (GOLD analysis project Ga0209211, IMG submission 183992) | Groundwater microbial communities from Rifle, Colorado, USA - Groundwater A2 (SPAdes) (version 2) | ecosystem: Environmental > Aquatic > Deep subsurface > Groundwater | place: Rifle, Colorado... | reverse complement strand
GAATACATACTTCGCTTAAAATGCCACCGAAAAAGTTTGCGGAACTAAATGAAATCAAATACAATACAATTCAAGAGAAAGAATTAGTTGTCTAGGAAATGGGGTACAGTACATTTCGAAGAGCGGAGACAAGGGATTCTTCATTTTGAGAAAAGTCACTGATTAATTTCAGAACGCGTCCGTTCGGCGTTTCAGAACGGCAGGCTGATATCCTGATAACTATCAAAGATGCCAGTCAACCAACAACAAAGTACTGGCATTTTCAATTTGTTTCATACTTTGATGGGTCTGGAAAAAGAAGAGGAGGAACTTGTTCGTGCCTTGGAGGATTTATAATCAGAACAGATTATGATATACTTTTTATACAAGCGTTGAAGGGTAATCGTCCCTGAGCTTTGGGAAGAAACCTATTTTGGGAGTAGAACCCAGTAAATGAGAAGTCCCGCCAAAGGTGGGTAAAAAGCAAGGTGGTACCACGGCGAAGCCCGTCCTTGTGCAATTATTTTTTTAGTTGCATAAAGACGGGTTTTTATTTTAATCAGATGAATAAAAATAACAAAAAAAGCGACGCATCGGCGAGGGAGGAAAAAATTTTAGAATTCTGGCGCGAAAATAAAATTTTTTCGAAGACCCTGAGCACGTCGAAGGGGAAACGCGAATTTATTTTTTACGAAGGTCCGCCGACGGCAAACGGGAAGCCGGGGATCCATCATTTGGAAGCGCGAGCGTTCAAAGATGTAATTCCCAGGTATAAAACGATGCAAGGATTTCATGTTCGCCGAAAAGGCGGATGGGATACTCACGGGCTTCCGGTTGAGCTTCAAGTGGAAAAAAAACTTGGTTTAAATTCCAAGAAGGCGATTGAAGAATATGGCATCGCAAAATTTAATCAGGAATGCAGAGAGAGCGTCTGGGAATATTTGGACGCTTGGAATAAATTTACAGAACGCATTGGTTTTTGGTTGGATCAAGACAATCCGTATGTGACATATGACAACAGCTACATTGAGTCTGTGTGGAATGTAGTAAAAAAAATAAATGATCGCAAATTACTTTATAAAGATTACAAAGTTGTGCCATGGTGCCCGCGCTGCGGAACAGCTCTTTCTTCGCACGAGCTTGCGCAAGGATATGAAGACGTAAAAGATTTATCGATTTATGTAAAGTTTAAGATTAAGGATCAGAAAGATACTTATGTTCTTGCTTGGACAACGACTCCATGGACACTGCCGGGAAATGTTGCGCTGGCTGTGGGGAAAAATGTTGATTATGTAAAAATAAAAACGAATGGAGAGTTTTTAATTTTAGCTAAAGCGCGACTCTCAATAATTATTGAACCGCATGAAATTGTTGAAGAATTTAAAGGTGGAGAATTAATTGGTTTTGAATACGAACCGCTCTTCCCATATCTTACCGAAACTATTTCAGAAAGTGAAAAACCAAAATTAGAAAAAGCATACAAAATTTATGGAGCGGATTTTGTGACCACCGAAGACGGCACGGGCGTTGTCCATACTGCGGTGATGTATGGACAGGATGATTTTGCGTTGGGAACACAGGTTGGTTTGCCGAAACATCATTTAGTGAACCTTGAGGGCAAATTTATAAAAGGAACAGGATTTTTAGAAAATAGGTTTGTAAAAGAAAAAGATGAAAACGGCAAACCTACTCTGGATATAGATATTATCAAATATCTAACAGACAAAAATTTATTTTTCAATAAAGAAAATTATCAGCACTCATATCCGTATTGCTGGCGTTGTCATACCGCGCTCATTTACTATGCGCGAGACTCTTGGTATATAAAAATGTCTGATCCGAAGATCAAGAAAAAACTTATAAGCGAAAATCAGAAAATAAATTGGGAGCCGGCGCATATTCGCGATGGGCGTTTTGGCGAATGGCTTCGCGAGATAAAAGATTGGGCAATATCTCGCGAGCGCTATTGGGGAACGCCGCTGCCGGTCTGGCAATGCGAGTCTTGCAAGAAAATCGATGTAATTGAAAGCATTTCAGACTTAAAAGAAAAGACAAGAAAGTCCGGCAACAAATATTTTATGATGCGACACGGAGAGACTGATACCAATCTGAAAAATATGGTCAGCACGATTATCAACAGCGGAAGTCATTTGACCGAAAGAGGCAAAAAAGAAACTATGAAAACAGCGGAGGTTTTTAAAAAAGAAGAAATAGACATTATTTTTATTTCTCCCTTTAACCGCACCAAAGAAACGGCAAAAATAATTCAAGAAATTTTAGGTTTAGGCGATGAAAATGTTTGTGTTGATAAACGCTTGGGCGAAATGATGGTGAAAAGCTATGAAGGAAAAACTTGGGACGAATATCATAATGATTTTCCAAAAAAAATAGAATATTTTGATCAGGCCAAAGATGGGGATGAATCCTTGCAAGACGTGAAGAAAAGAGTGATGAACTTCCTTTTTGAACTTGAAGAAAAATACCAAAATAAAAAGATTCTCATCATTACTCATGGCGGGCCGGTTTGGCTGGCAACTGCCGGAGCCAAAATGCTTAACGCGGAAAATACACTTGCGCTTATCCGCAATAAAAAAGATTTTTATTATCTTGGAAATTCGGAAATGCAAAAATTATTCTTTACGCCATTTCCGCATAATGAAAATTACGAACTTGATTTGCACAGACCATACATTGATGAAATTTCACTCGTATGCGTCCATTCGGCAAGCTCAGGAAAAGCCTGTGGCGGCAGTTTAGCGCGCGCCAAGGAAGTAATGGATGTTTGGTTTGATTCCGGATGTATGCCTTTCGCCCAAGATCATTATCCTTTTGAAAATGAGAAATGGATAGAGGGAAAGGGGTATCCGGCAGATTATATTTGTGAAGCAATCGATCAGACTCGCGGATGGTTTTATACCCTGCATGCCGTCGGAATGCTCTTAGGGCGCGGCAGGGCGTATAAAAATGTAATCTGTCTCGGGCATTTGCTTGACGCATCCGGCAAAAAAATGTCTAAATCTCTCGGCAATATCATTGATCCATGGATTATGATGGGAAAATACGGAGTAGATACGCTACGTCTTTGGATGTATTCTGTCAATCAGCCAGGTGAATCTAAGAATTTTGATGAAAAAACGGTGGCTCTGGTTTACCAACAAGTTTTCGGTTTGCTTTACAATGTGCTGGCTTTTTATGAATTATATAGAGATAAAAAAATTGAAACAAATGACCGGCCTAAATCTAAAAATATTTTAGATATTTGGATTTTGACCAAACTGGATGAATTGATAAAATTGATTACAGATAATCTTGATAATTATAAATTTCTTGAACCAACAAGAGCGCTTCGAAATTTTATTGGAAATTTTTCCACTTGGTATTTGCGTCGTTCGCGGGAACGAATCAAAAATGGAGATGAAGAGGCCAGGCAAACTTTATATTTTGTATTAAAAAATCTTGCAAAATTGATGGCTCCCTTCGCGCCTTTTGCGGCCGAAGATATTTGGCTAAAATTAAAGACAAATGATGATAAAGAAAGTGTACATTTGGCAAAATGGTCGGCTAGTCAGACAAAATGGTTTTCATTCGGCAAGAAAAATGTGATGAAAGAGATGCAAATAGTCCGCGATATTGTTACTCTTGGACTGGAAGCCCGCCAAAATGCTGGAATAAAAGTGCGCCAGCCGCTCGCCAAACTTGAAATAAAAAATTACAAACTGGGTGGTAAGTATCTTGAATTGATCAAAGATGAATTGAACGTAAAAGAGGTAATACAAAATAAAAATATTGAGAACCAAGTAAAATTGGATGTAAATATCACATCAGAACTAAAACAAGAAGGGGATTATCGTGAACTTGCTCATGCTTTGCAAGATATGCGCAAGAAACTGGGTTTGACGCCTAGTAATATTATTTCAATTGTTTTTGAAACAGATGAAACGGGAAAAGAATTAATTCAAAAATTTGAAACTGATATGAAAAAAACTGTGCTTGTTTCTAGGGTAGAATTTAGGAAAAATGACGGACCTGCTTCCGCCAAAAACTCTAGCGAGACGATGCAAGAAATAAAAATAGACGATTTGTTCTTCAAGATAAAAATTAAGAAATAGTATGAGTAAAAAAATTTTAGATATTTATGACGAATATAAAATAATACCAGCCTTACAGAAACATATGCTTCGGGTGGCAGCGGTTGCATCTTTGATATGTAATAATTTTAATGAACCCTTGCCGAAGAATGATATCATCACCGCATGTTTACTTCATGATATGGCAAATATATTAAAATTTAAATGGGATTCTTTATTAGAGTTTTTGGAACCCAAAGGTTTTCATTATTGGCAAAATATCCAAAATAAATATAAAGAAAAATACGGAGATGACGAACACGAAGCGACGATGAAAATAATAAAAGAACTTAGATTATCTAATGCTGTAATTTCACTTGCGGACCAAAACAGTTTTTCGCTTATTTGCAAACACAGGGATAGTAGAGATATTAATATAAAAATAGTGCATTATGCTGATGGACGAGTTGACCCATACGGAGTTGTTTCTTATGAAGAACGGGTGGATGAAGCAAAGAAGCGATATGAAAATCACAAACTTCGCATACCAGAGACGGAACGTCAAAAATTAGTTATATGTGGTAAAGAAATTGAAAAACAAATTTTTGCCAAATGTAAAATAAAGCCGGAATATATTACCAATGAAACTGTGGCGCCCATAATTTCAGAACTAAGAAATTTTATGATAAAATAGAGATGATAATTTAAATTAAGTATGCATCACATTTATCACACAGAAGGAATAATATTGGGTAGTCGTAATTTTGGAGAGGCTGGAAAATATTATTATATTTTTACTCGCGATTTAGGGATGATAACGGCAGGAGCTCAAGGAGTGCGTAAAATGTCCTCAAAATTGCGTTTTGTGTTACAAGATTTTGCATATCTTAAAATTGATCTTGTGCAGGGCAAAAATATTTTTCGGCTGACGAATGCGTCGAAGACAAACAAATTGGAACAAATTACCAAACAACCGGAAACTTTTGAAGTTTTTGCAAATATTGCGCGCTTGCTAAAACGTTTACTTGCTGGTGTTGAATCTAATGAATCCTTATTTGTAGATTTAATACACAGTTTATCTGTTTTAGAAAAAACTAGGACCAAAGAAAACTTGCATAATGTTGAAATAATCATTGTTTTACGCATATTGAACAATCTCGGATATATAGGAGAAAATGAAATGTTGCAGAATCTTGTCAAATCTCCATTTGAAGAAAATCTAGTATTTGAAGTTTCAAAAGATAGGACTAAAGTATTACACCACATAAATAAAGCGCTCAAGGAGACACATTTGTAAAATACCATCCTGAAAAATTTTCCAAATTTCTTCCGGGATGGTATAATTGCGGGATGTCGCTTAATGACGAGGATAAACTAAACAGAATAGAAGAACTTAAAAACAAACTTTTTAGTAAAAATTATCAAACCAAGATAGAACATCGAAACGGATTTACGCGCTTAAACAAAAAGAATGTGCCGGACGTTTGGGAAAGCAGCGCGAAGGATGAGGTTGATCCTACTTCTTATCAGGAAAAATTTTTTATGAAAACCTCTATTTTTAAGAATTTTTTTATTTTTTCTTCAGTTTTTTTTATTTTGACATTAGGATACGCCTTTTATGTATTTTTTGCCGGAGGCAATACCGTTTCTAATAACAACATTGATATTTCCATACTTGGAAATAATTTTACTGCCGGCGGAGAAGAGCTATCGCTCATTGTAGGGATTACAAATAGAAATAGTTCCGCATTGGATCTAGTTGACCTTGTCGTGGAGTATCCAAAAAGTTCTTCAAATTCGGGAGCGGGTCTATCGGCTGGAACAGAAAGATTTCGGGAATCCTTAGGCACGATTTCTGCCGGAGCCGTACGCAATGAAAATATAAAATTGGTGCTTTTTGGCGAACAAGGAAGCGTGCGCCCTGTAAAAATTTCTCTTGAGTATCGAGTAGAGGGATCAAATGGCATCTTTGTAAAAGAAAAATCTTATGAAATTACCATATCTTCTACGCCGCTAAATCTTTCCGTTAATGCTCCTTCTACGGTAAGTTTAAATCAAGATGTTACTCTTAATATAAAGGCAACACTGAATGTCACTCGCGCAGTTTCTAAGATACTTCTCAAACTTGATTATCCAGTTGGGTTTCAATTTAAATCATCCGTTCCGGCTCCATCGCTCGGAAACAATATCTGGAATTTAGGAGATCTAGCTCCCGGCACAGAGCGTAATATTTCCATAACTGGCAAAATGCTTGATGTTTTTGACGGAGAAGAAAAAAGTTTTCACATATCAAGCGGGTCGCAATCTTCGGGAGACAAGTCTGTAATTGATGTAGTTTTTAATTCTCTAACGCATACCATCACAATGAAAAAACCTTTCATTGAGGCAAAGCTTTTTATAAATGGCGTATACCAAAGAGAATATTCTGCAAATGCAAAGGTTCCAATCAGCGGAGAAATTAGATGGACGAACAATTTAGATACAAAAGTGAATGATTTGGAGATTCGAGCGAAAATTTCTGGAAACGCAATTGATCGTAAAACAATAAATCCACAACAGGGCTTTTATAACTCCTCAACCAATGTAATAACTTGGGATAAAAATTCTAAAAATGGATTTGATGAAATAAATCCGGGTGATTCTGGATCTGTAAATTTTTCTTTCTCTTCAGTTTCATTATTCGGGGCTCTCAGCGGAATGCTTTCTGACCCGGCTATCAATGTAGATATTTCTATTTCCGGCAAGCAATTAATTGCCGGCTATGCAGCCGCCGATTTGAATAATTCCGATTCGGGAATTATCAGAATTATTTCCGATGTTGGATTTGCGGCCAAGGCGCTCTATTATTCCGGACCCTTCACTAATACCGGACCTGTGCCTCCGAAAGTTGAAAAAGAAACTTCTTACACGATAGTCTGGTCCCTTTCTAACACAGCCAATGATATTTCAAAAAGTATTATTCGTTCCACTCTTCCTTCGTGGATTAAATTTAAGGGTCCTATTTCACCTCTCCAAGAAGATTTAACTTACAATCCTTCTACTAAAGAAATAATATGGAATATAAGCAGAATTCCAAAAGGCGCCGGCATCACTGCGCCAGGTCGCAGTGTGTCATTTCAAGTTGCATTCATTCCTTCGCTTTCTCAAGCTGGCACTTTGCCAGTTATCATAAACGAAGCAATTTTGACTGGATATGATGATTTTGCTAATGTGGATGTGAAAGTAAATAAGGCGCCGCTTCGCACGCAACTGGATAATGATTCCTCATTTCCTTCTGCCGGAGGTATGGTGGTTGAATAATTTATGCTAAATAAAAATAAAAAAAATAATGATTTAATGGAAAAAATTGTTTCACTGTGCAAGAGGCGCGGATTTGTTTTTCCCGGTTCGGAGATTTATGGAGGATTTGCGGGAACCTATGACTGGGGTCATTTAGGTGTCGCTCTTAAGAGAAATGTTACCGATGCTTGGAATAAGGCCATGCAGAATCATAGAAATATGACTTTTCTTGATTCAAGTATTTTTACTTCTGGCAAGGTTTGGGAAGCGAGCGGGCATGTGTCAAATTTTTCAGATCCACTGGTAATTTGTAATATATGTAAAGAAAAATCACGGGCTGATCATCTTCTAGAAAATGCGGGTGTAAAAGCGGATGAAAAATTATCCGAATTAAATATTAATAAAATTTTTGATGAGAATAGAGGCACGATAAAATGTCCAAAATGTGGCGGAAAAGATTTTGGAAAAGTCCAGGCTTCGAATTTACTCGCTACTTCCAATTTAGGAATGTTGGATGGCAAAGAGAATCAGGTATATCTCCGTGGTGAAACCGCGCAAGGTATTTATATAAATTATAAAAACGTTCTAGATACCGGTTTTGTATCCATCCCATTTGGTATTGCTCAAATAGGCAAAGCTTTTCGCAACGAAATCAGCCCTCGCCAATTTTTATTCCGCAAAAGAGAATTTGAACAGATGGAAATGCAGTATTTTTGTCACCCGAGCGAGGCGATAAAAAATTATGAAATTTGGAAAGAAGAAAGAATGGAATACTATAAAAAAATGGGAATAAATCCAAAAAAATTAAGATTCAAACCCCATGAGAACCTTGTTTTTTATGCTAAAGCGGCTTGCGATATAGAATATGAATTTCCTTTCGGATGGAGCGAATTAGAAGGTGTGCATTATCGCGGAGATTATGACTTAACACAACATCAAAAATTTTCTAGCGTTGATATGCAGTTTTATGATGAAGAAACAAAAGAAAAATATATACCACATATTGTTGAAACCTCTGTCGGTGTAGATCGCACAGTGCTTATGGTTTTGTGTGATGCTTATTGTGAAGATAAAATAGGGAAGAATGAAAGAATAGTTCTCAAGCTAAATCCGAAACTTTCCCCGATAGTATGTGCCGTATCCCCCTTACTTAAAAACAAGCCAGAACTTGTGGAATATGCCAATACGAAAGTTTATGCGCCCCTTAAGGCTGAATTTGGCCGTGTAATTTGGGATGATAACGGAAATATCGGCAAGCGTTACCGCCGCCAAGATGAAATCGGCACGCCGTTTTGTATCGTAATTGATTTTGATACTTTGGCTGATGATACCGTAACTGTCCGCGATCGAGATACCGCAAAACAGGAAAGAATAAAAGTAGAAAATTTAAAAAAATATATAAAAGAAAAAATAAATTAATTTAATTCTAATTTTCAGTTTAATTTGTATTTCATTTTCTGATTGTATTAAAATACGCTATAGCGTAATGTTATACAATTTGATATGATATAAAAATGGGGAAATTAGAGAAAGAATTTAGGAAAAGAAAAAAAAGAGAAAACATCCAAAAAATTATTCTCTCGAGCATCGCAGCTGTCGGACTTTTAAGTGTGGCAGTTTTGGCGCCGAATGCATTGCAGGCTCTAAAATTTTTCGGGATTGAACCAAGAAATAAATGGCAAAAATATAATTTCAATCATAGTATTAAAAGATTAAAGAAGCACGGTCTTATTATTTTTGAGAAAACAAGTAGGGGTATTTTTGCTCGCCTTACTCCAAAAGGAGAAGATAGATTGAGAAAATTCAAGCTTTTGGGTTATAAATTAAAAAAACCAAAAAAATGGGACAAAAAATGGCGGGTACTTATTTTTGATATAAAAGAAGAAAGAAAAGGAACAAGAGACAAAATTCGTTTTACATTAAAAAGAATCGGGTTCCTGCGTCTTCAAGATAGTGTTTGGGTGTATCCTTATGATTGTGAAGATTTAGTAATTTTAATGAAAGCTGATTTAAAAATTGGCAAGGATTTGCTTTATTTAATAGTTGATACCATTGAAGGAGATAATAAAATAAAAAAATACTTTAAATTAACCACTTAATTAATATATTGTATTAATATACGCTATAGCGTGATTGTATACAATTTTTTTATTTGTATTTATGTATATTGATAATCATGCTGATTTCATGATATATTTTATGAATGCAAGAAATTGAAATTAAGTCCTATTTAAGGGATAAGCAGTCGGTTGTTTCTAAATTAGAAAAACTTGGATGTGTATTGTCAGCGCCAGTCAAGCAGATCGATACTGTCTATATAAAAATTATTGGCAATCTGGAAAATTTTTTAAAGAATGATCATTTTGTGCGTATTCGTGAAAAAAGTGACGGACACAATGTATTCACTGTAAAAGCAAACAAATCTAGGTCTATAAAGAAAGACGAATTGGTTAAGATAGAACACGAAACAGAGGTGAAAAATGTGAGGGAACTTGAGCAATGTTTATTTGTGATGGGTTATAAGTTTTCAAATAGGGTAATAAAAACTCGCATTTCAACTCATTTAAAAGATTATGAAATCTGCTTGGATGATGTTGAAGAGCTTGGTTCATTTATTGAAGTAGAAAAAATGACAGACAATAATTTTCTCGATGAACAGATTATTCTTGATGAATTAAATTCATTTATGTTTTCTCTCGGGGTTCCAAGCTCTGATGGAATAAATAAGGGTTATGATATTATGATGGTTGAAAAAATGTATAAATAAATTTATGAAATATTTTAAAAAAGTTTTGAAAAACGGACTACGAGTTGTTATTATACCGATGAAAGATAATCCAACGGTGACAGTCTTGGTTTTAGTGGAAGCCGGGTCTAAATATGAAGAAAAAAAATCAAATGGCATTTCTCATTTTTTAGAACATATGTGTTTCAAGGGCACAATCAAACGACCAAGAGCCATAGATATTTCTAAAGAGCTCGATAGTCTTGGTAGCCAATACAATGCTTTTACCGCGCAAGAGTACACGGGGTACTATGCAAAGTCTGATGCCAGACATTTCAGGCAGATTTTCGATATTGTGTCGGATATATATCTTAATTCCACTTTCCCGGAAGTAGAAGCGCAAAAAGAAAAAGGTGTAATCATCGAGGAGATAAATATGTATGAAGATATGCCTCAAAAGCACGTGCAAGATTTATTTATGAAATTACTTTATGGAGACCAGCCAACCGGTTGGAATATAACCGGTGAAAAGAAAAATATTTTGAATATGAAGCGCGATGATTTTGTCAATTACCACAAAAAACATTATTTACCAGAAGCCACTGTGCTGATAGTTGCGGGGCAAGTTACCGAAAAAGAAGTAATAAGCGAAGTGAATAAAATTTTTGGGAAAGTTTTGCGCGGAGAAAAAGGTCATAAATTAAAAATAAGAGAAATACAAAAAAAACCGCATACGTTAATTAATTTTAAAAAAACAGATCAGACACATTTTATTTTAGGCGTGCGCACTTATGGTTTATTCAATAAAAAAAACGTGATTCTTTCAGTTCTCGGCGGAGTTCTCGGCGGGGGAATGAGCTCGAGACTTTTTGTAAAACTTCGGGAGGAGATGGGTGTTGGTTATTATGTTCGCGCCTATAATGATTCTTATACCGATCACGGCTTTTTGCAAATTTCAGCCGGAGTGGACAATAAGAGAATAGATGAAGTCGTGCGAGCAGTCCTTGAAGAATGTAAAAAATTAAAAAATCATAAAGTTCCGAAAGATGAATTAGATAAAGTTAAAGAATTTTTAATAGGCAATATGAAACTAACTCTCGAATCGAGCGATGACATCGCGAATTTTTATGGCGGACAAGAACTTTTAAAGCGTGAAATGGAGGGAGCGGAGGAGAAAGCGAAAAAAATACGCAAAATTACGGCAAATCAAGTCCAGACCTTGGCAAAAAATATTTTTAAAAATAATAGGCTTAATTTAGCGCTGATCGGGCCTTTTAAGGAAAAAACCAGATTTTTAAGAATACTTAAATTTTAATCTTTCACTGTGGATATTTTTATGGTATTATGTCCTTATGTCTGAAAGAGATGCGTTGACCTCTATCTCTATAACCACTGGCACAATGGTTCGAGCGATTCTCGTTCTTCTTTGTGTTCTTTTATTATGGTTCCTGAGAGATTTGGCGCTTGTAGTGCTCACTTCTATAGTTATTGCCTCTTTTGTGGAATCCTCAACTCCCTATTTTAGAAAAGTGCGGATAAATAGAATATTTGGAATAGTGATTTTATATATCGTATCGCTTCTCATTCTCGCTGGAATATTTTATCTTTTTGCTCCGCTCTTGATAACTGAAATTTATAATTTTTCCAGTTTCATTTCAACTTATATTCCGGGCGTTTCTTTCTTGAGTTATTTCCAGAATGAAGCATTCTCTGGCGCCAAGGATTTAGTTAATTCTTTGGGGAATAATCTTTCACTTGCGACACTGCTATCAGTATCTAAAGCTTTTATTTCGAATCTTTCAGGAGGATTTTTCCAAACGCTTTCTGTTGCCTTCGGAAGTATTTTCAATTTCATATTGATTATTCTTATTTCTTTTTATCTTTCAATTCAAGAGAAGGGAATAGAAAATTTCCTTCGGCTTATTTTCCCAATTCAGTATGAAGACTATGTGGTGGATCTTTGGGAACGTTCTCGAAGAAAAATTGCTCTATGGATGAAAGGGCAGGTTGTCTTGGGCTTTGTGGTGGCAGTTTTAATTTATTTGATCTTGTCGCTCTTGGGGATAGAGTATGCGCTTCTTCTCGCTATTATTGCCGGAGTGATGGAAATGATTCCCTACGGAATTTGGGTTGCCTTAATTCCGGCTTTTGCTTTTTCCTATCTTTCCAACGGAATTTCAAGCGCTTTAATGGTAGTTGGAGCCTACACCATTATCCATCAATTTGAAGTTTTTCTTTTTGCCCCGCTTATTATTAATAAAATAGTGGGTCTTTCTCCGATTGTTATCATTCTATCGGCTTTGATTGGTTTTGAATTGGGCGGATTCTGGGGACTGGTGCTTGCTATTCCCGTGGCTGTTATTGTAATGGAATTTTTAAGTGATATTGAAAAGAATAAAACTTCGGCTCGAACCCAGAGTAAATAGCTGATAAATAATAATGAGTAAAGAAAAAAAGTCTTTTTATATTACAACTACTATTCCTTATGTAAATGCGGACCCCCATATCGGTTTTGCATTGGAGCTGGTGCAAACAGATGTTATTGCCCGATATCAGCGTCTTCTGGGCAGAGATGTCTTTTTCAGCACAGGCACAGATGAACACGGTCAAAAAATTTTTGAGGCAAGCGAAAAAGAAGGAAAAAATGTGCAAGATTATGTGGATCAATACGTACAAAAATTTTTGGAGTTAAAAACTGTATTAAATATTTCTAATGATAATTTTATAAGAACTACAAATCCTCTCCATATTAAGGCGGCGCAGGAATTTTGGCGCCTGTGCGATGCCAAGAGGGATATTTATAAAAAAAAATACAAAGGACTCTATTGTGTCGGCTGCGAAAAATTTATTACAGAAAAGGATTTGACTGACGGCAAATGCCCGATTCATCCGACTAAAATACCTGAAGTTGTTGAGGAAGAAAATTATTTTTTTAGGCTGACAAATTATAAAAAGCAACTACTGGAGTATTTGTCAGATGAGAAATCCATTATTCCGGAGTGGAGGAGGAAGGAAGCAATTGATTTTGTAAATGATGGAATGGAAGACTTTTCAATCTCCCGCGATAAAAAACGTTTTTCCTGGGGCGTACCGATACCGGGAGACGATAATCAAGTGATGTACGTTTGGTTTGATGCGTTTATAAATTATATTTCCACCTTGGGCTGGCCTACGAAAGAAAATCTTTTTGAAAAATTTTGGGTCAATGGAGAAACGGTTCAAACTGCCGGAAAAGATATGGTGAAATTTCAATCAGTGATGTGGCAGGGAATGCTTATGTCTGCGGGTTTGCCCACAACGGATAAAATTATCTATCATGGTTTTATCACAGGCGAGAGCGGAGTAAAAATATCCAAATCTATCGGCAATGTGATAAATCCAAACGATGTTGTGAAAGAATATGGCACCGATGCCTTGCGTTATTTTCTTTTGCGCGAGACTTCTCCGTTTGAAGACAGTCCGTTTACAATGGAACGTTTTAAAGAAGCCTATAATGCGAATTTGGCGAATGGATTGGGAAATTTGGTATCCAGAATTTTAACTATGTCTTCGACCCATAATATTCAATATCCACATCTTGAATTTTTAAATAAAGATAAAGAGTATCCTAAATCACCACACTTAGAAAATTTTGATATTAAAAGTACTATGGACAATATTTGGAATACAGTATCAATGGCAGATAAAGTGATTCAAACTGAAGAACCATTTAAATTGATAAAAACCGATCCAACAAAAGCTAAGATTAGAATTCAAGCCCTAATCCATTATCTTATAGATATTACCATTCATCTTAGACCATTTTTACCAGAAACTTCTTTTGCTATAGAAAAATTAATCAGAGAAAATAAAAAACCAGAGAAGCCTTTGTTTCCAAGAAAAGACTAAAATTACACAGGGTTCCCCTGTGTAATTTTGTTGTTATATGTTATTATAGGTATGTGGAAAGAAAAGTATCATTCGTGCAAGGTGAATATTACCATGTCTATAATCGTGGCGTTGAAAAGCGCATAATTTTTACTAACAATTATGACTACAATCGATTTATTCTTTTACTACATGTTTTAAATACAAATAAAAATCTTAAAATTAGAGATTTACTAAGAGGAAATTCTTTCAATGAATTATTGAAAATAAAAAATGATGATCCGATTATAGCCATCGGTGCATATTGTTTAATGTCTAATCATTTCCATTTGTTAATTACTCCTCTTGTGGATGGAGGCATACCAAAATTTATGCTGAAGCTTCAAACGGCCTACTCCATGTATTTCAATAATAAAAATAAAAGGGAAGGAGCTTTGTTTCAGGGAGTATTTAAATCACATCATCTTGATACGGATGAATATTTGAGGTACATTTACTCATACATACATTTAAATCCAGCAAAATTAAAAGATAAAGATTGGAAAAAAAGAAGAGCGAAAGATTTTTCTTCTTTAAGGGAATTTATTCTGGACTATAAATATTCAAGTATGAGTGAGTATATAAAAGGTGATTTTATTATCACAAATCCTATTGCCTTTCCTAGTTATGTGGAAAATTATAAATCAAAAAAGGAATATTTTGAAACGATGATTAATGATTGGTTAGATTATAAAGAAATTACACAAGATGCACAGGGGAACCCTGTGTTGCTGTTTTAGCAATATGACTCCCAAATATATCGACATACACAGCCACGTCAATTTTAAAGCTTTTGATGAAGACAGAGATGAGGTCATAAAGCGTACTTTAGAGAACGATACTTGGATGATAAATGTCGGTACGCAAGCGGATACCTCCCGAAAGGCGGTGGAAATGGCAAATCAGTATAAAGAGGGCGTTTACGCGATTATAGGTTTGCATCCGATACACACTGGAGTTTCATATCACGACGAAAAAGAACTTGGCGAGGGCGGCAAGGAATTTACTTCTCGCGGAGAAATTTTTAACAAAGAATCTTATAGAAAACTTTTGAAAGATAAAAAAGCAAATGAAAAAATAGTTGGAATAGGGGAATGCGGGTTGGATTATTATAGATGTACGCCGGAATCAATTGAAAAACAAAAACAAGCGTTTATAAAACAAATAGAACTTGCAAACGAATTTAATAAACCGCTGATGCTGCATATCCGCAACTATCCCGCAGACAAATCCAAAAGCGCATATAAAGATAGCTTGGAAATTTTAAAAAAATATTCTAAAGTCAAAGGTAACGTGCATTTTTTCGCCGGGACTGTGGAAGAAGCGAAAAGTTTTTTGGATTTTGGTTTTACTCTTTCTTTCACCGGAGTTATAACTTTTACACACGATTATGACGAGATCATAAAGAACGCTCCGCTTGATATGATTATGTCTGAAACAGACTCTCCATATGTTGCTCCAATCCCTTTCCGAGGAAGACGCAATGAGCCATCTTACGTAAAGCAAGTGGTTAAAAAAATTGCTGAAATTAAAAACTTGCCGGAAGAGCAGATTGCGCAGACTTTAATTGCGAATGCCAAACGGGTATTTGCTATTTAAGAAGATTTTTGATAGTATCTCAGAATGCAAGAGGTTGAAAATGACGCGCTAAATCAAGAAAATAAGAAAGATAATAGAGTTTACGAACTCGGCTATCTTTTGGTGCCCACGATCAAAGAGGAAGATGTGCCAGCTAGTTATGGCAACCTTAAAGAACTTGTTTCTTCTTTTGGCGGAGAGATTATAATGGATGAGATACCGAAAATGATCAATCTTGCCTATTCTATGCAAAAAGTTGCATCTAATGCGCGCAAGAAATTTGGCACGGCATATTTTGGTTGGACTAAATTTGTAATGAATGGAGATCAAGTTTTAGAATTAAAGAAGCACCTTGATCTCGATCCCAACTTTATCCGATTTTTGATATTAAAAACGGTAAAAGAAAACACTATCGCTACAAAAAGATTTGTTCGCGGGGAAACATATCACAAACCAAAATCAAAAAACCTTGAAAATGAAACAGTTGTCCCTATAAATAAAGAAGAGATAGATAAAGAAATAGATGCATTAATAGCGGTTTAATATAAAAAATAATTATGTATTTAAATAAAGCAATATTAATAGGGAATCTTACCAGAGATCCAGAACTCCGTTCACTGCCGTCGGGTGTTAAAGTTTGCTCGTTTTCTTTGGCCACTAATCGTGTTTGGAAAGATAAAAATGGCGTGCGTCAAGAATCTGCCGATTATCACAACGTTGTAGTTTTTGGTCGTCAAGCAGAAACAGTTGCGCAATATATGAAAAAAGGAAGTTCAATATTAGTGGAAGGCAGGATGCAGACAAGGAGTTGGGAAGATAAAACAAGCGGAGAGAAAAAGTATCGCACAGAAGTGGTGGCAGATCGCACTCAATTTGGTCCTAAATCCAACAATGCTGGATTTTCCTCGAGTAAAATCGAAGAAAATGCAAGCCCTAAAAATTCCGAAGCGGTTGATGTAATAGAATATCCGGAAGAAGATATTAATCCTGAAGATATACCGTTTTAAAACAATTACGAATTAAAAATTACGAATTATGAATTTATGAAACAAGATTATTTTTCAGCCAACAATATAAAATATATAGATTACAAAGATGTTGAAATTCTAAAAAGATTTCTGAATCCCAATGGAAAAATTATAAGTCACAAAAAAACTGGCGTAACTTTAAAGAATCAACGCCAACTAACTTCAGCTATCAAACACGCAAGATTTTTAGGTTTGTTGCCTTTTATAGTAAAATAAAAACTCTCAAAATATCAATTTTTTCCGGTACGGATTTTTTGAAGTTTAAAAAATCCTGAAATTTTCGGCTCGTCAGCCTCAAAGCCCCTCCAAAAATTATATTTTGAGAGTTTTTACACTCGCTCCACATATTCTCCGGTTTCTGTGTTTACGCTGATTGTGTTTCCCTCGCTTATAAACATCGGAGCGTTTAAAGTTGCTCCATTTTCAAGAGTTATAATCTTCATTCCGCTTTTTGAGGTGTCTCCGCGGATCGCAGGAGGGGCTTCTTTTACTTTGAAATTTATTTTGATGGGTAGAGTAACTTTTATAATTTGTTCAGTTTCATCTTCATTTTCCCAGACCAAAGCTTCCACATTACTATTTTGCTTTAGAAATTTTACACTAGCGCCAATAAGCGTAGCATCTAATTTAAACCTTTTACTTTTATCTTCTGGATCGCAGAACCAATATTCACCCTTATTATGGTAAAGAAAGGTAATAGGTCGTTTTATAATATCAGCTTCATCGGCTGATTCAGAAACGTGAAAAGTGGCATTGATGGTTTTACCCGAAATCAAAGTTTTTAATTTAACCTGATTTTGCGGTTTTCTCTGCTGGGTTCTAGCGACATGAGACTCTACGACCTCACAAGGTTCACCATCGTAAATAATTATTTTTTTCTCCCGAATTTCGTTATATTCTAGTTTGGACATAGGGGTTATATTAGCAGAAACTATTTTCCAACACAACTGAATTAAGCTTCTTCCGCAAATTTTTTTCTAATTTCTTTTAGGATTTGGTCTGATATTTTTTTATTTTCTTTCAAGAATGTGCGTGTGGAATCGTATCCGACCCCTAATTTATTTTTTTCTTTTGTTTCACCAGCCGGAGTGTAGAAATATGAATTTCCAGTTTTTTCTATTATTTTAAATTTTTCTCCCAATGCCATCAACTCTCCTTCTTTAGAAATTCCCTCATTGTAAATAATGTCAAATTCGGTTTGTTTGAACGGAGCCGCGACTTTGTTTTTTACTATTTTCACGCGAGTTCGCGAACCCACGACTTCTTCTCCCTTTTTTATCTGAGCGATTTTACGGATATCTAAGCGCACTGAAGTATAGAATTTAAGCGCTTTCCCTCCCGGAGTTGTTTCTGGATTACCGAACATTACGCCTATCTGCATTCTGATTTGGTTTATAAAAATAACCACAGTTTTGGATCTGGCAACGATAGCGGTAAGTTTACGCAGAGCTTGAGACATCAGCCGGGCTTGCTTGCCGACATGATACGCGCCCATATCACCCTCAATTTCATCTTTCGGAGTGAGCGCAGCCACAGAATCAATAACGATTACATCAATCTTGCCTGTCCGTACTAAGGACTCTACGATTTCCAGCGCCTGCTCGCCATTGTCCGGCTGGGAGATAAGCAAATTGTTTATATTAACTCCAAGCTTTTTTGTATATTCTGGATCCATCGCGTGTTCAGCGTCTATGTATGCGCAGATGCCCCCCAATTTTTGCGCTTCCGCCACAATGTGAAGGGACAGAGTTGTTTTTCCTGAAGATTCAGGCCCGAATATTTCAATAATTCTTCCGCGCGGTATTCCGCCGACGCCAAGCGCCATATCTAGACCGATGGAACCAGTGGGAATGACATTTACATCTACCTTTGGCGAATCGCCGAATTTCATTATTGCCCCTTCCCCGAATTTAGTTTGTATTGATTTTAGAGTATCTTCCAATACAGCTATTCCCACAGTTTTGTCTTCCTTTTTTTCTTTCTTCTTTAACATAATTTATCTTGATTATAGAACTCGTTGCAGGTGCAGTTTCTGAGAGACATTGCGCAGGCTGACTGAGCCGAGCATAGCAAATTTTCAGTAGAAAATTATGCGTGTCGATCAGAAACTTGTACCAAGAAAGAGTTCTATAATTAATACATTAATTTATAATTTTTCTCATCGACATATCCAAATTTATCTTTAGCTATTATATTTATTACATTATACCCTTTTAGAAGGACAAAAGTCTCATTGAAATCTCCAGCTTCGTTTATTGAAATTTCCCGTCCATTCAGGGTTAAATTTATGGCATTTTTTGCATTTCCTGTCAATTCGATAATATTGTTTGCGACTTTTGTTCCATCTAAAATGTTCACATTTTTTATTTTTACTCCAGAAATCAGATAATTAGAACGAAAAAGAGAATAAGTTACAATAAAAACAAAAAAAATAGACAAAGCAACTATTTGCAATATTTTTTTTTCGCTCATTTGGGTGCCCATTATATTACATTGCCTCCAGTCTCATCATGCGTGATTTTCTCTAATACTTCTCTTGGTTTGGCTCCGTCTCCCGGCCCTATTACTCCGCGTTCTTCTAATTTATCCATCAAACGCGCCGCGCGCGCGTAGCCCAATTTTAATTTTCTTTGTAGATAGGAGGTTGACGCTTTGCCGGCTTCCATCACGCACATTCTAGCTTCCTCATACAGTTCATCGTCATCCTCTAAATTTTCGCTATCTTCAAGCGTGCTTTCAAAAATACTTTTATCGGCTGATATGGAACCCGAGGTCAATGTTATTTCTCCCAATATTTCATCTTTATATCTGTCGGCTAAATATTGGACCACCTTTTTAACTTCTGCTTCTGAAATAAACGCGCTTTGCAAACGCTCTGGCTGGGCTTCGCCCGAGGAATACAACATGTCGCCAGCGCCCAAAAGTTTTTCTGCTCCCCCAGCATCAAGTATGGTTCGTGAATCCACTTGCGAAGACACTTTCAGAGCGACACGAGCTGGAATGTTGGCTTTAATCAAGCCGGTAATAATGTTTACTTCCGGACGCTGAGTGGAAATTATTAAGTGTATGCCCACAGCCCTGGACATTTGAGCCAAGCGAACAATAGCGGATTCAAGTTCTCTTGGATAAGAACTCATTATATCCGCCAACTCGTCTATTATAATGATAATGTATGGCAAACGATCTAACCCAGCATTATCAGCATTGGAAGATTTTTTACTTGAATTCCAAATATTATTGTGATAGGACTCTATGTCTCGCACAGATTCCGCCTCCAATATGTCATAGCGGCGATCCATTTCTTTGGCTGCCCATTTAAGAGCCAAGATTGTTTTTTTTGCTTCAGTTATCACAGGCGTAAGCAAATGCGGGATGTTATTATAAAGAGTAAGTTCCACGCGTTTTGGATCTATCAAGATAAATTTCAAATCATCTGGTCCATTTCTATACAAAAGAGAAGTAATCATAGAATGGATGGTTACTGATTTTCCGGAGCCGGTTGTGCCAGCGACAAGACAGTGTGGCATTTTAGCAAGATTGCCGAATACCGATTTGCCTCCTATGTTGCGGCCGAGAGCTATAGTCAAAGGCTTTGAAGAATTTTGGAATTTATCATCGGCGAGAAGAGTGGCAAGACCGACAAGAGATTTTGATCTATTTGGAATTTCAATGCCAACCAAAGATTTTCCCGGAATCGGCGCTTCAATTCGTATTGGGTGCGCCGCGAGCGCAAGTGAGAGATCGTTTTGAAGAGCAATAATGCGCGAGAGTTTCATTCCTTCGGCTGGTTTCAATGCATAGCGAGTGACAGTCGGTCCGATTGTTATTTCATCCATCTCTACTTCAATGCCAAAATTCAAAAGCGTGCGCTTTATAATATTTGCATTAGCTTTTATATCGCCTGTATTTGGTTTGCCTTGGTCTTCTTCTAACAGTGAGAGGGGAGGAGGAACATAATTAGTGTTCAGCTTATAGCTTTTAGGTTTTAGCTTGGAGTTAAATTCAATTTCATCGTCTTTGTCATTCATACCTAATGTTTTTTTGATTTTTTCACCAGTAGTCTCTGTCTCCTCTTCTTCAGATTCAATATCTTCCTCTTCTTGTTGAGCTATTTCATCCTGAGTAATTTTTATTTCTTCTTCGCTAGTGTCTAGTCGCCTAAAACCTAGCGCCTTTTTTAAAATATCCCAAAGTTTTTTAATAAATGGCGCGAGATCTAATTTTTCATTAAATATTACAAGAATTGAAATTATTAAAATTGCGCCGAGGAAGACGATACTGGCATACACATCAAAAAGAGAAACAAGAGGTGTTGATAAAATTTCTCCCAACAATCCGCCATACCTGCTTGCCGCAGTTGGTGAGCCACCGGCAACATCTATTAAACCAAGTCCGGAGAGGAGAAACATTGTCGCGCTAATTACACTTCTCCATCCAATATCCGGAGTTTGTGATTTAACAAATGAATATCCTAAAAGAATAAGAAGGGCTGGCAGAAGAATATAGCCAATACCTAAGAGATAATAAAGTTTGTCATAAATAAACTTGCCCGCGATTCCTGTCATATTAAAGGCGGACATCAAAAAAAATAATGCAAAGACAAAAAAAACTATTGCTATAATTCCATGCTTTGTTTGAATTTTTAACCCTAATTTATTTTTTTTCAAATCTTCCTCTCCATCCTCTTTTTCCTTTTCGTTTTTTGCCATATGGATATTTTAACATATTTTTAAAAAACTCGTTGCAGGTATAGTTTTTGAGAGACATTGCGCAGGCTGACGAGCCGAGCATAGCAAATTTTCAGCAGAAAATTATGTCGTGTCTAGCAAAAACTATACCAAGAAAAAGTTTTTTAGGGTTTGCATTTTTTGATGTCTAATATATAATGGACAAATGTTAGCGGAAGACAAAAACCTAAAGGACTCTGAGCAAAATTCCATAGCTCCATATGGAACAAATTTTCAAGATATGTCCGTTACATTGTCTTATACAAAGACTAATAAGCTTATTACGGCTCTCTATATGGTAACGGACATAATGGACAAAGAAGAACCAATCAGAAATAAATTAAGGACATTGGGATTAGAAATTCTTTCGGACATACCTACTATGTCAAAGGGCATCTTTGACATTCAAAAAATAGATCAAGTTATGTCTTTTTTAAACATTGCTTCAGCTATGAATTTTATTTCAGAAATGAACTGCGCTGTTCTTAAAAAAGAATTTCTAGAATTAAAACAGTCTATACAAGAACAAATAGATATAAAACCTGCTTGGCTTGAAGAATTTTTTCTCAATCCTAAATCTATTGGACATACCAAACCTGCTAATAGACAACAAACGAAAACAAGAATTGGTGTCCAAAAGGGAAGTACTTTAATGAAAGCTCTGTCCGATAAAATCGATTTCGAGGCAAGACCTAACATGTTAGGTCTTGCCTCTCGTGCTCAAGATTTCAATATATTAAAGAAAAAAAGACGAGATGACATAATTGCTATTATTAGAAATAATGGAGGAAGCGCTACTATAAAGGACATAAGAATAAAGATAAATATTGGAGCGCAAGATTCACTTATTTGTAGTGAAAAAACAGTTCAAAGAGAATTGATGTCCATGATAAAAAATAATGTCCTTAATAAAACAGGAGAAAAACGCTGGAGTCGGTATTTCATTAAGAGTTAAGTATTTAAGGACGGTCCTTAAGAGAGTTTTCCCAAGGACCGTCCTTGCCCTTAAGGGAATGTTGCATTTTAGTTAAAATATGATAGTATGATTTTGTGGGCTTTAATTCGTTTCGGCGAGTTATCCACATAATACCTTGCTCTATTTTAGGGCTACGTATTATAATGTTCTTAATGTTTATTTTTCATTAAGATTTCGTCGAAAAAATTTTAAAGAAAAATAGATGCCCATTGAAAACTAAATAGTTAGTCCCGTTAGAAATTTATTTCTAATCGGGATAAAATAAGTTGTTTTGTTTTCGATGTTTAGTTTATATCTGTTCGCTGTTTATTTGTCCGTTGCATTATTAGCTTATTATTAGTTATTAGCGGGTGAGAAATAGCGATAAGGAAAAATACGCTTTTAGTTTTGTCGAAACTAACTTATAATGGCGTAGAAAAAATTAGAAAAATTTATGAGTAATATATTAAATTTAAAAGGAGTAAAGTTTTTTGCCATCGTTGTGTTGGCAGTAGCTATACTCGCAACATTCGGAATAGTTGCTGTACAGCAAGCAAGCGCTGATTGTACGGTTACCCCTACAGTAAGAGTAGGTTCCACGGGTGCTAGTGTGCAGTGTGTCCAGACTAAAGTCGGAGTAACTGCAGACGGTAGCTTTGGTCCTATCACAAAAGATGCAGTTATGGCTTATCAATCCGCTAACGGCTTAACAGCCGACGGAGTTGTTGGTCCTATGACTGCCGCTTCACTGAATGGTTCCGTGAGTGGTGTGTCTGGTAATTTACCAGCAGGTTGTACATTCGCACAACCAACACAAATGTACAGTACGACAATTCCTAACACACCATGTGTCCCTGTTAATACGTCAACTCTTCCAGCAGGATGTATGCCTGGTTATGTAGCTAGTATTACAACTGGGCTACCATGTTCAGGAGGAACGACTCTTCCAGCAGGTTGTACATCAACAGCGGGATACAGTTCAACACTTGCTAACACAAAGTGTGATGGTACGACGACAGCGTCTGGTCCTCTAGCAGGTGGAGCTGGAGACATCACTCTAACTCTACGCGGAACATATTCCAGTGAAGAAGTTGGAGAAGGGGAGAAAGATGCAAAAGTTCTCCATGTTGATATTGAAGCCGACGACGACTCTGATGTAGAACTTGATTCGGTTAAGGTTGAGTTCTTCCAGGCAACAACAGCTGACGACCGAGACCTACCAGACTACGCAAGCGAGGTGTCAGTATGGCTTAAGGGAGTAAAAGTTGGTAGTGCTGACACAAGCGACTTCACAGAATCATCTAACTACTTCTCTAAGTCAATCAATCTTAACGGCGCAATTGTCAGAGCAGGAGATGAGGACGATTTAGTTGTAGCTGTTTCAGGTAATAACAGCCTAGACAGCGGTGATATTGATACAGATGCATGGCAGGTAGATGTTATAAGTGTTCGCTTTACTGATGCTTCTGGAGTTACTACCACTGAGTCAGGTTCAGCTTCAGCTACGGCGGGAGCTGGTTCATTCGGAAAACTATTCGATTTTGCTTCTTTTGCTACCGCAAATGACGCAGAATTGACATTGACTCTTGAAGACGATGCAGTTAACGATGTTCATCTTCTTGATTCTGATGATACAACAGACACAGATCACAAGATTACATCAGTCCTTTTTGACGCATCAGGTGATTCAAAGATTTGGGTAGATGAAGTTGTGGCAACCATCGCAACAGGCGGAGAGACAAATGAATCTCTTATTGTTGTCTCTTCATGGATAGAGGTAGATGGAGTGCGAATCAGTGAAAAAGAGGATGTTCCAGACGTTGGAGCTGTAACCTATGATGATCTTAATTACACTATTGCCGCCGGAGCTGCAAAAGAATTTATTTTCTGGGTAACTATGCAGGATGTTGATGGAGCGCTTGACGATGGCGACACCGTGCAACTCACCGTAGATACTTCTGGAACTGTGGCAGAAGACGGAGCTGGGGATACAGTTACGGCTGCCGGAACAGATCCTGTAGGTGGAGTACATATCCTATATGATAACGGTTTCCGACTTGTCGCAAACAGTCAGGTCGCAACCGCCTACACTATTGACGGTGTGAATAATGACCGCATAGAGCTTGAGTTGATCTTTGATGTGTTCAACTATGGTGATGTAACATTGTATATTCCTGATGGCGACACCTTGACTGGTACCCCATCAACGAGCGCTACAACGACTGCACCAAGCACAACTGAGGAGGTTGGATACCACATCCAGACATCTGGAACGGTAACACCGCCATCAGCTCAGATTTCTGCAGTGTTGACGGAGAGTGATTCTGATCTTACACCAAAGACTCTTTCATACGAATTGAAGTCAGGAAAGACCGGAACATTCAACTTGAAAGTTACTATTTCTGCGGATGAAAATCCTTCAATTGATAATGTTGGATTCCGAGCGTTACTAGCAGGACTTGGTTGGGCAACATCAGATGTTGCTACAGCTGCTGTAGTGTACACCGCTGATCTAGGAGACTACAAGACAAATTACGCAACAATTGCTGACTAAGGTCACTCTTGCTTCGTAGTTGCTTGATAGAATCAGGCTAGATGGACGACGGAAGTCGTTTCAACAAAAAAACCACCCTTATCGGGTGGTTTTTTTGTTATTAATTGAGTTTATGATTAAAATGATGTAATATGATGCTTATATGGATAATACAAAAGATAGTCTATCATTGAAGATATTACGAGCGCTATTAATTAGTACTCCTTTTCTGTTTACTTTGATATATATACCAGGATTCACATTTCCCGGAAGTTTCCCGAAATCGATATTCTTGTACATAGCTGTATCCATAATACTTGTTGTTTGGTTAATAAACATATATAGATCGGGCGTTGTTGTGTTTAAAAAAAACTGGATAACCATAGCTATATTCGGTTATATTTTAGCGCTTTTTATTTCAGGAATAGGGAGTGGGCATTTTGAAGAGTCCTTTTTTGGGTCTATTAGTCGTATGACTGGAATTGCTACTATGTTGTATATTTCCGGTTGGTATCTAATAGCTTCTTCGGTATTGAAACCCCATCATTGGACATATGTATTTCGAGCATTGCTATTTTCAGGAGCTATTTTAGCGGTTATTTCTTTCTTGGGGATTAACGGTTTTAATTTGAAAGCATTTAGCTTCCTGGAGCAAGGAGGGTCGTTATTCTCAAATAACACGTTTTCTGGAATTTATTACGTCTTTGCTTTTTTCTTTGGTGCTGTATTGTTTACAAAAAAGAACTCATTGAAGTGGCAAATATCATATGCGCTAGCCATGTTTGTTATTCTTGTAAATCCTGACATTTTTAATTTTCAAATCTGGCAAAATATTGGAATGATAAAAGAACTTTTTAGTCATCCCTTGCTTGTTTTAGGAACGGCGCGAGCTTCTGCTGCTGTTATGGGTATGGGGATCATTCTTACTTTCGTACTGTATGTCATTCATCGAGCCCGTGTATCTGTTGTCGTTAAGGGCATTTTATTTTCTTTTATTGTATTGATATTGGCAGGATCCTCTCTCTGGTTTGTAGGATCTACGATTGCGCAAAAAGGGTTTGGAGCTAATTTTTTTGCAAGTCAAAACGATATTCACCGCCCAACAGCTTGGAAGCAAGTAGCTAGCGGATTTTCAAATAGGCCATTGTTGGGATATGGTATTAATAATATTGAATATGCTTTTCAAGATACACTAGGCCCAGAAATTCCATTTATAAAAGGAGATAAATGGTTTGATAAAGCACACAACATTTGGCTAGACCTTACACTCGAAACAGGTATATTGGGTATTCTTAGTGTAATAATTTTATTTATTTTAGCTTGCTGGTATTCATTTAAACATTATCGTGATACTCGTGACTTTTCTGCCCCTCTTGTTTTATTGTTGTTGGTTTTACATCTTATTCAAACACAAACCTCGTTTAATACTAATACGAGCTTGTTTATGATATTTATACTATTTGCATATGTGTCGTCATTTAGTCCAGAAAATATTTCTTATAGTATCTCGCATAGGACTAAATTGATAACACTGTGTGTTGGGACTGTGCTCATTATAGTAGGAATGATATTTACTGCAATTATCCCCACAAAACATAGTCGAGAACTTGTTAGCGCTCTGACTTCGGCTAATTTTGAAAAACGAATGAATATGTATAAATCATCATATTCAATATATGGCTATCCCGCAGATTACGTTTACTTCGTAACTGAACGATTCACAAATGCATGGCTTGAGAATCCAGCAATATTTGATAACCCCACAGCAAGGGCAGGAATAGCGACTGAGTATAATGCAATGATTGATTTATACGAGAAACATTATAATCAGTATAGAGACAATTTGAGATACAATATGACCTTTGCGCACACTATTTTTATTGCAAGATTGTTTGGTGTAGATCGTTTGGATCGCGCCGGAGAGTTAATTGCTCGAGCCAAAGAACTCTCAATCTCAATTCCCCAGGTATTTTGGTTAGCATCTCTCCATGCCAAGTATACCGGCAATGAAGAATTGGCTTTTAAGGAAGCTGATAAGGCTATTCAATTATGCGAAGCTGTTCGCGCAAGGTTTAACGAAAATCAATTAGGTCATTTTTGTGGCGTATCGTACAGTCTGCGTGGTTTTTTAGAAAAAACAAAGGGCTTAAAAAATAAACTTTATTTTCATTTACAAGAGGTATAGTATTTATTCAGAGCAAGCAAGACAGACGTATTGTATTAAAGCCTATTTTATATGGAAAAAGATTATCATTACAGGTGGGGCGGGGTTTATAGGGTCGCATATGATTTTTCGCATAAGTAAAACGCTAACTTTATAAAACTTTTAAATGTGGTTAGTTGTGAATAATAACGTTCTATGATAATATACATATAAGTATATTAAGAATGAACAACATTACTAAAAAAGTCAATAAAATAAGGATTTCTGGTGTAAATCGATTTGCAGAGCTTGCCATAATGGGTGAGAAGGTTTTTACTGTGCAAGATGTAGCTACGATTTGGAAGATTAAAAATCGTCGGACATTGCGTGTGCTTTTAGCGCGTTATGTAAAACGTGGTATATTATATAGAGTTTGGCGAGGGTTGTATTCAATAGTTAATCCGAAAGAAGTTGACTCATTGCTTTTAGGCATCAAAATTCTTCACAGATATGCGTATGTTTCTTGCGAGACAGTACTATTTAACGCAGGTTTAATTAATCAACGTCCAACCGAGATCACCATAGTAAGCAATGTTTCTAAAAGGTTTTCATTATTAGGACATCGATATCGTTCTCGCAAGATGAATGATGGTTTGTTGTATGATGCGACTGGAATAATACTACACAATAGCATTCGCATTGCGACACCAGAAAGAGCAAAACGAGATATGACTTATTTTAATCCTAAAAAATATTATGATGCAGACAAGTAATCAATATGACAATATCCATAAGGCCTGGCTGTATAGGGTGTTGGAAGCTATAGCTTCTGATCAATATCTATCAAGTGTTTTATATTTTAAAGGCGGTACCTGCGCATCAATGCTTGGTTGGCTTGACCGATTTTCGATTGATTTAGATTTTGATTATGGGGGAAAAGTGGAAGATATTCAAAAGACACGTGATTCTCTGGAAGTTATTTTTACTGATTTAGGTTTATCCATCAAAGATAGAAGCAAAAAGGGTATTCAGTATTTTTTGAAATACGAAAATAATAAAGGTCTTGAAAATATAACCCGAAATATTTTAAAAATAGACGCATCATTTCCCTTATTTGCATCAAGTAAGTATATTTCACAACGTTTTTTAGAAATTGACCGTGTTTTTATCTGTCAAACAAAAGAAACGATGTTTTCTCACAAATTATGCGCTCTAATAGATCGATTTGAGAAAACTGACCATATTGCTGGTCGTGATTTGTATGATATTCACCATTTTTTTATGAATGAATATAAATATGATACAGCTGTTATTACTGAACGTACTGGTTTTTCACCTAAAGAATTTTTCCCCAAATTAATAACATTTATTGAGAATAATGTTACAGATCAAGTAATTACAGAAGATTTGAGTTCGCTTCTTGCGCCGCAACAATTCAAAATTTTTCGGAAAGTATTAAAAAGAGAAGTTCTTGGATTATTAAAAGATGAGATAAAAAGCCTCTAACCCTTTTATAGGTTTAATAAATTTTATGAAGATTATTGTTACAGGCGGGGCGGGGTTTATAGGGTCGCATATCGCCGACCGGCTTGTTGCCGACGGCTATGAAGTTCATATAGTTGATAACTTATCAGCGGGAAAAAAGGAGAATATAAATTCAAAAGCGATTTTTCACAATGTGGATATCCGTGATTATGATAAATTATTGCCGGTATTTAAAGATGCAAAATATGTTTTTCATGAAGCTGCTTTTCCTCAAGTCCAATATTCAATAGAAAACCCGGTTGAAACTAATGAAATAAATGTTAGGGGTACATTAAATGTCCTAGAAGCTTCAAGAATAAACAAAGTTAAACGAGTAATTTTCGCTTCTTCCAGCGCTGTGTATGGCAATCAAGAGATTTTACCGATAACCGAAAATATGCAAACCAATTCGCTGTCTCCTTATGGAGCTCAGAAATATATCGGTGAAGTTTATATGAAACTATACTCGGAAATTTATGGGATTGAAACTGTTTCTCTGCGGTATTTTAATGTTTATGGTCTACGACAATCAAGCTCTGGGGCTTATGCATCTGTTATTGCAAAATTTATTGATTTTAAAAAAAATAGCAAAGCTATGACAATTACTGGTGATGGCGAGCAAACAAGAAGTTTTGTTCATGTAAGTGATGTTGTTAAGGCTAACATAAATGCTATGCGAAGTGATAATGTGGGCAAAGGGGAGGTTGTAAATATCGGCACAAATGAAATGCATTCTGTAAATCAAATTGCCAAATTACTTGGAGGAAAATTTGTATATATTGATCCTCGTATTGAGATACGGGCAACATTGGCAGATATTAAAAAAGCAAAAGAATTATTGGATTGGGAACCAAATATAAAACTTGGAGACGCCTTGATAGATTTTAAGAAATATCATAACATGAATTAATATATGGTAAATATAAAAAAGGCGTTAGTTTGTGGAGCTGGGGGTTTTATAGGTAGTCATTTGGTCAAAAGGTTAAAAAAAGAAGGGTATTGGGTACGTGGGGTTGATTTAAAGAATCCAGATTTTGGCTCAAGCGTTGCTGATGAATTTATCATTGGCGATTTACGAGAACAGTCAGTATGTAGGGGTGTGCTTAATGAACCCTTCGATGAAGTATATCAGCTTGCAGCAGATATGGGTGGTGCTGGTTATATTTTTACAGGCGAACACGATGCTGATGTGATGCATAATTCTGCATCTATTAATTTAAATATTGTTGATATCGCTAATAAACACAAAGTTGGGAAAATATTTTATTCTTCTTCGGCTTGTATATATCCAGCATATAACCAAGAAGATCCAAATAACCCAAAGTGTTCAGAGAATTCTGTTTATCCGGCTACTCCAGATTCAGAATACGGTTGGGAGAAACTTTTCAGTGAACGTCTATATCTCTCTTACAACAGAAACTACGACTTACAAATACGAATTGCTCGATTCCATAATATTTTCGGCCCCGAAGGAACATGGAAAGGTGGTAAGGAAAAAGCTCCCGCTGCTCTTTGCAGAAAAGTTGCTGAAGCCCAAGACGGTGGCGAAATAGAGATTTGGGGTGACGGAGGACAAACACGTTCCTTTTTATATATTGATGAATGCTTGGAGGGGATACGAAGACTCATGGATTCTAATTTTACTGGGCCAGTAAATATTGGAAGTGATGAAATGGTAACAATTAATCAATTGGCTGAAATGGTAATGGGTATCGCGAATAAAAAACTTACGTTAAAATATGTTACGGGACCGCTTGGTGTGCGAGGTAGAAATTCTGATAATACACTTATTAAAGAGAAATTAAAATGGGCCCCTAGTGAATTGCTCCAAAATGGATTGGAAAAAACTTATGCATGGATTAAAGAAGAGGTTTCAAAAAAACTATAATGGTTAAGAGCAGTTATTATATGAATAAAGATGAATTAAAAAATTTAATAGTTTATACCGGAGTTTTTTATCAAGACAATGAAACTTACAGAACTCGTTCAAAAATATGGTTTAAAACTTTTGATAATGCGGCAAAATTAGGAATCAAAGTTGTTGTGAGAAATGATGGAGGATTGCCGGCGGAGATGTTACAAAGAATAAAAGCATATAGCAATATAACCATTGTTGAAAAAGATCCATCAAAGAAAAATACTTTAGGAAGTGGAAGGAGAGAAGCTTTACAAAAAGCCAAAGAAATTGCTGACCAAGAAAGGATAGAAGACCCTGTTTTTTTATGGACTGAACCGGAGAAAGATAATCTGATAACAGAAAAGAATTTACTACGAATGATTTCTGGTATTCGTGAAGGGGCAAATATCGTTATTCCTGAAAGGGGAGAAAAGGCATGGGGGCAATTACCTAAATTACAGCACTGGTTGGAACAGAGAGCAAAAAAGAGAGCTAAAAATATAGTCGAATTTGATGATAAATTGGATCTCTGGTTTGGGCCAGAAGTTTTAGATAAAATTGGAGCTGGATATTTTTTGGATTACAATGCTGGGAAGAATAGAGTAGATTTATGGGACGCCTTGATAGTTCCTGTATTTGATGCGATGAGAGATGGAATAAAGGTGACAAGTGTACCTGTAGATTTTTTATATAACCAGAGTCAAATAGATAATGAATCAGATGAGTCAAATAGAGAAATTAAAATAAAAAGAATAGAACAATACACCCAGATTTTAAAAGAGTTAGGAGATCCTAAATGGCAAGATTTTTTCAGAGATGCGAAAGGTGAATTAGCAAAAATAAGAGAATTAAATAAAGATCCGTCAGGGAATCAGGAAAAATTAAAAGAAGCAAAAAAATCATTAGTAAAAAACTTTTTTAGATTGAAATAAAAGCATGATTATTGTTCGACTTTCAGGGGGGATGGGTAATCAGATGTTTCAATACGCAATTGGGAGAGCTCTTTCCTTGAAGCATAATGTGCCGTTGAAGCTTGATACAACATTTCTTGATCATCGGATCAAAATGCCACATTTTATACGACCTAATTTTTATTTTCGTAATTTTGATTTAGATGTTTTTAATATACAAGCAGAAATTGCTACGCCTTCTGAGATCTCATTTTGGAATAGACCAATTTTGTGGGGACAAGCGATGCTAGTCGTTGACGCAATTTTACGCAAGCTAGCATTTTTGCCTGGTTGGGAAAAGAAATATTCTTTCAATAAGGGAGCTTTGCAATTTGGGCCCAATACATATTTAGAAGGGTTTTGGCAAAGTGATAAATATTTTTCTGAAATTGAATCCACCGTAAGAGATGATTTTACTCTTAAAAATCCGTTACCTGAAAATATAAAGAGCCTTGCACGTGAAATTAAAAATTCAAATTCTCTTTGCATACATCTTAGACGGATGCACGGAGGTGGATCATATCACGCTAAGTATGATATGGATTATTATCAAAATGGAATAAAATATATTGAGAAATATAAAAAGATTGAGAAGATTTATGTATTTTCTGATGATATAGAATGGTGTAAAGAAAATATCAAATTTAATATACCTACTTTCTTTGTCGGTAATGACTCTGCTGGTGTAAAAGGAGAGGGGCATCTATATCTGATGAGTCTTTGTCAGAATTTTGTTATCCCTAATAGTACTTTTTCTTGGTGGGGCGCATGGTTATGCGATTATAAAGAAAAGATAGTCATTTGCCCCAAGCAATGGTTTGGTGATGCGTCTATAAATACAAGTGATTTAATACCAGAAGATTGGATAAGAATATGAAAAATATAATAAATAAAATAAAAAATTTAACATTTGAGCAGTTAAATAAGGGATTACTTCTTGTCTCTCTTATTGTCTTGTTGTTTCGTATTGGTAATTTTTATAATACTTTTATTCCAAAGCCGTTTGAGATAATTCTCGTGCTGATTATTATTCTGACATTTGTGGATCTGCTAATTAATAAGAAATTTAAAGAGTTTTTCCTTTCAATTGATAAAAAAATTTGGGTAGCATTGTCATGCTTAATAGGGTCTGTTTTTGTTGGTTGGTTTGTGGCTATATTTTTTAAAAACGTGCCAATAAATTTTAATGTGATTTTAGAATTTGGTAATTTTGTAATTTCTTTGGTGATATTTGTATTGGTCTTATTCTATACAAAAAATGACCCAGTATCTGCAAAGAAATACTTATATGCATTACTTTTACCTGTGGGTTATATAATTTTTGTATTTTTTACTGGAGGAGCGAACTATCTTAACCTAGAGAATAATGGTACTTTTTTGGGGCTTACACTTAACCCAAATATAGTTTCTAAAATACTACTTATTCCGGCTCTATTCTTTACAGTACATTCCTTGTTCAAATTTCAAAACAGGTGGATTAAAATAGGGCATATTGCTATTTCTTGTGCTATGGTTGCATTGCTGTTTTGGGTTTCATCTCGTGGAGGACTTGTTGCATTGGTTCTTTCTTTGATATTTATATGGCTTATCTTTTCATTTAATAATTTTGATTGGAAAAAATTGTTTTACAGCGGTATTCTGATTTTGATAATATTTTTAATTGGTTTTGCCCTGACTCCACAAAGCGGAAAACAGAGAGTGGTTTTAAGGGCTTTATATCCGAGCGGTTCGGATCATTCCAACTATTTAACAGTTCAAGATAAATCTGCCAATGCGGTTTTTGTTAAATTTGTTAATGATAAATCCAATAATCCTATTTTCATTTACCCTGAAAGAGAAACTCGCTTTCAAATCTGGCCTTTTTATTTAAAGTACATATTATCCAATCCACTTGGCATAGGTCCGAATACCCATTTGAGTTTTGATCTTAAAGATAATACCGGAGAATATATAAATTCCGGTCCACACAACACTTTTCTTCAAATTTGGTTGTGGGGAGGACTGCTAGGGATACTTAGCTTTATGTATATTTTTATCAGCGCGTTCAAGAACCTTTTTATTAAATTAAAATCTGATTTTAATCCTTTTGCCCTTGCATTACTCGGCGCTCTTTTTGCGGTTAGTATTTCTGTTATGTTTGATGATAGTTTGTCATTTTTCTGGTTTTTTATAATTTTAGCTTTGGCTTTAAGATATGAAAACACCACTAGTTAGCATCATAATACCTGCCTATAATGGCGCAAAATGGATTAAGAAAGCAATTTTAAGCGTTCTAGCGCAATCCTATGCGGATTTTGAGTTTATTATTATAAATGACGGTTCTAGTGATAATACTGAAGAAATTATTACTGCTTTTACAAAATACGATAAGCGAATAAGATATATTAAGAATGAACATAATTTAGGAGTGCAAAAAACTCGCAATATTGCATTAGATATATCTTTGGGCGAGTATATTGCAGAAATTGACCAAGATGATGAATGGATTGATCCGGACAAGCTCTTGAAACAAATTAAGTTTTTAAGGAAAAATAAAGATTATGTTCTGATAGGCACTGGCGTGGTGATGGTGGATGAGCAAGGAACGGAGATAGCCAGATATCTTATGCCTGAAACTGATTTAGAAATTAGGAAAAAAATTTTACGCGCGAATTGTTTTATTCACTCCAGTGTTTTATACAGGACAAAATCCGTTAAAGAAATCGGCGGTTATACTGTAGAAAAAATGTCCGAGGACCATGATCTATGGCTACGAATTGGTAGAATTGGTAAATTTATGAATTTACCAGAATACTCTGTGAAATATTGTTTTAGCCCAAAAGGATACAATTCTCAAGATAAATTTTTACGTTTAAAACAAAATTTACTTTTTGCACAAGAGCATAAAGATTTTTATCCGAATTATTTATTTGCAATAATATTGGGATGGACAAAAATTTGTTTTTACCCCATTTTTAATTTAATGCCCACACGCTTTAAAGGTATATTTTTAAAATTACACAAAAAGTTCTAAGTAGCATGAATTACGAAACTCAGAAAATATCAACTTTTTTCCGGTACGGGCTTTTTTTAACAGAAAAAAGCCCTGAAGTTGCCTTCGTCGCCACTCGGCAAACCCCTTCAAAAAATTATATTTTCCGAGTTTCGTAATTCACAATAAACAAACTTTCTTGATGTATTCTTCTATTGGTAGTGTGTTTTTAAAATGAATCACCTCTATAATTTTATTTTGGGAGTAGGCTGTAGTGTTAGTAAGGGCTTTCAGCCTTGAAAATGTTAAGGGGTTTTTTTGACGAGTTATGAAACAAATCAAGGTTAATACTAGGGCGGCAAACCAAGCAACAGGATAGGGGATAGTTTTAGTTTTTTTAGTCATAGTCGGAGGCAGACTCTTTACCAAAATATCTATATCTCTAAAAGCTATAGGGTTGTTGACCATATATATATCACCGTATGGAATGTTTGCTTCAGAGAGCTCCAACATTCCTTTCACCACTTCGTCAATATGAACAATGTTATATATTCCTTGACCAATGTTTTTAAAGGAACCGCTACGCATACTTTTTATAAGTTCTAGAAAACTGTTTCCTTCTCTATTTTTACCGGGGCCGAAAATAGTGGTCGGTCTCAATATATGCGCTTTTAGACCGATTTTTATTCCATCCAAGACTTTTTTTTCACCTCGGTATTTTGACCATTCGTAGGCATTGTGTGGGCCAATTACTCCGGCGCTGGAAAGATGTATCAGTTGACAGTTATTTCGTATGGCAATCTCGACGATGTTTTTTGTTCCTAATACATTTACCTTTTCCATTTGTTCAGTTTCCCAAATAACTCCTGCGCAATGGTAAATGGTATCAATATCGGGGGGCAGGTCAATTGGGTCAGTAATATCACCAATAATTACATTGATATTTTTGTTGTTAGAAAAAATGGAAAAAGCTTGTCTTGTTAATACATACACCTGATATCCATTTTTAATGAGCGAATTAACAAGATGTTGTCCCACATATCCTGTGGCCCCTGTGA
>Ga0209211_10002091_pt1 | contig 35353 bp, 38 predicted proteins | sample RifGroA2_FD_183992 | JGI IMG/M metagenome (GOLD analysis project Ga0209211, IMG submission 183992) | Groundwater microbial communities from Rifle, Colorado, USA - Groundwater A2 (SPAdes) (version 2) | ecosystem: Environmental > Aquatic > Deep subsurface > Groundwater | place: Rifle, Colorado... | reverse complement strand
GCGGATAGAATATCTAACTCTTCATGTTGGCCTGGGCACTTTCTTACCAGTGAAGACAGAATATTTAGAAGACCACCACATGCATGCCGAATGGGTAGAAGTAAAAAAAGAGACTATCCAGAAAATACAAGAAGCCAAGGCTAGTCAGAAAAAGATTGTGGCTGTTGGTACTACGGCTTGTCGTAGTTTGGAAGCGGTTTGGCAAGATCAAGATAATATGAATGCAGTAAAAGATTTTTTTGCTTGGGTAGATATTTTTATTTACCCCGGCTACAAGTTTAGAGTAGTTGATAGTCTGATCACTAATTTTCATTTGCCTAAATCAACTTTACTCATGCTGGTCAGTGCTTTGGCGGGTAAGGATAAAATAGATCAAGCCTATCAAGAGGCTATTGCCCAAGAATACCGCTTCTTCAGCTATGGCGATGCCATGTTTATTTGTTAAGTATATTGATATGATGATATTAATAACCGTGACAATCTTTATCTTATTAGCTGGCGTAGCTATTTATTTAGGTGTGAGAGAGGACAGGAAGAAATAAACTTTATATCTAATAGAGGGTCTCTTACGGGAATTGAACTGGTGGTCTAGCATATTAGAACTAGGCCCTGAAATAAAGGCCAAAATTGACTTATTCTGAAAAATGTTGTAGCATTAAATAAAACTAGTGTTTTTTTATCTAGTTTTATTTTTAATAATTCCGTTTAATATTTGTTTTTTATGAACGTCACTGAACTAGCCAGAGTATTAAAAATTACCCCAGCTGAACTGAGGCAGTATTTGCCGCAGATGGGTTTTGATATTGGCCTCAAAGCCATTAAAGTAGATAATGTGACAGCCCGTAAAGTCATTAATGCTTGGCCACAATTTAAATATCGCTTGGAAAAACAAAAACAAGAAGAGCGTCAGTTGCAGGCAGTTGATGCCGGCAGTGTTGAGAAAAAGCGCGTGGTCATTCCCGCCCTAACTACCGTCCGCCAATTTGCTGAATTATCTGGCGTGCCAGTGAACAAGCTGTTGACAGAATTGATGCGTAACAGCGTTTTTGCTTCTTTGAATGAAAGAATAGATTTTGATACAGCAGCCATTGTGGGTGCTGATTTAGGTTTGGAAGTGGTTTTGGACGAAACAGAAGGACAGGCTGAAGACCAGTCCGGTAGATTGAAAGAGATTATTGCCCTAGAACAAACCGCTGATTTACAAACCCGCCCTCCCGTCATTGTGGTCATGGGCCATGTTGATCATGGTAAAACCATGTTGTTAGATGCTATCCGTCGTACCAATGTCATTGCTACAGAAGCTGGTGGCATTACTCAACACATCGGCGCCTATCAAGTAGAGCGTCATAATCGTTTAATTACCTTTATTGATACCCCGGGCCATGAAGCTTTTACCGCTATGCGTAATCGCGGGGCTAAGGTGGCTGATATTGCTATTTTGGTAGTGGCGGCTGATGATGGCGTCAAGCCTCAAACCGTGGAAGCTTTCCGTATTATTGAAGCCGCTAAAATTCCTTATTTGGTAGCTATCAACAAAATTGACAAACCAGATGCTGATATTATGCGTACCAAACAAGAACTATCCAATCAATTGAATATTGTGCCTGAAGATTGGGGCGGTAAGACTATTTGTGTGCCCATTTCCGCTAAACAAGGCGAGAACATTGATGAGTTATTAGATAATGTGTTGTTGATAACTGATATGGAGGAAAATAATTTAAAAGCTAACCCTGACGCTACAGCTGTAGGTACAGTAGTGGAATCTAATATCGACAAAGGTGAAGGCGTGGTGGCTACTATTTTGGTGCAAAATGGCACCCTCCATGTGGGAGAAGAATTACAATGTAATGGTATTGCCTATGGTAAGGTTAGATCACTGAAGGATTATTTAGGTAAGAACTTAACCAGTGTTTTGCCTTCCACTCCTGTTAAGGTAATTGGTTTCAAGAGAGCCCCGGCTGTCGGTGATATTATTGAGGTGGGCAGAGGTGAGAAATCCAAGAAGACTAAGAACATGATGAACATGAGTGCGCCAACACAATCAGTGAAAGAAGATGAAGATGGTGAAGGTGGACCGCAAATTAATTTGGTTATCAAGAGTGATACTTTGGGTAGTGCCGAAGCTATTGAAGCTTCCTTAGCTAAGATTGATACCTTTGGTGTTAAGATTAAAATTTTGTATAGAGGTTTAGGCAATGTTACAGAGGGCGACGTTACTAGGGCTGAATCTTCTCATGCTAAGCTCATAGCCTTTACGGTTAATATTTCTCCTCAAGCTGAAGAATTGGCTAGAGAAAAACAAGTTGAGGTCAAATCCTATCAGATTATTTACGAATTATTGAATGATTTAAAAGAAGAAATTCAGATTTTAGTTAAGCCGGATATTAAGCGAGTTGATTTGGGCAGAATCAAGGTTTTGGCTATTTTCAAGACGGGTAAAAAAGATCAGATTATCGGTGGCCAAGTCACCAAGGGTCTTATTAAACCCCATAGTTTTGTAGAAGTGATGCGCGAAGGTGAATTTATAGCCCAAGGTCAACTGACTCAATTACAGTCAGGTCGACAGGACGTTGATCAAGTAGAGGCTGGCAATGATTGCGGTTTACAATATGAGGGTAAGCCTTTGATTAAGGTGGGGGATGCCTTGGAAGTCTATCAGGAAGAAAAGATTTATCATAAGGTGAAATAATATGTCACGTACTGATCAAGTTAATTCTTTGTTACAACAGGAACTGGCCAATCTTTTACAACAATATGTGCAAATTGACGGTGTCTTGTTAACTATTACTGGAGTAGACTGCAGTCCTGATTTACGACGAGCTAAAATCGGTATCTCTGTTTTACCGGACCAATATTATGGCACGGCTTTAACTGAACTACGGACCAAGACTAAACTTCTACGCCAGCGATTAGCCGGCCGAGTGCGTTTGCAATTTATACCCAAACTGTTTTGGCAGATTGACAATACGGAAAAGGAGGCGGCTAAGATTGAAGAAGTACTAGCCCAACTTTAATCTGGCTGTAATTTAATAGTTAGATAGTCTGATAGCTATTTAACTTTTTTATTTTATGCCTGATGTTTTACGACAAATTTACAAAACCATACTCCAAAGTCAACGGATACTTTTAGTAACTCACCAAAATCCAGACGGCGATGCTTTAGCTTGTCTAAGTATTATGGTTGAAGTTTTAACTGATTTGCAAAAAGACCATGTGGCCTATTGTTGTGACAAGCCTAGTAATAGTTTGCTGTTTCTGCCCCATATGGAAAAAATAACTTGTGAGCTGAATGATTTAGCTAGCTTTGATTTGATCATTAGTTTGGATTGCGGTAGCTTGAGTCGAACTAAATTAGCTGAAATTATTAGCCAGCGCAATCCACAACAGATTTTTGTGGAAATTGACCACCATCCTCATATCGAAGATGTGTCTGATATTGAAGCCCGCGATCCCCAAGCCGCTTCCACCACGGAAATATTGTATGATTTTTTACAAGTCAATAATCTGACTCTCAACAGTAATGTGGCTAATTGTATTTTAACTGGTATCGTTACCGATACTGGTAATTTTGTCTATCCAACTACTTCAGAAAAAACTATTACTATTGCTGCCGAAATGTTAAAAGCCGGGGCCCGCTTGCCTCAGATCTTAGAAAATACTTGGCGCAACAAAAGTTTGCCAGCCATGAAGCTTTGGGGGATAGCCATGTCTCGTCTGCAGATTAATGTTAAATATGATATAGCCTTTTCTATCCTGACTTTAGAAGATTTAGCTGACTTAGAAGCCACTGAAGATGACATTGACGGTGTGGCGGGTTTTATGGGTAATTTGCCTCAGGTTAAAGCCATTATGCTTTTACGCCAGATTGAGCCCGGTTTGATTAAAGGTAGCCTACGTACTTGCCGACCAGAAGTTGATGTTTCTAAGCTGGCCCAGCGCCTAGGTGGCGGTGGCCATAGTAAAGCCGCCGGTTTTAATATCAAGGGTGATTTACAGAAAATTGCTGGTCAATGGCAAATCGTTTAAATTGACCAGGGGTCGGCAAAATGCTATGATATTATTAAAAATAAGGATATGCCCAGCCCAATTCTGACTAAAAAACAGTCTGAAGGATCTTTGTCTATTACTACGGGTGCCAAAAAGATTTTTCAGGCCATCTATCGTGAACAACACAAGCCGGCTCTTGATGATGAGGTGGCTAAAATTAAAGTTTCCGAATTGATTTCGAAAATGGCTTTTTATTATGAAAAAATTCGTAACTCTGTAGATTACAAGGAAGAATATTTAATGCGCAAGGGAGCTATTCTCCGTATTCTTAAACGCCAGGTAGTTATTGAAAGCTCTCTGATCGGTCAAAAACAAGAGGACCCCCACAAGATTGCTACTGTTTTGTTAGTGGAATTGATTCGCGCCGGTTATTTAGCTAATAACAAATTACCAGAAAGTCTAATTGATGAAGTGGCTGTCATTTTAGAGCGCTATTTAGTTTTAAAAGATAGAAGTCTACAACATATTGTCGCTAGTCGTAAGTTTTTTAATAAGGAAATAAAAAAGATACAAAATGAGATGGATGCCAAGACTGAATTGACCAGTTGGATTATGGGCATGGCTGCCAGTGAAATAGAAGAACATCTCAGTTATGACCAATCTTTAGAGGTTGTGGTCGGTTATATGTATCAAGTTTTGAATGACTATATCGCCTTACCTGGTGATCTACCCTATGATGAGGATTTGTCTATCCAGGTGTATTTAGGTATCTATCGTAATTTTTTGCAATTAGATGATGAAGATGTTTTGTCTTATATCTTGTTAAAATATTATTATCCAACTTGGGGACAAATTAAGTTGTCCGAGGTAGAGACCATTGCCGAGCGTATTAATCGTTTGCGTCAATTGATTTATCACCAAATACATCATCCGCTCAAGCCCCAATTAAACAAGATTGTCCATCGCCATACTGTTTACTTTTCGATTTTACAGGACGTTATTAAGGAAAATCCACAAAAAGTTTTTGAAGAAATAAAAACCGACCCTAAGTCTTTTGATCGTAAAATCAAACAAGCTTGTGCCAATCGCTATCGTTCCGCCAAAAAGAAATTATGGCACAGTGCTGCTCGTAGTATTATTTATATCTTTTTAACTAAATCGGTTTTCGCTGTGTTATTGGAAGTGCCAGCAACTAAGTTTTTTGGCGAAGAAATAAACGCCTTTTCTTTAGGCATTAATATAGCCTTCCCAGCCTTACTTTTATTTATAGCCGTTTCCTTTACTCGTTTACCTGGAGCGAATAATACTGAACAGATTATTAAGGGTATACATGAAATTATGTTTATAGAAAAAGTGCGCCAGCAACCGATAATTTTACGTCGGCCACCTCAGCGTAGCCCTGTAATTAGCTTTATTTTTTCTGTTATATACATTGTGACCTTTTTCGTGTCTTTTGGTTTAGTCCTCTGGGTTCTAGAAGTTTTACGTTTTAGTTGGGTGAGTATGATTATTTTCTTGTTCTTTTTAGTTTTTGCGGCCTTCTTTGCTGTCCGTATTAGACGAGCACCTAAATCTTTGGTGGTAGTGGAGTCTAGGGAAAATATTTTTTCCTTTCTGTGGAACTTTTTCTATATCCCAGTTATTTCCGTTGGCAAATGGTTGTCAGGTAAATTTGCTCGCATCAATGTCTTTGTCTTTATTTTAGATTTTATTATCGAGGCCCCTTTCAAGATTTTTGTGGCCGTAGCTGAAGAATGGACCAAATATGTGAAGGAACGCAAAGATGAATTATCTTAAAGACTATTTTAATTAAGTATCGGGAGGATTAATAATTTTATGCCAGGAAAAAATTTTTACATCACTACTACCTTGCCCTATGTCAATGCTGAACCGCATTTGGGTTTTGCTTTGGAAATTGTCAGGGCTGATAGTTTGGCGCGTTGGCAACGTTTCTTAGGCCAGACAGTATTTTTTAATACCGGCGTTGATGAACATGGTTTGAAAATATATCGCAAAGCTCAAGAACAGCAACAAGAGCCCCAAGCCTATTGCGATGTTATGGCTGCTAAATTTGAACAATTAAAATCAGCCTTAAATCTAAGTTATGATAGCTTTATAAGAACCACTAATCCCGCCCATGAAACAGCTGTCCAGGAATTTTGGCAACGCTGTTTAGCTCAGGGCGATATCTACAAGAAAAATTATCAAGTTAGATATTGCGTGGGTTGTGAATTAGAAAAAACTGGTTCGGAGTTGGTTAATAATCACTGTCCAGAACATCCCAATCAAGAGTTGGAAGTAATTGATGAAGAAAATTATTTTTTTAGATTTTCCAAATATCAACAGCCCTTACTTGATTTTTATGAACAGCATCCTGATTTTGTTATACCTAGTTTTAGATTTAATGAAATTAAGAAATTTGTTGCTACGGGTTTGGAAGATTTTTCCATTTCTCGTTTGCGAACCAAAATGCCTTGGGGTGTAGGCGTACCTAATGATCCGGAACAGGTAATGTATGTTTGGTTTGACGCCTTGATTAATTACATCTCTTGCTTAGGCTGGCCTCAGTCAAGCAACTATGAGCAGTTCTGGCCAGGCTTACAGATTTGCGGTAAAGACAATTTGCGCCAACAAACAGCTATGTGGCAGGCCATGCTCATGTCAGCTGGTTTACCTAATTCACGACAGGTTTTGATTAATGGTTTTATTACTGCCCAGGGACAAAAAATGAGTAAATCTATAGGTAATGTTGTCAATCCTTTATCTCTTATAGAGCAGTATGGCACCGATGCCGTCCGCTATTATTTATTAGCTGAATTGAATCCCTTTGAAGATAGTGATTATACCGCAGAGAAGTTTGCTATCCGCTACCAAGCCGATTTAGCCAATGGTCTAGGTAATGTCGTGGCTAGGGTAGCCACAATGCTGGAGCAGGATAATATTAAATTAAGTTTAAATAAGGCGGTTAATAAAGGATTATTAGAACAAGTTAAAGTTAAGTTAGACAAATATTTATTCAATGAAGCTCTAGCGGTTTTGTGGTCGGTTTTACATCATGCTGATGAGATTCTCAGTATTAAAAAGCCTTGGACTATGACAGTAGTAACTGAAAAAGAAAAATGTTTAGGCCCCATTGTCCAAGATCTCTATGATGTCGCTAATATTCTACAGGTCTTTATGCCAGAGACGGCGGCTAAGCTATTAAGTCAATTAACAGCCAAACAAATAGTTAAAGCTGAACCGCTTTTCCCTAGGATAGAGAAAGGCAATAAATAATTAAAAATATGCGTGGTTTCTTTTGGTTGGTTATTAGTCTGGTGGTAATTTTAGCTCTAGTGATGTGGGGCAATTCTTTAAATTGTAATTCTCGGCGTGGAGTAGATACTTGTCCGGATGTTTGTATCAGCCAATCAGCCCAATGTGTTCCTAACACAGAAGATCTGGCTGATTGCCAAACAAAATTTGATTGTCACGCACCTAATTTGGAGCAATATCCTAAGATTATTAAAAGCTATACCGATAGTTTAAAGCCTAAAAAATAGATTATGATTATTTTTGATGCTGTATTATTATTAGCTTTGGCCGGTTTTGTTTTTTACGGTTTATTTTTTGGTTTTATAAAAACTTTAGGTTCTTTAGTCGGCGTGGTAGTTGGAGCTTGGGCAGCCGGACAATGGTACTTAAATTTTTATGGCTGGACAAACAATCTATTTTTTGGCCATGAAAATTTGGGTAAAATTATTAGTTTCATTATTGTCTTTGTTCTGGTTAATCGTATTGTTGGTTTCCTTTTTGTGTTTTTAGACAAGCTGTTTCATTTGTTAACCATCATACCTTTCTTGAAGACTATTAATCGTTTAGCTGGAGCCATCTTTGGTTTAATCGAAGGTGGTTTAGTGCTAGGCTTGTTGCTCTATGTTGCTTCCCGCTATACCTTGGTTGGCCATTGGACGGCTAATTTGTTGGCTGGTTCAAAAATGGCACCTTGGCTTTTGAAATTTACCGATGTGCTAACTCCGCTGTTGCCGGAATTACTTAAACAATTAAAATCTATTATTTAAGATCATATGTTGATTGATACTCATGCCCATGTTAATTTTGTTAATGCCTACAAAGATGACGCTGAAGAAGTGATTAGGCGGGCTTTGCGTAGTGGCATCTCTATGATTCTGGTTGGTGTTAATTACAAGACTTCTAAACGCGCTTTGGAATTGGCTAATAAATATGAATCAGGCGTTTATGTGGCGGTTGGTCTGCACCCTAATGACTTAATAGAACATCATGAGAAAATAAATGGTTGTTCAGAACTAATTAGAGCCGAGGAGTTTAACTTTGATGTCTATCAACAATTGGCTAGGTTTGACAAGGTGGTGGGCGTGGGAGAAATAGGTTTGGACTATTTTAGATCAGAGCTCAGCAAGAACTTTGGTGTGATTAAAAAGAAACAACAAGAGAGTTTTAAACAACAATTGGAGTTTGCTGCTCAAATGGAACTGCCTGTCATTATTCATTGTCGCCAAGCTCATGATGATACTATAGCTATCTTAACGGCTCACAAGAATAAGTTTAAGGATTTGCTACCCAAGGATAGACCTTGGGGCGTGATGCATTGTTTCTCTGGCGATGAGAATCTGGCTTGGCAGTATTTTAATTTAGGTTTGATGATTTCTTTTACTGGCGTCATTACTTTTAGCCAACAGTGGGATGATTTGATCCGTAAAATGCCGGAAGATAGAATCATGGTAGAAACAGATTGTCCTTTCATGACTCCAGAGCCATATCGTGGTCGTCGCAATGAACCCCTCCTAGTAAAACACGTAGCCCTGCGTATCGCCGCTATCAAAAGTAAAGATCTAACAGAAATTGAAGCTATTACTACTAAGAATGCTAAAAAATTGTTCGGCTTCTAAAAATTTGTTATACTATAGTTAGTAAGTTTAATCTATGAAACTAACTACTAATTGGCAATTAACTATATCCGCTTGTTTGGTAATAGGCATTTTTTTGTTATTAAGTAATAAGGCTTGGGCCGTTAATTACGAGTGTGAAGCTGATAATGCGCCTTGGAATAGAACCGGCGCAATGACTACCGGCGATAGATTCCAGGGTGGTGTGCCCTTCGCTTGTATGCCCAGTGCCAAAGCTCCCGACAGTCAGTACACCAGACCATTAATGGCACAACCGAATAAAGAAGGCGGCTATTGTGGAATTACCAAGCCTGATTATGGTTGTGCTTGGTGCCCTAAAGAAGATGACATTTGTGCTCGCATAGCTGATTGTAGTAACTTGGGCGATGGTTTTAAATGCATAGACATGGATCCTTATAACAAGCCAAAAGATAATAATCAATATGAATGTGTCCCCTATCATTGTCCCTATGGCACTTTTACTTCCAGTGGGAAAAGTATAAATAGTGTTTGCTGTCGCATCATTGCTTCCATGACCATGGAAGAAGAAGATCTGCCAGAAGAAGAGCCAGAAATTGTAGTAGATACGCAAACTGTTGACCCTGTGCCACCACCACCTCCGCCAGACACGCAAACTGCCATAGGTTTTAATATAGCTAGTTGTTGCAGTAGATCTATTGTGCGAGAGTTAGCACGTAATAGTCGAACAGGTATAGTGGATACTGACAATTACACCATGAATGATATTGTGCAAGCGGCTATTAATGTCTATGAATGTATTCTCTGCATAGTTGGCGCTTTAATGCTGATTATGATTATTTTAGGCGCTGTCATGTTAGTTATTTCCGGTGGTAGTTCAGAAAAGGTGTCATTAGGCAAGAAAATTATAGTTGGTGCTGTGGTAGGCGGTATTATTGCCTTTGCCACCTATTTAATTATTTACTGGACAGTAACGGCTTTAGGTGCAAAGTTTGTTAACCCTTACAATGCCCCATCCGGCTCCGGAGATTTGCGAGTTGAACCAGGTAGTAAGGCTAATTTTTAGCATATTGTACAATAGTTAAATTATTTGACGAAACAACAAAAGATAGCTATTATTGTGCTATAATAAAACGGGATGTCATCTCGTTTTTATTAACTCTATTTTATGGAAAGTATCAGAAATTTCTGTATTATTGCCCATGTGGATCACGGCAAGTCAACTCTGGCTGACCGTATGCTTGAAATTACCAAAACCGTAGATAGTCGGAAGATGAAGGAGCAGATGTTGGATCGCATGGATTTAGAAAGAGAAAGGGGTATTACTATTAAATTAACACCCGTTACCATGCACTATGCTGGTCATATGTTGAATTTGATTGACACCCCAGGCCATGTTGATTTCTCCTACGAAGTTTCCCGTTCCTTGGCAGCTGTGGAAGGTGCTTTGTTGTTGGTTGATGCTACTCAAGGCATTCAGGCTCAGACCTTAGCCAATCTCTATTTAGCCTTAGAACAGAATTTGACCATTATTCCCGTAATTAACAAAATTGATTTGCCCGCCGCTGATGTTGATAGAACTAGGGTAGAAATAGTTAAGCTCTTGGGCTGTCAACCTGATGATATTCTTTTGACTTCAGCTAAAACCGGTCAGGGTATTACCGAAGTTTTACAACGAGTGATTGATCGGGTACCGCCACCCCAAGGTCAACCGACAGCTGATTTGCGGGCTTTGATTTTTGATTCTAACTATGATGAATATCGTGGTGTAGTGGCCTATCTGAGGATTGTTGATGGCTCATTGCATAAAGGACAGAAAATAAAGTTAATGGTGGCCAAGGCCCATACTGACAGTTTGGATATTGGTACCTTTAGTCCTGATTATCAATCCACCCCAGACTTACAGACTGGACAAATTGGTTATGTAGTTACGGGTTTTAAAGAAGTGAGCGAATGTCGAGTCGGCGACACTGTAACTTTGGAAAAAAATGTTGATACCGTGCCTTTGCGTGGCTACCAAGAAGTCAAGCCCATGGTCTTTGCCGGTGTTTTTCCTAAGGAAGGTAATAATTTTGAAGAATTACGTCAAGCCATAGCTAAACTTAAACTTAATGATGCTGCCTTAGCCTACGAACCAGAGCAGTCCCATGCTTTGGGCTATGGTTTCCGTTGTGGTTTTTTAGGTTTGTTGCATTTGGAAATTTTTCAGGAACGTTTGCGCCGTGAATACGGTTTAGATTTAATTGTCACCGTACCCAGTGTTGGCTACCAAGTTTATACTAAGAATAATGCTGAACCAACAATTGTGCGTAGTCCTCAAAAATTACAGGATCCTACCTATATTGATCGTATTGAAGAGCCTTGGGTGAGTCTAGATGTCATGGCGCCCCAAACATATATCGGCAGTATTATGCAGTTAGTTCAAGACAAGCGCGGTGTTTACAAAAATACTGAGTATATTGAAAATGATCGAGTTATTTTACATTATGATATTCCTATGTATTCGGTGTTAACTGATTTCTATGACAAGATTAAAAGCGTTAGTTCCGGTTATGCTTCGGTCAGCTATGAATTTAAAAACTATCAGCCAGCTGATGTAGTTAAAATGGATATCCTAGTGGCTGAAGAACCAATTGAAGCTTTGTCGGTCATTGTCTATCGTGACGATGCCTTCCATCAAGGTAAGGCCATTGTGGAATTATTGAAAGACACTTTGCCTAAACAGATGTTTGCCATTAAATTACAGGCAGCCATTGGTGGCAAGATTATTGCTGCCGAAAGAATCTCGGCTATGCGTAAAGATGTGACCGCCAAGCTCTATGGCGGTGATGTTAGTCGTAAGCGTAAACTATTAGAAAAGCAGAAAAAGGGTAAAAAGAAAATGATGTTGGCTGGTAAGGGCAGTGTAGAAATTCCTAGTGATACTTTTGTTAAATTATTAAAACGTTAAATATGAAACGCAAACACGTCGTTAAAATATTTTGGGCCATTATCAGCATTCTGGTTATTGTGTCCATGGTCCTGTGGACTTTTAGCCTGGCTATATTTTAAGTATGAATAAAATTTGGCAGGTCGCCCCACCAATCAGTCAGGAGGTTATGAGTAATAATCCGGATTTGCATCCGGTTATTTTGCAATTACTCCATAATCGAGGTTTGACTGAAAAATTAGCTATAAACAATTTTCTCCAAGGCGCACCCCTAGTCGATCCCTTTTTGTTTACTAACATGCAGGTGGCCTGTGAATTAATTATCGAACATATTAAAGCGGGACATAAAATAGCTATTGCTGGAGATTATGATGCTGACGGCGTCACGGCTTCGGCTGTCTTGTCGGAAAGTCTGCAGGCCTTACAAGCTAAGGTAGCTGTTTGGATCCCTAGTCGTTTAGGTGAGGGCTATGGCCTAAATCAAAGGATTATTGATGAAGTTATAGCTGATGGTTGTCAATTATTAATTACCGTGGATAATGGCATTAAAAGCCAAGCCGAAGTAGCTTATGCTCAAGAACAGGGCTTGGCAGTGATTATTACTGATCATCATACTGCTCCCGAGATAGCTGCTTTACCGGATTGTTTGATTATCAACCCCATGGCACCTAACCAAGGCTATCCTTATAAAGCGTTAGCTGGTGTCGGAGTAGCTTTTAAATTAGCTACCGCTCTGATTAATTCAAGTAAATTAGGTTCTGAACAGAAAAAGCTATTAATAGACAGTGTTTTAGATTTAGTGGCCATTGGTACGGTGGGTGATTGTGTTAGTCTCTTGGGTGAAAATAGAGATCTGGTTAAACAAGGTTTAACTCGTCTTAATCATCGTCCACGCCTAGGTATCAACGAACTCTTACGTGTCGCTGGTTTACAACTGCCAATTAACGAATGGCATATTGGCTGGCAAATAGTACCCCGCCTTAATGTAGCCGGACGTTTAGCACATGCCAATTCCGCCTATCAATTATTAATTGCCAAGGACAAAACAGAAGCTAGGGCATCAGCCCAACATTTACAAGAGCAAAATATCAGTCGTCAGAATATGACTAAGCAGATTTTAGATGCTTGCTCCAGACAAGTAGAAACTGACATGTTTAAACACCAGATATTAATTTTGTTAGCACCCGATGTTACAGTCGAGACAGACACTAGTTGGCCGGAAGGTGTGGTCGGTTTGGTAGCCGGTCGTTTATCGGAAAAATATCATAAGCCAGCCGTGGTTATTTGTCGTAGTGAAGGACAACTCAAGGGTTCGGCCCGCAGTTTGGAACAATTTAACATAGTTCAAGCCTTGGATCAGGTTCAAGATTGTTTGGAACGCTACGGTGGCCACAAGATGGCTGCTGGCTTTACAGTTAAGCCAGATCGTCTAGAAGAATTAATTGATAGGTTGCGGGTTTTGGCTGCCCAAGCCTTGGTTGAGGTTGATTTACGACCACAATTAAAGATTGATGCCGAATTGACTTGCTCAACTATTGATGATAAATTAATAGACCAGTTGGAGATTTTAGCGCCCTTTGGTACTGATAATCAACAACCGGTTTTCATTAGTCACGACTGTCAGATTGCTGATTTGGTCAAAATTGGTAATGAAGGCCAACACTATCGTTTGAGTTTTGGCTCCAATATTGGCATTGCTTTTAGCGCCGGTTATAAATGGCCAGAATTAAAGATTGGTGATAAAATAGATATAGTTTATCATCTAGAATGGAATTATTTTAACGGCCGTAAATCACTGCAATTAAAAATATTAGATATTCAATATGACTAAAAAGCTAATCATTCATACTGATGGCGGAGCGCGTGGCAATCCCGGACCAGCCGGTATTGGCGTGATGATCAAAGACGACAAAGGTAAAGAAGTAAAAACTATAGCTAAATATTTAGGTAAGGCAACTAACAACCAAGCTGAATATCAGGCAGTTTTAGCAGGCATTGAAGCAGCCGTTAAATTAAAAGCGACTGAAGCGGAGTTCTATTTAGACAGTGAATTAGTGGTGAAACAATTAAATAGAGAATACAAGGTTAAGAATCTTGAATTACAACCTCTATTTGTTAAGGTTTACAACCATAGTTTGAAGTTTAAAAAAATATCTTTCCATCACGTTAGACGTGAGCAGAATAAAGAAGCTGACGCTCTAGCTAATTTAGCCATGGACAAAGAGGATAATTAGCTCAGTTGGTTAGAGCGCTGCATTCACATTGCAGAGGTCACTGGTTCGAATCCAGTATTATCCACTAATAAAAAATATATGGATCAAGGCATTAAAAAACAATTAGATCAACAACAACAAATGTTGACCAGTATTTATCGTTCTACTGAAAAGACTAGGCAGTATTTTTTATGGACCTTAATTATTTCCATAGTGCTATTTGTTTTACCCTTGATTGTAATGTTATTTCTTCTGCCCAGCTTTATTGACAATCTCACCTCTGGTGTAGCTGGTTTTTAAGATATGGTTAAGCATTTTCAAAAAACAGTAGAAGACTTTATTTGTGGCCATTGCGGGGCAGAAGTCAAAGGCGATGGCTATACTAACCACTGTCCAAAATGTTTGTGGAGCCAACACGTTGATGTTAATCCCGGTGACCGACAGGCCAGTTGTCATGGTTTAATGAAGCCTATCAGCGTGGAATTAAAAAATGGTCAGTTTATTATTATTCATCGTTGTCAAAACTGTAATTTACTACGCAAGAATAGAACCAATTCAGAAGACGACTTTGGCCAAGTTATTAAATTAAGTAGTTCTAATTAAATATGCATTATCTTTATCTCCTGTATTTAGCCTTACCTTGTTTTGTGGCCAATGCTTTGCCAGTGATTTTTCATGGCCTTAATTTACTGCCCGGTCTCAAGCAACCGTTGGACAATGGTTTGTTATGGCGCGGTAGTAGACTATTGGACGATCACAAAACTGTCCGTGGTTTGTTGGTTGGTGTGGCCGGAGCTATTTTAGTTAGTTTAGTTCAGTGGCTCTTAGCTGAAGCCCGCTGGGTGCCCGTGCCTGATTTGTCTGGTTGGCTTTTTGTGGTCTATGGTTTCTTGGCTGGTTTGGGCGCTATTGGTGGTGATGCTTTAGAAAGTTTAATTAAGCGTCGTTTAAATATTAAGAGTGGCGATCCCTTGATTATTTTAGATCAATTGGATTATATTATTGGTTTTTTGTTATTAACTAGTCTAATCTTGGCTTGGTCTTGGAATGACATTATGTTTTTAATGCTCTTCAGTTTAGTGGTTCACCCTATTTCTAATATGGTCGCCTATATTTTTAAAATTAAAAAAACTTATTGGTAAAAATATGCTTAAACAAAAATTGCCCAACTATCTAACTATCACTCGCGGTGTCTTAACTATTTTAATAATTCTCTGTTTTTTCTGGCCCGTGTCTTTCAGCCCTTGGCTGATTCTAATCTTTTTTATTTTAGCCTGTTTAACTGATTGGCTAGATGGTCTTTTAGCTAGACGTTGGCAAGTAGTTTCTGATTTTGGTAAAATATTTGATCCGCTTTTCGATAAAGTTCTAACCATCAGTTTGTATTTTCTATTGGGCGCTACCCTGGGTGGCGGTTTGATTACTGTTTTTGCTTTGTTAATTGTACGCGAATTAGTCGTGGATAGTATGAAAAATTATATGCTGTCCAAAAATGAAGTAGTCCCCGCTATTACTTCAGCCAAAATTAAAACAACCAGCCAGATGCTGATGCTCTTATGTTTGTTGTCATTTTTAGTCTGGCCTAATTTAGTTTTGTTAATGGTTGGCTATCTCTTTGGCTTCTTGGCTTTATTCATGGCTTATTGGAGCGGTATTATTTATTGGCGAAGATTTTGGAAGTTTATTAAATAACCATCATGCGACGTTGGTTTCTCTCTTTGTACGGTTTGGGCTTTTGCCCAATGGCTCCCGGCACAGTAGCTAGTCTAGTCACCGCTATTTTATGGTGGCTGGTTTTTAACTATTGGTCAGCCACTCCTAGATTACAACTAGTTGTTGTTTTGTTAATAGGCGTAATTATTTATTGGCTGTCTATTTTGGCTCTTAAAAAAGAATTCCCCAATGGTGATTATGATCAGCCCTGGGTGGTTATTGATGAATTTTTAGGCCTGCTCATAGCTTGTTTACCTTTGCTATTTTGGCCTGGGCGATGGATCTATTTAGTTATGGCTTTGGTTCTTTTCCGCTTTTTTGATATTATGAAGCCTCTGGGTATTAAACAGATTGACCAACAAGCTCAAGTCTCGGCCGTTATCTTAGATGATGTTTTGGCTGGCATTTATACCGCTATAGTTTTGATGATTATTCTTTGGGCTGTATTTTAGGGCTAATTTTAGGGGCCTATTTTAGTATTTTTGCTTTATTTTAGCTAAAAAAATAAGAGCCAAACTTGACTTTTTAAAGCAAATATGATAAGTTAAGCTTAATTTAAATCTTAATAACTTTGGGGTGAGCGGACGATCGCTGGGCAAAAACCAGAGGAAAGTCCGGGCTTCAAAAAATAGGGCAGTGGGTAACGCCCACCAGGCGCAAGCTTAGGGAAAGTGCCACAGAGACAATACTATCCTTGAAAAATGAAAAGGACAAAGGTGAAAAGTTGGTCGATGTTGTTGGCGACAACAGCTACGGTCATCGCCCCCTGGTGACAGGGTGTGCGCGGCAAACCCTGCCTGAAGCAAGAGCAAACTCCGCCAAAATAGTGGAGAGAAAGTAGCTCGCTTGATCCGCTTGGCAACAAGCGGACTAGATAGATGGTCGTCGTTGGCTGATAAATCAGTCGATACAGAACCCGGCTTACAGCTCGCCCCAAGCTTATTGAGATTTAATTTTATGAAAAAAACCGAATTGCTTTTATCAGCCATTTTTTTGCCACTAGATTTCGCTAGTGTTATTTTGGCTGGTTTGTCAGCTTACTATATTCGTTTTTCTCAAATGACAGTGGAGATTAGACCGGTAATTTTTAATTTACAGATTACAGATTATCTTAAGCTATTATTAGTCATCGCTGTTGTTTGGACAGTGGTGTTTATTTTTTCCGGTCTCTACAGTATTAATCGCAGTAAACGTTTGCGCCATGAATTGCGTCGGGTCATCTTAGCCAGTTCTTTGGGCTTAGTTTTGGTGGTAGTCTATATCTTCTTTTTTCGTGAATGGTTTTCCTCCCGTTTCATTGTTTTGGTCGGTTGGCTTTTAACCATGATATATTTGAGTGTGATTAGAATATTAATGGATGTTATAAAACACACATTGTACCGCTATGGCATCGGTGTCCGCCAGGTGGTTATGGTTGGTAATAGTCAAACCACCGATAATTTGATTAAAATATTTGCTACCCAGTTGAGCTTGGGCTACCATGTGATAAAGCGTCTGCCTAATTTTAGTTTAGAAACAGCCAATGAGTTTGCCGACTATATCAAACATCATCAGATTGATGAGGTTATTCAGAGTGATCCTAATTTAAGCAAAGCGGAAATCTTACGTCTCTATGATTTTGCTGATCAGAATCATTTGAATTTTAAATATGCCGCCGACCTTTTAGGGGCCAAGGTTTTGCGAGTGGAAGTCAATGAAATTGGCGGTATTCCTGTGGTGGAAGTAAAGAAAACACCCCTGGACGGTTGGGGCAGGATTCTCAAACGTTTGTTTGATATTATTGTTTCTTTATTGCTAATTATGCTATCTAGCCCAGTAATGTTGATAACAGCTATTTTGATTAAATTAGATTCTGCCGGGCCTATTTTTTACAAAAATGAACGCTCCCATAAAGGTGGCACTTTCAAATTGTATAAGTTTCGCTCCATGCGTCTTGATTATTGCGTGGGAGCAGATTACAGTGGTACAGATAAGGCCTTACAATATGAACAACAGCTAATTAATGATCAGAATACCAAAGATGGGCCCATCTACAAGATTGCTGATGATCCGAGAATTACCAGAGTGGGTCGTTTTATCAGACGCTGGAGTATTGATGAACTGCCACAATTTTTTAATGTCTTCTGTGGCAGTTTAAGTTTAGTTGGCCCTCGTCCTCACCAGCCTAGAGAAGTGGCTAAGTATGAAGGCCATCACAAAAAAGTGTTGTCTATCAAACCGGGTATTACGGGCATGGCTCAAGTTTCCGGTCGCAGTGATTTGTCTTTTGAAGAAGAAGTCAAACTTGACGTTTATTATATTGAAAATTGGTCCCTGTTGAAGGATATTATAATTATTTTACGCACCCCTTGGGCGGTCTTACGTCCGCGTCGGGTAGCCTAATATATTTTTATGAAAGTTGCTTTAATTCACGATCATTTAGCTCAAGATGGCGGGGCCGAGAAGGTGCTGAAAGTTCTAGCTGAACTTTATCCCACAGCGCCGATTTATACTTTGTTGTATGAAAAGGACAATGCTAACAAATATTTTCGCGGTCGCCAGATTTTGACTTCGGTTATTCAACGTTTGCCCGGAGGCGTCAAGCATTACAAGTGGTATATGCCTTTTATGCCTATGGCCGTAGAGTTTTTTGACTTATCAGAGTTTGATTTAATTCTGTCCGATGCTTCAGCCTTTGCCAAAGGCGTGATTACGCCGACTGACAGTTTGCATATTTGTTATTGTCATACGCCAACCCGTTATTTGTGGAGCGACTCCCATTCCTATATCAAGGAATTGCCCTACAACAAATATTTGAAAAAAATAATCGCTTTTGTTTTGAATTATATCCGTGTTTGGGACAGGGTCGCTGCTGACCGCGTAGATTTGTTTATCGCCAACTCGCGGTTTATAAAAAAGCGCATTGCTAAATATTATCGTCGCCCAGCCGAAGTAATTTATCCGCCGGTTGATGTTAAGCGTTTCCAAATTAGTTCTGATGTCAAAGACTATTATTTGATTGGTGGTCGTTTAGTACCCTACAAACGTTTTGATATAGTGATTGAGGCTTTTAAAGAGTTAAATTTACCTTTAAAGATTTTTGGTGAGGGCATTGATTTAGCTAGATTGAAGAAAATAGCTATCGGCCATAGTAATATTGAATTTGTGGGCCGAGTTGATGATCAGACCCAGGCTCAGCTCTATAGCCAGTGCCAAGCTTTTATTAATCCCCAAGAAGAGGATTTCGGTATTACGGCTGTGGAAGCCATGGCTTCTGGTCGACCGGTTATTGCCTATGCTCAAGGCGGTGTCTTAGAGCAGGTGATAGCTGACCAAACTGGTGTCTTTTTCTCCGATCAGACTAAAGAATCTTTAATAGAGGCAGTGAAGCATTGCCAAGCAATTAATTTTGACCCTCAATTTATCAAGCACCGGGCAGATCAATTTTCTGCCGAACGTTTTAAACAGGAGATTGCGGACTATATTAACAAAAAATATTACGAATTTAAGCATTAAGATGGTTATCGGCATTGATGTACGAACTTTAATGGAGGCTCAATATAGTGGCATCCCTGGTTACACCCATGATTTGTTGCATCAGCTTTTAGCTTTGGACAAGACTAATAAATATGTCTTGTTTTATAATACCGCCCAGAAGCTAGACGTTAGTCAATGGCAGTTTGATCAGCCTAATGTTTGGCTGGCTGGCCATGGTTGGCCCAATAAGGTCTATAATGCTAGTAGCAAGTTTTTGCATTACCCCCAGATTGATAAATTCATTGGTCAAGATATTGATTTGTGGTACATGCCTCATTTTAATTTTATTAGTCTGCCAAATAATAAGGCAATTAAGAAAATTATTACGATTCACGATCTATCTTTTTTGCGCTATCCGGAATTTTTCAGTGTTAAAAAGAATCTTTGGCATCGAGCTATTAATATTCAGAAACTATTGCCCCAGTTTGATAAGATTGTGGCTATTTCCCAAAACACCAAACGAGATTTAGTGGAACTCTGTCATATTAGTCCTGACAAAATTAAGGTCATCACTTCAGCCATCTCCAGCAAGTATCGAGTCTTACCTAAAGGTGATATTAGTTTAATGAAATTCAGACAGAAATTTAATCTACCCGAAAAGTTTATCTTGTATTTAGGCACTATTGAACCAAGAAAAAATATTGCTAGTTTAATTTTGGCCTACAATGATTTACGACAGACTAATCCCTACCTTTATGACTACCAATTAATCATTGCTGGGGCTAATGGCTGGAAATATGAAGGCGTCTATGACTTGGCCACAGCCTCACCCTACAGTCATGATATTAGGTTCTTAGGCTATATCAATGAAGCTGACAAAGTAAAGCTCTATAACTTGGCTAGTCTTTTTGCCTACCCTAGCTTTTATGAAGGCTTCGGCTTTCCTCCCTTGGAAGCAGCCGCTTGCGGTTTGCCGACAGTTTGTAGCTTTGCCAGTTCTCTGCCCGAAGTCATGCAAGAGGCCAGTCTTTTGGTTGATCCTTACAATGCCCAACAATTAAGTTTGGCCATGCAACAGGTATTGACCAACAAAGAGTTGAGACAGACTTTAATTACCAAAGGCTTAGCTAGAGCCCAAGAGTTTAATTGGCAGAAGACAGCGGAGGAGTATTTACAAATATTTCAGACTATATAATAATAGACCATTAAATAGTTATAGTTTTTTGAAAATTTTATTAGAGGAGGTTATATGAAATTCGTTGTAGTTATTTTGGATATGGTATTGTTTGCTTTGGGCTTCTGGTTCTCTGTGAATTATTTTTTGCAAGAACCGATAATGCTCAGGCTATTAGGGACCATAATTTGGATGATAACTGTTATGTTTGTTCAACAAATCATCTGTAAATTATGGCTATGGGAGCCAGCAAAAACAGCCGGACCATACCCTTTCTGGCATATGCTAATTTACAGTCTCGCCATGATTGCCGTACCTGTTCTTGGCTGTTGGATAACAAGTTCAATGATAGTGGGTAGTGATTCAATAATGGGCGACCCTTTCCATCCGCCAGTATCTTATGTTGGCTCGCCAGACTCAAACTATGTGGTACTGGGCACCTGTATCTTGGGCGTAATATTGATTGTTGCCAGGATTAAACATTTGTTTAAAAAGATGCATGAGCAAACAAAGTAAATGATATAAAACCGGCTTATATAATAAAGTCGGTTTTTTATGTCACAAAATAGGTTTTCCCCTTTAGACAGTTACGGCTTAATCCTGTAGATAGTTCTAGGAAAGGGTATAGCTTCTCTGACGTGTTGTAAACCACAGACCCAAGTAACAATGCGCTCCAAACCAAGGCCGAAACCACCATGGGGTACACTGCCGTATTTTCTTAGGTCTAGATACCAATCATAGTCTTCTGGTTTGAGTCCATATTCTTTTATTTGTTTAACTAAAGTATCATAATCAGCTTCACGTTGACTGCCACCAATAATTTCGCCATAGCCTTCGGGGGCTAAAAGATCAGCACACTGAGCATGGCCACTATCATCTCTTTCCATATAGAAAGCTTTGATCTTGGCGGGATAGTGGGTAACAAAAATTGGGTTGTCATATTCCGTGGTGAGTAAAGTTTCATCATCACCGCCCAAATCTTCATCTTCCTTGATATCAGAGCCCAGCTGATTGAGTTTCTTAACTGCTGCAGCGTGGGTTAGACGATGAAAAGGCTGGGCAATATTTTTTAATACTTTGGTATCGCGTTCTAGGATGGCTAATTCGGCTTGATTCTTTTCTAGAACGGTTTGGACTAGGTAACGAACTAAGTCTTCTTGAATTTTTAGATTATCATCAAGATCCACAAAAGCCATTTCTGCATCCATCATCCAGAACTCTGTGAGGTGCCTTTTAGTTTTGGATTTTTCTGCTCGGAAAGTCGGGCCGAAATCAAAAACTCGACCATGGGCAGCAATGGCCGCTTCAATATATAGTTGACCAGTTTGGGCGAGGTAGGCCTTATCCTCAAAATATTTTATCTCAAACAGATCAGTAGTATTTTCACCGGCACTGGCCGTGATAATTGGCGAATCTATTTTTATAAAATCATGTTGGCGCATCCAGTCATAGGTGGCGTGAATCAAAGTATCACGTATCCTCATAATAGCCCATTGTTTGGGTGAGCGTAACCACAAATGGCGGTTTTCTAACAAGAAATCAGGGCCATGTTCTTTTTTGCTAATGGGGTATTCTTGGGCAATGGAGTAAAAAGTAAAATCTTTAACCTGTAGTTCATAGGCCTCTTGCTTAGGATGTTTACTCACCACGGCTGTTATTTTTACAGCCGATTCCATAGTTGCTTTATTAGCCTCTGTCCATTGGTCAGCTGGTAAATCATCAGCATTTAAAATAGCTTGGGCGAAACCGGAGCCATCACGCAATTGCCAAAAACTGATTTTGCCTGAAGAGCGTAGATTATAAATCCAGGCAGATATTTCTACTATCTGTCCGACATATTGGGCTAGGTTCTTGATCAAGACTGTTTCCATACTAGTAGTTTAAAATTTAACTAATTTCAGTTTATCAATTGTTAGCTCTTTTGTCCATGTTAGCTGGGTTTGACAAGGAGCAATAAACGTTTTAAATTAATATAAATTGTTGTATTTTTTAGATTTCTGCTAAAATAACCTTATGCTAACAATAACTAAAATTAGACTCTTTTTGTGGCTAATACTGCTGATAACAGCGGGCTGGCTGGGCTGGCAAGCCCTGGTGCCTAACGGTCAGATCAGCTATATTTATGATTTTCAGAAACCTCATATTTTTATCAGTGAATTAAAGCCCGTAGAGAGAACTTTATTACCCCAAGATGGTAGCCAGGCAGTTATAGGCGACCCCATCTATTTTGATCTCTATACCCCGCGTCATTTTGACCAAGCTAAAGTAACTTTGACTTTTCAAAATACAGCTCAGGTGCCAGTTATAGCAATGGGCCTGTTACAAGATGAACAGTCTTGGCAATTTATTACCCAGCCTGTGCAAAACCGATGGCTGGATCAATTATTAGCTAGCTGGGTAAAAATTAGACAAGGCGAGACTTGGCTTTTACAACGTCAACCCGGTTATACCAGTCTGGAAACTTTCTGGCAACAACCAGTGCCTGCTGAAGAGATTGCTGTTTACAATTATCAACCGCCTCAACAACCAACCCTAGTTAACTATCAAGCAACCGCTACCCAGCATGTTTTTCCCTATCAACTGCGGGGCGCCTACCAATTCTATACCTATATCGCCAATGAGGCCGTGTTTTTTGATTGGTTAATTAAAGATTTAAATCTGGAGGTTGGTGCAGACCAAACAGAAGTTGTGGTCTACAATTTAGCTAATGAAATTGTTGGCTCCATAGCCCTGCCTGATGACAATAATATATCTGATAATGGTTTAGTGTCGCTACAGCGTAGTTTAAACTTGCAACATCACAATCTGCCAGCCGGTGTTTACAAAGTACAAGTAAAAACTAATAATGATATAGTCACTACAGAAATCGCCACTAAGCAACAGTATCTAAGTTTCATTAATCAACTACAACTCTTTTCCCCAGAACAAAAGAATCTAGTTCTCTACACTGACAGCCCCATCTTGCTCGCTCAGACTAATCAAGCCGCTGGTTTACAAAATATTTCTGTTAATGACCGTATTCTTAGGTTAGATCGTAGCCATGAACAAGTGAGCCTGACTGGCTTGGATAGCATTAGCACTATCCAGTTAGCCAATGGTGGCTTAATATTGTCAGGTAAAGGAGTTTTTAGCCTGCAACGTGGTGGTTTGCTTAATCCTAATTTCCAACAAGTGGATAGCTATTTTAAATTGAGCGACAATATCAATTATGTGATGGCTAATTACAATCCGCCGACATCAACAGGTGATAGCCAAATGGCCACAGTAGATTTTGCTTTAGCTGGCGCTGAATTATTGGCTGGCAAATATCGTTTTATGTTATCTTTACCCGGTCTCTTGGCAGAAGATCAAATCAATGATTATATTATCTTAAAAGAAATTAAAATAGACTTAACCGGTAAAACCCTATGGCAAAAATTGCGGGAAAAATTATAGTCAGAGACATCATTAAGGAAGTCTACTATGTCCTAGGCGGAGCAATGGTTCTTTTTGGCTTAATGGAGCTAATTAAGCCTCAGATAGTCATTGCCTACCTTAACTTGAACCTAATTTTTGTAGTCTGGCTTTTAAGTGGTATAATATTATTAATACTAAATAAACAACATGATTAAAGATGTAATTATTAAAGAACTTAATAAATATGATGATGACAGGGGCTGGTTAGCAGAAATCTATCGTCAAGATGAAAATAGATACCATCCCGTCATGGCCTATGTTAGTGTGACTAAACCAGGTGTGGTGCGTGGTCCCCATGAACATCAAGAACAGTCCGATTGTTTTGTTTTTGTCGGCCCTGGAGATTTTGTCTTGCATCTATGGGATAGACGACCGGGTAGCGTCACTAATGGTGAACATAGTCAGCTAACAGTTGGTCAAATTAAACCGACCTTAGTCATTGTGCCACCCGGCGTTGTCCATGGCTACAAATGTGTTGGCGATATCCCCGCTTATTGTATTAATTTACCCGATAAGTTGTATAAGGGGATTAATAAAAAAGAAGAGGTGGATGAGATCCGCTGGGAACAGGATACTAATTCGCCTTATCATATAGATTAATAATTAATTTTAAACATATGGAATGTATTTTTTGTAAAATTATTAAAAATGAAATTCCCAGTCAACTAATCTATGAAGATGACTATACCATGGCTTTTTTGGATATTGCCCCGGTTTTGCCCGGCCATGTTTTAGTCGTGCCTAAGAAACACGTAGCTACTTTGGGAGCCATGGATGATGTCATCTTGTGTCATACTATGAACACTGTGCAGAAAATTGCCGAGGCCATGAAAGAAGCTTTGGGCGCTCGGGGTTATAATATTACCATTAATAATGGTGAGGCTGCCGGTCAATTGATTGATCATTTCCATCTTCATGTTATTCCCCGCCACAAAAAAGAGGAATTGGATTTGTGGGCCCAGGGCAAGTATGAAACAGGGGAGGCGGAAAGTATTGCTAAGAAAATAAAAGCCAAACTTTAATATGAAATTACTGGTCACAGGCGGAGCTGGTTTCATCGGCTCTAACTTTATCCATTATTGGCTAGCCAAACATCCTAATGATAGTATTATCAACTTGGATGTTTTGACTTATGCTGGCAATCTAGATAATTTAGTGGACATAACTAATCAGCCTAACTACAAGTTTGTTAAAGGCGATATTTGTGATCAGCCATTAGTTAATGATTTAGTAGCCCAAGTTGATTTAATTGTCCATTTTGCTGCGGAAAGCCATGTGGACCGTTCCATTGCTGATAGCTCCGATTTTATCAAAACTAATGTGGACGGTACTAGAATATTGTTAGATGCCGCCCGTCAAAATAATACTAGATTTCACCATGTTTCCACTGATGAAGTTTTTGGTTCCCTAGGTTTGACTGATCAGCCCTTTACCGAAGATAGTCCCTATGATCCACGTAGCCCTTACAGTGCCTCCAAAGCCGCAGCTGACCACTTAGTCCGAGCCTACTATCACACTCATCAGTTGCCCATTACTATTTCCAACTGTTCCAACAACTATGGCCCTTACCAGTATCCGGAAAAACTCATTCCTTTGTTCATTACCAACCTCATGGAAGGTGAAAATGTGCCCCTCTACGGTGATGGTCGTAATGTTCGTGATTGGATTCATGTTGATGATCACAATGCTGGCCTAGAGGCTATTATCACCAAGGGCCAAATCGGCCAAACCTACTGTTTGGGTGGTAATAATGAGCTGTCTAATTTAGATATTACCAAGAAGATTCTAAGTCTCATGGGAGCTGATGAATCAAAAATTACTAAAGTGGCTGACAGGCCTGGTCATGATTTGCGTTATGCTATAAATATTGGTAAAATTAAGGCAGAATTGGGCTGGCAACCACAGGTTGATTTTGAGCAAGGCTTGGAACAAACCATTCAATGGTACCAAGATAACCCAGCTTGGTGGCAAAAACTGAAAAAATAATTTAAATATATGCTAAATGCCAAACACATCCTTTTGGGTTTGACGACAACGGGTAAATCCAATTGGCGCGACAAGATAGCGGAACTGTCTGCTTTAAATATTACAGAAGTGGCTCTTTTGCCAACTATGTTAGATATGGCCCAGCGCAAAGAGCTCTATCGTTTGTTGGAAACCAGTCCTGTTCAGTCCATTCCCTATGTGCATTTACGTGATGATATGACACAGGCCGAATTGGATTATTTGGTAGCTAGATTTAAAACCAAGATTTTTTCTACCCATGCCAATGAAGCCGGCTACAAACTATTATCCGCTTTGCCCAAATATGCCGCTATTATCTATATGGAAAATAGTCCTAGCGAGAAATTAAACAAATATTTTACTAGGCAAATATTTGAAGAACATAAAGTGGCGGGCATCTGTTTGGATTTAGCTCATTTGGAAAATATTAGGCGTAACAACAAACCTGGTTACAAACGTTTGCAAACCCTCTTTAATCACTATACTATTGAGTGCAACCATGTCAGCGCTATTAGTACTAATGTTTTTTTGAAACTATTCCACAAAAAAGCCGCTACCCATGATCTGAAGTCCTTGTCGGAGTTTGATTATCTGCGCAAATTTCCTGAAAACTATTTTGGTAAATATATTATTATTGAATTGGAGAATTCGCTACAAGAACAATTGGAAGTGCAAAAGCATTTAGTTAACATGCTGGAGTATGTCATAAACCAATAATTATGAAGTGGTTGATTATAGGCGCTAAGGGCAATTTGGGTAGCCAATTAGTTCAAGTCGTAGCCAGCAATGAAGTGATAGCTTGGGATTGGCCGGAGATTGATTTGAAAGATAGTGTTGCTTTGCGTCAAGAATTATTTACCATACGTCCTGAAGTCATTATCAATGCCGCTGCTTACAACGCGGTTGATAAGTGTGAGACTGACGCTGTTGAATTAGAATTAGCTTACCAGTTGAATAGAAAATTAGTTGGTAATTTAGCGCAAGCAGCCCTAGAGTTAGGGGCTGTTTTTATTCACTACTCCACTGATTACGTTTTTGCTGGCGATCAACCGCAAGGCTATCGAGAGGTTGATCAACCCCAACCCATTAATCGCTATGGCCAAACTAAGTTGGCTGGGGAACAAGAGATTTTGAGCCGTCAGGGACAATTAAAATATTATTTGATCAGGACTTCTAAACTATTTGGCCCTAAAGGCATTGGAGAATTTTGTAAATCTAGTTTTTTTGATTTGATGTTGGAGCTAGGTAAACAACAATCAGAAGTGGCGGTGGTGGACGAGGAAGTGAGTTGTTTCACCTATACCAAGGACTTGGTAACTGTTACTAAGCAATTAATTGCCGATCAAGCCCCTTATGGTATCTATCACGTAGTTAATACCAGCCCCTGCACTTGGTATCAGGCTACCAAGCATTTATTTGACATTTCTGGTATTTCAGCTAAAGTAAAGGCAATAACTGCCAAGGATTACCCTAGACCAGCCCTAAGGCCTAAATTCTCGGTTTTGCAGAACACTAAATTACCAGCCCTGCGTTCCTGGCAGGAAGCTTTAAAAGATTATTTAAGACATTAATTATGAGAGGTATTATTTTAGCCGCAGGTAGCGCGACACGCTTGCGACCTTGCACCAAAGTTATTAGTAAACAATTATTGCCGGTTTATAATCGACCCATGATTTATTATCCCTTGAATACTTTGATCAAGGCAGGCATCAAAGAAATTCTAATTATTGTCGGGCCAGAACGTTCAGGTGATTTTCTTAATCTTTTGGGTAGTGGCAAAGACTTTGGCGTCAAACTGACCTATGAAATTCAAGACCAGCCCAGAGGCATAGCCGATGCTTTCATTATCGGCGAGAATTTCATTGATCAAGAAAATGTTTGTTTAATTTTGGGTGACAATATTTTTGAAGATGACTTAGCTGAAGATATTAAGAACTTTAAAAAGGGTGGTAAAGTTTTTGCTAAAACCGTACCTGACCCAGAACGTTTTGGTGTTGTGGAAGTAGATACAAATTTTAAAGCTTTGTCCATTGAAGAAAAACCTCAGCAACCTAAGAGTGATTTAGCCTTAACCGGCCTGTACCTTTTTGATCATCGCGTGGTGGAATTTGCCAAGCAGGTTCAGCCTAGTGTACGGGGTGAATTGGAGATTACCGATTTACAAAAGCGCTATTTGGAATTGGGCGAATTAGAAGTGGCTAAAATTAATGGCGATTGGATTGATGCTGGCACTTTTGACAGTTTGTTAAGAGCTCAAATTTTTGTTAAAGAAAAAATGCAAGATAAGATGACGATATGATGTCTGAGTCCAAGATTAAATTAGTTATTGGTATTCTGACTTACGGGCAGGTAACAGCTCCTTACCTGCCGTCTTTTTTATTCAGCCTATTGGCTCAGGATTATAAAGATTATAAAATATTGGTTTTGGACAATAGTGAAGAAGCTGGTAATGAGAATGTTAAGATTATTAAACAATATTCTGATATTGATTATCAGTGGGCTGGCAAAAATTTAGGTTTTGCCCAAGGCCATAATATTCTTCTAAATAAAGCCGTGGCTTTAGGCGCCAAATATTATTTAGCTTTTAATGTTGATATCATTTTAGAACCAGAAGCCATAGGCGCATTATTGAGAACCTTGGAGGCTGATGATCAATTGGGCTCGGTATCACCTAAAGTACTGCGTTGGAATTTTGCTCATCAAGCTAAGACCAAGCAAATTGATAGTTGCGGTATCAAACAATTAGCCGGCCTGCAGTTTATTGATTTGGGCCAAGGCCAAATTGATATTGGACAATATGATCAAGCTGAAATTTTAGGCCCTTCAGGTTGTGCTGCTCTCTACCGTTTGTCAGCCTTAGAACAAGTTAAAGAAGGCAAGAACTACTATGACCCCAACTTTTTTATGTATAAAGAAGATGTTGATTTAGCTGGTCGTTTGCGATTAGCTGGCTGGCAATCTAAGTTGGTACCCACGGCTTTGGTTTACCATGATCGGACAATAGCTAGCGCTGGCCATCACTGGTGGCAAATTGTTAAAGCCCGCCAAGGTCATAGTCGAATTAACAAGCAATATTCCTTTTTGGGTCAGCTAATATTATTTTACAAATATTGGCCTTTGCAAAATTTTTGGCAAAAATTGGTGATAATCAGTCGTTTGAAGATTATGTTGGGTTATGTTATATTCTTTGAAAGATATCTTTTAGGTCAATTAAAAGAATTTAAAAAAATCAGGCCAAGACTTAAGCGCTATTATCGTTAATAATTATGAAATTATCAATTATCATTGTTGCTTGGCGCGTCCAAGACAAATTAAAAAATAATCTGCAAGCTATTTTTTCTTCAACTGGTTTGCAAAGTTTGTCAAATTCAACCGGATTCAGCTGTGAAGTTTTTGTGGTGGACAATAATTCAGGTGATGGCACTGTGGACATGGTAGGCGAGACCTTTCCCCAAGTCAAAGTAATAGCTAACAAAACCAACCAGGGTTTTGCCTATGCAGTTAACCAAGTTTTATTAGAAGCTCAGGGTGAATATATTTTGTTGCTTAATCCTGATATGCTGGTTAAGCCAGATACCTTGAATAAATTATTAGTTTGGGCTGATCATCACCCCCAGGCCACGGCTATGAGTTGTAAACTAGTGGATCAGGCAGGTAAAATTATTAAACATATTTGTAGCTTCCCTAATTGGTTTAACCAGTTGGCTATTATCTTGAAATTGCCCCATCTCTTACCTAATATTCTAAACAATTATCTATTAAAAGATTTTGATTATAGTCAAGAAGCAATGGTCGATTCAGTCCGTGGTTCTTTTCTTCTGTTACGGCAATCAACTATTGAGCAAGTTGGCTTGCTTGATGAACGCTATTTTATTTGGTTTGAAGATGTGGACTATTGTCGCAGTTTACAAAATATGGGGTTGGAGTTGTGGTACATACCAACTGTTGAATGTGTAGATTATGTTGGTCAGAGTTTTAAGCAAGTACGAACTTTAACTACGCAAAAATATTTTAGGGACTCCATGCTTAAATATTTTGCCAAATGGCATAACCGCTGGCAGGTAATTATTTTAACTATAGCTTGGGCAATTATTTGGCCAGCTATCTGTCTAGCTAATCTTTTACAATTAAAGGGTAAAAATAGGGCTTAGTAGCTAATTTAAATCTAATTTAAATCTAGTTGACACTGCCCGCGGCAAGCCCCCATGCTAGGCATGGGGGAAGGATAGCGGCGAAGCTATTTTGCAAAAAGTTGTAAATGTTGTAAGATAGCCAACTATGACTATCAAACACACCAGCCATGCTAGATACGAAATATGGTATCATTTCGCCTGGGCAACTAAATATAGAAAAAAAGTGTTTCGTGATGAACGCACCAGAACATCAATTAAGCAACTTTTTCGCAAAATTGCTTCGCAGTATGACATGGCAATAGGTACAATTGAAGTATTATCCGATCATGTGCATTTAACGCTGTCGGCCCCGCCAAAGATTGCTCCGGCGCGAGCCGCTCAGATATTAAAAAGTGTCAGTACTAAAGCATTGTTTCGGTATTATCCTTGGTTAAAACAATATTATTGGGGCGGCGAGCTGTGGGTCAGAGGCTATTTTGTTAGAACTGCCGGCCCAGGCCTGACCAAAGAAGCCATTGATAAATACATCGAGGAGCAAGCTGAGGAAATGTAATAGATAGGCAAGCCCCCATGCTTGGCATGGGGGGTAAACTTTAGGCCTTGACAAAGCAGTTAAAATTTTGTATATTAGTCTATTATTAGCTCATTATTATTTCAACATATTAGGAGGTTAGTTATGCTCAAAGAAGTCATGGAGCGTTTATTACAAGCAGAAAAAGCTAAAACACCAATTAAAGTAACTGTTGATCACGGTCAAAAAGGAGAAGCAGATACTGGTTTCATAATTCCCAATTCTCATTGGGGTGAAGAGAGTGTTACTGGCAACCAGTATATACTCAATGTGCCATCTAAAACTAAACATTGGGTTTGGCTACCACCGGAAGATATTAAAAGTATCATCTGCACCGAAACAGGCGAAATTTTATTCGCTAAAGAATCATAAAAAGGGCCCGTTCTTTTACAGACGGGCCCCTTTGACTTTAACGCCTAGCTTGCCTATACTAAATTTACAGTAATTAAAATATTATGGATTCCAAAGTAGCTATCATCATCAGCCCTAATTGGGCAGATTATGCTCAAAAATATTTGGCTGATTGTTTAACCAGTTTAAGCCAACAGAATTTTGCTGGTCAGTCAAAACTTTTTTTAGTTGATAATGCTACCACCGCTGAATCATATAATTATTTACGTACTTTAGCCCCCACAGCAGAAATAATTAGCAACCAAAACAACGACGGTTTTGCTAAGGGTAATAATGATGCTATGCGCCAAGCTCTGGCTCAGGGCTATGATTATATTTTTTTAATTAACATGGACACCATAGTGGACAGTCATTGCTTGCAAGCCTTGGTTGATTATTTAGTAAAATATCCCGAAGCCGGTGCTGTCCAAGTCAGAATTATGCTCTGGCCAGAAACCGATAAGGTCAATAGCTTAGGTAACACGACCCATTTTTTAGGTTTTGGCTATTGTCTCGGTTACCAACAAAGCTATCAGCCTGTTGGTTTGAAAGAAATTGCTTATCCTTCTGGCGCTGGCGTGATGTTGCGAGCCACTGCTCTACAACAAGTTGGTTTGTTTGATGAAGAGCTATGGATGTACAATGAAGACCAGGATTTAGGCTGGCGTTTGTGGTTGGCTGGCTATAAATGTTTGTTAGCCGAGTCGGCCATTGTCTATCACAAATATTCTTTTTCTAAGTCTATTAGCAAATATTACTGGATGGATCGTAATCGTTTAATTAATATTTTTAAAAATTACAGACTAGCCACTTTAATCCTAATCATCCCGGCTCTACTGGTTATGGAATTGGGTTTGTTACTCTTTGCTGTCAAAGGTGGTTGGCTCAAAGAGAAAATAAGGGTCTATAGCTATTTTTTAAATAAGCAGAATTGGCAATATTTGCGTCAAGCCAGACAACAGTCCCAGGCTCTTAGACGGGTGCCAGATCGGGAAATTGTCAGGTTATTCTCTGGCCAAATTCTCTATCAAGAGATTGATAGCATATTTTTACGCTTAGCTAACATATTTTTTGGCTTGTATTGGCAAATAATTAAGCTCTTGCTTTTTTGGTAGATATATTGTATAAAGATAGAGTTAAAAAAGAAAATAAACAAAAAAAATAAACAATTTTATTCCTTAAATATTTTAGGAGGAGAGTTAATGAATAGTCCTGTAAAAACAGATGTAACAGATTTAACCGCAGAGGAAATTTCTAATTTAAAAAATAAATTAGAAAGTGCCGATCGTAATTTATTTTGTTGTAATAATCGTAGTGGCTTAAGAGTTTTTAAAGCTTTGTGGGATAGGAATATTTTGGTTCCTGGCCAAACACGCCTAGCTTTTGCCGCTGATGCGATTAATGACAATGCTTATGTTGTGACGCGAGATGGCAGTTTGATGCAAAAAGACCAAAAGGTCGTAGAAACAGAGAAAATATTTTCTCAATATGACAAAAGATCAGTCTTTGTGTATATCATAGATTTTGCGGAAGATTTTGCAAAAAAAATTTAAAGGAAAAAGAAAAAACATTGAAAGGGGTAAAAGTCATTTTTATCCCTTTTAAAAAACCATTATGGATATTAGTCTCATAATTTTAAATTATCAAACCAAGGGTATGACCCTGAATTGTTTGAAATCGATCAGAGAGACTGATTGGTCTGGTTTGGAATATGAAATAATTGTGATAGATAATAATTCCCAAGATAGTTTAGGTGAAATTTTAGCTTGGCAGTATCCGGAAGTTAAGTTTATTCAGAACAAAAAGAATTTGGGTATGGGTGCCGGTAATAATATTGGTTTGGCCAGAGCTCGCGGTGAGTATATTACTATTATGAATCCTGATACCATGGTTTTCCCCGACACTTTTAAACAACTGCATCAATTTATGGTCAGTCATCCTCAAGTTGGTATGGTCGGACCTAAACAATATAATCCTGACCGGACTGTCCAGACTTCCTGCTATCGTTGGCATAAACTTTTGACACCTTTTTATCGCCGTACGCCTTTAAGTAAAACAAAAACTGGCCGTCAAGATTTGGCCAGATTCCTCATGCAAGATTTTGATAAGTCAGTTGTCAAAGATGTTGATTGGTTGCTGGGTTCTTTTCTGTTTATGCGAGCTAGTGCTCTGAAGCAGGTGGGCAATTTTGACCAACGTTTCTTTATGTATTTTGAAGATACTGATCTCTGTCGTCGTTTTTGGCAGAAGCATTGGCGGGTGGTCTATTATCCTGAAGCTCGCATTATTCATAATCATAATCGAGCTAGTGCTGCCTATCCTTGGTACAAGCTATTTTCTAGCACAGCGGCTCGCGCTCATATTGTGTCTTGGTTTAAATATTTAACCAAGTGGGGCCGACCTTAGATATCCAGTTGATACAGGCCTGCTTGCTGTCCAATGGTAGCATAGAAATATACAGCCTGACCATCAGTCGACATTTCTAAATATTGTATATTATTAATTTCTGCTAGAGTATTAATTAGATGACGATCACGGTCGTCTAGTTCTAAACTGTTAATTTGTTTTGCTGTATTATAGATAATATAATTATTACTAGGATGCCAAAAAACATTAGAAATCTTGTCGCTGACTCTAGTTAAGAGTCTTTTTTTATTAGCGGGCACGTTCCAAATCCAGATCTCAAAACCATCGGCATAGAGCAATTGATTATTGGCCAACCATTGGTAGCAAGTACAGGCCAAACTTTGCATTTTATCTAAAACTAGATTACGTGGGTCGACTAAATAAAGAGTGCTATTGGCTTCATTGTAGATATTCAACCAAGAGTTGTTGGGTCTTAGAAAATTATATTCTCCAGACAGGGACAGGTCTAAACTTTGCTTGCTATCATCGTCTAAGTCAATAGCTATCAAACTAGAGCGTCCCTGATTTTTAATGATCAGATAGAGAGAGCCATCTTTAACTAAGTAGTCACTGATATTATTAACATTATTTAAAGAATAGATTAAATCTTGTTTTTGATTATTCAAATCAAAAAAATAGAGGCCAGTCTTGGTGAGATATGATAATTTATTAACCTCAGACCATTTAAGCATAGTTGAGCCAGTCGGTAATAGCGATGACAAATCAATAATTTGCTTGGCGGTAGTCGTACTGTTTGGAAGGGCTAAAACAGTTAGATCGGCCAAGAGATGTTGGCTGTCAGATGACCAGCTAAAATTTTGTGGCAGAGTAGTCTTAAAAATTTGCCAAGGTACAACTGTTTTTTTCTCTAAATCAGCCAAGAATAATTGTTGATCGATGATGACAGCTTGCTGTTGTTGATTAGGGGCAGTAATAACTTGAGTTAACTGTTTTAAATCTAAATCAGCTATTTGCCAAGGTAGGCTGTTATTAAAAAATCTTACATCTTCGATAAAGACGGATTCATTGGGCCAAACCGTTAGTCTTTTCTCCCAGGGTTGGTAGCCGTCTAATTCTAGTCTAACTAAATATTCTCCAGGGAAAACACCTTTGATTTTAGCTGGGCTAGTAATTGCTGTGCCTGGCTTCTGGAAAATATTAGTCCACAAACTGGTCTGTAATTCCCCGTCAATATAGATGCGAGCATTGCCGGGCTCTGTTTTAATGACCAACATACCAGTGCGTTGCCAGTTGCCAACTTGCCAATTTAATTGGTAGCCGAAGGCATAGAGAACAAGTAGGGGAGACACAGTGAAAAAGATTAGAATAAAAACAATCAGTAAGATTTTTCTGATTAAAAGGCTCATATTTTTTTAATAGTTGCTCCCAGTTGGCTTAAACGGCCGACTAGATTTTCATAACCACGTTCAATGGGGTAGGTATTATGTAAGGTGGATTGTCCCTTAGCACCCAGCATACAAATGAGCAGGTTAATAGCGGGCCGTAGGGCGGGGGGTGAAAAGATATTAGCCGCTTTTAATTTAGTCGGACCAATAACTGTTAAACGATGCTGGTCATGGGTAATAATCTGAGCACCAAATTTTTTCATTTTGGCATAATGAATAGCTCGACCTTCATAAACCCAGTCATTAACTAAGGTCGCACCTTTGGCTTGAGTGAGGATGGGAATAAACAAGGGCAGGTTGTCAATATTTAGTCCAGGATAGGGTTGAGGATGTAATTTGTCAGGCAGGGCTTTAAGAGTTGAAGGTTTGATAGTAATATCTACTAAATCAAAATGTTTGTTGTCTGATTTGTAGATCTGTCCAATGATCATAGCCTGTCCCATGACCCTTAATTTTTCCAATTCCAAACGGAGAAAATCAATGGGGCAGTGAGTGATGGTTAATTTGGACTTAGTGACAATGGCTAGAGCTATAAAAGCCATAGATTCGATGGGATCGGGCATGATGGCATAGGTGGTGGGTTTTAATTTTTTCACTCCGGTGATAACTAGGGTGCTGGTGCCAATGCC
>Ga0209211_10002089_pt1 | contig 35369 bp, 41 predicted proteins | sample RifGroA2_FD_183992 | JGI IMG/M metagenome (GOLD analysis project Ga0209211, IMG submission 183992) | Groundwater microbial communities from Rifle, Colorado, USA - Groundwater A2 (SPAdes) (version 2) | ecosystem: Environmental > Aquatic > Deep subsurface > Groundwater | place: Rifle, Colorado... | reverse complement strand
AAGGCCGTTCCAACCGGAAAAGATATATTGGTGTTCTGCTGTATCTCATATGTTCTCAGTTTGGTTTGTTTTGTCATAAACTCAGACAAAACTGAGAACACTTTTTTATCTAACTGTCAAACTTGGGATGAAAGGTAGAAAATTTTTTAATGGCAGGAAATTGTGTGGGTGCACACTTGCCCACATGTCCTTCAAGGCTCCTAATCTTGTGTCCACTTCACTCTCAAGAGATGGAGTCAGTATTCCGGCAGCTTTCCATACCCTGAAGAATAGTGGTGTAAACCCTAACTCGCTACGCTCGCTCTAAAGAAGATAGGCGGAAATGAAGTTCTCAACCGGAGCAGAGTTCCGGGGTATTAAACCCAGAAAGGAATAAACAGCGTCTCTACTAGTATAAGACATAATTAACGCATAATTTATATAGTTGTTGTGCTTTCTTGTTTTTATGATCAACCTACAAACAAGAGAACTTGTCCTTAAGTGGACAAACCAGGGAAAAACACAACAAGAAATCGCTGACTTGGCAGGATGCCATCAGTCAGCGATAAGCAGACTTCTTGCGAAGTACAATAAGATTGGCAGTATCAAAAACCGATTTCGTAGTGGACGACCAACACCCTTGACGAAAGAAACTCTGGCAAGACTCAAGGGGGATTTTGCACAAAAAGCACGAGCTACAAACAAGAATTTCTGCTCCATTGACACAAAAAAATTCTCACAACTCATTGAGCAAACAACACACAAGAAATACTCAACACGCCACGTTGAGCGAATACTCCGCAAACTGGATTTTTCGCGTATAGCCCCGCGCTCACAACACATAAAAAATGATCCCGAAAAGGTTGCAGTATTTCGTCAAGAATTTAAAAAAAACTCGAAACGAAATATTTGGATTATGAAATTATAGCAATCGACGAAGCAGGATTTCAATTAACAACAACCTACAAAAAAATCTGGTTTCCCAAAGGAGAAACACCACGAGGAGCATTTTTTTGGAGCAATAAAAAGCTCATCACCTTCGGAGCACTGACAAGCAACCACCAATTCTATTATGACTTTTACGATTCACAAAACAGCCTCACATTCAGACATTTCTTGAGAACACTATTTGAAAGATTAGACAAGAAAAAGAAATACGTTTTCATCCTTGACAACGCAGGATTTCACAAAACACAATGTGTCAAAAACCTAATACGAGAATACGCACCACGAATCAGCGTTGAACATATTCCACCCTACTCACCAGAACTCAACCCCATAGAAACCTGCTGGAAAGTCACAAAAGACTCTGTGACTAAATCACAATATTTCAAAAAAATTGATGACCTACAAACCGCTTTGGAACAGTTCTGGCAAAAACATATTTTTATGCAAAATTTTATATGATACTTATGTCCCTAACTAATCCATCGTTAATCTTAAATACAAGTTATACCTATGAGTCCATCATAATGGTAACGGTGAAAGATATTATGAGTTCCCATTTGATTTATGGGGACGAAAACTCTACTGTATTTGATATCATTGAGCTAATGGCAAGAAACAACGTAGGCTGTGTTGTTATTATGCGAAGTGGTGTAGTTAAAGGAATTGTTACAGAGAGAGATGTTGTGAGGAGTATATATAAAGAAAGATTCAATATTCTCGATCAGAAAGCACAGAATATAATGAGTTCTCCTGTTGTTACTACAGAAGAAGATCAAACACCAATGCTTGCAGCATATATAATGAGAGATAAGAATATAAAGAAATTAATTGTGATGGACGATCTAGATGTGAAAGGGATAATAACACAAACAGATATTGTTAGAAACATGGATAAAGTACTTCATCCCTGTGGTTGATAGTATCCCAACAATATTCGAGGTATTACTATTTCTGCACCCTTCAAGCCTTGCCCAAATGTAGACTATCCACCATATGATAAAATTTATGATAAAATTAAGAAAAACAGTTACTTCACACTTTTCTTTACACTGACCCGGTGCTTTCTCATGTACTTCAATGCCTGACCGAGCCTGAGCAGATTATTTTTCGCCCCAAGAGCCTGGATGACATTCTCTGCATTTGCCATTCCCAGCTGCAGCGCAAACTCAACATCCTCTGTCTTGATGATCCCTGCAACAAATCCAGAAGCAAAAGCATCTCCAGAGCCTGTCGTTTCCACAATCTTTACCTTGTTTGGCTTTGCTGAGTAAAAGATTGTGCCATTGTAGGCAACAATCTCCCCTGGGCCATCAGTGATAACAACAATTTTTGGACCCAGCTCTCGGAGCTTTACTGCCAGCTCCTTGACTTTTTTCTTGCCAATAATCAGCCTTGCCTCATCCTGATTGAGCACAAGGACTGTCACGTGCCTGAGAACTTTCTCCAAATATTTTGGTCCCTTACTTGCAAGATACGTCGAAGGATTGAATGCAACCTTCACTTCATTGGCTGCTGCATACTCGACGAGTTTTTCTATCGCCTTATATGCATCACCCATCATGGTTGCAATATAGAACCAACCAGCCTTCATCCGTGACTCATGGATATCAGTTGCCTTGAACTCATCATTTGCCCCCTTAAAGCAAAGAATGACATGGTCCTCTTTTGCGGCGTCAAGGATGACAGAATAACCGGTCTGCACATCAGACCTTGATACAAGGGAGGTATTCACCCGCTCTTCTTTCATCTCATCAATGATCATCCTTGCCGCTTCATCTTTTCCAAGCTTTCCCAGAAACCCTGCCTTGAGGCCAAGGCGGGAAAATGCAACGGCGGTATTCGTGCCGCCCCCACCTGTTGCATGGAAGATGTGATCTACGAGCACCTTAGAGCCAATATCGAGCTTAATCTTCCTGGATTTCGGGTTAAAATGGCTTTCTTTTGTGTGGACGAATACATCAACCGTGGCTGATCCTACAGACAAAATATCCATTACATTATCCATTGCACATCACAACTACTGGCGTTCTGCCAGATCCTTGACAACCTTCAATGCAACAATCAACGCTGCTGGTGCAACAAAGCTCCTGATATAGCTGAAAATCGCCCTAAAGGTGATACCAAGCATATCAATGGGGTCATACCCGAGCCTTCCAACACCTAAATTCAATGTCCCTGCCAGGAGCAAGGCAATTGCTGCGACGAGGAACTTATGAGTCTCCTCGCCCGTGATATTGATGAACCCGATCAGCAAACCAAGGATAATCAATACCAGGCTCACCACTTTTCCAAGCGGGCTTGTGCTATCCGCAATCAAGAACCCGGCAAGGATCGCGAGCAATACCCCGAGGATAAATGCATAATGCCCAACGGAAGCGCTCTGTGATGGCTTTGTTTGGACCTTTACCATCTTCTTTGCAATAGCCTTACGATTGGCTTTTTTGTTCTTTGCCATTGATCACACCTCTTTTTGATATAAATGAACATAACGAATATAAGCTTCTCTTAAGTTTAAGCTTCTTTGAGTTGTCTTTTTACCAAACCCCGATGAACTTTTTTGTCTACACCTATATAAAGTTATGGTACTTCTTAATAGTGAGTACTATCTTTTGCCCTGCAGGGGACCATTTACCGCATCGAGGTGACTATGCGCATCGAGAATAGATCTTGTCCTCCCCAAAAATACGCGGGCATCCAGGATCGACCTAAGATATGTTTTTTCCTGATCAGTTACCCGGGCAAATTTATCTGCAATAATGAGTCCATAAGGATAGCCAAGGAACGCTGGGTCCTGTGCATGATAAACCAATGGCGCCAATGACGCATTGCCTTTTGTTTCTACCCTGAAAATATGGCGTGAGAGTGGATGGAGCCTGACAAAAGAAAGGCTGCCTGGGACTCCTGGCGGGACAAAGCACCATGATCCGGGAGGAGCAATTGAGTGCAGCAGGGCAACAACGGATATGCCCTCATCAGAAATAAGGTCTGTTGTCTTCGATAGGGCCATCAGGGAAACATCTTTTGGGAGATCAAGGGAACACAGATGATCATCCAGCGCGCCATCAACAATGATTGATCCCTGGAAACCTGTCTTTATTAGCGTCCCCCCCATCCTCACTTCAGCAGCCCTCCTGATATCCAGAGCAATAGAAGAAAGTGAGCAGGAGGAAGTGAGTGTTGCTTCTTTTTGTGTTTTTTGTGCTTTTTGTGCCGAGGAAGAGTAATCCCCTGAGAGAGTGAAGGGATCTGGAAAGCAATCAGCCCTCACTCTACTGCCCTCCCTGCTGAGCACGACAAAGAACTCCTCTTTCATCATCTCTTGCTTCCTTTTTCCCTGAAAGACCACCCCAACAACCCGTATATACTGAACAGCCAAATGAGGGGAGGCAATAAGCTCTTGGTTCCCCCCATCAATACATGCGCACACCTGGTTACCATCTGCTTTTGGAAGAGCCTTGAAAAAAGTTTGATCGATCGGAAATATTGTCTTGTCTGGCAGGGTGCATGTCCCTCTCCTTGGCGTTGAGGCATTTTCCAGGATTGATGATATCCTCTCGATAACAGCGTCCATAGGACATCATCCTTTACCGCCTTATAATAAGATTATTGTGCCACAACGCTTATAAAAAAAAGAGAAGCACTGCCTGCCATGATCATCGATGAGGCATATGAACTTCTCTTTCCGGGAAAAACATCCCCCTATACGTTCACCCTTGACTATTCTGCCCGGTTCAAGGGCTATAATGCAAACGTCCGAAAACGGGGCAGGGACATCTCATTTCACCTCTCCTCCAAATGGAAGACGGTGAGCAAAGAAATTGTCATCGGCCTCATCCAAGACCTCCTGATAAGGATACTGCATGAAAGGGGCATCAAGAGCACGATGAACATCGAGATGTACCATGTGTTCATGCAAAAAATAGCGATGGTCATCGACAAGACACAAGATGATGAAGTGCTCGCATTGTCATATGATCGGGTAAATGAACAGTATTTTGGAGGATTGGTGGAGAAGCCAAACCTACAATGGCATAAAGCATCACGACGGCTTGGAAGCTATGATTATGGGACAGATACAATCAGCATGTCAGATGCCCTTCGCGGGGCTCCTGAACGGGTACTAGATTATGTCATGCATCATGAACTGCTGCACAAATACCTTAAGTACTCGGCAAAAGGGGTGCGGCCACATCATCACACGAAAAAGTTCAAGGAGATGGAGAAGCGGTTCTATGACTGGGAAGGATGCGAGCAGTATCTGTCAAGAATGACGAGGAAAGGATGGTTTTTCTTCGAATAGGGACTTAGCTGGGAGATAATATTTCTTGAATACACTAAAATATTATAAATCATCACCTGTTCAGATCGAAGATGGGAGAACACAGATCACTCCTGGTCCAAGATGCGATCACCGGGACAAAATATTATGCTTTCACGGGCATCGAAACAGTACTTGCACCCGTTCCTCATTCCCCAACAGGATCTCTTGAAGTCGAACTCTGCCATAATCAGGGTCCGATATATATCCCTGAAGAGATGCACCTTGGTATTGCATACCCAAGCATTGAAGATGTCATCAACGTGATGGAAGCAGTCGAAATAAGCATCCAATTTGCGGCTATGGATCCAAGCTACCTGGAGAGACGCCCACAAGACGACCCTGATTTTGGCATGGACATTCCGACACAGAAAGAACGATTACGGTACCTTTTTCAGGATTTTCTTATCGGGCGCATTGATGCAGGGACACTTCATTTCCTCAGCTGCGATTATGACAAACTACTCCGCAACCTTGACCATCTGATGGGACAAGGCATCATTGACAGAAGCCTGAGATATATAAAAAAAGTTGGCAGGAACGCTATCCTGACCAGACGAAATGACCTGATCATCTACAATAGGGAATATCATATGACAGACATCCAAGAACGCGTCCATCAGGTTGAAGGGCCGGAAATCATGCGATCATTGTTTCTTGATTTTCTCCGACTCTCCGGGGAGGAGGATATCTTTTCAGATCACCACCTTTTCCGCTCCACTATGATGAACAACTGGTGCAGGCTGCTTTTATGCTATTATGATGCAGTGGATGATGCAATCCATGGAGGGACTAATCAAGATTTTCTCCTTGGAGACCTGGAATGGGCAAAAAGCCCCCTTTGTGAAGAAATAACAAAAAGGATGCTCCCTCTTGTGATGAATGGCCATGCCGAAGAATAATAACAGAAGAGCGCAATGTTTATAAACCCTCCCCGGTTCATATTCCAATCGGTGTTTTTTATGACCACAAAACAAGTTCCTATCTCAACAATGAAGAAAGGAAGCTGCATCGTCATAGACGGTGTTGCTTGCAGGATCACTGATACCCAGGTGTCCAGGCCAGGAAAGCATGGCCATGCAAAATACCGGGTTACTGCCGTTGGGCTGCTTGACGATAAGAAACGGGACGTTGTCATGCCAGGGCATGACCATGTCGAGACGCCAATCATCGAGAAAAGGACGGCCTCCGTCCTTTCCATCGCCGGTGATGTGGCAAACGTGATGGACATAGAAAATTATGAAACCTTCGAGATGAAGATTCCAGAAGAGCTCAAGGCTGATGTTGGGGAAGGGAAGAATATCCTCTATTGGATCATCCTTGGCGAAAGGGTAATGAAACAAATAAAGACTGAATAACCATGGCAAAATTCGCTGAAGCTGATAATCGTTTGTTCAAGAACAGGTTTGCCTGCAAACGCTGCAAGACTGTGACGAAGACATCAGGGCTCTTAGTCCAGCAAAAGAAAGCAGCATGCAGGAAATGCGGCTCGAAGGATCTTCGCCCAAAAAGGAAAAAGTAGGTGACTCATGCAGATTGAGACTATTGCAGCATTTCTCTTTATTATCCTCCTCTCAGTATTTCTCTACAACGAGCGAAAAAAGCTCACAATCCAGCAGGTGCTCGGGCCTTTCCTCTATGTTGCGATGTTTCGCACAAAACTTGGTCTGGCTAAGATGGATGCGTGGGCAAAGAAACATCCCCGCCTCTTATCCTGGCTTGCGAGTGCTGGTATACTCATTGGCTTTCTTGGCATGATCATCGTCGGCTTTGAGATGATCAGAATTTTTGTGAAGATGGTTATTGTGCGAGAAGCAGTTGCCGGAGTTGGCGTTGTCTTGCCGTTCCAGGTGAAGGGGGGATTTTATGTGCCATTCTTTTTCTGGATCATCTCAATCTTTTTTATCGCCGTTGTGCATGAGTTCTCCCATGGGGTCATTGCCCGGCTCCACAAAGTGCCGGTAAAATCATCCGGTTTTGCGTTCCTTGGCGTCCTTGCACCGGTCGTCCCCCTCGCATTCGTCGAGCCTGATGAGAAAGTGCTCTCCAAGAAAACGACGAAACAGCAACTTGGGGTGTTTGCTGCTGGCCCCTTCACAAACATTGTCTTTGGATTTGTCTTTTTGGCAATCCTTCTTCTAGTCTTTGGACCGATATCGCAAGCAATCTATGAACCGATCGGAGTGAATATTGTCAGCGTTGATGCAGGGTCACCTGCTGAAGCATCTGGACTTACCCCCGGCGAACTGATCACCAGCATTGATGGGATACGTGTCCAGACAACACAGAACTTATCTTCGCTACTCAAAGAGAAAAAACCCGGCGAGAAGTTGCTTCTTGGGACGAATGTCTCTACCCATACACTTCTCCTTGGGGCTCATCCGGATGATCCAAACACCGCTTATATGGGAGTGAAATTGGAGGATGAGGCCAGGGTAAGAGAACGGGTAAATGCCCCTCCATGGGCACTCTCAGCGTTCGAATGGCTCTCTGTCCTGGTGTTCTATCTCTACCTGCTCAACCTTGGCATCGGGCTCTTTAATTTGCTCCCACTCGGTCCGGTCGATGGGGGACGGATGCTCCTTGTCGGATTAGGGCATTATTTCACAAAAGAGAAAGCGGAACGGATCTGGGGAAGGGTGTCATTGTTTTACCTTATCCTGCTTCTTGTTATCATCATCGGATCATTCTTTCCCTTTCATTGAATTGAAGAATTCTTCGATCATCTGATTTGGTTTTGGCTTTGCATTTTGGTCTAGAGAGTAATAAATCTTTTGAGCTGTCTGGCCCCAGGAATAATCCCCTTTTTCTTCCTCAATTGCGATTACTTTTACCTGCCCTAGAGCCTGTGCTTTTTTGAGGTGATAATAGATAGAGCGCGGGTGCACTTTCCCGAACAGGCGCTGATAGATTTTAATGAGATCATAGCCGTATGCCCTTTTCTTGTACAGAAGAATTGAAAGAATATTCTCACGAATCTGCGATGTTGTTGGACGGCCACGATTCATGAATTATTTGCAATATGGTAATTATATAAAGGTTTTGGAAAATAGATTGTTTGTCGTCCAGGAAACGACTCCATATCTATAAGTACTCAATGAGGGAAAAAATGGTTATAGAAAATTATTTAAACCTTCATGAATCATTAGTTCATGAGATGATCGTCAAAATAAGCAAGGGGTATCAGTTGACAATACCAGCGGAAATGAGGAAAGAGCTTGGGATCGATAAAGGGAGTGAAGTACTTTTAAGGTTTGATAAGAAAAGAGAAAAGATTTTCATAGAGCCATTTCAAGGAAACAAGTCATCCTTAGAACGATTATTTCAAGAAGGGAAAAAATACCCATGTACATTATCCATTGAAGAAATGGAAAAGATTGGTGAAGAAGATTATGAGATTTATTGATACAAATATTCTGGTGCATGCATTCACATTCGGGCCTAGAAAAGGAGCATGCGTGGAAGTTTTAAAAGGTGATGAGTGTTTCGTGAGCTCACCATTGATCTTAAGTGAGTTATTCTCCACATTATTCCGGATAACAAAAAATAAACAGTTTTGCCATTCAATCATAACAGAATTAATCAGGAATACTCAGTTTTCTTTTGTGAGTATTGACAAGAATATAGCCTTTGAAGCAGTATCACATATGAATAAATATGACTTGCATTTCAACGATGCATGCCACTATGCAACCGCAGTTGCTTGCGGGTGCGAGGCGATTGTTTCTTACGATAAAGATTTTGATGGGATGCCATTAAAGAGAATTGAACCGTAAAAAGAAAGAAAAAAAATGTGCACTTACGTGCACCTTCCGTTTATGCAGATACCTGTCAAATTAGTCTGGTTTGAAGCATAGCACCCTCCCGGGAAATAATCAGGAGTAGTGCCATAACATGCCCATTCTGCAACAGTCACTCCATCAAGGCAGAAGTCATCTTGGCTATACTGAGAGCTATTCATGACCCCACTCACCGTCCCCTTAGTAAAAATGTTGTCTGCGTCAGTATCAGAACAAGAGTCTGGAATGGAATCACAAACCCCTCCAGTACAGCCGTAGGTGCAAACTTCGACAAGCTCCTGATAGGTGTTATTCAAACAATTCCCTGAAGAGCAATAACCATTGGTCCTATCCCTGATCACAGAGCCATTATAACAGTAGTTTTGGCCAACCGCGTCTGCTAAATTGCAATTTTCCTCAACAACGGGTGACGAAGATGTATTACAGGCGCCTCCTGAACACGAGCCATCGATGAAGTCTATCTTCCTCATATCACCAACACAGTATGGCGCACCATAGCCATCCTGAGCATCACAATCTTCCTGCACTTCAGGAGTGAGCGAAGAGCCACATGCCCCTGATCCACAGGAATAATCAGTGAAGTCTTTTACTATGATATTTCCTGAGCAATAGGATCCAGAATAGGTATCATTGCCACAAGACTGCTGCTGATTTAAAGCTTGACCAGCCATACAATACCACTCAACGAGGTCATCACTATTCACACAGTAATCATCATTGGTGTATGGCACTTGATTGATATATCCAGAAACAGCACCAAAAACTGAAGGGATGATGCCACCATCAGAATCAGAGCATGTATCAGGCTGAGGATTACAAACTCCAGCTGAACAACCAAATGGGCAAGATTCCACAAACTCGGGAATTGTTGATGAAGAACAAACACCACCTGCACAAGAGTAATCTGTCAAATCCCTATACACAGAAGCATTAGCACAATAATTACTCCCATAAGAGTCTGTCCCGCAACTCAATTGCTGCGATTGCTGATAAACATCACTGCAAGAAAATTCAATGACTGCATCGCTATTTGCACAGTAATCAGCGTTATTATAAGGAACATTGTTTAAATAGCCAGAGGCTGTTCCAAGGACCGAGATCACAACACCACCATCAGAATCAGAGCAGGAATCGGGAACTCCACAATCCGCTGAACATGATGAGGGAGTTTCACCACCTTCACACACAGCATCGCCGCAGTTTGACTCATCAATGTCATGCTTGTTACTGCATCCAGCATCAGCAAGATCTTTCTTTCCATCACCATCATTATCTATCCGGTCATTACATTCAGGTTTTGCCCTTGCTGCCAACACAGAGCCGGCTACAATAATCAATATAGTCACCAATCCTAAAAGAATTCCAATTCTCGCTTTTTTATCCATTAGAGATACCTCCACCGATTTTTTATATTCTTTTAGGTTAGCACTATAAGAATATTATGAATGTTGAGAATGTGTTTTGAGAACGTTGTTTAAAGATGAACAAGAGGCCCTATCCAAACACACTCGCAACCTGCAGGACTTTCTTTTCCTCCAGATGATCTCCTATTGCCATCATACCAACGGGCATTCCTTCTACATTTCCGATGGGAATAGAACAATGAGGAAGGCCGGCAAGATTTGGGCCAACAGTCATGATATCCATCATGTAATTCTGCAAGGGTGTGAGCTTTTTTATGTCATCAAATTTTGGCGAAATGATAGGCATTGTGGGGCTTATGAGGACATCGACTTCCTTGAATGCTGCCTTGTATTCACTGATGATCTTTGTCCTGACCTTTGCTGCCTTGATATAATAGGCATCACGATACCCAGCCATCCTCGCAAAGGTGCCAATAATGATCCTTCTTTTTGTCTCCTGGTTGAAATGTTTCGATCTGACTTTTGTGAAATACTCATTAAAATTGCCCTCGAGCTTCTCGTGCCTGCCATATCTCATCCCGCAATACTTCGCAAGATTTGTTGATGCCTCAGACATGGCGATAAGATAATAACAAGAAACGCCATATTTAGCGACGAGAGGAAGGCTGATCTCTTTTGCTCCTAAGCCTTTTTTCTTGAGCACTTCGATTGCCTTTTTTACTTCCTTACTAACCTGCGGGTCAATACCCTCACCAAATGATTCTTTAATGATGCCAACCTTGAGCCCATTGACTTCTTTTTTAATTGCTGCTAGGTAATCATCAGCTGGCTCCTTGAGGGAAGTTGCATCATTCGGGTCATGACCTGCAATGACTGACAATGAGAGAGCCAGATCATATGATGATGAGGCCATCGGACCGATTTTGTCTAAGGAGCTGGCATAATCCATCAGGCCATATCTTGATACTCTCCCATACGTTGGGCAGAGGCCAAACACACCACAAAAAGCGGCTGGAGCAGCAATTGATCCCCCCGTTGATTCCCCGATTGATATATGGGGAAAGGATGCCCATTTGGTAATAGCGCCAGAACCGCCAGATGAGCCACCACAACTCCTTTCCTTGTCGATTGGGTTGAGGGGAATTTCCATGTTGTTGCCAACATTTACTGAGAATGTGCCAAAGCCAAAAGCGTCCTGGGCGGTCTTTCCAATAATAATTGCGCCCTCATCCTTCAAACGCTGGACGACTGTTGCATCATAGACCGGCTTATACCCTTCGAGAATAGCTGATCCTGCCTTTGATTCCAGGCCTTTGACAACGATGCAGTCCTTGATTGAAACAGGAAGGCCAGCCAGCTTTCCCTTCGGGTTTTTCTTAATTACTTCTGCCTGTTTTATTGCCTGCTCATCAGCAATAATGTTCATGAAATGAAACTCTTTATTTGCTTTCTTCACTTCCTGGAGCGCGGTCTTTATGTGAATGAGAGGGTCAATCTTTTTCTTACCCACCTCGTCGATGAATTGCTTTACGTTCATTGATCCGCTCATATGATTTTTGGCCCCTTGAAATACCCATCCTGCTTATGCTCTGTTAAAGACAATGCTTGATCTTGTGTGAGGCAGGGTTTTGGTTCATCATCCCTCACGGCATCCTGAAGGGGGACGGGCTGGAATGAGGGAGGGACATTATTCGTGTCAACCTTTGCGATATCTGAAAATGCCTCGAGAATATCCTTCAATTGAGGGAGAAATTTGGCAATCTCTTCCGTTGTGAGCTCGAGTCTTGCTACTTGCGCAACGTGCTTGATTGTGTCTTTCGTTAATTCCATACTCTTAACCCCTTATGCTTTAAAACTTGTCGTGGTTTAAAAAGGTTGTGCCGAATAAGTCCTCTGATAGGTTACTTATAATTGTACACTAATCTCAAATTGTGCACTAAGCTTATTTGATAGAAGAGTTTTGCATGTGCTCATTTTTTTGTTGCTTGTTGAAAAGCTCTTGCTCAAAGGTTTGTGGAGTGATAACAATTGATCCACTGATATGCTTGACTGCTTTTTTGAGCTCGGAGAATGCTTCTTTATCTACTGTCATCAGTGAGACCTGATAGGCTGTTTGATCCTGAATGAAGTCAACCTCTTTTCTACCATTCCAGTAGTAGATATCCTGCTTCCTGCGTCGGAGAGCCTGGGCAATTAGTGCCTCGAAAAGATGCCCTCGGTTCGTTCTTGCGGCAAGAGCGGTGGAAAGCCCATTGTCGATTGCATAATATTTAGATGCGCGTCCAGCAAGATATTTTGTCTTCGTGGAATAGGAGAAAAATGGGACTTCAACAATCAGGTATGCATCTACCATGTGCGAAAGGTAATTCTCAGCAGTCCTGCTGTTGATACCAAGCTCTTTTGCAAGCTTGTTTGCACTCACCTTCAGCCCGGTGTTTGCAAGGATGTATTGCGCAGCCGCCTTGAACTGCTGTGAGGGAACCATTTTGTGCTTCTCAAGAATGTCTCTGAGAAGGATATCATTGAAGTACTGGGTGAGAAGCTGCATTCTCTTTTCTTCATCAGGCTCTAGAACCACTTCGGGAAAGCCACCGAACATCATGTACTGCTCAAGCGACTTGCCACCAAAATCCCGGAACTCTTCATAATCAAGCGGAAATATTTCAAAGGTGATATTCCTGCCTGTCAGGACTGTCCCGAGCGCTGGAGAAAAGAGTGAGATGTTTGAGCCGCTAATGATGAATTTCTTGTGCGTTTTGATGTCATAATGGGTACGCAGCCAGCTTTCGAATCCAGCGACCTTTTGAATTTCATCAAAGAAAAAATATTCTGCATCAGAAAACTGATGAAGAACCTCATCAAGCAATGCAAGACTGAGATATGGTAGAAGTCGATAATCATCAAAGTTGATGTAGACAGTTTTCTCTTTCATCCGGGAAGCGACCTGCCGCAGAATCGTCGATTTACCCGAACGGCGGACACCTTTGATTATGATGATTTCAGGCCTTCGAAGCCACTTTTCAATGAGTTCAACATATTTGTGACGGAATATACCCTTATCTTTGAAAACAGTTTGTACAGCCACGCGCATTGCTTCTTGCATTCCATCAGGAAAGATGGTTTTATTTATAAACGTTTGTATTCTAATACAAATCTATTTAAATGATGTTAGGGGATCGGGAGCACATTACTCACGTTACTGAATGTAATGAGAATTGTTGCCAATACAAGGGCAATAAGGAGACCGATGATGCTGACAGCTAATTGTGAGACAACCCGAATCCAGTCTGCCTTTGCCTTGTAGAGATGATGGACATACCCTATCGTCAGCAGGAGATAGATCGAGACCCCGGCAACAACAACCCAGGGCATAATGAGCTTTTTTCCTATCATGAAAGAAACACTTACAAGCACAGCGATGATTGCTATCCATTGGACAGAGACCATGAGCTTTTCAAAAAGAATCTTTTTTTCTGTCATTTTGATCCCTCTTTTTTCTCCATCAAAAAATGATACAGTGCATCCAGCGCTTTTCTTCTATGACTCATCATATCTTTTTCTTCCCTTGTCATCTCACCATACGTTTTTGAGCAGCCATCGGGGAGAAAAACGGAATCAAATCCAAACCCGTTCTTGCCGCGTGGTGGAACAATCTTTCCCTGTACTGAACCATGAAACACATGAACCTGCTCTGTGTCATGATAGCCGATGAACACACTTGCGATGGCTGATTTATCCGGGAAATCAATGAGCAGCCGGTGGAAATTTTCCGGGCCGATATCATCCTCAAAATACTTAATGTAAGGTCCTGGAATGGTCTTGAAGGCAGAAAAGACCAAAGAAACGTCATCCACAAAAACAGGCTTCTTAATGAGTGAATATGCAACTTTTGCCTTCTCTTTGACAATATCTTCTGGAGAGCCCTGCATCTCAGGCAGGTTTAACGATTTTTGCATGAGGTGAAAGCCTGAGATGATATGTTGCGCCTCCCTGAATTTTCCCTCGTTAGATGTTACAAAAACAAGGATTTTTTGCATTTTTATGATTAAACAAAACACTCTTTAAAAAACATACCTATACTGTTTTGCAATTGGGTATATCAAGTCCTAAAGACATAAATATTCAGGTTCATTCACTAGTAAAAAAGGGGGATTTATGGCCAGCACTAACATTCGCGATTATAGGGGAACTGCTCTTACACAACTCGCTCCTGTAAGGCTAGTTGATCGAGGAAGGTCTCATCCTTTAGAAACTGATACAGGGGATTATAATGATTATCGTATGCTTTCTCAGGAATATAGCACAGCTCTCTTCTCTCATCGGCCTTTGACATATCATCATGACATGACACTCTTTCGTTGGGTCTATAATAGAGCCGAGATGGGACACCGGGGTGAACACAGAGAGCAAAGCGGGAGAAGCTACTTTGAAGAGCATCTTGTTGGAATGGCACTCCACGCACTCTCTCTTGGCATTTATGATACAGAAACCCATTACCTTATCCCAACACACGACCTTGGAGAGACTCCAAGACGGTCGATAGAATTTTGCGTACTCAGCCAAGACCTCCCCTACCGTGTCTTTTCCGGCGTGCTGGCAATGACGCCTCCAACGCGGGCAGAGACTAGACAAGAGATATCAACTGCCTATGACCTTGAAGCAGATGAAAGAGATCCTGTTTTTTCCTGGTATCGCGCCACGAGCAAACTCAGAAAGGTTGTCAATGAAGCATCCCAACCTCGAAGATCAGTTCGTCCACAGCCATGGTTGAGGAGGATGTTATTTAATGAGCATCATGATGATGATCCGAGCAATGTGCGGGTTGCTGTTGTCTATGGGCTAAATTGGCACAATAACCTGAGAACACTGCCCCGGAATGAAAAAGGGGTGAGAAAAGCGTATGAAGCCCTCGAGCTCATGATACCTGCATTTCGCCTCCTCTCCCCGAGAGTCCATGCCTTCTATGCAGGAATCGGCCAGGATTTTAATTGGGAAGGGGTATTAGATGAGTGTGAAAAGTCTGCCCTGTCCTTCCTTGCAGACTATGCAGGGAATGATACAGACCAGGCAATTTATCATGAAGGAAGGAGATATCTTGACCATATTTCCCAGCGAGCAAATGATCCGGAGAACGGCGTATTTATCCTAGGAGATCACATCAGAGGAATCATCGAAAAAAAACTGCCGTTTGTCCTTGCAGAAAAATCGGGTGTACACCTGAAGCACCGATACATTACTACTTATCATCACACCATGGGGTTATTAGTCCCGCGCATGCTCGGAGGGCTCTGAGAAATAGAAAGATTTATAAAAGAGTTTTTGTTACTATTCTCTAGGTGGTATAATAAATGTCTCGAGATCAGCATTCAGCTACGCTTGAAGGGTTAATCCTAAAGGTTCCTTATCAGGCGGACGTGAATCCTGCAAATATCAGTACCAAGGAATACACTATCTCTTTTTTGCTCGATAGGCAGGGCAGTACCTCTTTATACACACTCAAATACCTGCATGATGGAAATATCTGCGACCCTGGCTGGGATCTTGACCCCACTGTTTCAATAACAAAAGAGCGTGCAATGAATTACTTGTTTGCAGTGGCTTCTCGTCTCGAAAGCCATATCCATGAAAGGGTGGTTACTCCTGTATATTCTCCACGTTTTAGAAATGAGAACAGGGTGATTAGGAATAAATTCTTAGAGTGGCTTGGCACTCAAGGATTCAGTGTCGAAACACCCCCTCCTACCTGATTAGGTCAACCCTTCTAAATGCCAGAAATGATGCCAGAGCTCTCTTGCCCCTGTCTTCTCGACATTCCGCTCTTGCTCCTGACGACGAAGCTCGTGAGAAAATGGGCCGGCATAATAGAACGGGACATCAGTGACAGACTGGATGACCACCTCACAACTGTGGACAGTTGATGCCAGGCCCTCAAGCTGAACATGATGCTGTATTGCCCGAAGTTTTGAATTGGGATCAGTATAGTGGTCCTCGAAACGCTGCAAACAAGCAAAATCCCCACTTGTTGCGAAGTAGGCTGAAGCATCCCTTACCGCATCCATCGTTGGCAATACGATAGACACACCCATCACATCCGGCATGACATAATCCCAGTCCCTCACAACCTCATGGAGATAGATATCCCGAGGTTTAATGATATCTGTCTCTAATCTCATAGCAAGCTGTATCTTGGGAAGATCATCTTTTGATATCCTGCTTCCAAGCACCCTAAATGATTCCCCGTGCTCTTTTGCAGCGTAGTAATTTGAGATATACCATTTGATCGCTTGCAAGAACTGAGGATCAGCCATCCAGGAAGCAAGGGCAGGATCCTCTATATCCTTTTTAGGATTTCTGATCGATTCATCAAAGTAAGGTCGAGTGATATTTCTGAGTTCTTCGACATCTGGATGAAACGCAGAATAAGCAATTTTCCCATACCTGACAAAACTCCGCCGGATTTTGCGAAGAAAATTTTGAGCATTGGCGTTTGGGAGCTTCGTTGAATAAAAGTCGATTGCTTCATTGATGAAACAAAGATTGAGGTCATACATCTTCTTCGCCAACTTCCTTTCGATGCTCTGGCGCCCTTTGCGCCTTGAGAATATACCCACACCAGCATCTGGGAACACAAGATAATGATCAAACCGCACTCCCCCATATAATTTTGCCCCACCCTCAACTAAACCTGTTCCGAGCCATTGACGGTGCCTCCTGATCTCTTCCTCGCTAAACAATCTTTCTGGGGTGTTTCCTGAAGATCGTGCTTCATCCATTACCCTCAATACCTGAGATTGGTGAGGCTGGAGCAATGAACGATACAGCTCGCCACTATCTGTCGGAGCAACTGACAAGTCAAACGGATCTCGCTTCCATTCCGCAGTAAACTCCCTTGGGAGGCCTGGTGTTGACCTGAGAAGCTGATTTAAGACGAACTCCAGATCGACTGGCACATCCTCTTCCCACACCCGTCTTGATTCCTCAACATGCATCTGCGCCTCTTCCATTGTGAGTACATGATGGGCTGGATCGAGCCATTGGGGAAGACTCCTGATGGTTACTCGATCATCTTCCCGCGTGTTCACAGCATCGATCAATGGGTCAATGACTGAGGAATAATCTGATGGCATGGGCAGACGTATGAGAATTTAGTTTATAAAGATTTCGGTTTTTTAGTTACTGTTGAGTAGTGTATTTCAAAATTAATTTAGATGAATTAATTTAGACAAGAGTGATATGCAAAATGCCGTCCTTGAACATGATGCGGCGATCAAGCTCGTTTGCGCTCTTGCTTGCCCTTACCGCAAACGTCCTCTTGTCCAAGAAGCTAGATGTCCTGATGACCATCTCTGAAGGATGACTGAAATCTGGATTTAGTGTTGCAGTGACTGTTTCCTCATGTGAACCTGCACTGATGGTGATTACAACAGAGAGATTGCTTGCTTTGACTTTTTCCTGAATGAATTCTTTTACCTTTTCTAAAGAAAAATCTGCGCTGACACCAATAATGCACGTACCCCTCTCCGTGAGATGGTCATCCTTTGTGAACTCGAACGTGGTTTGATGAGTGCCAGTGAGAAGCGGGTGGCCTGTGCAGGTGAATGAGAGCATAATGAAGCAATGAAGAGAACATTATTTCACAATGTCTTCGATCTTCTTCTTATTCTGCTTTGCTGCCTGCTCCTTTGCCATTTTTTCCAGGTCGATGCCAAATTCCTTCAAGCCCTTGATGTGCATCTGCATGAGCTGCTCGACAATTGAAAGAACACGCATCATTTCTTCCCTTTCTTTTGCCAGCGTTGCCAGGGCACCTTTATGGAACCCGATCTGTTCATCACGAGAAACATTTTCTTCTTTCTTTGCCATAATAAATCACCGAATGGCCACCTGCGTGTTTTGTATATAATGATTGCGGTTTTTAAGAGGTTAGTGGCAGTCCCACAGTTCGGCAACAACAAAAACATTATTTTTGCTTAGAGAATATTTAAGGCAACAATACTACTGGCAGGCAAACTGTTTTTGCTTATTGCAAAAACTCGGCATGGAGATCATGCCATTTGCGATAGTATTGTTACCTGATCAGGAAGTTATTCGTCTTGAAGAAGCCGATCAATCCTTGCAATGGCAGGGCCAAGAGCATTTCGTATTTGATTAGCTGAGGCATCCGGGAGAAGATAGACAGCAGTGATGTCTCTTGTTGCCGCCAATTCATCAAGTGTTGGATCAACATAAATGGGAAACTTCCTTGCGCCTGGAAGATCAGGATTGCCATTATGGGAAATTGCTAAGAATTCCGGCGTTGGAAAACCATCAATCTCATCCTGATATTCAGGAGGAAGGGAATCAACATCATAAAAATGCCAACGCCTGGCAAGAGAGCGATCTGATGAGCTATATTCTCCTGCTGCTTCCAGCAGACGATCTGAAAGCGATGAGGGCCTCTCTGATGGGAGCCCTGGAGGAGATGTGGGAGATTGACGCGGTGGAGAGATGAGAGATCTTGGGGGGGAGATAGGCTGAAGAGATACTGACGGGCTTTGTTCTTGTGATGGAGGCAGCGTTGGCGTTACAACTTGCCTTGAAGGGACTTGATCGTACGGTTGCCCCCCTCCTGGAATTCCAGTCAACGGCTGGACACTTTGTCCATTAAACCTTGCAGCAAACCCTTGCGTCATCGGTGATGGACCATTTGGATAATACCCTCCCGTGTAGCCAGGATACCCATAACCGGGTGTAAGAGGAGCGATAGGAGGACTACCCGGAGAGGAGATAACAAAACCGCCATTCCTTCCAAATACTCCGGCTGATATGCCGAATGGACCAGAGCTCGAGGAGATTATGAATCCTGGACCTGCAGCGGTAAAACCAGAGCCGTAAGGGGTGGAATATTCAGAGAGTCCATATCTTCCAATCCTTGAAGCATTGAAGTTGCCAAAAGGACCCTGTGACCCTACTCCTGACATAGCGGGAGTGTTATAATAATAGTAGTAATTAACATCCTGGGCTGGAGAAGGAGCAGTTGCGAGCAGTGCAGCTGCGCCCGCTATAAGAGATCTCAGAGGTCTCCAGAGAGAAAGTTTTGCTCTGCCCATAGCACCTTACCAAGCACTGTTGATATAAAAAGATTTCGGTTAATTACTACTAGAGAGTGAAATTTTAATGTTGTGTTGGAAGACCAGATGTATTTGCGAGAGGATGACCATTATCTATGCAGTCTCTCTACAAGGAGCGGGTCTCATCTGCATCATAAGGTATCTGTTGACCTCCTTAGCTGAAATTTTGCCAGAGAAATCACTTTCAAAATCTACTAGGATCTTTTTTCTCAACGTGTATGTATTTGCGTTTTTTGCGTACGCCATCCATCCTTCAAAGAAATCATATATCGTATCATAGCCAATTCTTTCTCTTTTGTATTCTTCCTTCAATCTCTCAAAGTTTGCCTTCATCTTTCTTATGCTAGATTTCTTCAATAACTTATGATAATAAAACACCCTAAAACCCAAAAATGTTAGTCTATTACCAAGCAAGATTATCTTTGACTTATTAGGATGAAGCTCGATATCTAGCATTTTCTTAAGAAATCGATTAATCTCTTCCTTATACCCCATCAAAATACACCTATCAGGATGCAAAATAACAAAATCGTCGACATATCGTATGAGGTATTTTGCCCTTAGCTTCTGCTTGACAAACTGGTCAAGTTCATTGAGATAGACATTGGCAAAGAATTGGCTTGTTAAGTTACCAAGAGGCATGCCTTTTCCTGAACGCTCTTTCCCGAGGGGGTTACCAAGAATTTTTCTTATGAGCCAGATCACCCTCTGGTCATTGATTTTCTTCTGTATGGTTCTCAGCAATATATCATGGTCAACTGTTTCAAAATATTTCTTTACATCAGCCTTAAGCACATAACAGGGGATAGCGCCATTTTTGCTGGCCTTTCTCTTGAAAAAATCAAATCTTTCTACTGCTTTAAGAGTCCCTTTGCCAGCCCTATTGGCATAGGAATCATGGATAAATGACTTATCAAATCGAGGCTCGATAATGTTACATAAAGCGTGGTGCACTACCCTATCCCTAAAATCTGATTTTGAGATTTTCCTTGTCTTAGGATCCCGGATTATAAAATTGATCAATGGCTTTGGAGTGTAGGAATGCAGCAATAATTCGGAACGAAGCAACAGAAGATTATCCTCAATATCTTTCTCAAAATCTATCACATAATACTTGGTTGTTTTATGTTTTCTTGCTTTTTTATATGCAAGGAAAAGGTTATCATAACTGCAAAGGTCCTTCCATAAGTCCTTGTTATTGCTCATCTGAAATCGGCTTACAGCTGGACTATTCCGAGAAGGCGGTTGTTGTCATTGCCGATGTTGTTGTTGCCACCCAGCCTAGACCTATTGTTAAGCCTGTTAGCACAGAAGGCCCGCCAAACATGTAGCTTTTTTGCCAATAATCCACTGCTGTTTCAGCCATACACCCCTCAGAGTGCGTGTCACAACTGTATTTCATGACTTAGTAAAAGCCATAGCAAAAAAGCATGTAGCCCAGCTATTATTCCAAAACATGTTGGAACCACAGCCGAGAAACAAAAATGAAAAGTAGTATTATATAAGGGTTACTATTTTTTTGCGGCGCCTGCGGCGCCACTTTCCACTACCCCGAGAAGGCGGAGGTCGTCATCGCCGATGCCGTAGCCGCCAACCAGCCTAGACCAATAGTCAAGCCTGCCAGCACAGAAGGCCCGCATTTTTGCACTTCCTTGAGGCTCTCTAGCAAGATAAACACCCATACTAGTGTTACAACCATGTTCTTCTCTATTAAATCTGAAAGTCTCGGAGACCAAAGGAACAACAAGCTCAGCAGGCCATAAAGCCCTATAGACAGGATGAATTATCACTCCACCAGAAACAAGCTCTGATTCTTCCATATCCCTTCCGTGGACAAAATCAGGCCTTCTCACGGCTTTAACAGCAACTGAAGTAAACTGATCACCACTCAATTCAATAAAATAAGGGTCATGATACTTCAACAAAACAACACTCTGGACTGGCCTACTCACCGCAGCAGCACCAACCCCATAAGAAACCGTTTCAGAATCCATAACTGGAAAATATCTCATATCATCATTGGTAGCACGAGAGACTGCTGCTGCATCAACAGCAACACAAGAACCATCAGAAGTCCCCACCACACCACGAATGCCAGTCAACAAAGAAGAATCAGATTGCGCTTTCAACTGATCCTCAAAAGTAATACAAGCATCAGCAAGATCAAAATAATTACTGCACCAAGCACTTATTTGCTCAGCATCACCAGAACGCAAAGCACGAAGCCTTTCAGCAAGAACAACAGATCCACCAGCAAAAACCCTACCACCATCCCTCAACAAAGGAACAACAAAAGGAATAGCACCCACCTCAACATGAAAGGGATCAAGCATTACAGTGGTGGGGACTTGTTCACGACCATCATTAAGCACTGCCGTTAAATCTGACATGATACAAGAAGAGGTGAAGAAGTATATATAAATGTTGCTATTTTACTAACTCATAAGTAGTTAATTGAAATCCTCCCAAAACACAAAGTGGCGGGAATGATCACATAACAAGCAACACCCGCTTATCTTATACACAACACACAGAATGATACCATCACTTCCTTGGCTCTGGTCTCCAAACACGATCAATCTTCTCCTTTTCTGCAATGCTGCGAAGGGCATCTCGCACTCTTGTTGGCATGATATTCTCCAGCAGCTTTGGAGCCTCAATACTTTTCCTTGTGATATGAGTCCCTATCTTCTTGAACAACGGCTTTTCAGGAGGAAAGACCCGGTTATTTGCGATACGGTGATACCCAACGGTATCACTTGGCACAAAAACAATATACCCTCTCTTTCCCTGGAATAATTCTGAAAATGTATCCATCCCCTTGTAGATCAAGAGAGGGTTTGCAAAGTACACCCCGCCTTTGATGGAACTTGGATCAAGAAGGAGGAGATTATTATTTTCTATCGCCAGGCAGACAGCGTAATGGGCACGCTTTGATTGGGGGAATAAAACATTCTTCTTGAAATCAATAATGATCAATGCACCATCACTGAGCCATTCACTCAACTCTTCGGTGAGATTATTGATATGATCAACATCAATCCATGCGCCCCGGACATCTTTGTTCGTCAATTTTTCTACGGCATCAATGAGGACCTGCGGAGCAGTACCAACATTTTCTTTTGCCCCACAGGCATTTCCGATCCCCTCCTGAGTAATGGGAAAGCCAAAAATCTTCAGGATCATCGCAGCAGCAGCAGGACCACACCAGGAGGGCTTTTGCGCAACAAACACCTGCTGGAGCTTTGTCAAGGACTGGACATCAATCTTGTGCTTTTTTACCCCCACAATCTCACTTGCAAACCTTGACACAGGAATAACAGATGTGAATCCATCATCAGTCTTGATAACCACGCCCCGAGGGGATATCTCCTCAATTGTCCCTTCCGTGTCATCCAGCTTGACGAGCTGCCCCACGCGAAAAGTATTCGTGATGGTCATCTGCAGGTAGGAGGCATAATTCTCCACAAAAGATTTTGTGCCAAGGATGACCATGATCACCCCAACAATAATGGTAGTATAGAGGATGAAGAGGACAAGGGATGTGAGGCCGGATTCCACCTTAAAATAATCGAGCGCTAAAAAGAAAATAAACATGTATAAGACAATCCTGAGGAATGCTAGCATCGTATGCAAGAATGCTGTCTGATTCATGTCCTTCAAGAAGCTTCCAACACCGATACTTGAAAGGGCGCGCTCAAAGAGGTTGACAACAAGATCTACCCCGACAACTGCCAGGATCATGATAAGGATCAGGGCCAATAAAAGAGGAAGAAGCCCATAGATGCTCAAGGCCAGATCGATGAACAAATGAGTATTGAGATTATGGAGCGCGAGGGTCAGGAACAAAAACATCACGATCAGGCGCACCCTTCTTGCGACCTGGCTTTCCCTCACCATCTTCTGTTTCCTCAGCACGATTCGCTGGATGAGAGTGCCGATAAAAGTGCTCAGGGCAAAACCTACCAGCAGAAGAATGAATGTCTCGACCAGCTTTACTGTCACCCACGACGATTCCTTCAAGAGCCCTTCGATCATACATGCAGGGGGGTTGGAAGATATATAAAGATTGTGTTACAAGATTGTGCTTGTGTTATCCCGAAACTATTTCCCTACGGTGAGTTTCTTCCATGCATGAAACTCACCAGGGGAAAGCTTTTGGAAACGATACGAAGGAAAAATGCCGGCTGGACAACATATCAGGCAAGAAAGATTGCGTGCATAACCATTCGCCGCGTAAACCAGATCATGAGGGAGTATGAGTCTACTGGCTCGTTGCCATTAATCGGCAGGAACAATGGCAGGCCTCCCAAGCCTATCGAGGAATGGGAGAAAGGACTTGTCAGTCAGGCATATGCAACGTACAGGGTATCGGCAGATACCCTTGAACGGCTAATCGATCGGGACTTTGGCAAGCATATTGGTCACAACAGAATCCATCGGATCCTGCTTTTGCTTGGCTTTGCAAAGCAGAAAGCTAAGAAGGATATTCGAAAGAAAGAATGGATTCGCTATCAGCGCAGGCACAGCCTAACAGCAGTGCATATCGATTGGCATTATGAGGGCAACCGGTGGGTATTTGCCGTGATTGATGATGCAAGCAGAAAGCTGCTTGCATTAATTGAGTGCGCAAGCCCAACAACTGATGCTTCAATTAATGGCATGGAAATTGCCCGAAAGCATGGCAGGATCAAGCAATGCATCTCAGACCATGGCAGCCAGTTCGTTGCAAATATCATCGATGGCTGCTCCAGGTTTAAGGTGTATCTTGCTTCACATGGCATCAAGCAAATTCTCTGCAAAATCAAGCACCCGCAAAGTAATGGGAAGGTTGAGAAGTGGTTTGAGACGTACGATAAGCATCGCCATGCTTTCAAGACAAAAGAAGAATTCATGCATTGGTATAATAAGGTAAGGCCGCACCGCAGCCTTAAATTTGAGATTCTTGAAACACCACAGCAGGCATTTGTACGCAAGATGCCTGCAGAGGTTATATAAACATGAAACGAATTAAGTTATCGAAGGGAAATAATTACGGGATACGACAGTTAGAAGGGCCACTGACTGCGCTTATGCAGTTCCAGAAGTAGTTGTGGGCTTCATGGATATGAGAGAATAGTCTTTGATATAAAAAATTTGCTGTTTGTATCGCATGTTTTGTCCCATACATAAAGAGAGGATCCTTTTATTCCACAACGAGAATAACACCAATCCTTTTATTCCACAACAAGAATAACACCACTGGCAGCAAAACGTTTTTTCCTTTTTTTCGCCGGAAAAATCTAGGCCAAGATGCTTGGCTTAGATGCTTGGCTTTTTACGCCAGTATCATTCTTGCTCTGTTCAGGTGCCAACACTCACTGCTTCCTTGCTTTCGACGCAATAATCACTGCAAAGAGCAAGAAGAGGACATACATGAACAGCAAGAGGACCTGAGGGAAGACAAGATCTAGCGGCTGCTGGTAGACCTGGACCTGAGTGATCGCAAGGGTGCCGATCGTGACAGGGTTTGAAGAGGCAAGGAATTGTGCTGGGCCTGGCATCGACTCGATTGGCGCCATTGCATTGCTGAATAAGAAGAACAACAGGCCGATGAATGTTGTCAGGAGCACTGCCGTCTGGGAATTTGAAAACACATATGCGCAAAGCATTCCCACAAGAGAAAAGACCATGATCAGGAGGATGGCGAGAATTGAGAGGGGCAAGAGCATATGGGTGATAGGAATGCCAAATTTTACCTGGCCGATGAGGAACAAGACACAGATCTGGATGAACACAATGATGGTTGTTGTGATGAGGAGTCCTAGCATATAGACCACATCATCGACCGGCGCGATGATGTTTCTGAGATATGCCCGGCTGGAAAGCTCGGAGACCGTGATGATGTTTGCAAACAGGAGAGCGATGAACATGATGATCATGACAAGCAGCAAGGGAAAGGAGAGCTGGATATTTGTGACATCTGAGAGTATCTGCTCATATGTATGAGAAAGCGGCCGGATGAGCTTTTTTGCAAGATCAGGGTCGATATCTGCCAGGCTTTCCATCTCTTCGTCCAGCTGCTGGCTGATCACCCCCACCCTCGCCGTGCTCTCATCAATCCTCCTGACATACTCATCAGACTTAGTGATCTCATCATCAAGGAAGAATTTGATCTGGTCTGCCTGGAAGACAAAGGCATCGACCCTGACAACAAAGTCCTGGATGTTTGACAGGGAACCATTTTTCGCTGCCTCAAGGGCATCTACGCTTGCTGCAAGATCATCGAAGAAGGATGTGTTAAGCAAAATGAGAGACTCATTGAAGAAAGACGCATTTAAAGGCGAGGAGTATGCAGAACTGATGGAGTCTAGAGGCTCTGCTGCACGAATGAGGCTCTCCAAAGACGCATTGATAGCATCTGCTGATTCATGGATCCTCAATTGGAGGGACTTTAACTCTGTGTAGAGCGGCATGAATTCTGACCTGACCTTGATGAGCTTTGCCTGGTGGTCCATGATATCAGCCTTGATCCCTTCTGCCTGCGTGGTGATGTTTGTTATCTCATCCCTTCGCGCATCGATGAAGACGACGAGCTCCTGGATCTGGCTGATCATCTCGCCTGCTGCCTCGATGCTGAGCTCTTCAGAACTTGCACCAAAGAATTCCTTGATGTTCTGGATGAGGATGAGCGAGAGGCGTTTTCTTGAGTTATCATAATAGTACGTGATCGCACCGGTCTTGAGGCCCTCTTCGCTAAACCCCTCAATACGGATGCAAAGGTGGTTATGCTGTGTTTTCACGTCCGCAATACAGGCTGGAAGGTCTGTGTAGCGGATAAGCAGTGTTGTCTTGCTTACATTCTGCGCAAGAGAAGAGAGGTCAAGCCCCTCCGGCATCACAACGCCAATCCTAATCCCGCTGACGGCATCATTGCTGAACGCATAGCCAACTAGCAGGATGAGGAGAAGCGGGGCTAGGACTAACAAGGAGATAGAAGTCCAATTCCTGAAGATGATCTTCATGTTCTTCCTGATCTCGTTTAGGATTGCCATAGCTTCTTGAGCCTCGCTTCAACATTTGTCTGAGGGGTGATACGGAACATCTCCTTGATGATGCCATCATCCATCAGGGCAGCGATAGTGCAGGAAGATTGTATCTCGCTGAGGATATGAGAAGAGATGATGACAATCTTCTTTTCCTCTTTTACGACAGATTTCACGATAGCCCAGAATTGCTCTATCCTGATTGGGTCTAGCCCAGTTGTTGGCTCGTCGAGGATGAGGATGGAAGGGTTGTGGATCAGGGAGATGGCAAAGTCGAGGCGACGCTTCATCCCTCCGGAAATCTTTTCTGAAAGGGCATGCTGATGGTCAATTAGGCCAACTTGGGTGAGGAGTTTTTCTATTCTTGCTTTTTGCTGGCGAGGAGGAACCTTGTATAATGATGCATAATACACCATATTCTCTTTTATGGTAAGTTTGTCATAGAACGAGTTTTCCTGAGTTGTATAGCCCACAAGCTTCCTTAAGGTGAGCTTTTGCCGGAGGACATTTCTGCCATGAAAAGAGATTGAGCCGGTGTCTGGGGAATGATAGCCGACAATGATCTTGAGGAGAGTGGATTTCCCGCAGCCTGATTGGCCAACAAGGCCGATGATATCACCCTCTGATGCCTCAAGAGAGACTCCCTTGAGAACTTTGTTCTGGCCAAAAGACTTAGTGATTGCTGAGAGGAGGAGGTCTGGCATATGCCATCCTTGTTTTCCCTGTTTAAATAGTTAACGACACAGGGAGGGTGGAAATAACGAGCACAGAACTATCAAGTGGCATCTCTTCCTATTAGCGTTTGAAAACAACAAAAATGACAGCAGACGGCAAAAGCTCGAGCTTTTGCCTCCGTGACACTCCGAAGGAGCCACCCCTCGTCACGGCTGCGTCATTGTTGTTTTCTCATTTCCCTTAAGGGTCTTTTACCTGATTATCTAAGCCTGCATCGTTTTTCCCACCAAATTTTTAAAGATTTGGTACTTTGCATGATAGATGACCTACACAAAACCCTTTAACGAACTCTCCTCAAGAGACGTTGCCCTCGCTGGAGGCAAGGGTGCATCCCTTGGCGAGATGACACAATCCGGCATTCCTGTTCCTCCGGGCTTTGTTGTCCTCTCTTCTGCATTTGAACGATTTATCGAAGAGACTGGACTCATAGCCGAGATAGAAGCACAGCTTGATACTGTCGATCATGAGAATATGGAGATAGTGGAAAAAGCATCTGAAGCGATCCATGCGGTGATACTTGGCAAGGACATGCCAGCAGATATCGCAGGGGAGATCACACGATCATATGCTGATCTTGATGCAGGTTTTGTTGCGGTTCGGTCATCTGCAACAGCAGAGGATTCCTCCTCTGCCGCATGGGCAGGGCAGCTGGATTCATTCCTTAACACGACAAAAGAGAACCTGCTCAAAAATGTGCAGCGCTGCTGGGCATCGCTCTATACCCCCCGGGCAATCTTTTACCGGTTTGAAAAGAAGCTTCACGAAACAAAAATTTCTGTTGCTGTTGTCGTGCAAAAAATGGTGAACTCTGAAAAATCAGGAATTGCCTTTTCAGTCCATCCGGTGACGCAGGATTATGATCAGCTCATTATCGAAGCAGGGTATGGACTTGGAGAATCTATCGTGTCCGGGCAGATCACCCCTGATTCCTACATCGTCGATAAACGGGACTGGGCAATCATTGAGAAATATATCTCCTCGCAAGAGAAAGGATTGTTCAGAAAAGAGGGAGGGGGGAATGAGTGGAGAAAAATTGTTGATGGCGATTCCAAAGTACTCTCTGATGATAAAATCGTTGAGCTGGCAGAGCTGATTGTCAAGATCGAGAACCATTACGGCTTTCCAGTAGATGTTGAGTTTGCTGTTGAGAGGGGCGAGTTCTTTATCGTCCAGAGCAGGCCGATTACGACATTGAGTAAACGAGAATGAACAGCATTGAGGGAAATGATTGGTACAAGCACGGCGTTTATAGGAATAACATTCTTCAGGCATATGACGTTGCTTTTTTTATTGGAAAAAAAGATTTTGCGAAAGAAAACCTTCCTTTCGGCGTAAAAAATCTGCTCTTCATCGGTGATGAATGCTATATCAGGCAGTCAGACTTTGATGAAATGATGGCAATCATCCTTAAAAAAATGTCATTTCCTTATCTGAAGGAATATTTCGATGGCCATCAGAAGGATAATGAGAATCTTTTAACGGCGGCAGGGGAACTCGCAAAACAGGATTATTCCAATGCAGGCCCACAGGAACTTATCGCAGCGCTTCAAAGATACAGAAAAGCTGCGAGCGAGGTGCACCATTGGCTCTGGAGCATGGAATATGTCAACGCTGCCTTAGATACCTATATCAGACAAGCCATTTCGTCAGCGTATCCCTCATGGGATAGCATGAAGATTGATTCATTCATCTATTCCATCGCAGATGCAAGCAAGCCTTTGGCGTTCCAAGAAGAAATAGCTGACATTCTCGCGGATAAGGATATCAAGGAGCTCTATAAGAAGTATGCCTGGCTCTCAATCAACTTTTCTGAGGGGATGCCTTTTTCTTTTGAGGAGTACCAAAAAAGAGTTGCACAGATGGATAAATCCAAGTTAAAACAAGATATCAAACTCAAGAAACAACACGTCCATGAGGCAGAAAAACTTTTACAGGGAGTGCAGGATGCAAACCTTCGGGACCTGCTCACCATCGTACAGGACCTGATGTGGCTCAAAACCTACCGCATTGATGCCTACTCACAATCATGGTATCTTATCCGAAATCTCTGGAAGCGAGCGTGCAGAGTGATTGGCGCTGATGATACCACCTTAAAGGAGTATACATTCGATGAGATTATTGAGCTGATTGAACATCCCATACCTGTCCAGCGAAGGCCTGACTGGACAATCGTGAGGCAAAGTGACACGGTATCACTCGTCCTGGGCCAGCAAAGCCAGATCAAAAAACGGATTATCAGATCCCTCTCTTTAACAGCATTGCAAGGCGTGGGCGCATACCCTGGAAAGATAGTTGGAACAGCAAGGGTCATCCTCAACGACCGGGAGATTGATACCGTCAAAAAAGGCGAGATCCTTGTGTGCAACCTGACAAACCCGAACTACAATCCAGTCTTTGACAAGCTGATCGGGATGGTGACAGACGAAGGGGGCATCCTGTGCCATTCAGCCATCATGGCACGAGAATTCAAAATCCCAACGGTCATTGGCACGAAATATGCAACGCAGATGATCAAGACAGGGGACAAGATAGAAATGGATGCTGAGAAGGGAATTGTTAGGTTATTGTAGCCTTCCTTCTTTTCTTAACCTGTCGATTGCCTTTGGGACATAATCCATCAACAGGTTGAATGCTGCTTCGTAGATTTCATGACCACTTCCAAACGCATCAGGGATGTCTGTTGTTGGATCATCCAGCGCATAGTGGCCAAGGACGGCGATGACTGGAACATTCCTGACAACAGGACCAGTTGTTGGGATATAGATATCCTTGACTCTCTCAAAGTTTCTCGGCGTCATGCAAAAGACTGCCACAACAGTCTCATCAGGCACCATTTGCTCAGGTCTATTCCTGAGGTGTGAGAGAGCATACCCATTTGCCACGAGCATACGATTGCGGATCTGGTGCTCTTCATCCTCAAATTGGCTGCATGCACGCTCAAAGAGAAAATCTATGCCATGACCATTGCCTAGCGCTTGAAGGACTGCTGCTTCATCTGACTGTGTATACACATCACCGCGATCATACGCCTGCTTGACAATGCTCCTTTTCCATCCATCGGACAAGTTACCAGCTACGATGTCATCAACGTGCGACCCGCTCGAACGCGTGTTATAGCTATCTTCTAGCTCAAGTTCCTGAAGATGCCTTTGGCCCATCAAGGCTGCAGGCTGAGATCTTCCTTGGTTTGCGGTGCAGACAAATTCGATGTATTGCATGTAAAGTAGAGATAGGTGATTATTTAAAAGCATTGTTATTTTTACTACTGTTTGTTGGTAAATTACTTTTGTAATCTCTCAAAATCATCTTCAGACACTTTTGCAAGCTTCAAGATGCTCTTTAACGTACCAATCTTTATTCATGATGGTTTGGAACAACTGTGCCAACCGAGCCTTGAGGCGTATCTTTTCTTAACACAAGATGGCTTCCTTTCTGCCTTATAAAATAGAAGCCAAAATGGTTGCAGAGAATCTTTATGCATTTTTTGCCAGAAATCTTCTTAAGGGACACTCTCGGCAACCTCAAAGGTCATGGTGATCGGCTTCTCTTGTGTAGGAAACTCCTCAAGATACAGCTCAGTCGCTTCTTTGAGATTTGCAACCGCCTCATCAACACTCTTCCCTTGGCTTGCAGTACCGATCTCAGGGCAGGTTGCAACAAACATATCCTCCTCCCTTCTGATAACCGCAGTGTAGGTTGCCATAGCAGCGTGCATGAAATCACCTATAAAAACATTGCGCCAAGAAATATAAAAATCTATGGAGTAGTAGAATAGACGACAAAACGCTTATTTCTGAGATTGTCGTTATCCTTTTGAGGTTTCTACCGACACATCTTCTCCTGCATCATAGACGATCTTGAGCAGTTTCTTTATTGCAGTAGTCAGGTTTTTTTGGCGGATGAGCAGGGTGAATACTTCCCCCTCCTCAACATCAGAGATGATGGTGATATTTCCAAGGGCAGCGATATTTGGCAGGCCCTGGTATTTTTCTGGCAATATCCTTGGGAAATAATCCTTGCGCTCAGCCCTCCTGCTGATATCTGGATCTTTCCTATACCAAAGATCATGCTCATAGCTCATGACCTGCCTGATGTGCTTCTTGTTCATCCTCACAGAGTGCCCGGACCAGAAATGCTGCATCTTGAACCCGATCCTTTGCCCGGCGATACTGGTATAGGTAGATCCTGTTGGTGCATTACTGATCATCTCGGCATAATGGGACTCAAAACCTTTGTTGCCGGTGCTAAACTCTACTGCTGGAAGCTTTGATGCAGAATTTCTGAGAAGATTTAGGTGGGGAAGAACATTCTTTACCCTCTCGCGGTTTTTCTTGATTTTCTCTTCTTCCTCTCCCAAAAGCTCTACTAACCGTTCGGGTGATGCGGGAGTAAATTGTTTTCCTGCTTTTTGGACAATGATGCTGACCAAACCCTTATTGACAAGCTTGTCTAGGATAATATACACCTTTGATGCAGACACCCCTGACTTATCGATGATGGGGCCAACAGAAGAAGTACCAACAGAGAGAAGGCCGAGATAGACCTTGGATTCTCCCTCAGTGAGCCCGATAGACTTTAATGCCTCGAAGATAGATTGGTCCATGGATAGAGCAGAAAGTTTTGGATTTTATAAAGGTTTCTTAATTAACCCCCTTAGGGGGAGATAAGATTTATATAATTATTACCACAAAGTAGTAGTTACAATGTATCACACCACTTATTCCCCAGGACAAAGCATCGAAGTTATCGTCACTGATGCGTATGAGACGTTCCAGAAAAATGATAATAAGCAGTCTGGCGGATTGCACCATTACTTATTCTCAGACGAAGGCCAAGAGACCCTCATGCAAGATCCCACCGTTAGAGGTATTGTCAAAGAACGAAGAGGAGACATCTCTCAAGATAGCTTAGCAGACCTCCTGACAAACGGACTGGAAGAGACGAACAAAGGGAACAAGGCAGATCCTGATTCTCGTGCATTCATGGATGTATATGATATTGCTGCAAAGACAGGGTATACCAACGGCGAAGTGATGATGGAGCTGTATGAAGATGCTGATAGCACGCTCAGGTCAATGAAGACCAAGTATACTGTTGCAATATTCTCCTCTAGCGGCGTGACAAAACTTGGGGTCCAGACAACCTCACTTCGAGATGCTGCAGATGATTTTCGATATTATAGCCCTGCAGATGTGGGCAATAAGACAGAAGCTGATACTTATAGGAAGATTGCCAGAAAGATGGGAACGACAACTGGCAAAATGGCATTCATCTCAGACTCAGAAACAGAGACAGCAGCTGCTGTTGAAGCTGGCGTTGGTGTTGTTGTCCTCGTTGATAGAAAGAATAAATACCGGGGTGGAGAGAGAGTGAATGGCTGCTACGTTGCAAAAAGCTTTAGCGACGCAGCAGAGCATGTTGATGAAGCATCAGGCGAAGATGCAGAAAGCAGCGAAGGCGAGATGGCAGAAGCTGCTTAATGCTCTTATCGAAGAAACTCTTAAATAGCACAGTGAAAGAGGGATAAAAAAGATGATCCATACTGGAAAGACTCACCTGACCATCGACGCATCAGCGTTTGAGTTTCTTGTCGAGAGGCCATATCCTCCTTTCTGGGGATCTGTCATGCTCAAAGGCATCATTGATCCTCATGTTAATGATGGCCTGATGAAGAAAACCGTCGTCGAGACAGGGATCATCGTTTGTTCTGGACGCTGGTATTATACAGCAAGCTATCTCCACAACGTGGCAGAAGAGCTCTTTGCTTCCTGGCAGGATGAAGCATATTTTTTTGCAGCAAAAGAATTGTTGCTCGAAAAAGAAAAAGACCTCATCTTGTCCTATTCAGAGGATCTAAAGAGCATCTGCAAAGCGATTTATAGTTACATGGCAAACCTGAACGTTGCATACCCTCCAGGAAAGCTTTTTGAGGCACAAATCGAAGCATTGCTCAAGGAAAAACTCTCAGCACAGCAGGCACAAGAACTGCTCTCCTCAATTTCAATTCCCCTCCAACACAACACTCATAAGCAAGAACAAATAGACCTCATTTGTGCAACGGACATAGCAGAGCATGTAAAGCGGTATTCCCACATCTACTCCCGCTATGGAAAACTGGTGTATTACACGATCAAGGAAGCAAGAACGCTCCAAAAAAAGCTGATTGAAGAAAGTTTCATCGAAAAAGTTGAGAGAGAGGAAAAAGCCCTGCGCAGGGCAATTGCGGAGGCTAAAATGCTCCTTGGAAAGAAAGCGTATCTCATTGACATTCTCCAATTCCTCGTCTTCTACCGGACACAGCGAACGGACATGATCAATCTCTCCTTTCTCAGAGCAGCGCCGCTCGTCAAGGAACTTGCAAGGACGCAGGGCATCTCGTATGAAGAAGCATTATACTGCACGGATGAAGAGCTGTTTGGGAATATCCCTCCCCTAGGAGTCATTCGGGAACGGATGGATGCATGCACCTATATGATTGATAATGGAAGACTTTCCTGTCTCTCTGGAAAAGAACATTGGCAGATAAGGGAACTGCTTGAAAAAAACGAAGGGACACACCAAGAGCTTTTGGGCAGGAGCGCGTGTGCTGGACGAGCAATCGGGTCAGCAAAGATCATCAGGTCTCCTGAAGATCATAAGAAGATTGAGCTGGGGGATATCCTCATCGCGTCCATGACGACGCCCGATATGGTGCCGGTGATGCAGCTCGCAGCTGCATTTGTGACAGATGAAGGCGGTGTTACCTGCCATGCGGCAATCATCTCCCGGGAAATGAAGAAACCATGCGTGATTGGGACAAAACATGCGACGAAAGTATTCAAGGACGGGGACAAGGTGGAAGTTGATGCGAACAAGGGAGTGGTGAAAAAGATTCAGTAAGTCCACACCGGAATCTCCTTTACTTCAGCACCAAACCTTTTCAAGACATTTATGACTTTTGCAGATTTTTTTCTTTCGATGAGGAGCACCCCTTTCTGCAGTCTTTCAATACCTGGCTCCCCGATCAACCCTCTTGTTTTGGTCTGATAGGTTTTCCCATTTTCCCTACTTATGGAAGTAGACCCATACAGCGCACGATTAAGCTTAACTTTTTCTGTCTGTTCCATCCTGCTCATTGAGTAAGATACAAGAAGCTTGGCGGTCAAGTCGGTTTTTTTATTTTGCAAGATTATCGGCTTCCCATATAAGAGTATGCCCTCGCCCGTTAGCGCCCCAACAAGCTCTGTTTCTTCATGCAGCTTATTTAAAGGAATAAGTGTCAACTGAATACTCTCAGGTTTTAGTTTATTCAATTGGGATGATAATTGCATCTTCTCAACCCCATGAAATGTTATGGCAATATCAATATCAGATGTTCTTGTGTCTTCCCCCCTTGAAACAGAGCCAAAAAGAATTATCTGTCTTATCCCTTCAATATGTTGGATAGAAAGTGCAAATTCCGCAGCTATTTTAATGTGCTCTTTCATTGCAGGTATTTCAGGCAAACCTCTCTAATTTTGTTGTATGTTCCTCTTGCTAGTATTGCTGCATCCTTGTCTTCGCCTTTTCCGTAGACAAAACTTGGGCGCAATTCTTCCAGCTGCAAGAGCAGTTCAGCTATTTGCCCACTATCATCATTAAGGCTTTTTTCTTTTTTAATAAATCCTGATAGCATATTATGTCTTATATCCTTGTCCTCCCTTACTGTTGCTAGCTTGTGCATAGCGGCATTAACAGCATGTGCAGCCGCGAGCATGCAATCTTCGATAATTGTTTCTGAATCATCTTCATCATCGAGCTTCGCAATAGTCCTTTCAAACCGCTGCATCTTTCGCAAATGAAACTCGATTCTCATGTTATTTCTAAAACAGACTAACTATTTAAACCTTTCTGTTTTATTAATAAAAAAGTTTATATATAAAACAGTTAAATGATATGAACTATTCTGTTTAATCAATAAATTTATATCTGGTTTTGGTAAGTGGATATAGTCATCTTTTCGTGATACGATTCTTTGCCCAATACCTTATTATCCCAAATAACTTATTTCTCCCTAATGGCAGTCTAATTTCTGCTTCCTCTGCAGGTGTCTTTCCTTCAAGACTTTGATG
>Ga0209211_10002086_pt1 | contig 35413 bp, 25 predicted proteins | sample RifGroA2_FD_183992 | JGI IMG/M metagenome (GOLD analysis project Ga0209211, IMG submission 183992) | Groundwater microbial communities from Rifle, Colorado, USA - Groundwater A2 (SPAdes) (version 2) | ecosystem: Environmental > Aquatic > Deep subsurface > Groundwater | place: Rifle, Colorado... | reverse complement strand
ATTCATTCGCCCAAAAAACAAAATGCCATCTTAATCGGTTCAGGCGATGAGTACAAAGAACTCAAACACGAAGTGAACGGCAATCCCCGTTACGGCCTTCACTTTATTTCATCCGTTGACCTTGAAGCCGCCGGCTCTTTAGACCTCCAGACAGAGGCGGTGGAGAGAATTTATACGGAGGATGCGTCAATCATCGCCGCTGATTTTAGAAGCGAGAAGGTTCTGCCGTATCTGCCGCATCTTTATAATCTTATTTTTTCCCGCGTGCGTTTTATTGACATGTATAAAATTTATGAAGATATTTTTGATAGGATTCCGCTTTCGCTCGTCAAGTACAGCTGGTTTTTAGAAAATATTTCCGTTTTGCCCCGCTTCACCTACAATGTTTTGAAGCGGTTAATGGATATCTTTATCGGCGGCGGTTTGGGCATTATTTCTTTAATTATCTACCCGATTGTTTTTCTGGCCATTAAGATGGGCGACGGCGGTCCGATTTGGAGCGTTCAGGAAAGGGTGGGCAGAAGTAACCGGTTAATTAAGCTTTACAAATTCCGCACTATGACTTTGGCCAATGACGGCGGCCGATGGGGCAGAGGCAACGAAAACCAAGTAACCAAAGTCGGAGCGTTTTTGCGCAAAACCAGAATTGACGAACTGCCCCAGCTTTGGAATGTCTTGGAAGGCGATATTTCGCTTATCGGTCCTCGGCCGGAATTTCCCGAGCCGGTTCGAGAATACGCGAAACAAGTCCCTTACTACAACATTCGCCATCTTATAAAACCCGGTCTTTCCGGTTGGGCGCAGATTCACCAGGAAAGCGAACCACACCACGGCGTGGATTTCAGGGAAACAAAAATCAAGCTTTCCTACGACCTCTATTACCTCAAAAACCGTTCAATTCTTTTGGATATAAAGATTGCGCTTCAGACGATTAGGATACTTCTATCTAGAAGGGGGGTATAGTGCGATGCTAATACCTGCCTGCCGGCAGGCAGGTACGAATCCATACGAATTATACGAATATGGTAGGAGGGAATAAGGAATTACGAATTAGGGGTAAATGATGAACACAATAATTTTTGAGTTTTTTTATCAATTTGGGCACAGAACTGTCTTAGCCGACGGGCTGATTGTTTTTCTAGCTGAGTATTTGGGCTACGCATTAATTATTGTTTTTTTGGCGATGACTCTTAGAGATAGGGATTTTAAGTTAAATTTAAAACAAGTGGTGTGGCCGCCTCTTTTAAGCGGGGCATCAGCTTGGATAATTGCCACAATATTAAAGTTGGCAATTTCCGCCCCAAGGCCTTTTCTTATTTTGTCCGATGTCGCGCCGCTTTTTCCCAAAGATGGCAGCGCTTTCCCTTCCGGCCACGCTTCGTTTTTCGGCGGGTTTGCCATATCGCTTGTCCTCTCTAAAGCAAAGGGCGCGCGCTGGTATGCGTTAGGCGCGCTTCTTATCGGTCTGGCTAGGATTGCCGCCGGCGTTCATTGGCCAGCGGATATTCTTACCGGATTTCTCGTCGGGGTTGTGGTAGCGTATGTGGTTCAGCTAATTTTTGAGAAGCGCTTGAAAAGAGGACATAACGCGAATGAATAAGTGCGATGCCAATATACTAATGCATGCGCCTGCCTGCCGGACTTGCCTGACGGCAGTCAGGCGGGCAGGAATTATACAAATCTGTATTTTGAGATTTACATTTTCAATTTGAGTTGTTTTTCCGAGAAAAACAGGTATTATAGTTGCCAATGAAACATCGAATTATCGCTTTACTCATACTCATCGCCTCCGCCGGAATCGGCTTTTTTGTTTATTCATCCGAGCGACTGGATTCAAATTTTAATTTTAAACTTGGCCTTGATTTGGCCGGCGGGGCGCATTTGGTGTATGAGGCGGATACTTCGGGCATTACGGAAGGCGACACAGACGGCGCCATGAACGCGCTGCGGGAAGTCATTGAAAGAAGGGTGAATCTATTTGGCGTGGCCGAGCCGATTGTTCAAGTGGAAAAAGGCGGCGCTTTGGGAAGGGGGGCGAACCGCCTCATTGTAGAGCTTCCCGGCGTGGCCGACGTTGATGAAGCCATAAGACAAATCGGCGAAACGCCTCTTTTGGAATTTCGTCTGGCTAACAATGATTTCGTCGGAAACGAAAGAGATATTGCCGGAAAATCAGTTGATGATTTGTTCACTAAGACCGCTCTTACCGGCCGTTTCCTAGACAGCGCCCAAGTCATTTTTGACCAGAATTTAGGCCAGCCGAAGGTTTTGCTTCAATTCAACGGCGAAGGAGCGGATTTGTTTGCCAAAATTACCGGAGAAAATATCGGCCGAACGCTGGCAATTTTTCTGGATGGCACGCCGATTTCCACGCCGGTTATCCGTGAAGAAATAAAAGGCGGCAACGCCGAAATTTCCGGCAATTTCACCTTACCAGAAGTTAAAAAACTGGTGAGAGATTTGAACTACGGCGCTTTACCCGTGCCGATAAAAATAATCTCCAAAGAAACCATCGGCCCCTCGCTTGGCGAACGAAGCGTTGCGGCCGGCATCAAATCGGGGATTATTGCTTTCATTGCGATTGGGGCGTTTCTAATTTTCTGGTATCGTCTGCCTGGCGTGGTGGCGGTTTTGGCTTTGGCCGCCTACGCCTCTTTAAACCTTGCCGTCTTCAAACTCATTCCCGTTACTTTAACCGCCGCCGGTATTGCCGGTTTTATTCTCTCTATAGGCATGGCAGTGGACGCCAACATCTTGATATTTGAAAGAATGAAGGAGGAATTAAAGCGCGGAAAAACTTTGTATGACGCGATGCATGAAGGTTTTCATCGGGCCTGGACATCCATCCGTGATTCCAATCTTTCCAGCATGATTACCGCGGTTATTCTTTATTATTTCGCTTCCACGCCGGTCATTAAGGGTTTTGCTTTGGTGTTCGGCATAGGCGTTTTAATAAGCATGTTTACGGCTATTACCGTCTCACGCCTTTTTCTGTTTTCTCTTTGGCTTAAAGACAGCAGCGCTTCAAGATTTTTGTTTGGTAGCGGCATCAGAAAAATGTAAAATGTAAAAGGCAAAACGCAAAATTATCATTAGCCATATCTTTTTTGCCTCACGTTCCCGTTTTCCGCTTTTCATTTTTAGTTTTTAATTTATTTTATGTTTATCGTTTTACATCGTAAAATTTTCTATCTGATTTCTGGCATACTGGCCGGAGTGTCTATATTCGCCTTAATTTTTTGGGGATTTAACCCGAGTATTGATTTCAAAGGCGGTTCAATCATGGAAATTAAATATACTGAGGGCGCGTCGGAAGCGCAAAAGATTCAGACAGCGGTTGAAGAATTAGGTGTGGATTCGGTATCCGTTCGCGCGGCCGGCAATGGCAATGCCAGCAGTTTTATTATTCGCGCCGGGGAAATATCTGACGCCAAACACGCCGAGGTTATTAAAATTCTTTCCGGTCTGGGTTCGGGTTTTAGTGAAGAACGATTTAGTTCCATTGGTCCGGTTTTAGGCAAAGAAGCGGTCAAGAAATCTTTTCTTTCAATACTCATGGTTCTGCTCGCCATAGTTTTGTTTATGACTTTTGCCTTCCGCAAGGTCTCGGAACCGGTCTCTTCTTGGAAGTACGGCTTAATAACAATCATAGCTCTTGCCCACGATGTTATTATTCCAACCGGCGCATTTGCGATTATGGGGCATTTCGGTGGGGTTGAAGTGGACACGCTTTTTGTGACGGCGCTTCTGGTGATTCTTGGCTTCTCCGTTCACGATACCATTGTGGTTTTTGACAGAGTGAGAGAGAACTTAAAGAATGCCCGCGAATACAGGGAGAAGAAAGATTTTTCAATAATCGTCGGCGAAAGCATCAACCAGACATTTGTTCGTTCAATCAATACTTCAATGACTACCGTGCTGGCTTTATTCGTTCTCTACTTTATCGGCGCCGAGGCGACAAAATATTTTTCACTGGCCCTTATTATCGGCATTACCGCAGGCACTTACTCGTCAATTTTTATAGGTTCGCCGCTTTTGGTTACATTGGAGCGTTGGCAGAACAAAAAAGCTTGACTTGTATTACGTAATGCTTATAATGGCTCTTACCCTCGAAAAGGAAGAGGGGTACCTTGAAAATTGAATAGAATACATAGAACGTATTCAAAAATTAAGTGCAAGTCAAAAATTATTCCAATGATTAATGATAAATAATCCGCTGTAATAGCGGATGACAGCTAGTTCAAAATCTATATAGAAATCAAAATGAGGGCTTCCGTCTTTCATTTTGTTCCGTTCGAATTTCGTCCACGCTTGCGTGGTTACGGAATTTAGAATCCCGACCCAAAAGTCGGGGTCTGGCGAGGTCTTAACTCCGGCGTTTCAGTCGGAGTGATGACTTCGTCTTTATTGAGAGTTTGATCCTAGCTCAGGATGAACGCTGGCGGCGTGGATAAGGCATGCAAGTCAAACGCTGGAAGCTGGACTCTGGAAACTAGAAACTGGAAAAGATACAATGCGTATATGAAAAATTTTCAAGATCTTGATGTTTATACTCGCGCGAGCAAACTATTTCCTGTGGTTTATAAAATAGTTCGTTCGTGGAAGATTGTAGACCAAAGAGAACTTGGGAGTCAGATCATAAGAGCGTCTAATTCAATTCATGCAAATATTGCGGAAGGATATGGTAAATCGTCCCAAGATTTCAAAAGGTATCTTGGTATGGCCATTGGGTCTTGTGATGAAGTTAGAAGTCACATCAAGGATTCATTCAATGTCGGATTGGTTGGGAAAGATGTTTACGAACATCTTATAAACGAATACGAGATTGTAGGCAAACAGTTAATGCGATTGAAACAGAATTGGAAGTAGTCTTTCTAGTAATCTAATATCTAGCGTCCAGCTTCTAGAGTGGCAGACGAGGTAGTAATAAGTAGGTAACGTACCCCCGAGTCAAGCATAGCTAGCCGAAAGGTTAGGTAATTCTTGATGGTCTCCGACCCGAAAGGTGTTGGAGTAAAGGAGCAATCTGCTTGGGGAACGGCCTGCTCGATATCAGCTAGTTGGTAGGGTAATGGCCTACCAAGGCAATGACGTCTAGGGGAGCTGAGAGGCTGACCCCCACCGATGGAACTGAGAGACGGTCCATACACCTACGGGTGGCCGCAGTCGAGAATCTTCCGCAATGGGCGAAAGCCTGACGGAGCGACGCCGCGTGCAGGATGAAGTGCTTCGGTATGTAAACTGCTTTTAGGGATGAAGAAGTTTATTGACATTAGTCCCTGAATAAGAGGTTGCTAAACTCGTGAACTGTTTGATTAAGCTCAAACATTCTCCGCCAAAGGCGGATCCGCCTCGGGCGGACAAAATTAGCATTAAAAACTCGTGCCCCGTACACAGCTCTGCTGTTGTACTGGGGTGTATATCGTGCGCGACTTTCTGCCGTAAGGCAGATCGAAACTTGGCCATATGCTGGAAAGCTGTTTAGAGCTGCGCCAAGCACCCTTGAAAAGGTGCTCGGTCCTTAACAGTCAATCAGCAGGGAAGATTTGCATTTTGAAAAATGGGCGGATTGGGGACATGGCGTACCGACAAATCCGTAGTATCGAGAGGACGCTCTCGGTTAGACGACTGTACGGCGGGACGTATGTGTCAGAGTTCTACCGATTCGTTTCATTAGGGAGGTTCGACTTTCTTCGTCGCTTGAACCTCCCGCCCATTTTTCAAAATGCAAGAACCCTCAGAGACTACACGCTAAGCTCCAGCCGTAATTTGAAAAATTACAACTGGATGAAGATATAGTCCGATCCCGGTGGTGACATCGGAAACGAGGTCAAAATGACCTTGTTTAACTAATAAGCTAACTAGCTAAAAAGCTAACAAGCTAAAAAGCTAACAAGCTAATTAAGGCCAGCAGCAGCGGTAATACGAGTGCCTCAAGCGTTATCCGGAATCATTGGGCGTAAAGGGTGTGTAGGCGGCTTTGTTAGTCCTTCGTTAAATTCTTCGGCTTAACCGGGGGCTTGCGGGGGAAACGGCAAAGCTAGAGGGTGTGAGAGGTGAATGGAACTCTAGGTGTAGGGGTGAAATCCGTTGATATCTAGGGGAACACCAAATGCGAAGGCAATTCACTGGCACACTCCTGACGCTGAAACACGAAAGCGTGGGTAGCGAATGGGATTAGATAATCCTTGCCCGCTAATAAAATATTGGCAAAAGGTGTCTCTCTCAAAGGCGACTTTGAGATGAAAATTCAGCTGTATCGGGGAAACTCTCTGACACTATGCGCTTACTGGCGCGTTAGAGACAACCCCGAGGGAAGTTTTGTGAATTTCATGGAGGGTAAAGTAATTATGAAAACAAAAACAAAAAGTGCAAAAGCGAACAAGCAACTTCGTAAGAAGCTTAAGGAGGCCAAAACAAGGAATGATTTCCTTGCCAAGCTTGCAACAGAGCTTCTGGAAAAAAACAGGAGGCGCTCGCTCATTAACAGGCGAACTGATCTTCCCTTGAAATGTTTTGTTCTTTCACGGGCAACTGCAAGCAGTTGCCCCTTCCATGAAATTCACAAGACCCCGTAGAGACTATGAAATTGAGCAAGATAGTTGGCGCATTTTCTGTCGTAATGCAAAAAATATATGCAAAACGCGGATTCAAAATATGTGCCTTTGTCGGATCGGACGCGAGCCATTATTCTAGGGTCAATTCTTGGAGATGGATCGCTGAAGATACGAAAAAGATGTGTGAATGCGAGTCTGATGATTCGTCATTCAGAAACACAGAAAGAGTACTTCTCCTGGAAAGCTGAAGAGCTGAAGGAGATAGCAGGAGATAGGAGCGTAGGAGTGCAAGAAGCTGATGGATACAGTAAAAATAGGAAATGGAGATTTTTTAGCAGAAATCTACCGTCGTTAACTGAAGTTCATCGGCTTACATACAAGAAAAACAATTTGCACATCAAGCGCAGATGGCTTAATCAAATGACACCGCTTTCGCTCGCCGTATGGTGGTGCGATGATGGTTCACTTATTAGCTACGGAGGCAGAAAAGGGGTGTTTTGTACTGACGGCTTTGATGAAGCGTCGGTCAGAATACTTGCTCGCTATCTCGGAGTGGTTTGGAACATACGAGCGATCGTTGCTCCCGTCGGGCGAAAGCGCGATGGAAAGCAGGAACAGTATTGGCGGTTATGGATTCGTTCGCAGGAAGAATTGAAGAAATTTCTGCGTATTATCCTGCCGCACATACCTGTTTCGAGTATGCTCAAAAAAACCATTTTACTCTATAAAGACGCTCAATTTCAGCAACGCTGGATATCTGAAGTGATTCAACTAAGCCATTTTTCGGAATCTGTCGTTATGGCAGAATATGAAAAAAAGAAGGCTAAATGGAATTGTTACAGATAAAGATATAGTCCGGACTTCGTGGCGACACGAAGAGTGAGACAGAAATGATTCTCACCCAACTATTGACTATTTGTACAATAGTTGCGTAACACAGGACCCCAGTAGTCCACGCCCTAAACGATCTTCTCTAGCTTTTCGGAGTATCGACCCTCTGAGAGGCGTAGCTAACGCGTTAAGAGAAGCGCCTGGGTAGTACGGCCGCAAGGCTAAAACTCAAAGGAATAGACGGGGACTTGCACAAGCGGTGGTCCATGTGGTTCAATTCGACGGTAAACGAAGAACCTTACCAGGGCTTGAAATCCAATCGAAGCTGAGAGGAAACTTTCAGCGTCTCACAAGGACGATTGGACAGGTGCTGCATGGTTGTCGTCAGTTCGTGGTTTGAATTGTTCCCTTAAGTGGGGTAACGAACGCAACCCTCGTTGCCTGTTATATTTGTCAGGCGAGACAGCCCCCCGCCAAGCTCGGAGAGCTTGGCGGGGAAACTCCAAATCACAAACTCCAAATCACAAGCAATACTCAATTTCCAATTACAAAATCCCAAACGGAGAATCTCGTTTTGAATTTTTGTGTTTTGGTCATTGTAATTTGTTTGCCTGCCTGCCGAAGTCGAAGCGGCGCAGGCAGGGAATTTGGTGTTTGGAATTTTCCCAAACCAACTCTGTTGGTTTGGCGGGGGGAGGAAGGTGAGGATGACGCCAAATCAGCATGGCCCTCTGATGTCCTGGGCTACACACGTGGAACAATCGCCGCTACAACGCGTTGCGACGGGGAAACCCTGAGCCAATCGTTAGAAAAGCGGCGCCAGTTCGGATTGAGGTCTGCAACTCGACCTCATGAAGTCGGAATCGCTAGTAATCGCGGGTCAGCTATACCGCGGTGAATACGTTCTCAAGTCTTGTACTCGGGTCGCCATGCGATCGAGTACGCTAGTTGGTGACCTGCCTACGCCGATGCTTCGGCAGGCAGGAAATCCAACCAAGGCAATTCACAGTGTCTTGAAGCGAAATCACAGTCCGTCTCCGCGAGGAGGCGTGATGAAGGGAGAAAGTAGCATTTCTTAGCTTGAATGCCATTTATGGCGCATACCAGAGGTTATCCTGCGAGTACATGGAGAAACCTACTGTGTTTCAAAAACTGTTATGCGTATCGTGGCATCGAGATGGGAAGAAACAGTGTATTCGGTTACCGTGGGAGATCTTGCATTTTCCTCGTTGTGTTATACACACCGAGAAATTGTGTTAGTAATGATACAATTATGATATGCAAGAAGTCAGCAGCGTTCGTAGTACCAAAAGGAAAGATGCTCGGTTTAACCCCAAGCTAGAACTTCCTCTTGGGAAGGAACAAATTCAAAGGAAAAAGTTACATCCTCAATACGTCGCGGGATTTATTGACGGAGAAGGTTCTTTTTCAGTCAGTATCGGAAAACACAAGACCTTGCGCCGAGGTTTTGAAGTCCGTCCGGAATTTGAAATAGAATTACGGAAGGACGACCAAGAAATCTTGGAACGCATACTTGTGACCATTGGGATTGGGAAGATTTACGATTGCTCATACGAGCGATATGGATGGTATCCGCATGCGAAGTATAAAATTACCAGCATTTGGGACCTGAAAGAATATCTATTTCAATTTCTCGATAAGAATCCGTTACAAGCGAAAAAGAAAAGATCCTATCTGCTTTTCAAGCAAATAGTTCTGATGGTTTGCGCCAAAGAGCATTTGTCTGACAAGGGGTTTAACAAAATTGTAAAACTTCGCGACGAGCTTCGTACTCTAGGGAAGAAAGCTAAAACTTATCATGGCAAGGTAAGTGAATTCGATAAAAAAGTCGAATAAGCAACCTTTGAAAAACGCGAGGGTGCGGGAAAACCGCTTGCCCCGTGTTGAAGAGAATTATAATGGCAACATTATAAAACATCAAATACCGCCCGTCAAGTCAGGGGAGTTGGAAGTACCCAAAGTCCCACCTCGCGTGGGCCTAAGGTAAATTCAATGACAAAGACTAAGTCGTAACAAGGCACGGGTAGCGGAAGCTGCTCGTGGAATATTTCAAGGTGAAAACGCCGTGCTCTGCACAGAAATTCTAAGCTCTGATTTTTGCCTGCCGGACTTGCCTGACGGCAGTCAGGCAGGCAGGTCTAATTTCTAAACAAATTCTAAATTCAAATTTTCTAAATTCTAAACACAATCCTGTTTGGAGTTTGGGATTTGTGATTTGGCGCTTGTTTAGGATTTAGGATTTTAGAGTTTCCGCGCAGAGCGCGGTTGATTGAGTCGATATTGTGTGCCTCAATTGAGCGCACAATGGATAGTGATTAGCTTTCCTTAAAGTTAATCTGACACTGGGAAAGACCAGTACAAACCCGCCCAAGCTTTTACTGGTTTCGGCGAGGTCAGAACGGAACAAAATGAAGGATATAAGCACCAAAAAACCGCCTACCATGCGGTTTTTTGGTGCTTGACTAGATTATGTTATTATGTTAACATTTTCCGCGGATTATGGGAAAAACGAAAATTCATTGGGGTCAATGAAGGCCACATGCCTTGTATTGGCCATGACTGTGGCGGGAGGCATCTTTCAGCTGCTTTCCGCTCAAATTCCGTTCTTTTAATTATGAATCGAAAACGTCGTCTAACAATCGAGCAACGCCTCTTTGCAGGGTGGATGCTCGGATTCGTTGTCGCCTGCGTACTGTGCGTGGCGGCGATAATCTTGGTACTCGATACCAAGTCGCTCCCAACGGTCCACCGCTCGCACGAAACGGGCGAGGTGGTGGACATCAGGGACTGGCGGGGAAATCCCGTCCCAGACGAACATTGGGACCGCGTTCTTTCACGGAGGTACAACAAGGGCGCATGGTACCCATAGAATTCACTGGCCGCTGCGCAAGATGCGCAGCGGCCATCTGTTTGTAAACAAGACCTTTTTTTGATATGGTGTAAACCGCTTTAAGCGCGTGTAGCTCAAGTGATATGGTGTGTGGTGTGCGCGTGTAGCTCAGGTGGTTAGAGCGCGTCACTGATAATGACGAGGTCCCAGGTTCGAGTCCTGGCACGCGCAAAATCGTTCTAAATATGCTGCGAACAGGTTGGCTGATAACCGAGTCCTTTATGTGTGTTAAAATGATATTTCAAATATGGACCGGCAGAAATCTTTAATTCTCTGGTTTGAAGAACTTGGCATCGGCGATGTGCCTTTGGTTGGCGGCAAGAACGCGGCCTTGGGCGAAATGATTTCCAATATAAGCGCGCTTGGCATTTCGGTGCCGGGCGGTTTTGCCGTTACCGCCGAGGCGTTCAGATATTTTCTGACGTCGGCTGGTTTGGAAGAAAAAATCAAAGAAACTTTGTCTGATTTGGATACCGGCAATATGAGGAATCTTCAAAAGCGAGGGAAGAGGATAAGAAAACTCATTTCTCACGCCAAGATGCCTGAAGCTTTAGAGAGAGAAATAATTTCAGCTTACCGGAAGCTTGAGGAAAAATACGGCAAAAATCTTTCGGTGGCGGTTCGTTCCTCCGCCACCGCCGAGGATTTGCCAAACGCGTCTTTTGCCGGCCAGCAAGAGACCTACCTAAACATTTCCGGCAGAGAGAATGTGATTGAGTCCACTAAGATGTGCTTTGCGTCGCTTTTTACCGACCGAGCGATTTCTTATCGCGCCGACAAAGGATTTTCTCATCTTGATATCGCCCTTTCCGTCGGCATTCAAAGAATGGTTAGAAGCGATTTGAGGGCGAGCGGCGTGGCCTTTTCCATTGATACCGAGACCGGTTTTGATAAAGTGGTTTTGATTAATAGTTCCTGGGGCTTGGGCGAAATGATTGTTCAAGGCAAGACGACGCCGGACGAGTTTATTGTGTTTAAGCCGTCTTTGGCTAAAGGCAAAGACGCTATTATCGTCAAGAATCTGGGCAAAAAGGAAGTAAAGATGATTTACGGGTGGCGCGGTACGAAGGTTGTAGCGACTAGCGACGAAGAGCGGGAAAGCTGGAGTTTGTCCAAAGAAGATGTATTAAAACTCGCTCGGTGGGTTGTAAAAATAGAAGAATATTTTTCAGCCAAGCGCGGAAGTTATCAGCCGATGGATATTGAGTGGGCCAAGGATGGTCAGAACGGGGAACTTTTTATTATCCAAGCGCGTCCGGAGACCGTTCACTCTGTGGCGCGAAAAGATGTGTATGTTGAGTATATTTTGAAAGGCAGGGGCAAGGAGCTTGCTCGCGGTGCGGCGGTTGGCGGAAAAATCTCGGTTGGGCGAGCGCGGGTTATAAAAGACGCAAAAAATATCGGTTCGTTTAAGCGGGACGAAATTCTGGTGACTGAAATGACTGACCCGGATTGGGAGCCGATTATGAAAATTGCTTCCGGTATTATCACCGACAAAGGCGGCCGGACATCCCACGCCGCCATTGTTTCCAGAGAACTCGGGATTCCTTGTATTGTCGGCGCTTTTAATGCCACCAAGGTCTTACGCGATGGTATGGAAATAACCTTGGATTGTTCCGGCGGGCAATCAGGCGTTGCCTACGAAGGCAAACTGCCGTTTGAGGTGGTAGAGCACAAATTGGGAAATTTGCCGAAAACTCGGACCAAAATTATGGTGAATGTCGGTTCGCCGGAGGAGGCGTTCGGCAAGCATTTTCTGCCGGTCTCGGGCGTCGGTCTGGGGCGGTTGGAATTTATCATTACCTCCCACATTCAAATTCACCCAAATGCGTTAATAGATTACGAAAAGTTAAAAAAGGACTCGGCCAATGATTCTGTCAAGCGCGGCATTGTCGGCAAGATAGATAATTTGACGAGGGGGTATCAAGATAAGCGGGATTTTTATGTTGATGAATTAGCCGAAGGAATAGCCAAAATCGCCAGCGCTTTTTATCCGAACGAAGTAATTATCCGTTTCTCTGATTTTAAGACCAACGAGTACCGAACTCTCATCGGGGGTGAATTTTACGAGCCGTCCGAAGAAAATCCCATGCTCGGTTGGCGGGGCGCTTCTCGTTACTACGACCCGAAATTTAGAACGGCTTTCGGTTTGGAGTGTGCCGCTTTTAAGAAAGTAAGGGAAGAAATGGGTTTGAATAATGTGTCGGCGCTTATTCCGTTTTGCCGCACGCCGGAAGAGGGAAGAAAGGTCTTGGAGACGATGAAAGAAAGTGGTCTGGAGCGCGGAAAGGGAGGGCTCAAGGTTTACATTATGTGCGAGATTCCTTCAAACATTCTTTTGGCCGATAGGTTTCTGGATATTTCCGACGGTATGTCCATCGGTTCAAATGACCTGACGCAACTTACCCTAGGTTTGGACAGAGATTCCGGTATCGTGTCTGGTATTGGAAATGAAAAAGACGAATCAGTTAAAAGATTGATTGCCGAAGTTATTAAGAAAGCAAAAGAGCGAGGTAAATACATCGGTATCTGCGGCCAAGCGCCGTCGGATTTTCCTGATTTCGCCGAATTTTTAGTGGAGCAGGGAATAGACAGTATTTCTCTTTCGCCGGATAGTGTTATTAAAACGCTAAAACTTATAGCCGAAAAAGAGCAGAAAATCAGCCGTTGATTTTTGTTTTATTTTCTAGTGAGCGAGGGGAAAAAGTCAGCTTTTTCTTTTCCCTACCTACCATGTCAATCCTCCGTGTCAACCTGCCAGGTTGACATATTTTTATGGCTTAAAATAAAGGGATTTTAAAATCTTGTAACTAACAATCATCTTCTTATATTTGACATAAATCCTGATGTGTGCTAGCATCTTCGGCAGAAAGTTAAGAGTAATTTGGGCGGTTTTATGCAGAGCGTGTGCTTTGCTTAACTGTTTAAATTCCGAATGGAGGCCATAATGGTTTACTCTTAACAAATTTGCGGAGGTTTAATTGAAAAATCAAAATCAGTTAGTGGTGGCGGTGGTTTCAAAATTCTTTTCCACAGGTCAGTATGGCTTTGCCAATGACTCGACTACCGGGCAGGACTACCACTTCCACATGGCGGCTTGCCGTCGGGTGGAGGCAGGGAGGATGGAGCCGGAATTTACGGACGGGTGGATGGAGTGGCCGAGGATTGGGGACGGAATCGTCCTGATTCCCCACAGGTACAGCAATGGTTTGGTAAAGGCGTGGCCCACTTATCGGTGGGGCCACAAGAAGTTTTGGGACAAGGCGGTCAAGGAAATTGACGCGCGGCCGCTGTACCGGGTGACGGAGGCGGGTAATCGCTTCCAAGGTAAGTTCCTGCCAGGCGAAGTTGCCGGCAAGGAAGTCGTGCGGGGCAGTTTGGCGGTCCTCCAGCGGGATTACCCGCGCGGGGTCAAGAACGACCCGCTCGGGACCGAGGAGTCCTACCGGAGCGGGCCTTGCCAGCGGGTCAATCGTTGGTAGAGGTTTGCCGGCAAGGACGGCGACACGGAGGTCTGGGTGGATTGCGAAGACCCGCGACCGAGGCCGTTGTCGACCACGAGACAGGCGGAACAGCCGATTACCGTGGAGGTAATGGTACCTGAACCGGTCTCGTTTGCGGCACCAGCCGACAGTCAGGTGGCTTCCCCCGAAGTCAAGGAATTAACCGAAGGGGAGGCATTGGAGCAGGAGCTCCAAGAACTGGCGCGATCAGCCGGAGGCCGACGGGTGGGGACGGAAACCCCGCGCCCGGGGCAAAACTACCGATCGAGACGCATGTCCACGGCTCGGACCTTCTAGGATAGAAGGCCCGAATCAAAAAAACCGGAAGCAAGATTCGTTTCCGGTTTTTCTATTGTTTTATGGGCGAGGTGGGGGTTGAACCCACACTGGATTACTCCAACACGGCCCTGAACCGTGCGCGTCTGCCAATTCCGCCACTCGCCCACCCTTTTTATCTTGTAAGAATAAGGCACAAACAAGATTTCATAACATTGACTTTATGGAGTAGATATGTTACCTTTTTGCGCGGTGCTCTTTAAATAATCATAGAGTTCCCATTCCGAAACAAAAACAGGGCTTAAACACTTGCCCAAATTGAAAGGCAGACGGTGAATACAAATACAAAACAGACGGCAATTCAACATGTGGTAACACATACCGCGCCGCATCTGGATGAAGTCGCTTCATTGCGGCTCTTCCAAAAAGGGTACGGGGAACGGCTGTTTCCTGGGAGTACGGAAGCGGCCTCCCGAGTCCTCTTCACGGAAGGTATGCAGCAAAAAGACGATACCTTCTACGACTCCATCAAGATGATGCCCATCGGTTGCGTTCCCGGGACCCGCTTCAATGACAAAGACAAGGATGGAAGGCGGATTCCGGCGGTTTGCACGACGACAAAAGTGATGGAGTATCTCAATCTAAATGAGGACAAGGTCCTCAAGCGGATTGCCGATGATGTCCTTCGCTGCGACACGGAGCCCGGTGTCAAAAACACCGAGCTGGCCGAGCTCATCAAGATGGGCCACCGGCGGGTGAAGGACGATACCATAATGCTCAAGTGGGCCACGGCTCTACTCGACGCAGTCCACTCCCAGATCACCTTCGGGTTTGCGCCGATTGGAAGGCGAACCCTTCAAACGGAGTTTGACCGGCTGTTAGATGCTGGTCGGTTTCCGGACGATCGAGTTCGCGGGAAGCTTGCCAACATGGTCAAGGAGAGTATGGAGAGGAAGGACGAATCCATCATGGAGCTCTCCTTTATCGCGGATTGTCTGTTTAGGACGAGCAATCCGGACGCAGGAGATTTGATCCAGTTCGCGTTGGATCATATCTACGAGGACCAGCTCATGTTCTGGCAGGCGGTGGAGGAGTGCAGGCAGTCCAACGATCGCCATGTCATCCGTTCGTTTGACGGAGAGAGACCGAGGGATCTTCGGGTCCTCTTCGTCAAATCCGACAACCAGAACATCATCCGGGCCAGCCGACACAGGGAAGCCGGTGGAGCTGGGGTGACCATCATCCGGAACTCCAAAGGAAATGTCACGGTCTTCACCGACCGGCGAAGGAGTGATGTTTGCTTGGATGAGTTCGTGGCGATGGTGCGGTGGCTCGAGTGGCCGAAGGATTCATCGGGTGGGCCCACAACCCCGATGCCAATATGGAAGGAGTTTCAGGTGGATGGAGTGATGGAGCCGGTCTCGCAGTGGTATTACCACAAGCGGGCGGGGCAGCTCCTTAATGGAAGTCTGTCGTTCCCGAACAAGCCCGCCTCACAGATGGCGAGTCAGGCGTTTATTGATGTCGCCAGGGCGGCGTCTAATCCTCGGGAAGTCAACGAATGGAAACGGGTGCGAGGCGTCAGCCGGTGCGAGGACAGTGCGAAACCGCAACCCAAAGGACTGACTAAGATTGAGTTGATCCTTGAGGTGAATGATCCCGTTCCCGCGGTTTCCGTTTCCGAAGTGCCGACCCAATCGGCGATTTCGGTGTCGGCTGCCAAGGAATAGAGAACTAAGATTGTCACAAAGACCCGAGTAGGAATCTCGGGTCTTTTTTTATGCCCGAATTTTGTTTAGTATGGTGATATGAATTTTAAAAAATTTTTTGTTGGCAAAAAGGTTACTCTCATGGGCTTAGGGCTTTTGGGGCGTGGCGTGGGGGACGCGGCGTTTTTGGCAAAATGCGGGGCTAATGTTTTGGTAACGGATTTGAAATCAAAAAAAGAGCTTGCTCCGTCTTTGAAAAAGTTAAAAAAATATAAAAACATTAAGTATGTTTTGGGCGGACATCGGTTGGCGGATTTCAGAAATTGCGATTTTACGCTCAAGGCCGCGGGTGTGCCGCTTGATTCGCCTTATATCGCGGAAGCGAAGAAACATGGGATTCCGATAGAAATGGACGCATCTCTTTTCTTTAAGCTGATGCCGAAAGGTGTGATTTTTATCGGTGTGACTGGAACGCGCGGGAAGACGACGACGGCTTATTTGATTTATGAAATTTTGAAAAGGTTGAACCTTAAAGATAGGAAAGGTTCAACCTTTCTGGCTGGCAATATCAAAAACACGGCGACTTTGCCGCTACTCGAGAAAGTGAAAGCAGGTGATTTTATCGTGGCTGAACTTGATTCGTGGCAGCTTCAGGGATTCGGTGATTCCAAAGTTTCGCCCCACATTGCTGTGTTCACCACTTTTTTGGACGACCACCTTGTGTATTACCACGGTGACAGACAGATGTATTTTGAAGCCAAGGCGGCGATTTTTAGATATCAGAAATCAGATGATGTTTTAATTGTGGGCGAACAAGTGACGGCAGCCGCGCGCCACTTGGGAGTTGAGCTCCCAAGTGGCGCGCGGGTCGCTCGCGCTGAAGATTTGCCGGCTGGCTGGAAACTAAAAATTCCCGGCGAGCATAATCGTTACAATGCCGCCTGCGCCCTCGCTGTCGCTCGGGCGCTCGAAATCCCCGACGAGATTTCCAGAAAAGCAATGGAAGATTTCAAGGGTGTACCCGGCCGTTTGGAATATCTCAAGACAGTGCGTGGAGTTAGAATCTACAACGACAACAACGCAACCACGCCCGACGCCACGATAGCGGCACTTCGTGCCTTAAGTTCCAAATCACAAGCACCAAATCACAAACAAATCCAAAATCCTAAAGCACTAAACGCTAACCGCTCTACGCTAAATACTGGGGCGAAGCGCATCATCCTCATCATGGGCGGCACCGACAAAGGGCTTGATATGAGCAAACTGGTGGCGGAAATCCCAAAGCATTGCAAAGCGGTTATTCTCCTTAAAGAAACTGGCACCGACAAACTTCTTACTGAATTCCCCCATCTTAAATCCCCCTTAATAAAGGGGGTGCCCGAGTCGGCGAGGGCGGGGGTTGTATCTTCAGCAAAGGAAGCACCGCATTCTGATGCGCGGAGGGATGTTGTTGTCCAAGAAACCCTGAAGGAATGTGTTGACGAGGCGATGAAGATTGCAGAAAAGGGCGATATTGTTTTATTCTCTCCAGCGTTTGCCTCTTTTGGTCGGTGGTTCAAAAACGAGTATGATAGAGGAGAGCAGTTTGTGAAAATAGTGAGTAAATTTTGACAGGAAGACATTGCGGTTAGAATAAGGTTGCTTTTTGTTTGTCTTGTGTCGAGGTATAATTATATGCGCGGGTGAGGTATGATAAATAAACACATGCGATGCCAAAGTTTAAGAGAGAGAGAGAGAGAGTAAAAAACTCCTTCTCCGAATTCTCTGATAATGTAAACCCCGCTCAAGGCTCCCACGGGGCAAGGTTTAAGCGGAAGAATTTTCCAATACTTGCCGTATTTTTTGCGGCGGGACTTTTGATTTTTGTCAGCACCGCTTTCGCTTCTTCCACAAGCGGCACGATTGACGCGACCAACCGCTATGCCTGGACGGAAAATGCCGGCTGGCTTGATTTCGGCGGAAGTTACGGCTCGGTGTCGGTTACCGATTCGGCCATTTCCGGTTACGCCTACGGCGAAAATATCGGCTGGGTTTCGCTCAACTGTTCAAACGATACTTCCTGCGCCGCGGTTGATTACAAAGTTGCCAATAATGGCGAGGGGACTTTGACCGGCTACGCTTGGGGCGAGAATGCCGGTTGGATAAAATTCAACCCCGACAACGGCGGGGTGTCCATAGATTCTGTCTTACCTCGCAGCTTGCTGCGAGCGAACTATGAGATACTATACTCCGTATGGCAGACCACCTCTTCAGGTCTCACAATAAAACTCTGTTAGTATTCCACTTAGTCTGTCCAGTCAAATACCGCAGAAAGATTTTCACTTCGGAAACCGAACAAACCCTGAAATCAGTATGTTTGGAACTAGCTCCACGATACAACTACCAATTTCTTGAAATAGGCATCGATGAAGACCATGTGCATTTCCTCATCCAAACAGTTCCAAACATACTGATTTCAGACATGGTCAAGGCGATTAAAAGCATAACCGCGCGAGAAATGTTCAAACGACATCCCGAAGTGAAAATCTTTCTGTGGGGAGGGGAGTTCTGGACAGACGGGTATTATCTAAACACGGTCGGTCAATATGGGAACCTCGCTATGTTGCAAAACTATGTTAAAAAACAAGGAATCAAGAACTACCGTCAGTTGCACCAGCAGAGTTTGTTTATGTCAGAAGACATGGGGTAACCACTTAATACCCCGTCAGCTTGCTGCGGGGTAGTTTATTTTAGAAACATTTTGACAATAAGTGCTATATTTCCTCCACCGGCGGACCGACTCTTGCCGCGTCCGGTCCCGCACCGCCGGAACCGCGAGTAAACACATTCATAAAGATAAAAATAGAGACGGTAAAAGCGACGACGGCGAGGGTAATCAAAATGTAACCGGCGACTTTCTCATCGCGAATTCCGAACTTGCCGAGCAAACGCACCATGCCGGGCGTCGTGGGCACGCCAAAAACTTGTCGCGACCTAAAACCGCCGCTGAATTGATTTTCTTCTTCAAATTGGACGTTGGTCATATGTTTAATATGCTAACACTGCAAACGCCTTATGCAATCAGAGGTAGTGGACAACGGAAAGGAGTATAATAATTAAATTCCAAATCACAAATTCCAAATACTAAATAAATGCCAATGATGAATGACTAAAAACAGTCGGGTTTTTGGAAATTGGAATTTAGAGTTTGTCTGTAATTTGGCGCTTGTAATTTGGAGTTTTGAAAAAAATATTTAACTGACTAAAATTTATGCCTAAATTTGTTCATCTCCATACTCATTCTCATTATTCTCTTCTCCAGGCCTTGCCGAAAATTCCTGATTTGGTTAAGCGCGCCAAAGAATGCGGAATGAACGCGCTTGCCTTGACCGATAACGGCAATCTTTACGGCGCCATTGAGTTTTACAAAGAGTGCAAAAAAGCGGGCATTAAGCCGATTATCGGCGTTGACGCCTACCTCGCCGTCCGCACCCGCCACGATAAACAAGCCGGCATTGACAACAAGCGCCACCGGTTGATTCTCCTCGCCTTAAATAATGCCGGCTACCACAATCTCATCAAACTCGTCACCCTCTCTTATTTGGAAGGATTTTATTACCGGCCGAGAATTGACCGCGAACTTTTGGAAAAGCATGGCGAAGGGCTCGTGGCCATCTCCTCGGCGCTCGGCGGAGAAATCGCCTCGGCGATAAAAAATTCGGATTCCCAAAAAGCCGCCGAGATTTGCTCGTGGTATGAAAAATGCTTCGGCCGGGACAAATTTTTCATAGAAATAACTCGCCACCCCGAAATTGAAAATCATGAACCGCTAATGGAGGAAGTGGCGCGTTTCGCCCGCGAGCGAAAAACCGGCATCGTCGCCGGACAGGAGGTCTTCTACCTTGACAGAGGCGACAAAAAAGCGCGAGACACTCTGCTTTCAATCCAAAACGGCGGTGAAAGCCGAGAGGCGCGCTTCGGCGCGAATGACGAGGAAAATTTTTCGTTCACGACGCCTGAAGAAGCCGAAACGATGTTTGAAAAAATGCCGGAGGCGATTGAAAACGCGAAAAAAATCGCCGAGCAAAGCAACCTGGAGCTTCACCTCGGCAAGTGGGTTTTTCCAGATTACAGAACCGCCCATGGCCGCACTCACGATGATGAATTGGGAGCGAAAACGCTGGAAGGACTCAAGGCAAAAAATCTTGAGGCAAACCCGGAGGCGCTGAAGCGGATTGAATACGAACTGCAAATTATAAAAGACAAGGGCTACGCGCCGTATTTTTTGGTGGTGGCCGACCTGTTATCCGAAGCCCATAAGAACAACATTATCACGACGACTAGGGGTTCGGCGGCTGGCTCTCTCGTTTCATATCTGACTGGCATCACAAACGTGGACCCTTTGGAATACAAACTGCCGTTTGAAAGATTCTTAAATCCGGAACGGCCGAGCCCGCCCGATATTGATATGGACATCGCCGACAACCGCCGCGACGAAATGATTGATTATGTAAAGAAAAAATACGGCGCCGACAAGGTCGCCCAAATCGGCACTTTCGGCACCATGATGGCTCGCGGCGCCGTCCGCGACGTCGCGCGCGCCATGGGTTTTGACTACCAAACCGGAGATAAAATCGCCAAACTGATTCCCTTCGGCTCGCAGGGCTTTCCCATGTCCATTGATAAAGCGATGGAAATAGTGCCGGAGCTAAAAGCCCTCTACAAGCAAGAAAAAGACGCGGCGGCGATTATTGATATGGCGAAAAAAATAGAGGGGCTGGCGAGGCACATCAGCGTCCACGCCGCCGGCGTCGTCATCTCGCCGACGCCCCTCACCGATTACACTCCGCTTCAGTACGACCCAAAAGGCGAAGGCCTGCCGGCCGGCAAGGCAGGAAAAATTATTACTCAATACGATATGCACGCCATTGAAGACGCCGGCCTTCTCAAATTTGATTTTCTTGGAATCAGAAACTTGGCGATTCTTGCTTACTCCATATCTTTGGCGCTGAAACTTGAGGGTAAAAAAATTGACATTGAAAATATTCCGCTTAACGACAAAAAAACTTTTGAGATGCTCGCCAAAGGCGAAACCGTCGGTTTATTTCAGTTAAACGGGAGCGGTATGACCCGTTACCTTAAGGACTTGAAGCCAACTTCCATCCACGACATCAATGCCATGGTGGCGCTTTACCGGCCGGGGCCGATGGAATCAATCCCCCGCTATATCCAAAGAAAGCATAATCCCCGACTGGTGGATTATCTGGACCCGCGCATGAGCGAGATTCTTGACCAGTCCTACGGCGTCATCACCTATCAAGACGATGTCCTTCAAATCGCCGTCCGGCTAGCCGGTTATTCTTGGGGCGAAGCCGACAAACTCCGCAAAGCCATGGGGAAAAAAATCCCGAAAGAAATGGAAGCCCAGAAGGAAAAACTTATAGCCGGTTTCAAAAGAAACGGCTTGAGCGATAAAAAAGCGGAACAACTCTGGAATTTAATAGAGCCGTTCGCGGCATACGGTTTCAATCGGGCCCATGCGGCAAGTTACGGCCGCGTCGCTTATCAAACGGCTTACATGAAAGCCAATTTTCCGGCGATTTATATGGCGGCGGTGTTGACGGCGGAATCCGGCGATGTGGAGAAAATAGGAGAAATCGTCAGCGAGTGCAAAAGGATGGGCATTCTGGTCCTGCCACCCTCGGTCAATGAAAGCTTCTCCGATTTCACCGTCGTCAAAGCCGAGCGGGAGCCAACCGCCAACCATCAACAACCGGAAAAAGAAAAGATACGGTTTGGATTGACAACCATAAAAAACTTCGGCCAAGGCGTCTCTACGTCTATCATTGAAACGCGAAAAGCGGGCGGCAGATTCACCTCGCTGGAAAATTTTCTGGAGCGGGTGCAAGACAAAAACCTGAATAAGAAGTCCTTGGAAGCGCTCATCAAAGCCGGAGCGCTTGATGAATTCGGCGAACGGGGCATTATGCTTAAAAATATTGAAAAACTTCTGGAGTGGAACCGCGAAGCGTCTCGCGCGCCGACTAATCAGGATTCTCTTTTTGGAGCTTTGCCGGCCACCCCTTCCTCGCTTCGGCTTGACCCGATGCCGCCGGCGGGAACAACCGAAAAACTCGCCTGGGAAAAAGAATTGCTCGGCCTCTATATTTCCGGCCACCCGCTGGACAAATACAAAGAAACGCTTCAGAAACGCGAGATTAATATCCGAAAAATCAAGACGGAGATGAAAGAAGGGATGCTTGCCGTCATCGGCGGGCTGGTTGAAGAAGCGAAAACGGTAACCACAAAAAATAACGAACAGATGATGTTCCTAAAAATCGCCGACCTGTCTGACTCCATTGAGGTGGTGGTATTTCCCCGTGTCTTCGGCGAATATAAAACACTCCTTGGCCCTGACCGGCTTATTGCCGTCAAAGGCCGAATCTCGGAACGAAACGGTGAAATCTCCCTGATAGCCGAAAAAATCAAAGAGCTGAACTAAAACCCAGCATCCTTTCCCGGCTCCGTCTTGCGCCAAAGATGCTTTGGGAAAAATTGGGGACGTTGACACATCTGTCCCATTCTGGAAGTTTTAATATCGGACTGCAAAATCTATGCTCTTCTTATTCGGAAACCGAAGAAGCGGGTCGGAATCTCCGTCCCCAAATCCGAAACGCATCCCCAAATGGAGGCCGAGAAAAATCAAACTGATTAAGTGCCCGAGGTGCGAAGCGTCTAAACCTAAAGGAATGTGCTGCCCCGCTTGCGCCTACTTTAAAGACGGCCGCCGTTAAACCGGCGGTCTTTGATTATTCCGCGGAAAAAAGATATTATTTTGCCATGAGTAAAGAAGACAATATGGCCCACAAGCGCCACTCGCTCGCCCATCTGCTCGCGGCGACGGTTTTGGAATTATATCCGAATGCCAAACCCACTATCGGTCCGGCCATTGACGGCGGTTTTTATTACGACTTTGACGATTTAAAAATTTCCGACGCTGATTTGCCGAAGATTGAAGAAAGAATGCGCGAGATTTTGAAAAAATGGGAGATGGTTAAAAGGGTTGATGCGGATGCGGATGAAGCAAAAAAAATTTACGCCGGTAATCCTTATAAATTGGAACTCATCGGCGAGCTTCTGAAAACCAACGAAAAAATCACCTTGTATTACTCCGGCTCCCAATCAGATTTTCCCTCTGCCCCCAGTCCCTTATTCATCATTCATAATTCCTCTTTTGTTGATTTGTGCAAGGGGGGGCATATTGAAAAACCGAACCGAGACATTAAAAGCGGCTCGTGGAAGTTAGACAAAACCGCCGGCGCTTACTGGCGAGGCGACGAAAAAAATAAGATGCTCACCCGCATTTACGGCCTCGCTTTTGAAAGTGAAAAACAGCTCAAAGAATACGAAACCAAAATGGAGGAATCAAAAAAACGCGACCACAAGAAGCTTGGGGTTGAACTCGATTTATTCACCTTTTCGCCTCTAGTCGGGGCCGGCCTACCCCTCTGGACGCCCAAAGGCACATTGCTCCGCGACCTCCTTGATTCTTTTGTCTGGGAACTTCGCCAAAAAGCCGGCTATGAAAAGGTTGATATCCCCCACATCACCAAGAAAGACCTTTACGAAAAAAGCGGCCACTGGTCTAAGTTCGGCGACGAGCTTTTTAGAATCAAAACCAGAGAAGAGCACGAGTTTGTGATTAAGCCGATGAATTGTCCGCATCACACCCAAATCTACGCCCGCCGGGGGTGGAGCTATAGGGATATGCCGCAACGATACGCTTCCACCACCAAGGTTTATCGCGACGAACAGACAGGCGAACTCACGGGACTCGCGCGCGTCCGCTCCATTACCCAAGACGATGCCCACGTCTTCTGCCGACAAAATCAAATCAAAGAAGAAACAAAAAAAATTTGGGACATCGTTTTGGCCTTCTATCAATCTTTTGACTTTAAGCTGAAACCGCGCTTGTCGCTTCACGACCCCAAAAACATAAGCGCTTATCTTGGCACGGAAGAAATCTGGCGAAAAGCGGAGGAAGAGCTTCGTGCTATCGTAAAAGAAAAAGGTATGGAAGCCGATGAGGCGGTAGGCGAAGCCGCTTTCTATGGACCGAAAGTGGACTTTATGGCGGAGGACTCTTTGGGCAGAGAGTGGCAAGTCGCGACCTTTCAACTTGATATGAATATGCCGGAGCGCTTTGATTTAACTTTTATCAACGAAAGCGGCGAGAAGGAGCGGGCGGTGATGATTCATACCGCCATTATGGGCTCCATAGAGCGCTTCCTTGCTATTTTAATAGAGCATTTTGCCGGAGCGTTCCCCACTTGGCTTTCGCCGGTACAGGTCAAAATACTGCCGATTGCTGACAAACAGAAAAAGACGGCGGAGAAAATCGCGGAAGCGCTCAAAGAGGCGGGCATCCGAGCGGAACTGGACGACTCCAAAGAAACGCTCGGTAAAAAAGTGCGCGCCGCCAAGTTGGAAAAAGTCCCTTACTTTGTCGTCATCGGAGAAAAGGAAGAGGCCTCCGGCACTATCACCGTGGAAGGCCGCAAAGGCAAAATTGGCGAAATGAATCCTGAAGAATTTTTCAAGAAAATCAAGGAAGAAGTCGCCACTAAAAAATCCGCTTAAAGCGGATTTTTTAGTGGCTTAAAACGTGTCAACCTGCCAGGTTGACACGTTTTTATGGCTTTAAATAAGGAAAATTTTAAATTAACTCCGGAATTGACTCCCGCGTTTGAGTTCAGAAAGGCGCAGAGCGGCCAGTTTAACGCCAACGGTACTGTCTCTGTAATTTTGGTCCAATACGCCAAGCAGAATTGAGATGATGTCTTCAATGCTCTCGTTGTTCCACGAAGCGGTAACGGAACGGACTTCCGCGTCAACCGGCGAGCCGTCAAATCGGGCGCGATACGCCCGGTCAATTTCGTAAATGGTTTTTCTGATAAAATCGTCGGCGTTTGCTCCGCCAAGAGATATGTTCTTAATGACAGCCGAGATTTTTTTGAAATCGCCTTCGCCTATGGTTTTAAGAAATGACGCTACCGACGGCTTAAGAATTGAAGAAAGCGGCGACATCTCTCCTTTTTTAAGGGTTCCATCTTCACCTGCCCGTGAAGCGCTCGTCGCTAGGTGGGACTCTTTTTCAACTTCTGAAATAAAACCGGCTGACGACTCACCCTCTTTCAAACTCCCAATAAGCACCGCCGCCTTCTCTCTGTTAAGAAGTATCCAGCCGTCCTCTCTGATGTATTTCGCTTCCGCGGTCTTGATTAAAACGCCGATGAATTCTTTAACCGAAACCTTTCTACGGTTTGCCTCCGCGGCAATTATTTTAGCCGCGTCTTCGGAAATCAAGGTCTTCTGCCGGCGTCCTCCGTCAAGCACCAGACCAACGTCAGAAGCCGTCTTGGCATCAGCTGAATCCCCCTCTTCAATCGGCAAGTCCTCTGGGGAGAGCGACGCGCCTGACGACAAACCAATTGTCTCTTCCCCGTAAGCGTTATAAGCCGCGAAAGCCGAAGCGTCTAATGCGTCTGACGGCATAATGTTTTCATCGTGGGCATGCATGGGAAATTCTTTTTCTGAGGCCTCTCCTCGGGGAAAAAACGATTTTATCTTATCGCATGCGCCGGAGAAAATCCCCGATTTCCACAGATAGACCACAACAACGCTCCAAAGCGCAATGCCTAAAAGGAAGGCGGCCACCTTAAACACATCGCCAAAGCCGGTATAGGGAACTTGAGAAAGATAGACGAAAGCCAAGGGCAATTTTTCCGCTTTTTGGTAAAGCACCACTTCGGGCGGGTTAAAGCCCCCGCCACCGCAACCTGAGGTGCAGCCGGGCGGCGGCATAATATTCACCGTGCAAGCGTTGGTGGTAACTGTCTTAACGCCGTCAGAAACGGTAACGCTCGCCGACTTCGTACCGGCATTCCCATAGACAAAAGAAAGATTCTCTAAGTTGCCGGACAAGCCGTCGGTACCCGACCATAAATAAGTAAACGGGCCGGCGGCGCCGGTAATAATCGCTTTCCAGGTTACACTAGAACCAGCTGGTACGGACGAACTGCCGGCCTGACAAATTGCTGTCCAATCGGACGGCGGGGGCGGCGGGGACGGGTTCTCGGTAACGGACATCTCGCAAGTTTTGGTAATCGTCTCGGGCTTAGAGAAAATTGTTATGGTGCCGGTTTTAACGCCGGTTGAATTATATGATTTAGCAACCGAACTCGTTTCGCCGGAAAGTCCGTCGGTGCCGGACCAAGAGTAAGTATGGGCGCCGTTGCCACCGGTGGCGGTAGCGCTCCAAGTCACTGTTTCGCCGACTTTTACAGAGGCGGGAGATACGCTACAAACGCCGTCCAAAGGCGAAGGCGGAACGGTCTTATGAATGTTGGTAACAACGCAGGTCTTGCTTTCACCAGCAGCAATGGAAACAGCGCCGTTTAAGCTGCAATCCCCGCCAATGGACTGAAGCTCATAATCAGATGGAATATTACTTTCACTGATAATGAAGCTGCCGGGCGTAACTTCGTAGAGCTGGCCGCTTGCCGAGCCCGCGGCAGGCGAATCGGAAATATCAGCGCCGTTTTGTTTTATATGAATGGTAAAATCCGCCGCGGTTTTATTTCCCCCATCAATATTTATCACTTCTTTGACGACTTTAAGCGTCGCTTTCGGCGTTTCATTCACCTTCACGCCGCAGTTTTTAGTAATGCTTTCCTTTTTGGTGGGACTAATCACTAACGTAATTTTCACCGTCGCGCTTTTAATGCCGGCAATCGCGTACGACTTGCTGATATTTTGCGTCGTGCCAGACAAACCATCGGTGCCAGACCACTCCCAAGTATAGAAAGTGCCGTCGCCTGATTTGGCGGTGGAGGTCTGGTTGGCCGTCCAAGTGACAAACTCGCCTATATTGACCTCGGCCGGCGCGCCCACGCAAGAACCCTGAAGATTCCAGGCCAAAACCGCCCCCGGCGCCATTAAAGAAAAACCTAGGAAAAATAACCAGAAATTGGAAGGATATTTCATTTTCTTGTTTAATCTCATATTTTTTAGATTAACATTACACAGCCGTCAAAAAATTTCAATTAATCGGCCGGCTTTCCACAAGTCGGCCTTTAACGACAATGCGCTCCGACTTCTGACCAAAAGTGTTGCAGGTGGACAGGACGATTCCATTGTCGCCGTCTGCAAACTCAATCAGTTCGGCGTCTTGGTCAACCAAAGCGACGGATGTAACGAGATATTGGTACGCTAAGCCGCCGGCTTCTACCTTAATGGCATCGCCGATGTTCAAATTCTCCAATCGGTTGAAGGTTTTGTAGGCATGGTTCCGGACGGTGGAAAAAGTGGTGCTGTGGCCAAAAAGGAACAAGGGGCTGTTTCCTCCAGGTAAGCCGGAAGTTGGATAGCGTACCGCGCCGGAAAGAAGGGCGTTGTCTAAGACGGCAATATCCCGGCTTTCGGGATTTGACACGGGCGCGTTAACGCCGATTTTCTCTATAATGACTCGCGTCGGAAAATTTAAAGCATCCGCGACAGAAGGAGCATCTGGTTCGTCCGTCTCAAGCGTTATCTGCGGAGCGGAAAAAAGTTCTCTTGGGTTTGCCTCGGAAATTTTGAATAAGCTATCCCGCGCGCCCTTAATCTCTTCCGGCACCAAACCAACGAGGAAAAGCCCGATTAAGGAAATCAGAAAAATAATGAGAACCGCGAGAAAAATTTTGAAATGGGAATTCATTTTTTACTTGACAAACGATAATGTTATGTGCTAACGTGTATTCATTCAACAAAATTGTCGTGTTCGCTAAATTTTAACTCCGTAAAAACATACACTATAATAATGATTTTGTCAATGGACTTCGCCGCTAAAATATTCTAAAAACAACATGCTTATGAATCCGCCGTATAAAATATCAAAGGAAAATACCTATAAAATACTGACCAGTGTCGGTCTCATTTTGGTGATTGCGGCCGGTTTGGCAATAGGCGCTACCAATTTCGCCCAAATACCGGAAAGCGCAAAAAACCTGCTGGCTTCGGTCATTAGCGTCTCTTCCGAGCTTAAAAGAGCCGAGGGTATTGAAGTTACCACCCCCGCGCTTAACCTGACTTCAGGCGAAAAAACCTTGATTACTTGGAATCATATAGGCAAAACAACTGACGGCTCTTACCGCATTTATTATCCTTGCCGCAAGGATTTCTACCTGGAAATTATAAGCGCGGAGAATAAAGGCGCTCTGGTCTTTTGCAACGTCCCTCAAGATTTTCTGAATCAAAACGATTCGGTCGCAATAATCCCCCATTCAAACGGCAATCGCTATTTGGATATACCTTTGACGGTTGAGTTTGTAAGAAACGGCGAAGACGAAGTGTCCGTCTTTGGCACCTCTCTGCTTACCATATTCAACGAAAAAGTCGCGGCCAGTCCCAGTGTCTTGGAAGTGACCGGCGAAGCTAAAGACGAAATTGCAAAAACAAAAGAGGGTGATGCGGTAAATAAAGAAAACCAGGCGAGCGCGAGCGATGGTTTAAACGCGCCGACTTCTAATACCGCGCCCAAAAACAAAACGACCGGCGAGAAAAAAGAAACCACGGTTTTGATTTCCGGCAATATCGGCGCTTCTTCCGGCCCCGCCGGCAAACCCGATTTGGCCGCCAAAATTCTGGCTATCGGCAAAATTGATATCGCGAACAACAACGCCTTCATCGCCACCACCACCCTTAAATCAACCGACCGAATTGCCGTGCGATTTGAAGTCGTGAATTTAGGCACCAAGACATCCGAGTCGTGGCATTTTAACGCGGTGCTCCCGACTTTCCCAATGTATATCTTTACTTCCGAAATGCAAACCGTTCTGGCCCCGAATGATAAAATCATCTTCACTTTGGGTTTTGACAAGATTGAGAAGAAAGACGGCAACATTGTTACAATAAATGTGGACCCGACCGGTTATCCTCCCGATGTCACCCGCGACAACAACATCGTCAAAGTGACGATTGACGGCATCCAATTTTAGCTTCACATAAACAAAATCACAACGAAGCTAACGAAGCTAAATGTCTAGGGTGGCCAGCTTCGCGTTGGATTGAATGAAGGACTTGCGCGCCGGCACGTCGGTGCCCATAAGCATATCAAAGACCATATCGGCATCTTGAGCGTCATCAATAGTAACTTGCTTCAAAATTCTTTTCACCGGGTCCATAGTCGTTTCCCATAATTCTTCCGCATTCATCTCACCCAAGCCCTTGTAGCGTTGAATGGAAACCTTGGGAGCAAGCTTCTTAGCTTCTTTAGTTTCACTAGCTTCATAAGCTTCGCTGGCTTCTGGAGACGAAGAAGACGGTACATCCTGACCAACCTCCAAATTTTCTAGATTTTTATTGGTGACACCCAGCTTCTTAAGAAGCGCGTCTTTTTCTTGGTCGGAAAAAACATAGTGGAGTTCTTTGCCGTGTGTAATTTTATAAAGCGGCGATTTGGCGATATAGAGAAAGCCGCCGTCAATAACCGGCCGGAAGTATCTGTAGAACAAAGTGAGAAGCAGAGTGCGGATGTGCGCGCCGTCAACATCGGCATCGGTGGCGATGATGATTTTATGATAGCGAAGTTTCGAGATATCAAAGGTGTCGCCAATCGCCGTGCCAAGCGCCAAAACCAAATTCTTGATTTGCTCCGAGCTAAGCATTCGGTCCAACCGCGCCCGTTCAATGTTTAAAATTTTCCCGCGAAGCGGCAATATTGCTTGCGTCCTCCGATCTCGCCCCATTTTTGCACTTCCCCCGGCACTGTCGCCTTCCACCACGAAAAGTTCCGACTCGGCCGGGTCGTGGGATTGGCAGTCGGCGAGTTTCCCGGGAAGGGTCATCCCTTCCAAAGCGCCTTTGCGAAGCACGCTGTCTTTCGCCGCCTTCGCCGCTTTCCTCGCTTTCATCGCCAATTCCACCTTGCCAATTATGGCGCGCGCGTCGTCCGGTTTCTCCTCCAAGAAAGCGGCGAAGGTCTCCCCGAAAACGGTGGCTACCGCCGACTGGGCCTCAACGCTTCCAAGTTTCGCCTTTGTCTGGCCTTCAAACTGAATCTCGCGGATTTTGACCGAAACCACCGCCGTCAGTCCCTCCAAAACATCGTCGCCGGTAAAGCTCTCGCCGTCGCCTTTAACTAAATTGTTTTGCTTGGCGTAATTATTGAGCGTCCTCGTGAGGGCCGTTTTGAAGCCGGTAATGTGGGTGCCGCCTTCGGGGGTATGAATATTGTTGGCAAAAGGGAGAATTCTGGAAGAAATATCATCCACATATTGAAGGGCTATCTCCACCGATTCAACGCCTTCCGTTTTTTTCTCAACATAGAAAATATTTTTGTGGAGGGGCTTCAAAAGTTTGTTGTAATGAGCGACCAAAGAAACAAGCCCGCCCTCAAAATAGAAGGACATTGACGGCACATCAAGGCCAAGTTCCTTGAAGTAAAACACATCGACCAAATCTATTTTTTCCGTAAACGCGCGCGCGTCAAAGACCGAAATTTTAAGGCCTCTGACCAAGTACGCCTGCTGGCGCATATGACCGACGACCCGATTCCAGTCAAATTTTATTTCCGGAAAAACGCTTGGGTCCGGTTCAAAAGTAACGATGGTGCCGTGAAATTCCGACTTGCCGATTTTTTTGACCGCCGCCTTTCTCTTCCCTTGTTTGTATTCTTGATAATAAACTCCCCCGTCTTTGTGCACCAAAACCTCCATCCAAATAGAGAGAGCGTTTACTACCGACGCCCCGACGCCATGGAGACCGCCGGCCACCTTGTAGCTCGATTCTTCGCCGCCAAATTTCCCGCCGGCATGGAGCGTCGTCATAATTGTCTCCAGCGCCGAGACCTTGGTTTGCTTATGAATATCAACCGGAATGCCACGGCCGTTGTCGGTAACCCGAACGCGGTTCCCCGTAAGCAGAACAATTTCAATATCATTAGCAAAACCGCCCATCGCCTCGTCGCGCGAGTTGTCAAAAATCTCGGTGATAAGGTGATGAAGCCCATCCGGCCCGGTCGTGCCGATGTACATTCCCGGGCGTTTCCTGACCGGCTCCAAACCTTCAAGCACCTGAATGGATGAAGCGTCGTAGTGATGCCCCGAGCCGTTTTTACCAGCCAATTTTCCAGTGTCTTTTTTGACCATTTTCCGTTGAAAGTAAACTTTAAGTTCTAAACTCTAAATGCTAATCAAACTCAAAGTTCAAAACTCAAAAAAACACAAATAAAATAAGCCACTTTTGGCGTTTTCTAACGCTTTAAGTATACCAAATCCCCGCCTCTTTTGAAAGCGTTTTTTGAAGCAAAAAAGTGGATAAAAATCTGACCAAAATTTGACACGATGAAAATAAAATGTTAACTTCTTTCAAGAAGTTTGCCTCCCGAACGGCAGCAAAAACACAAAGACAGAAACCTATGAAATACATTGACCCAACCGATCCCCGGATAGAATCAGTCCTTTACGCAATGATCACTACGGTGACCATCTATCCGATGCTTCCAGTAGGTCAGACCATTGACAGAAGTTCTGGTTTGGAATGCGCGGCGGGCCCCATATTTGACTCTGGTGGGAACAGTTTTGAACGGTTCTTCCGCCCCCGCCCAGTCGGCACGGAAATGCGGATAGCGGTGTGGGACAAGACGAGGGAAGTTTGGATGGACTACCCGGATTAAACCTACAGCCCCAAAAGGCGCGCGCCCGACACTTCGTGTCTGGTGCTTTTTTTCAAAAAGTTGACAAAAGCCCATGTTATATGTTAACCTATCCCCCGGAAAGGAGGTGCGAAACGTGCTCACTACAGAACGTAAGGGTCAAATCTCCTACGAGTTGCTGAAGGCCAAAGTTAAACGGTCGGATGGTTCTCTTCGAGAAATCCGCCGAGAAATCGGAAACATTAGCAACGAGACAGGGATTGACCAGAACGAGCTTCGCCAATTCTTCCGCGAAATATTCACGGAGGCCATGGAAGAAGCTTTGACTCCAAAGAACAAGGTTGAGTCCTCGGACTCCTAAAAGGGTAATTGTTCCTCTCCGCCGTAAGCGGACTAGGAGCAGAATAAGAACCTCCCCTCATTCCTTGGAGCTCGGCACCAGACACTTCGTGTCTGGTGCTTTTCTTCTTCACTATGAAGCTAACAAAGCATGCCTGCGCCGCAGGCGCAGCAGACATGCTGTGAAGCTCACTTATCTCACCTGCCACCCAAGTTTTGAAAGTTCGGCCATAACTTTCTCCATTATCTTATTCACCTCTTCATCGGTAAGCGTTCGCTTAAAGGATTGAAATACCATCCGGTAGGCAAATGATTTTTTACCGTTCTTTTCAAACTGGTCAAAGAAACGCGGGCCGGCAACTAAAAGCGCCCCGGGGTGTGTTCGGAGAATCTTGTTCAAGGTCTTTCGTGCTTCACTCTCCCCCACCTCATCCGTCACGAAAAAGGCGATGTCGCGCGCAATAAAAGGGAAATCCGAAAACGGCTTGAGTGCTAAACCTTCCTTTAAAGGAAGGTTTAGCCTTCCTTTGACACCCTCCGACTCCGGCAAGGTCTCTGTGAGCGCATCCAAATTAATTTCCATTATCCCGTCAACCTTGTTTATTTCACCGATTGGTTTATTATCAATTAAAAGAATACCGCCGTCATCAACGCAGACAACTGAAACAGTCCCGCCAAATTCTCGGAAAAGTTCGTCACGCACTACCTTGATTTCATCATTTACTCGCTCCCCTCTTTTCTTTCTCGCGTAAGCGATGCCGGCGCATAGAGAAGTAAATTCCTTACCGTCGGAAAAAACCTTACCGATTTCAAATATCTTAATTTTATCCAAACCAAGCAAATCCGCGTTCAAGATATTTTTATCTAGAGCCGTCTTCAGCACGCCGGAAAGTTCCGTCCGGAAAAACGGCCGCGTAGAATCAATCGGCTTCATCACCTCTATCTCGCCCTTTTCCGAAAATGATGAGGTTATGATTTCCGAAAAACCACGGCCCTCTAGAAATTCCCGCACCCTAAATTCAAGGTTGAACCTTGTATTAGCTAAAGGTTCAACCTTTTGGGGGCTAATTTTAACTGGAATAATCTTACTGTAGCCATACAATCTCCCCACCTCTTCCACAATATCTTCTGGGATAACAAGGTCGCACCGTTCTGGAGGAATATGAAGCGATAACTCGTTTCCTCTTTTCTCCGACTTTATGTTAAGCCGTCCAAGAATTTCCAGAATGCCCTCTTCGGTTATAGAAACGCCAAGCATCTCTTGTATAAAATCAGCCGATACCATGATGACTCGCGGCTCCTCCGGATTGGGATACACATCCACGGCTTCGCCAAACGTCGACTCGGGTATAGATTCGGCAAGTAGCGCCGAAAACTCCTCCAGCGCGACGCCGCAAAACTCCGGCGTCGGATTATTTTCAAAATGTTTGGAGGCGTCGGTGCGAATACCAAGTCGCTCCGAGGCGCGACGGATGAGTGCGGGATTAAAGTTTGCGGACTCCAAAATAAGATTCTTCGTTTCTCCTGTTACTTCCGCGCGCTTCCCCCCTTTAATTCCAGCAATCGCGAGCGGCCCTGCATCATCGGCAATCACTAGAATCTCTGAATCAAGCGAAACGTCCTTACCATCAAGCGTCGTAATTTTCTCGCCCTCTTTAGCGCGGCGCACGGTAATGCCACCCTTCACCTTATCCGCATCAAAAGCGTGCAGGGGCTGTCCCATATCAAACATCACGAAGTTTGCCGCATCCACAACATTATTGATGGATTTCTGGCCTATCGCTCCCAAATACATACCCATCTGATTTTTCTGTAGACATCTGATGTCTACAGAGCTAACTTTGCGGCCGATGTATCGGCGACAGTCGGCGGGGTTCTCAATTTTTATGGAAAGCGGCGTGAGTTTGGCTTGAGAAATCTTTACTCTAGAAACTTGGGAGTTGAGCTCCCAAGTAAGAGCGGCGGCAAGTTCGCGGGCAATACCCCGATGCGAAAGTGCGTAGCATGCCCTATCCGGAAGCACTTTCACATCCAAAATAAAATCATTTTCTTTTTTCTCAACACTTTCCACTTCAAAAACCGTGAAAGTCAAAATTTCCGCCACCTTTCCCGCTACCGGTAGTTTCTTTTTGAAGTATGTTTGAAGCCAGTTGTAAGATATCAACATATTGTTTGCTTGACTTTATTTTTAATTTTGCTAGGGTTGCAATGTATCCCGAACGGAAAAGATCACCCCCTAAGGTTTCGTCCTTCCGGGGTCTTTTCTTTTATAGGACAATCTTTCTTTCAGATCATTCATAAATCGCAGATACGGGCGGAATATGCGAAATTTCAGTAAGGCAGAAAACTGGTAGCGGTTTGGAATAATAAGAACCTCAAGTTTCTTGTTCTCAAAAAGATATTTTATCAAACAATGAAAGTCGCCATCACCTGAAACAATTACGGCTTTTTTATAATTCTTATATTCAATCATTGCTTGTAATACTAATTCTGCATCACAATTACCTTTCGTCGAGCCGTCTTTATGTACAAGCGTCGGTTTGAAAATACAGATAAAACCCGCGTGTTTTAGAAAAGCATATAACTTTTTGTTTGCTTCCACGTAACCGATAAATAAAAACGCCTTTGACACTCCATATTTGTCTTTCAAGTAAACTCTAAACCTTTTGAAATCTAAAATCCATCCCTGATTGCGAATGTTCAGATTTAAATTTTGGCTATCTATAAAGGCGTAATTATTGCGTTTCTGTTTTTTCATTTTTCTTTCCCATATAATTAGGCAATTCATTTGCTTTAATAATATTCATATCTGGGAAAAGTTCTCTTAGTTTTTCCACCATCGGATAAAACTCTGCATTTATTACCGCCGCTCCAATACTTTGTCTCTGCCCTCTAACAAAATTTTCATCTTTATAAGATAAGATTAAAAATGGACCACTTTTATAAGCGTCGATATAGCCACTATTTTTTAGTGGCGCCCAACTTCCTTTTATTTCTCCTGTCGCTAAGATATTCAAAAATGCCGCCAATTGTCCAAGTGTAGGATTTTCAATTACCCCACTTGTTTTTGTTATTCCATGTCCAGCGTATCTTTCCTGTTCTTCTTCTGGGACTTGTTTTAAGAAATGTTTAATCAAATTAGGATAATCTCTGTATTCTTTTACACCATCCATCTCTCTATCTAAATTTGCTATGATTGCTGGCTCAAATTCCGCATAAAGTTGTCTTGCAAGTTCTAAAGATTGCTCAAATGAAACAGCACCACTTTCAGGTGCTATGTTATTTTCTTTTGGCTTTTCGTTCATATTATTTTTCTTTTACAAAGGTAAAATTCGTATATTTGTATCGTTTATTAAAACTGATTGACTAAACGCAAATCGCCGGAATAAAGCTGGCGAATGTCGGGCACGCCATATTTCACCATAATCAAGCGGTCAATCGTACTGCCAAAAGCGAAGCCGGTGTAACCTTCTAAACCGACATCCTTGAAAACATTCGGGTGAACTAAACCGGCGCCGGCCATTTCTAACCACTTATTTCCATATTTAACATCCACTTCCACTGATGGTTCGGTGAACGGAAAAAAACTGGGCCGCAAGCGAATTGCTGCGTCT